>Ga0208696_1000333_pt1 | contig 32164 bp, 28 predicted proteins | sample Sb_taG_9_FD_187711 | JGI IMG/M metagenome (GOLD analysis project Ga0208696, IMG submission 187711) | Peat soil microbial communities from Weissenstadt, Germany - Sb_50d_b_LC metaG (SPAdes) (version 2) | ecosystem: Environmental > Terrestrial > Soil > Wetlands > Peat | place: Germany... | reverse complement strand
GCACCAGGGTCTGGTACGTACCTGGATAATGGTGACGAACCGGAACCGCCGCGGAAGGCACGGGCTGAAGTGGTCACGGGACCAGGGGATCCACCGCGGCGAGGACGCGCCGCGGCGCTGAGAGGCCGGGCCGGCGAGGTGAGCGCTCTCAGCCGCATCGTCGAGGCCGTGCGGGCCGGCGGGAGCCGCGTGCTGGTGATCCGCGGCGAGCCGGGCGTGGGCAAGACAGCGCTGCTGGACTACCTGGCCGGACAGGCCTCGGGCTGCCGGGTGGTGCGCGCGCTGGGAGTCCAGTCGGAGATGGAGCTGGCCTTCGCCGGCCTGCATCAGCTGTGCGGGCCGATGCTGAGCCGGCTCGATCGTCTGCCCGGGCCGCAGCGTGAGGCCCTGCGCACCGCGTTCGGCCTGGCCGCCGGCCCGGCGCCGGACCGGTTCCTGGTGGGCCTGGCCGTCCTCAGCCTCCTGTCGGAGGTGGCCGCGGAGCGGCCGCTGATGTGCCTGGTGGACGACCAGCAGTGGCTGGATAGCGCCTCGGCGCAGGCACTGGGGTTCGTGGCGCGCCGGCTGGCGGCCGAATCGGTCGTCCTGGTCTTCGCGGCCCGCGATCCGGGCGACGAACTGGCCGGGCTGCCGGAACTGGCCGTCGAGGGGCTGGCCGACGGTGACGCGCGGGCGCTGCTGGACTCGGTGCTGGCCGGGCCGCTGGACGCGCGGGTCCGGGACCAGATCGTGGCCGAGACGCGGGGCAACCCGCTGGCGTTGCTCGAGCTGCCGCGGGGCCTGACGCCGGCGCAGCTGGCGGGCGGATTCGGGCTGGCCGGCGCGCGACCGCTGTCGGGGCGGATCGAGGAGAGCTTCCTGCGGCAGATCCAGGCTCTGCCGCCCCAGGCCCGGCGGCTGCTGCAGCTGGCCGCGGCAGACCCGTCCGGCGACATGTCCCTGGTGTGGCGGGCCGCCGGGCGGCTCGGGATCCCGGTTCAGGCCGGAGCGCCCGCGGTAGAGGCTGAGCTGGCCGAATTCAGCCCACGGGTGCGATTCCGCCATCCGCTGGTCCGTTCGGCGGCCTACCGGTCCGCGTCGGTTCAGGACAGACGAGAGGTCCACCGGGTGCTGGCGGAGGTCACCGATCCGCGGCTCGATCCTGACCGCCGCGCCTGGCACCGGGCCGAGGCCGCGCCGGGCCCGGATGAGGAGGTCGCCACCGAGCTGGAGCGCTCGGCCGGGCGGGCGCAGAGCCGGGGGGGACTGGCGGCGGCGGCCGCATTCATGGAGCGCGCGGCGCTGCTGACCCCCGACCCGGTCCGCCGGACGCAGCGGCTGCTCACGGCGGCGCGGGCCAAATGCGACTCCGGGGCGCTGGATGCGGCCCTGGGGCTGCTGGTGGCCGTGGAGGCCGACCCGCTCGACGCGCGGCAGGCCGCGGAGGTGGAGCGCCTGCGCGGGCAGATCGCCCTTGACCAGCGACGCGGCGGCGACGCGGGCCGGCTGCTGCTCGGCGCGGCCGGCCGCCTGCATCGGGTCGACGCCGGGATGGCCCGCGCGGCGTATCTGGACGCCCTGGTGGCCGCGATATGGGCCAATGACATGGCCAGTCCCGCCGTGCGGGAGGCGGCCGAGGCCGCACGCTCCGCACCACCCGGTCCGGTGCCGCCGCGCGCGATCGACGTCCTGCTCGACGCCGTCGCGCTGCGGATGACGGAGGGATACGCGGCGGCCGCCCCGGCGCTGACCAGGGCGCTCGGTATGTTTCTCGCGCTGGACGCCGGCTCCGGCGAATCCAGCCGCTGGGTCTGGCTCGCCGGCGGCAGGATCGGCCAGATCATCGCCATGGAGCTGTGGGATTTCGGCTCCTGGCATGCCCTGGCCGCCGGCCAGGTCGAGTTCGCCCGGGACACCGGGGCGCTCATGCACCTCGCGTTCGCGCTCAACTACCTGGCCAGGACACACATCCTGGCCGGCGAGCTGGCCGCGGCGGCGCGGCTGGTCGAAGAAGATCACCTGATCGCGGAGGCGGCGGGCAACCCGCCCATCGCGGATACGGCGATGATGCTCGCGGCCTGGCAGGGCCGGGAGCAGGAGGCGGCCGAGCTGATCGAGACGATCTCGCGGGAGGCGACCGCGCGCGGTGCGGCCCGGCTGGAAAGCCTGGCCGCCTACGCCAGCTCGGTCCTGTACAACGGCCTCGGGCGCAGCGCCGCCGCCTACGACGCCGCCCGGCGGGCCTTCGAACGCGAGCCGATGGGGTACGGCTCCCACATCGTGCCCGAGCTCGCCGAGGCGGCGGCCAGGACCGGTGACGTGCAGCTCCTGGGGGCCACGCTGGAATGGCTGTCCGAACGCGCCCGGGTGACCCCGACCGACTGGGTGCTGGGGATCCAAGCCCGGGTCCGTGCCCTGCTCAGCGAGGGCGAGCCGGCCGAACGGTGCTACCAGGAGTCGATCGAGCGGCTGAGCCGGACCCGGGTCCGCGCGCAGCTGGCCCGCGGGTACCTGCTCTACGGCGAGTGGCTGCGCCGCGAGCGGCGCCGCGGCGAGGCACGGGAGCCGCTGCGCACCGCGCACGAGATGCTCGACGCGATGGGCATCGCGGCGTTCGCCGACCGGGCCGCCCGGGAGCTGCTGGCTACCGGGGAGACCGCCCGCAAGCGCACCGTGGAGACCGCCGTCGAGCTGACCGCCCAGGAGGCCCAGGTCGCGCGGCTGGCCCGCGACGGCCTGTCGAACCCGCAGATCGCCGCCAGGCTGTTCATCAGCGCTCGCACGGTCCAGTACCACCTGGGCAAGGTGTTCACCAAGCTGGACATCGCCTCGCGCAGCCAGCTCGCGCACGCCCTGCCCAGCGACCCGGACACCGCCCCGGCGGCCTAGCCTCGCCTGAGCCCCTTGGTCCCACGGCGGGACCAGGCGTTCACTGGCCACTTGCACTGTGCACTGGCGGATATGAGCGCGGCTATCCCCGGCTGACAATCGCAGGGACGGGCGACGGTCATCCCGAGGAGCGACACCGTGACTACCTGGCTGAACGCATCTTTCCAGATGCAGTTCCGGGTGATCGGCGGGCTGACGGTGCGGTTCGCGCAGAGCAGGGGCCAGGGGCAGGAGCACGCTCTGCTGCTCAGCCCGTGGCCGGAGAGCCTGCTGGCCTTCGAGCCGGTCTGGTCGCGGCTGGCCGAGCACGCCCATCTGGTGGCCATAGACCTGCCGGGGTTCGGTCATTCCCAGCGCGACGACGCGCTGCTGTCCCCGCGGGCGATGAGTGAGTTCATCACCGCCGCCGCCGGCGCCTTCGGGCTCGAGCACCCCCACCTGATCGCGCCCGGCACCGGCACCGCGGCCGCGCTGTTCGCCGCCGCCCGCCACCCCGGCCTGCTGCGCAGCCTGGTCGTGGGCGGCGGCGCCGCCGCGGTCCCGCTCCAGCTCGGCGGCCTGCTGCGGGACTGGGTTGACGCCCCGGAGGACGCCTTGCGCGCCGCTGACCCACGTCAGTCCGTCGCCAGCGCCCTGGCCAGCATGAAGCGGTCCGTGACACCGGAGGCCGTACTCGACGATTACCTCACCTCCTACCAGGGCAACCGGTTCGCCTCCTCGGTGCGGTACCTGCGCGCCTACCCGGCCGACCTGCCCGTCCTGGCGGACCTGCTGCCGCAGATCCGGACGCCGGTCCGGATCATCGCAGGCGCGCACGACACGACGGTGCCGCCGGCCAACGCCGAGTTCCTGGCCCAGCGGCTGCCCCGCAGCACGTTCCACCTCATCGACGCGGGCCACTTCACCTGGGAGGACGCCGCGGACGACTACGCCGCGCTCGTCACCAGCTGGTGGAGCGGGGACCACCGTCGCCTCAGCTGACATCGCCGCCGACAGGAGCACGCGCCATGAACGAGTCACTTTCCCGCCGGGAAATCCTCCTCGCCACCGAGGCGGCCCTGTCGCCACCCGAGCTGGCCGATCCCGAGACCCGGCCTGGGTTGCGCGGCCGCCGCTACGAGCGCGAGGTACTGGACCGGCTGCTGGCCGACGTGCGGACCGGACGGGGCCAGGTAGTCGTCCTGCGGGGCGAGGCGGGGGCCGGTAAGACGGCATTGCTGGAATACCTGCTGGAACGGGCGGACAGGTGCCAGATCGCGCGGGCGGCGGGCGCTGAATCCGAGATGGAGCTGGGGTTCGCCGGGTTGTATCAGCTGTGCGCACCGTTCCTGGACCGGCTCGAGCGCCTTCCGGGACCGCGGCGTGACGCTCTCGGCGTGGCGTTCGGGCTGCGGGACGGGGACGGGCCCGATCGCTTCCTGGCCGGGCTGGCCGTCCTGAGCCTGTTGTCGGCGGCCGCCGAGGAGCGGCCGCTGATCTGCGTGGTCGACAACGTGCAATGGCTGGATGAGGCCTCGGCCCGGGCTCTCGCGTTCGTGGCGCGCCATCTGGCCGCCGGGCCGGTCGCGCTCCTCCTGGCGGTGCGCCCGTGCGACATGGAGCATCAGCTGGCGGGGCTGGCCGAGCTGATGGTCGGCGGGCTGGCCAGCGGTGATGCCCGCGCGCTGCTGTCCTCGGCCACGACGGGCCGTCTGGATTCCAGGGTGCGTGATGGGCTCGTAGCCGAGGCGCGAGGCAACCCGGGGGTGCTGCTCGAGCTGGCGGGCGCGATGAGCCCCGAGGAGCTGGCCGGCGGCTTCGGGCTGCCCGGCGCCGCGGTGCTGGCCGGACCGGTCGAGGACAGCTTCCGGGAGCGGCTGGCGCCGCTGCCGGAAGCGACGCGGCGCCTGCTGCTGGTGGCCGCGGCGGAGCCGGCGTCAGATCCGGTGCTGGTGTGGCAGGCGGCGGCGGTGCTGGGGGCCGGGACCGGGGCCGCGACGCCCGCGGCCGAGGCCGGGCTCATCGAGTCCGGCGGGCGGGTGCGGTTCCGCGATCCGCTGGCGCGGTTCGCGATCTACCGGGCCGCCTCGCCGCAGGAGCGGCGGATCGTCCATCATGCCCTGGCAGTGGCCGCCGATCCCGATACCGATCCCGATCGGCGCGCCTGGCACCGTGGGCGTGCCGCACCGGGTACGGACGAGGAAATCGCGGCTGAGCTGGAACGCGCCGCGCCGGCCGGGCGGGCCAGCGGCGGCCTGGCCGCCGACGCCGCGTTCCGCGAACGGGCCGCCGAGCTGACGCCCGCCCCGGGCGAACGGGCCCGGCGGGCGCTGGCCGCAGCGCAGGTCAAGCACCAGGCCGGTTCCGCCGAGGGGGCGCGGCGGCTGCTCGCCCTGGCCCAGGCCGGGCCGCTGGATGAGGTCGGGCGCGCCGAGGCGGAGCTGCTGCGCGCCCAGCTGACCGCCGACGCCAGCCACGGCCGGGACGCGCTGCCGCTGCTGGTCACGGCGGCGCGGCGGCTCGAGCCGCTGCACCCCGGGCTGGCGCGGCAAGCCTGCCGGGACGCGTTCTGGGCGGCGCTGGCCGTCGGCCGGCTGGCGGCCGACCCGGTGCGGGAGGCCGCCCGGGCGGCCCGAGCCACCCGGCCGCCGGGGCCGCCGCGGCCCGGCGACCTGCTGCTGGACGGGCTGGCGGTGCTGGTCACCGACGGATACGCCGCGGGCGTGCCGTTGCTGAAGCGGGCTCTCGACCTGTTTTGCCACGAGGAAATCTCCTTGGATGAGGGCCTGGGCTGGCTGCCGCTGGCCTGCCGGATCAGTGCTGACGTCTGGGACGACCAGAGCTGGTCCGTGTTGTCGGCCCGGCTGATCGAACTGGCTCGCGACGCCGGCGCGCTGCGGGCGCTCCCGGCCGCGCTGGCGTCGGGCGTCGCGGTACAGCTGCTGGCCGGGGAGCCCGCTGCGGCCGCCCGGCTGGCGCAACAGGCTGAGGCGGTCACCCGGGCGACCGGTCACGTCCTCGAGCCCTATGGCCCGCTGATGCTGGCCGCCTGGCAGGGCCGGGACCGCGAAGCCGATCAGCTGATCGCGGCGGCCACCAGGGAATTGGCCGCGCGGGGTGAGGGACAGTGGCTGACCACCGCGGCCTGGGCGGCCGCGGTGCTCCACAATGGCCTTTCGCATTATGACGAGGCGCTGGCCGCGGCCGAACGGGCCAGCGTGTATCCGGGCGAGCTGGCCCCGGCGTCCTGGTCGCTGGCCGAGCTGATCGAGGCGGCCGCCCGGACCGGGCGGACCGGCCGGGCCGCCGCCGCCCTGGAGCGGCTGTCCGAAGCCACGTGTGCCGCCGGGACCGACTGGGCGCTGGGAATCCAGGCGCGCTGCCGGGCACTGCTCGGCGAGGGGGAGGCGGCCGAGCGCGGGTACCTGGAGGCGATGGAGCGGCTGGGCCGCACCCGCGTGCGCGCAGAACTGGCCCGCACGTACCTGCTCTACGGCGAATGGCTGCGCCGGGAGGGTCGCCGGGCGGACGCGCGGGAGCAGCTCCGGGCTGCTCACCAGATGCTGGCCACGATGAGAATCGAGGGATTCGCCGAACGTGCCCGCCTCGAGCTGCTGGCCACCGGCGAGACAATCCGCAGGCGGGCCGTTGAGACGGCGGTCGAGCTGACCCCTCAGGAGGCCCGGATCGCCCGGCTCGCCGTGGACGGGCACACCAACCCGGAGATCAGCACCCAGCTGTTCCTCAGCCCGCGCACGGTCGAGTGGCACCTGCGCAAGGTGTTCACCAAACTCGGCATCAGTTCCCGGAAGGAACTCTCGGTGGCGCTGCCCGGCCTCGACCGGGCCGCTCTCCTAGCCTAAGCGAATCCCGGCTACCAGCCGCCGAAGGACAAGCCGCCGTTGACGCTGATCGTCTGGCCGGTCACCTGCGCGGCGGCGTCGGAAGCCAGGAAGACGGCCACCGCGGCCGCCTCGCCCGCCGACGGGGCCCGCCCGAACGGGAAGCGCTCCACCACCTTGGTGAACAAGTCCCGCTGGAAACTCTCACCGGCGAAGAGCCGGTCCCAGGTCGGAGTGCCGGAGGTGAGGGCCAGGGCGATGCTGTTGACCCGGATCTGGTAGCGGCTGAATTCCTTGGCCAGAGTCTTGGTCATCATGATGACGCTCGCGCCGACCGCGCCCAGCACGGATTCGCCCGGCGTGGCGAACCGGCCGGCGTCGGTCGTGAGCAGGACGACCGAACCGCCGTTCTCGCGCAGCGCGGGCAGCGCGGCATGCACCGGGAAGATGCGCGGGAACAGCCGCTTGCGGAACTCGCCCTCAATCTGCTGCGGGGTCATCTCGGCGAATGGCGTCGGCCCGGTCTCTCCTTCGGCCCCCGCGCTGATCAGGATGTCGAGCCTGCCGGCCGCCAACCGGGCGGCATCGACGACGGCCGCCGCGTCCTGATACGAGGCGCAGTCCCCGGCGATGAAACGGGCATCCGGGCTGATCTCCCGTAGCCTCGCCTCGGCCCGCTCGCCTCGCTCGGCGGAGCGGCCGTTGACGATGACATGGGCGCCCGCCTCGGCCAGCTGTTCCGCGACATGAAGTCCGATGCCGCCGGAACCGCCGGTGATGAGGGCCGCCTTGTCCTTGAATTCTGCTGGGCCGGCCATCGGGGGCCTCCTTGCCGGAGCTGGTCGCCGTTGTCAGGGTAACTGCGCGGGTCGGGGCCGGGCAATGAGCTCTAAGCTCGCCGCGGAGCTCTAAGCTCGTCGCGTGGCCAGGTACTTCGACATCCATGCGGCTAACCCACAGCGGCGGGCGATCGTCCAGATCGCCGATATCGTGCGCGAAGGCGGCGTGATCGCCTACCCGACCGACTCCTGCTACGCGCTGGGGTGCCAGCTCGGCAACAGGGACGGCATGACCAGGATCAGGTCGATCCGCGGCCTGGATGACCGGCACCACCTCACGCTGGTATGCCAGGACTTCGCCCAGCTCGGCCGGTTCGCGTACGTGGCCAACCCGGTGTTCCGGGCCATCAAGGCGGCGACTCCCGGCAGTTACACGTTCATCCTGCCCGCGACCAAGGAGGTGCCGCGGATCTTGCAGCACCCGAGGAAGAAGACCGTCGGGGTGCGGATCCCGCGTCACGTGGTGACCCAGGCGCTGCTGGCCGAACTCGGCGAGCCGCTCGTCTCGAGCACCCTGCTGCTGCCCGATCAGGACGAGCCCATGACCCAGGGGTGGGAGATCGCCGAGCAGCTGGAAAACGCCGTGGACGCGGTGATCGACTGCGGCGACTGCGGCACCGAGCCGACCACGGTGATCGACTTCTCCCAGCCCGAGCCCGAGATCGTGCGCCGCGGAGCAGGCGACACGTCCGGTTTCGAGTGAATCCCCGGGTCCTGGCCGGTCACACCAGGGCAAGCCAGGGTCCCAGACCGGGGATTCCACGGGCGCGACCTGCCGCCCCGCCGCGGGACCCTAAGGCTGGAAGGATATCCACGTAGGGAGGGCATCGTCATGAAACCACACTGGCTCACGCCCGCCGGGCTGCATACGGCCGCGACCCGGCTGCCCGTCGAAGGTGAGCTGCCTTCGTTCGGCGGCGCGACCGGATGGCTCAACTCGCCGCCGCTGACGCCGGCCGGCCTGCGCGGGAAGGTGGTCCTGGCCGGGTTCTGGACCTACACCTGCATCAACTGGCTCCGCCAGCTTCCCTACCTGCGCGCCTGGGCCGGGAAATACTCCGGCCACGGGCTGGTGGTGATCGGCGTGCACACACCCGAGTTCGGCTTCGAGCACCACCCGGACAACGTCCGCCGGGCCGTACAGGAGATGAAGATCGATTACCCGGTCGCGATCGACAACGACTACGCGGTGTGGCGCGCCTTCGACAACTACTACTGGCCCGCCTTGTACTTCGCCGACGCGCAGGGGCATATCCGGCACCACCACTTCGGGGAAGGCGAATACCAGCAATCGGAAATGGTCATCCAGCAACTGCTGGCCGAGGCCGGATCCGCCGGTGCCGGTCACGACCTCGTGCCGCCCGATGCCCCCGGCGTGGAAGCCCCGGCCGACTGGGCCGACCTGAGATCAGCGGAAAATTACACCGGCTATGAGCGCACCGAGAACTTCGCCTCTCCGGGCGGCGTCCGGCCGGGCCAGCCTGCCTCGTACACCGCCCCGGCGGAGCTGAGGCTCAACCACTGGGCTCTGTCGGGGGACTGGACGATGGGGGATCAGGCCACGGCGCTGAACACCGCCGGCGGGCGGATCACCTGCCGTTTCCACGCCCGTGACCTCCACCTGGTGATGGGGCCGGAGGCCGCGGGAACCTCCGCGGCCTTCCGCGTGCTCCTGGACGGGCAGCCGCCGGGCGCGGCCCACGGGGCCGATGTGGACGCCCAGGGCCGCGGCACGGCCGCCGGGCGGCGGCTGTACCAGCTCATCCGCCAGCCTGGCCCCATCGCCGACGCCACCTTCGAGATCGAGTTCCTCGACCCCGGCGTGGCGGCCTACTCCTTCACCTTCGGCTAGGAGCGCGTCACCCTCCGCTGTCGCGCTGGCCGGGTTGGCCGGCTCTTTCCTGGCCGTGGCAGGCGCTGACCGGCACCAGCAGGGTCTCGATGACCTTCTCCGAGAGGTCCAGGAATCCCCGCAGCACGGGCGGCAGGCCGGTGAACTCCCCGCGCGCCGCGGCGCGCAGCAGATTGGAGCCGTCGTAGCGGGAGGTGTCCGCCTGCTCCGCCCCGGGGGTGAGGTCGATCCGCGCCGACACCGTGGTTCCCTCGTGGGTGGTCTCGGCGGGCCCGAGCCGGCGGGCCAGGGTGAGCATGGGCCGGTTCTCGGCCAGGATTTCCGCGGTGAAGTGCCGGATGCCTTCCTCCGCGGCGCGCTGGGCCAGCTCGCGCAGCAGGGCGGTGCCCAGGCCGCGCTGCTGCCAGGAATCGATGACGGTGAGGGCCGCCTCGGCCTGGTCCGGCTCCGCGGGGTTGCGGATGAACCGCGCCACCCCCACCAGCTGCCCGGAGCCGGGCGCCACCGCGACCAGAGCCTCGTGGTCGTGGTGGTCCACGTCGGTGAAGAAGGCCAGGCCCCGCTCGGACAGGCGAGGCTTGACCATGAAGAACCGCCGGTAGCGTGAGGTCTCACTGAGCTGCTCGAACGCCTCGGCGAGGCCAGGGGCGTCATCGGGGCGGATGGCCCGGACCAGCACTCGGTGTCCTGCTCGGAGAGTGATCCGGTGCGGAACGAGGGTTGTGTCCATGACCCGAGTATCGCGTACTAAAGTTAACGCTAAGGGCTCCGCAGTGTTAAATGTGATAAATATATCAAGCAAGCGTCGCGGGCCCCGGGGCGTTCACCACGGCCCAGGCCGGGGCGTTCACCGCGGCCCGGCCCGCGAAAAGAGATCTTGAACACACGGCCGGCTCTTTGCGCCGGCGGCCAGGTGCTATCTTCGCGGCATGGCCCGTGCCCAGCCCGGCAGAGCCGCGATCGAGGAGCTCGCACGGGAGCGTCTCGGCTTCGGGCAGCTCCGTCCCGGGCAGGCGCTTGCGGTCCAGGCGCTGGCCAATGGCCGGGACGCGCTGGCGGTGCTGCCGACGGGCGGCGGGAAGTCGGCGATCTACGAGCTGGCGGGACTGCTGCGCGAGGGGCCGACGGTCGTCGTCTCGCCGCTGATCGCGCTGCAGGATGATCAGCTGGCCCACCTGCGCGCGGCCGGCCTGCGGGCCGTCGTCCTGAACTCCCAGCAGCGGGCCGGCGCGCGCGCGGCGGCGCTGCTGGCCTCGTGCGACTCCCGTACGTTTGTCTTTCTCTCGCCGGAGCAGCTGGCGAACGAGCAGACCCGCCGGACGCTGCGGCGGGCCGGGCCGGGCCTGTTCGCCGTGGACGAGGCGCACCTGATCAGCCAGTGGGGCCACGACTTCCGCCCCGACTACATGCTGCTCGGAGCCCAGGCCGAGGCGGTCGGCGCGCCGGTGCGCCTGGCGCTGACCGCCACGGCCGCGCCCCCGGTGCGGGCCGAGATCGTGCGGCGGCTCGGCCTGCGCGATCCGGTGGTGGTGATCGGCGACTTCGACCGGCCGCACATCGAGCTGTCGGTGCGCCGCACGCTTACCGCGCCCGACAAGCAGCGGGAGCTGGTCCGCGCGGCGGGCGAGCTGGCTGGCCCGGGGATCATCTACGCGGCCACGCACGCCAGCACGCAGGCGGCCCACGACACGCTCGCCTCGGCAGGCGAGCAGGTGACGCTCTACCACGCCGGGCTTCCGGCCCGCGAGCGGCACGACGCGACGGCGGCGTTCGGTGACGGCTCGGCCCGCATCATCGCGGCCACGGTCGCGTTCGGCATGGGAATCGACAAGCCGGACGTGCGCTGGGTGCTGCACTTTGACCCGCCGCCCTCGCTGGACGGGTACTACCAGGAGTTCGGGCGGGCCGGCCGGGACGGCCAGGCCTCCCGCGCGCGGCTGCTCTACCGCTACGAGGACTTCGAGATGGCGCGTCATCTGACCGCGCGCGGCGTCTCCGCCGCGGCGGTGGGCCGGGTCGCGGCCGCGCTGGCGGCCGGGGAGCGGGTCGAGCCCGGCGCGCGGCAGCAGACGGCGGCGCTGGTCCGCCTGGCTGATCTCGGCGCGGCGGCGTGGCGGGCGGACGGGGAGGTTGGCTGGACCGGGGCGATGACCGTCGCGGCGGCGCTGGCGGCGTCGGAGGCGGAAACCGAGCGCGAGGACGAGGTGGAGCGCACGCGGCTCACGATGATGCGCCGCTACGCCGAGCACACCGGATGCCGGCGCTCGTTCCTGCTCTCCTACTTCGGGCAGGACTACCCCGGCCCGTGCGGGAACTGCGACAACGACCTCGAGCGCGCCGAGCCCGCGCCCGGCGCCGTCCCGTTCCCCGTCGGCGCCCGCGTCGTGAGCGGGCGCTGGGGCGAAGGCACGGTGCAGCGCTACGACGGTGACCGCATCACCGTGCTGTTCGACGACCACGGCTACCGCGAGCTGTTCGTCCCGCTGGTGCTCGAACGCGCCCTGCTGCGGCTCGCGTAGGGACGGGCCGGTGGGGGAACAGGAGCTCTTCACGCTGGCCGTCGCGATCGCCGGCGTGATGATCGTCGGGCGGGCGGTCGCCCGCCGGCTCGAGGTACCTGACGCGATCGTGCTGGTCGTGCTCGGCGTCCTGGTCGGCCTGATTCCGCAGGTGCCGACCGTCGACCTGCCGCCGGATGTCGTGCTGCTGCTGTTCTTGCCGCCGCTGATCTACAACGCCGCGTTCCTGTCCGCACCCCGGGAGAGCCGGGAGAACGCGATCCCGATCACCGGGCTGGCCTTCGGCGCGACCGCGGCCACGATCCTGAGCGTGGGCTGGGTGACCCGGCTGGTCCTGCCCGGCCTGAGCTGGGCCCCCGCGCTGGCGTTCGCCGCGGCCGTGGCCCCCACCGACGCCGTGGCCGCCACGTCGGTGCTGACCCGGCTGGGCGCGCCGCATCGGGTGGTCACCATCCTGGAGGGCGAGAGCCTGATCAACGACGCGGTGGCGCTGACCGTCTTCGGGCTGGCCGTCGAGGCGATGGCGCACCCGTTCACCCTGGCCCACGGCGCGGCGCGGCTGGCCGAGGTCGTCTTCGGCGGGATCGGGTACGGGCTGGTCGTCGCGGTGGTGACCGGCCGCCTCCGGCGGCACGTCCACGACCCGGCGAACCAGATCCTGATCTCGCTGATCACCCCGTTCGTGGCCTATATCCCGGCCGAGGAGCTGCACGTGTCCGGCGTGCTGGCCACCGTGGTGGCCGGGGTGTACCTCGGCACCCGGACGGAGGGCCTGATCCAGCCGGCCTCGCGGGTCACCGGCACGATGTTCTGGCGGACGCTGATCTTCCTGCTGGAGTCGGCGCTGTTCGTGCTGCTCGGGCTGGAGCTGCGGTCGATCGTGGACCACCTGCCCGGCGCGCACCCGGCGGCCATGCTGGCGGGCGCGTCCGCCGCGGTGGTCGCCACCGTGGTGGTGGTCCGGATGGGCTGGGAGCTGCTCGTGGCCCCGCTGGCCCGGTTCCTGCCCGGGCCGCACCCCGCGTTCGTCCGCAACCCGCGGCGGCAGCGGGTGGTCATCGGCTGGGGCGGCATGCGCGGAGCCATCTCGCTGGCCATCGCGCTCACCGTGCCCACGACGCTGAATGGGAGCCCGTTCGCCGAACGGCCCACACTGGTCTTCCTGGCCGCGATCGTGGTGATGGCCACGCTGATCGGCCAGGGCCTCACGCTCGGGCCGCTGCTGCGCGCCCTCGGCCTGGCGCAGAGCGAGCGGCACCAGCGGGCGGAGGCATCGGCGCGGGCAAAGGTCACCGAGGCCGGGCTCGCCCGCCTCGACGAGCTCGCCGAGGCGGGCGAGGTGGACGAGGACACGGCCGGCGTCTACCGGCAGCTGCTGGAGATGCGGCTGGACCGGGTCCGCGTAGCGCTCGGCGACGCGAGCGAGGACGACGTGGCCGACACCGCCGGGCTGAGCCGGGAGCTCGTCCGCGCGGAGCGGGACAAGCTCGCCCAGCTGTACCGCGACGGCGTGATCAGCAACGAGATCCGCCTGTCCATCTCCCGCGCCCTCGACCTGCAGGAGCCCCGGGCGTTCGGCTGATGCCGGTACTACAGCTCGACCTGGCCGGACACGCAGGTGATGGTGCCGCCGGCCACCCAGATCGTGCCGTCGGCGTCGCGGGAGACATGGACCCGCCCGGCCCGGCCGAGCGCGGTGCCCTGGCGGGCCACGTAGGGCGCGGTCACCCGCCCGGTCCGCAGCAGCCACGCCGCCAGCGAGGCGTTCAGGCTCCCGGTGACCGGGTCCTCGACCGTGATCCCGTCCTTGGGGAAGAACGCCCGCACCTGGACCGCCGCCGGCGACCCGGCCGGGTAGAGCCCCACGACGCCCAGGTCAAGATCGGTCGGCCCGGGCTTGACGGCCAGCACCGCGTCCGCGCTGTCCAGCAGCACCGCCACCCAGCCCGGCCCGTTGTCGGCCCAGGACGCGTCCACGATGGCCGAGCGGTCGATGCACAGCACCGACGCGATGTGCGCCAGCAGTCCGGCGTCCACCGGACCGTCCCGCAGCACCGGCGGCGCGGCGAAGGCCAGCCCGTCCGGGGTCCGGCGCAGCGTCACCAGCCCGGCCCCGCACTCCTGCACGATCGCGTCGGGCCGGCGGGGGGTGCCGCCCGCGGCCAGCCAGGCGTGGCAGGTCCCGAGCGTGGGGTGGCCGGCGAAGGGCAGTTCGGCCACGGGCGTGAAGATCCGCACCCGGTAATCCGCGCCGGGGTCCGCGGGCGGGAGCACGAACGTGGTCTCCGACAGGTTCATCCAGTGCGCGAAGCGCTGCATCTGCTGGGGCGCCAGGCCATCGGCCTCTAGGACCACCGCCACCGGGTTCCCTCGGTACGGGGTGGAGGTGAATACGTCCACCTGACTGAACGGCCGGGCCACCGGCCCAGTGTGCCACAGGCCGCGCGTCCGGTCCCCCGCCGCCGCGACCGCCGCGGCCTAGGGGCGGGCGGCGCCCACGAAGGTCGACGCGTACCAGCCGGTGCCCATCGGGATCTTCTCCACGTCCATCCCGGTCTGCGGGGCGTCGATGATGTAGCCGTCCCCGACGTAGATGGCGACGTGACCGACGCCGTCGTAGTAGAGCAGGTCCCCCGGCTGGATGGCCGAGGAGGCGACGTGCGGCAGGGCGGCCCACTGCTCGTAGGTGTCACGCGGGATCGCGACGCCGGCCGCCGCCCAGGCGGCCTGGGCCAGCCCGGAGCAGTCGTAGCTGTCCGGTCCGGTCGCGCCCCACTGGTACGGCTTGCCGAGCTGGGCGTAAGCGAAGGCGACGGCCTGCTCCGCCTGGGTCGAGGTCGGCCCGGTGTAGGCGGCCGCGGTCGTGCCGCCCGCGCCGATCGAGTTGCTCGCCACCGTCTGCTGCTGCGGCACGGTCAGGCTGGCCAGCGTCGCCTTCTCGGTCGCGATGAGCTGGCCCAGGGAGTTCTTCTGGCCGGTGAGCTGGCTCTTCAGAGCCGCGACCCCGTCCTCGGTGCGCTGCAGCTGCTGCTCGACGCCGGACAGCTCGCCGGCGTCGGCGAGCAGCCGCCGCGTCTGGGCATTCTGGCTGCCGGACAGCTCCATCAGCAGCGACCCTTGCTGCAGCACGACCGAGGGGTCGCCCGAGGTGAGCACGCCCGCGGCGGACGTCGCCCCGCTGTCCTCGAACGCCGCGGCCGCGGTCTGCGCCACGCTGGCCTGCGCCGCCCGGAACTGGGCGTCGGCGGTGTTCAGGCGGACGCGCACCTGCGACAGTTTGGACTGGGCCGCGGACAGCTGCTGGCTGGCCTGGTCGAGCTGCACGTTGACCTGGTCGAACTGCGAGGTGAGCTGATTGATCCGGGCCTGAACCTGGCCCACGGTCGGCTGCGGTGCCGCGCCGGCTATCCCGCCGTAGACGGCGAGCCCGCCCATCACGGCGAGCCCGGCCGTGAACACGACGCCACGCCGCACCCCGGATGCCCTCGCCAGCAGCCTGCCCATGTATCTGACCCGCTCCCTTCGCCCGCCCGGGGATCACGCTAGTGACGGGCCGTCCGGTGTCTCAACCGGATCGCGCAAATATCACGGAACAATTACGGGTTCCGCTGACCAGGGATAACACAGCTCCCAGCCGTCCCAGGCCGCGCCCGGCCCGGGCTACGGCGTGACGCGGGTGCGTCAGGAGCAGATCCGCGGCCGATGCTGGGACGCGACGGCAGGCCCGGGACAGATACCATACCGGGGTACTGTAAAAAGTGAGCTTGGCCCCGACTGCGACGAGGGAGGCGCTGTGATGACATCGCAGACCTACCGGGTTACCGGGATGACCTGTGAGCACTGCGCGCAGGCGGTCACCGGGGAGCTGCACGGGCTCGACGGCGTCCGCGAGGTCACGGCCGAGCTCGTCCCGGGAGGCACGTCCGCGGTGACGGTCGCCGCCGAGGCGCCGCTGCCCCCGGGCGCGGTCGCGGCCGCGCTGGACGAGGCCGGCGGCTACCGGCTGGCCGATGGCTGAGCCGGCGGAACGGCACCCGGATGAGCACGGATGAGCACGGTCACTGACCCGGGCCTGGCCGGCCCGCGGGGCGGCGCGGGACACGTGGTGGAGCTGGCGATCGGCGGGATGACGTGCGCGTCGTGCGCGGCCAGGGTCGAGAAGAAGCTGAACAAGCTGGACGGCGTCGCCGCGACCGTCAACTTCGCCACCCAGACCGCGCGGGTCGCGTTCCCGGCCGCGGTCAGCGCCGGTGACCTGATCTCGGTGGTCGAGCGGGCCGGCTATACCGCCAGGGCGGCCCGGGGGGAGGATCCCCCCGGGGGAGCCAGGGGGGTCCGGGGGGAGGATCCCCCCGGGCGGGGGGTCACCGGGGGGTCGTCCCCCGGGGGAGATCGAGAGACCGGCGCGCTGCAGCGGCTGCTGGTGTCGGCCGCGCTGGCCACCCCGGTTGTCCTGCTGGCCATGGTCCCGGCGCTGCAGTTCCGGGACTGGCAGTGGGTCAGCCTGGTGCTGGCCTCGCCGGTCGCGGTGTGGGGTGCGTGGCCGTTCCACCGCGCGGCCCTGGTCAATGCCCGTCATGGCGCGGCCACCATGGACACCCTGGTCTCGGTCGGGGTCGCCGCCGCGTACCTGTGGTCGCTGTACGCGCTGTTCTTCGGCACCGCGGGACGGCCGGGCCTGCGGATGGGCTTGGCCTGGATCGCGCAGGGCAGCGGGGCGGATTCGACCTACCTGGAGGTCGCCTCCGGGGTGACGGCGCTGGTCCTGCTCGGCCGTTACCTGGAGGCCCGTGCGAAGCGGCGTTCGGGCGCCGCGCTGCGGGCGCTGCTGTCCCTGGGCGCCAAGGACGCCGTGGTGCTGCGGGGCGCCGCCGAGGTGCGGGTCCCGGCCGGACAGCTGGCCGTGGGCGAGGAGTTCGTCGTCCGGCCGGGCGAGAAGATCGCCGCCGACGGGCTCGTCATCTCCGGCCACTCCGCGGTGGACACCTCGATGCTCACCGGCGAGCCGGTACCCGCCGAGGTGGGTCCGGGCGGCCTGGTGACCGGCGGGTGCCTGAACGCCAGCGGGCGGCTGGTCGTCCGCGCGACCCGGGTCGGGGCGGACACCCAGCTGGCCCAGATGACCCGCCTGGTGACCGAGGCGCAGACGGGGAAGGCGCGGGTGCAGCGGCTGGCGGACCGGATCTCCGCGGTCTTCGTCCCGGTGGTCATCGGCGCCGCGGTCGTGACGCTGGCCGGGTGGCTGGCGGCCGGCCGGGGTGGCGGGGCGGCGTTCACCGCCGCGGTGGCGGTGCTGATCATCGCCTGCCCGTGCGCGATGGGCCTGGCCACGCCGACCGCGATCCTGGTCGGAACCGGGCGGGGAGCCCAGCTCGGCATCCTGATCAAGGGCCCGGAGGCGCTGGAGTCCACCCGCGCCGTCGACACGATCGTGCTGGACAAGACCGGCACGATCACCACCGGGCGGATGAGCCTGGTGGACGTAGCCGCCGCGCCCGGGGCGGACACGGCCGACGTGCTGCGGCGCGCCGGGGCCGTCGAGGACGCCTCGGAGCACCCGGTCGCCGCCGCGATCGCGGCCGGCGCGCGGCAGCGGCTCGGCGCCGGCCTGCCCGGCGCGGCGCGGTTCGCCAGCCACCAGGGGCTGGGCGCCACGGGCGTCGTGGACGGTCATGCGGTCGCGGTGGGCCGGGCCGGGTGGCTGGAGTCCGGATGGGGCAGGCCGGTCCCGGCGGCGCTGGCCGCCCGGGCCGCGGAGGCCGAGGCGGCCGGGCAGACGGCCGTGTTCGCCGGGTGGGACGGGCAGGTCCGCGGCGTGCTCGTGGTCGCCGACACGATCAAGCCCACCTCGGCCCGGGCCATCGCGCGGCTGCGCGGCATGGGCCTGCGCCCGGTCCTGCTCACCGGGGACAACGAACGCGCCGCCCGGTTCGTGGCCGGTGCCGTCGGCATCGGCGCCGGGGAGGTGATCGCGGGCGTGCTGCCCGCCGGGAAGGTCGACGCGATCAAGCGCCTGCAGGGGGAGGGCCGGGTGGTGGCGATGGCCGGCGACGGGGTCAACGACGCCGCCGCGCTCGCCCAGGCCGACCTCGGCCTGGCCATGGGCACCGGCACCGACGCCGCGATCGAGGCGTCCGACCTGACCCTGGTCCGCGGTGACCTGCTCGCCGTCCCCGGCGCCATCGCGCTGTCCCGGCGGACGCTGGCCACCATCAAGGGCAACCTGTTCTGGGCGTTCGGCTACAACGCCGCCGCCATCCCGCTGGCGGCGCTCGGGCTCCTCAACCCGCTGATCGCCGCCGCCGCGATGGCGTTCAGCTCCGTGTTCGTCGTGACCAACAGCCTGCGGCTGCGCCGCTTCCAGCCCCCGTCTTAGGCCCCGCGGCGGCTGACCGGCACCCCGGCTCAGGCCGGCAGGTGCCGGGCGAAGAAGCCGAGCACCTTTTCCCAGCCGTCCATCGCTGCCTCGGGCCGGTACATCGGGGTGTGGTAGTAGAAGAAGCCGTGGCTGGCCCCGTCGTACCGGTAGAACTCATAGGCCTTGCCGTGCCGGTTCAGCTCCGCCTCGTGCTGGTCCACCTGCGCGGGCGCGGGATACCGGTCGTCGTTGCCGAACAGCCCCAGCAGCGGCGCGGACAGGTCGGCGGTGTAGTCGATCGGCGCGACCGGGCGGGCCGGCGACAGCTCCTCCTGGGCCGCGACCACTCCCCCGCCCCACAGATCGGCGACCGCGCCGAAACCGGTCACCCGCGAGGCGGTCAGCAGGGCGTGACGGCCGCCCGAGCAGGTGCCGATGATGCCGGCCCGGCCGTTGCTGGCGGGCTGGGCCTTCAGCCAGGCCAGCGCGGCCGCGCAGTCGGCCACCACGCTGTCGTCGGCGACGCCGCCGTCGGCCCGGACCCTGGCCGCCACGTCGTCGGGGGTGCCATGGCCGAAGCGGCAGTACAGGTCGGGGCAGATCACACTGTACCCGTGGCGCGCGAGCCGGTCGGAGAACTCCCGGTAGAACTCGTCCCAGCCCGGCAGGTGGTGCACCGCCACGACCCCCGGCACCGGCTCGTCCCCGGCCGGCCGGACGACATAGGCGTGGATCTCGTCTCCGTGACCGCCGGGGTAGGTGATCACCTCCGCCGTGAGGCCGTCACGGGCGTCGGTCCGGAACGAGTTCCACATGGCTGAGCCCTCCGTCGCGTCTCCAGGACCATAGCAGTATGGCCGGCGCCCGATCGCTGCGTCGCCTGGACCTGGCCGGGATCGGTGAACCACGCTCCGTTAGGCATAAAAATATCTATGCCCCGAACGGGCCGTGGTGTCAGCCCGGGAGAACGGGGTCTCCGGGCGGGGATGGCCGCCTCGGGGCGGGTGTGTCATCGTGGCGGGGGATACCCGAGCGTCAGGGGAGACGATCACGATGAGGCCGGCTCACGCCAAGATCCCGCCTTCTCGGCAGCGGCGAACCGGGCCGGCGGGCGACCTGCTCCCGCTGGGTGACTGGATCCGGCACCACTCCCTGCGCAGCTGGCCGGTGCTGCTGTTCCTGCTGCTGATCTGCGTGCCGTCGATCGCGCTGGTCATCCTGGGGCCGGACCCGAGCGCCAGCACGTTCGACCATGTGGCCTGGATCTTCGCCGCGTACTTCGCGGTCGCCTGGCTGCTGCTGCTGGGCGTCATCATCCGGCCGGAACACGTGACCAGGCCGATGCTCGTCCTGGTGACGGTGATCGCGCTGGCGACGCAGGTACCGCTGGCGGTCATGCTGGAGGTCGACCTGCACGCCGAGACCGCGGGTCTCGGGGCGAGCATCTACAGCGTCGGCCTGCCCGAGGAACTGGCCAAGGCCATACCGGTGCTGGCGGTCGCGGTGATCTACCAGCTCTGGCGGTACCGGCCCTCGGGGCGGCACGAGCTGACGCCGAAGGACTACCTGTTCCTCGGCGCGGTCAGCGGGCTGGTGTTCGGGGCCAGCGAGGTGGTGCACTACTTCACCGTCAACGGCCTGGCGGAGTTCTACCTGACCGTGCAATCGGCCATCCCCTCGATCCAGCAGCTGATCAGCAGCGGCCACTCCGCGCCGGCCTCGGTGTTCGCCGTGCTGATCGGCCCGGTGCGGTACTTCGTCCTGGACTTCGTCTGGCGGTTCCTCACCGACCCGATCACCCACGCCTGCTGGGCCGGCCTGACCGGCTACTTCATCGGGCTGGCGGCCACCGGGCGGCACAAGTGGTACACGGTGAGCTGGATCGGGCTGGTCATCGCCGCGATCCTGCACGGGCTGAACGACTGGAGCCGCGTGAACGGCCACTGGCTGTGGATCGTGGTCACCATCGTCAGCGGCATCCTGTTCCTGGGCTACGCGAAGGTCGGGTCCCGCAGCGACCTGGAGGGTCCCGGCCGCTCGCCGCCCGAGCGTCCGCCCGCCGCCGTGGCCGGGGCCGCCCGGCCCTGGTGGGAACACTGACGGGCTGGCCGCCTTCGTTGACGCCCGTGCCCGCGCCGGACTAGGCTTACCAAGCAAGCGCTTGGTATACAGCGCTGGAGCTCTGCCTGAAGCCATCCGGCTCTGCCGCTGTCCGAACAGGGCCGCCGCGCGCCTCGCCGCGGCGACGATGAGGGAGATGAGCGCGATGCCCGTCAGGTACCTGTCCCAGGAGTGGGTCGAGGCGTACAACGCCGCGCTGGCCGGGGACGCGGTCCGCGCTGCGCTCAAGGGCAAGAGCGCGGTCCTCCAGATGGTGATCTCGGGCGCGCCGCAGGGCGAGGTCCGCTACTGGCTGCGCATCGCCGACGGCAGCGCCTCGGCGGGTCTGGGTGACAGCCCCGGCGCCGACGTGACCATCAGCCAGTCCTACGAGACCTCCTCCCAGGTCAACAAGGGCGAGCTGGACGGGCAGAAGGCGTTCATGCAGGGCAAGGTCAAGATCGCGGGCAAGATGCTGAAGATGATGCAGCTGCGCGGCCCGCTGGAGAAGGTGCAGACCGCGCTGACCGCGATCGACACCGAATACTGACGTCCGGGCGCGCGCTCACCCCCCCGGCGCGCGCCCGGATCATATCCAGTCGGCATGCCGCGGCCAGGCCAGCAGCGTGTCGACGACCTCGGCCGGGCCCTGTTCATCTCCGGCCCCCGGGTCGGTGGCCGCGTACCGGCCGCGGTAGAACAGCAGCGGCCGGCCGGGGCGGCAATCGCCGAGCCCGGTGACCTGGCCGGTGACCAGGTAATGGTCCCCGGCCTCGTGGACCAGGTCAGCCCGCGGCAGGGCCGGCAAAGGTGTGCCCCCACAGGCTGACCGCGGTGGTCTCCCGGCTGATCCAGGTCGCGTCGTCGACCAGGCGGCCGTCGGTGCCGTACTCGATGTCGAACCCGCCGGGGGTGCGCACGTAGAACGACACCATGTGGTCGTTGGCGTGCCGCCCGAGCGTCCCGGACACCGGCGCGCCGCGCCGGGCGCACCGGTCGAGCGCCGCTCCCACGTCGTCCAGCGAGGCGACCTCGATCATCAGGTGCACGATGCCCGGCGCCGAAGGCATCGGCACCAGGGCCAGGCTGTGGTGCCGCGGGTTGCAGCCCAGGAACCGGAACCATACCGGCGGGTCCCCCGCCGCCCCCCCGAAGAACTCGGCGGGCATCCGCATCGAGTCGCGGAGCCGGAACCCGAGGACCTCGGTATAGAAGTCGAACGCCGCCGAGGATCCGGGCGGGACCGGCAGCACCACGTGGCCCATCCCCAGGTCGCCGGTGACGAAGCGGTTCCCGTACGGGCTGACCGACGGCCGGTGCTCCAGCGCGGCCCCGCAGAACACCTCCAGCGTGTGCCCGGCCGGGTCGTCGGCCCGCAGCAGCGACGCCACCCGGCGCGCGGCGCACTCACCGTCGGTGCCCGGCTTGTACGCGACCCCGGCGTCGGCCAGGGCCCGGCCCACCGCGGCCAGCGCGGAGGCGTCGGCCACCTCCCAGCCGGCGGCCAGCAGTCTCTCCGATGACCCGGGCAGGATGACCAGCCGGGCCGGGAAGTCATCCATCCGCAGGTAGACGGCGCCTTCCTCCGGCCCGCGCCCCTCGGTCAGGCCGAGGACCTTCAGGCCGAACTCGCGCCAGGCGCCGACGCTGGCGGATTCGATCCGCAGGTAGCCGAGCGAGGAGATCATGTGTCCTCCAGGAAGCCGATGGCCAGAGCGTTGAACTCGCCGGACCTCTCCAGCTGCACCCAGTGCCCGCAGCCGCCGAATACGTGCAGCTGGGCGCGGCGGATCATCTTCAGCGCGACCAGCGCGCCGTCGACCGGGTTCACCCGGTCCTCGCGGCCCCAGATCAGCAGGACCCGGTTCCGCAGCCGGTGTGCCTCCCGCCACAGCAGCCCCTCTTCGTACGAGGCCGGGTCGGAGAACGAGGCGCCCATCGAGGCCATGGCGGCCAGCGCTTGCGGGTCGCACGCGGCCGCGTACCGTTCGCCGATGAGGTCATCGGTGATCAGCCGCTGGTCGAACACCAGGGTGCGCAGGAACGCGGCCATCTTCTCCCGGCTCGGGCCGGGCGGGGCGGCGAAGGAGGCCAGCCGCTTGACGCCCTCGGTCGGGTCGGCGGAGAACACGTTCAGCGACAGGCCGCCGGGCCCCATGAGCACGAGGCGTCCGGCCCGTTCGGGATGATCGAGGGCGAAGCGGACCGCGGTCCCGCCGCCGAGGGAGTTGCCGACCAGGTGCACCTGACCGATGCCCAGCTCGTCCAGCAGGCCGGCCAGCGCGCCGGCGGCGAAGGTGAAGTAGTTGCCGGTCACCGGCGGCTTGTCGGACTTGCCGTAGCCGGGCTGGTCGACGACCAGGGTGCGGAACCGCTCGGCGAACGCCGGCAGGTTGCGCCGGAAGTTGGACAGCCCCGAGGCACCCGGCCCCCCGCCGTGCAGCATGACCACCGGCACGCCCTGGTGACTGCCCTCTTCGGTGTAGTGCAGGCGCATGGTCATATCATCGCGTCCGGCGGCACGTCGTGGCCGAACTCGCCGCGGCCGTACATGGACAGGGCCCGTTCCGGGTCGTTGATCGCGTGCACCCGGCCCGCGTGCGCGTCCCGCCAGAACCGCTGGATCGGCGTGCCCATCTTCAGGGCCCGCCCGCCGGAGTTCTCGAACAGCAGGTCCACCGCACGGATGGCCTGGCCGGTGCCGGTCACCTGGTCGCGGCGCACCCGCAGCCGCAGCGGCAGCGGGATCTTCTCCCCCGCGCGCGCGCGGCCCATCAGCTCGGCCATGTTCCGCTCCAGCGCCGCCCAGGCCGCATCCAGCAGGCCGGCCGCCTCGGCGATGCGGACCTGCCCGAACGGGTCCTCAGCCGCCTTCTGCCCGACGTAGGAGGCCCGGACCCGGCCGCGCTGGTACTCCACATGGGCCGCGTAGGCACCCGTCGCCATGCCGATGATCGGCGTGGTGATGGCGTAGGAGAAGATGGAGCCGAACGGGACGCGGTACAGCGGCCCGGGATTGACCTGCTGGCCGGGGCAGACGCAGCGGGTCACGTCGGTGAAGCTCAGCGACCGGTGCGCGGGGACGAAGGCCCCGTCCACCACGATGTCGTTGCTGCCCGTGCCGCGCAGGCCGACCGTGTCCCACACATCCTCGATCGTGTAGTCGCTGGCCGGCAGCAGGAACGTGCGGAAGTCGACGGGCTGCCCCTCGTCGTTGGTGACGATCCCGCCGAGCAGGACCCAGCTGGCGTGGTCGCAGCCGGAGGAGAAGCTCCAGCGCCCGTCCAGCCGGTGGCCCCCCTCCGTTTGCCTCGCCCGGCCGGTCGGCGCGTAAGAGGAGGACATCCGGGTGTCCGGGTCGGCGCCCCACACCTCCTGCTGGGCCTGCGGCGGGAACAGGCCCAGCTGCCAGGGGTGCACGCCGATGACCGAGGCGACCCACCCGGTCGACCCGCAGGCGCTGGCGATCAGCCGGCCGGCGGCATAGAACGTGACCGGATCCGCCTCCAGGCCGCCGAAACAGGCCGGCTGGAGCAGCCGGAAGAACCCGGTCTCGGAAAGCGCCTTGACCGACTCGGCCGACAGCACCCGGCGGTCCTCGGCCTCCTGGGCGCGCTGCCGGAAGGCCGGCAGCAGCTCGGTGACCCCGGCTATCACGGCGTGGCGCTGGGACTCTGCCATATGCCTAAGACTAGAACATGTTCTAGTCTTAGGGTATGGATCAGGTTCGGACCATCGATGCGGGAGCGCCGCCGGCCAGGTTCGCGCGCGGCTGGCACTGCCTGGGACTGGCGGGTACGTTCCGTGACGGTGGCCCGCACGCGGTACGGGCGTTCGGCACCAAGCTGGTGGTGTTCGCGGACTCCGGCGGCGCCCTGCACGTCCTGGACGGGTACTGCAGGCATATGGGCGGTGACCTGACGCACGGCACCGTCAAGGGCGACGCCATCGCCTGCCCGTTCCATGACTGGCGCTGGGGCGGCGACGGCCGGTGCGCGCAGATCCCGTACGCCCGGCGCGTCCCGCCCGCGGCGCGCACCCGGTCCTGGCTCACGCTGGAGCGCAACGGGCAGCTGTTCGTGTGGCACGACCCCGAGGGCCACCCGCCGCCGCCGGACGTGGCCATCCCCTTGATCGAGGGCGCCTGCTCGCCTGACTGGACCGGCTGGACCTGGGATTCGATCCTCGTCGAGGGCGCGAACTGCCGCGAGGTGATCGACAACGTGGTGGACATGGCGCACTTCTTCTACATCCACTTCGCGTTCCCGACCTACTTCAAGAACGTCTTCGAGGGCCACATCGCCACGCAGTACCTCCGCACCCGGTCCCGGCCCGACGTGGGGGGAGCGTCGAACTACGCCGACGGGGCGCAAACCACGCTCCGTTCTGAAGCCTCGTACTTCGGGCCGGCCTACATGATCGACAACCTGTGGCACGACTACCACGGGATGACCATGGAGAGCGTCCTGATCAACTGCCACTACCCGGTCACCCCGACCTCCTTCCTGCTGCAGTGGGGGGCCATCGTCAAGCGGCCGCCCGGCCTGTCCGACGCCCAGGCTTCGCGGGTCGCCGCGAAGTTCGCCGACTTCGTCGGCCTCGGCTTCCAGCAGGACGTGGAGATCTGGCTGCACAAGACCCGGATCGACAACCCGCTGCTGTGCGCCGAGGACGGCCCGGTCTACCAGGTGCGCCGCTGGTACGAGCAGTTCTACTGCGACGTGGCCGACGTCGCGCCGGACATGACCGCGCGGTACGAGTTCGAGATCGACACCACCCGCGCGGTGGCCGGCTGGGAGGCGGAGGTGGCGGCCAACCTCGCCCGGGCCAGTACGGCTGATGCCGGCTAGGGACGAGCGGCGCGGCGCGGTCACCGGCGTGGAGTGCACGCGGTGCGGCGCGGCCGTGCTGGCCGTCAAGTTCAGCCCGCAGCACACCTCGGTGCAGTGGACCGCGGCGGCGGTGCGGGCGTGCTGGGAGTTCGGCGCCTCGGAGCGGCCCAGCGCGCTGGTCGAGGGGTGCGGCAGCCTGCGGGAGGCCATCGACGGCGCGGTGGCGGCCGGGCGGCTGGAGGTGTCGCCGCCCGGCTACGTGCGAACGGAATGACCCCCCGCGAGTACTACCAGGTGCCGGTGGCCGAGGTGGTACGGGAAACCGGCGACGCGTGCTCGCTGGTGCTGGAGGTGCCGTCGTCGCTTTCCGCGACGTTCGGCTACCGCCCGGGGCAGTTCGTCACGGTGCGGGTGCCGTCGGACCTTTGCGGTTCGGTGGCGCGGTGCTACTCGCTGTCGAGTTCGGCGCTGGCCGGCGAGCGCCCGGCCATCACCGTCAAACGGACGGCGGGCGGGTTCGCGTCGAACTGGATTCTTGATCGCGTGGTGGCCGGGACGGTGCTGGACCTGCTCCCGCCGGCCGGGACGTTCTGCCCGGCCTCGCTGGACGGTGATTTCCTGCTGTTCGCGGCGGGCAGCGGGATCACCCCGGTCATGTCCATCCTGAAGTCGGCCCTGGCCGCGGGGCGCGGGCGCGTGGTGCTGGTGTACGCCAACCGGGACGAAGCCTCGGTGATCTTCGGCCCGGCCCTGCGCGCGCTCGCCTCGGGCTCCGGCGGCCGGCTGACGGTGGTGCACTGGCTCGATTCGCTGCTCGGCATGCCTTCGGTGGCGGGGCTCACGGCCCTGGCCCGGCCGTACGTTTCCTTCGACGCGTTCATCTGCGGCCCGGACCCCTACCTGGCGGTGGTCCGGGACGCGCTGGCCGGGCTCGGCGTGCCGGGCCGGCGCGTGCACGCGGAGCGGTTCGTGTCGCTGGCGGAGAACCCCTTCGAGGCGGCCCCGGCGGCGGGTTCCGGGGCGGGGACGGCCGCCACGCTGTCGGTCACGCTGGACGGCGCGACCACCCTGCTGCCCTGGCCGGCCGGAACCCGGATGCTCGACGTGCTGATCGAGGCGGGCCTGGACGCGCCGTACTCCTGCCGCCAGGGCGTCTGCGGCGCCTGCGCCTGCCAGCTCACCGGCGGCGAGGTCGAGATGGCCCACAACGAGGTCCTCGAGGCCGTCGACATCGCCGACGGCCTCGTCCTCGCCTGCCAGGCCCTGGCGCTGTCCGCCCAGGTCGACATTACCTACTGATAATGTCGTAAATTGCGCGGAGGGGCGTACCCGTGCTATGCACGGATGCTGCGGTTACCAAGAGAGGAAGACCATGCCACTGACCATCGGCGACACCGCGCCGGACTTCGAGGCGGAGACGAGCGAAGGGCCGATCCACTTCTACGACTGGCTCGGGGACTCCTGGGCGGTCCTGTTCTCGCATCCCAAGGACTTCACCCCGATCTGCACCACCGAGCTGGGCTACATGGCCAAGATCAAGCCGGAGTTCGACCTGCGCGGCGTGAAGATCATCGGCCTGTCGGTCGACTCCGCTTCGGACCACGAGCGCTGGGCCGCCGACATCACCGAGACCCAGGGCACGGCGCCCAACTATCCCATCATCGCCGACTCCGACTTCCAGGTGGCCAAGCTGTACGGGATGCTGCCGGCCGACGTCTCGGGCGACGCCAGGTCGCGCACGCCCGCCGACAACCAGACCGTGCGGAACGTGTTCGTGATCGGCCCGGACAAGAAGATCAAGCTGGTCCTGGTCTACCCGATGACGACCGGGCGCAACTTCGACGAGGTGCTGCGGGTCGTCGACTCGCTGCAGCTGACCGCCAGGCACAAGGTGGCCACGCCGGTCAACTGGAAGCAGGGCGAGGACGTCGTCATCGCCGGCTCGGTCTCCAACGACCAGGCCAAGGAACTCTTCGGGGAGTGGCAGGAGCCCAAGCCGTACATCCGGATCGTGCCCCAGCCTCAGTGACAGCGCCCAGCTGACTCGCGGCTGGCCTCCGCTCGCCGGGGCCAGGCCCGGCCCCGGCGGGCTGTCATGTCACCGCTTTGCGGGCGACGCCGCCGATGAAGGTCGCCGTGGGCGCCTGCTGGTCCAGGGCCGGGCTGTGGCCGTGCCAGAACGGCACCGGGACCACGCCCGGAGGAACGAGATCCAGGCCGCTGAAGAAACTGCGGATCTCCTCCGGCGAGTGGATGTAGATCCGCGCGGCCGTGTACGCCGAGGTGAAGTTCTCCCCCTCGGACGGGCTGCCGGTACCGACGGAGATGATCAGGTAGCTGCCCGGGACGATCGCCCGGGCGAACGCCGCGGCCACGTCGCGGGCGGTCCGGGCCTCCGCGAAGTGCAGGACCGCGGAGAGGATCACGCACGCGGGCTCGGCCAGGTCGATCAGTTCGGCCAGCCCGGCATCGGCCAGGATGCGTCCGGGGCTGCGCATATCGCCGGGCACCGCGATCACCCCGGGGCTCTTGGCCAGCAGGCTGCGGGCGTGCGAGATCACGATCGGGTCGTTGTCCACGTACGCCACCCGCGCTTTCGGGTCGACGCTGCGGGCGATGTCGTGCGTGTTCACCGCGGTCGGCAGGCCGGCCCCCACGTCGATGAACTGCCCGACGCCGCAGGCCGCCACGTGGCTGACGGCCCGCCCGAGGAACTGCCTGTTCTCCCGGGCCATCTGCGCGGAGACCGGGTGGATGGCCAGCATCTTCTCGGCCAGTTCACGATCGGCCGCGAAGTTGTCCTTCCCGCCCAGCCAGTAGTCCCAGACCCTGGCGATGTTCGGCCTGGTCGGGTCGAATGGCTCCACCCCTTCTCCTCCTCCCGGTCCGCCGCCCGCCTTCCATCATGTCCTGAGAAGGGTAGTGGATGGGCCTGGTATGTCCTACGAAGCGTAGTGAATCGGCCTTTGTGTCGCCTTGGCCCGCGAGCCGCCTCCGGCCGCAGCCTCATGAAGGTGCCCGCCCCAGGGCTCTGCTCCGACCTCGGGAAGGCCTGCTAGTCGACTCCGTGTGGCCCGTTATCGGGAATGCTGGTGCAGGTGAGGGGAGCGCCGGCCTGGATCAGCGTGAACGAGATCTCACGGTTCTGCGGGTCCTGCCGGTAGCCAATGCTGAGCTCCACTCCGTGCGGGATCGCCGAGCCGTAGATCACGACCGGGCCGGGCCCGCCGGCCCGCATCGGGCCGGGCCCGCCGGCCCGCATCGGGCCGGGCCTGCCGATCGCCTGGAGCGGTCGTTGCGGCAGCACCACCACCTGGCCAACGCCGGGCGGCGGCTGGTCGGCGGTGCGGCAGAACCGGCCGGCCGTGACGAGAGCTGGGATGCCGTGTTCCGCCAGGGCCCGGCGGACCGCGGCGGGGTTGGCCACCTGCCCCGGGTACAGGGTCAGCGTCGTGGTCCCGTCGGCGCCGGCCACGACCGAGAACGCGGCCAGATGGACCGGGGGCGCTTCGTGCCGTGGCGCTGGCCCGGCGGGGCCCGGGCCGCCGGCCAGGCCGGCGACCAGCGCAGCGCACGCCCCGGCACCGGCCATGGACAGCCCGCCCAGGCGGCGGCGCCGGCGCGCGCGGCCCCTGGCCGTGATGGCCTCCAGGTGTGGTGCCGACGGCATGGGCAACCCGGAGATTGAATCGTGCACCGCGCTCAGCACGGCGCTGTCGTCCGGGTTGTCGTTGTCGTACATCAGTCGACCTCCATGGTCTGAGAAGGGGAAAGTTCGCGGCGCAGCGTCGTCACGGCTCTGGACAGGTGCGCCCGGACTGTTCCAGGGGCGATCCCCAGATGCCCGGCGATGGTGTCGATGTCCAGGTCGAGGAAGACGCGCAGCGCGATCACCTCGCGCTGGCGACCCGGCAGGTGCCGGAGCGCGGTCAGCAAGCCGGCGTCCAAGCCGTCGTCCAGGTCGCTGGTGGCCGCGGCGTCGTGACCGGCCAGCGGCAGCTCACGGCGGCGCTTGCGCCACCACAGCGCCCCGGTGTTGAGCGCGGTGCGCACCACCCACGCCCGGGGCGCCGGATGGCGGCGGACCTTCCGCCACGACAACCACGCCCTGGCGAACGCCTCCGCCACCTGATCTTCGGCCAGCTGCACGCTGCCCGTGCTCGCGACCACCGCCCTCAGGCACGGCTCCCAGCTGGCCTCGAAGAACTCGGCGAACTCGGTATTCTCGTGACTCACAACCCTTTAACTCATAAGGCCCGGCGTTCTGCTTACACCGCGGGTCACGTGTTACGGCCGAGGCGGCGCGGAACGCTGCCTTGACAGTCTCGCCCCTTACGCCTGTTTGCGGCAGGCGGGACATACAGGACCGTTACGGTGCCACACCCGTTGGTTTCCGGGCTGCGGCGTGGCGGCCGGCGCGGCGGCCGGAGAAGACGCAGTCGGCCAGGGACAGGCCGCTGACGTAGGAGCGTGAGCACAGGCCGGCCGCGGTGCGGCCCGCCGCGTACAGGCCTTCCACCGGGGTCCCCTCAGCCCGCAGCACCTGGCCGGACTCCGGCGCGACGGTGAGCCCACCGAGGGTAAGGACCGGGGCCGGGTAGAACAGCCGGGGCCGCACCGAGCAGTCGATCAGCCAGTACGGCGGCTGGTCCTGCGGCCGCCTGGCGGCGGCGGGCTTGCCCGCCGGGTCGGGCGCCACCGGGTCGCGGGCCGCGGCGTTGCTCGCGGCTAGCGTGGCGGCCAGGCCGTCCGGATCGACGCCGGCCCGGGCCGCCACGCCGGCCACGGTGGGCGCGCGCACCGCGCCGATGCTCAGCAGATACCAGGCCTGCAGCCGCTGGAACCACAGCGTCGACCCCCGCACCTGCCGCCGGGCCTCGGCCCGGATGGCCCGGTCCACGAACAGCCAGGCCCGCCCGCCGTGCCGGATGATCGCGTCGCCGATCGCCGCGCCGTAGCGGGACTCGTCGCAGACCCGCTGGCCCGCGCGGTCCACCAGCACGCCGCCCAGCAGGGCAGGCGGCGGGCTGAGGAACCGCCAGACTGATACCCGGTCCAGGAATGCCGTCGCGCCCCCGGCTGCGGTACCGAGCCGGATGCCGCTGCCGTCGTCGCCGGGAGTGGCCAGCGGCAGACCGCCGCGCGCGGCGGGCGCGTGGGTACGCATCATCGGCCGGCTCGCGGCGAAACCGCCGGCCGCCAGCACCACGCCGCGCGCCGCGCCGACCCGCAGCGGCCGCGCGTACCGCCGCTCCAGCCAGCCGACCGGACGGTGCAGGACCCGGCCAGCCTTGGGCACGTACAGGTACGGTGTCACCGACCAGCGGTGCAGGACGCGGTGAGCCAGCCGGACCCAGCCGGGCGCGCCGCGCAGGGAGAGGCACTCCACGCCGGTAACCCGGCCGCCGGGCCCGGTGATCAGCTGGCGAGCGGCGGTCTGGGTGAGCACGCGGACGCCGGCGCCGCGGACGGCGGCGGCCAGCCGGGCGTACAGCAGCCCGCCCGAGGTGCCGCGGCCGCGGGTCCGGTGCCCGCGCGGCGCAGGGGGTGCGACGTCGGCGGCGGACAGTTCGCTGCCTGAGTAGTACAGGTAGTGGCGGTTGGTCGGGTACGAGGTCTTGTCCGGGCACAGGCTCCCCTCGAACGGCACGCCGTGGCTCTCCAGCCAGGCCAGCATGGCCACGCTGGAGTCGCAGAACTCCCGGAGCGTGGCGGCGGGCACCGCGTCGCCGACCTCGGCGCGCAGGTAGCCGAACATGGCCTCGGGCGAGTCGGTGACGCCGGCCGCGTGCTGCTGCGGCGTGCCGCCGCCTGCGTAGACGACCCCGCCGGACAGCGCGGTGGCCCCGCCGCCGCCGAACCGGTCCAGGATCAGCACCGAGCGGCCGGCCGCGGCCGCCTCCAGGGCGGCGCAGGCCCCCGCGGCCCCGAAGCCGACCACCACCACGTCGGCCTCGACGTCCCAGTCCGGCGTCACGGGGCCTCCCGCGGATCGGCGTAAAACTGTAACGTGTTCTAGTACAGCAGACGGGAGGCCGCATGACGACAGAGCCCGCCGGGTTCGACGTGGTCGTGGCGGGCAGCGGGGCGGCGGGGATGACGGCCGCGCTCACCGCGGCGGACCTCGGGCTGAGCGTGGTGGTGATCGAGAAGGCCGGGGCGTTCGGCGGGTCGACGGCGCGGTCGGGGGGCGGGATCTGGGCTCCGGGCAACACGGTGCTGCGGGATGCCGGGGTGACCGACACGCCCGGTCAGGCCCGGGTTTACCTGGCCCACGTGGCGGGCGCCGACGTCCCGGCCTCGCGGCAAGAGGCGTTCCTGGAGCACGGCCCGGGCATGCTCGACCTGGTCCTGGGCAAGACGCCGCTGCGGCTGGCCTGGGTGCCGGGCTACGCCGACTACTACCCCGAGGCGCCCGGCGGGCTGGCCGGCGGGCGCAGCGTCGAGCCGGTACCGTTCGACAGCCGCAAGCTCGGCGCCGAACTGGGGCACCTGGCCCGGCCCTACCTGCCGTCGCCGGTGGCCATCACCCAGGCCGAGTACCGCTGGCTGAGCCTGGGACCCCGCCATCCGCGCGCGGTCATCGCCGGGGCCCGGGTCGCGGTCCGGGCCGCGCGAGGCCGGGTGCGCGGGCGCCGGGTGCTGAGCCTGGGGCAGGCGCTGGCCGCGGGCCTGCGGGCCGGGCTGCTGGCCAGCGGCGTGCCGCTCTGGCTGGGGGTCGCGATGACCGGCCTGGAGGTCCAGGACGGCCGGGTGACCGGGGTGCACGCGACACGCGACGGCGAATCAGTGCTCATCCGGGCCCGGCGCGGGGTGCTGATCGCGACCGGGGGCTTCGAGCGCAACGAGGAGATGCGCCGCCGCTACCAGCGCGAGCCGGCCGGCCCGCAGTGGACCACCGGCGCGCCCGGGAACACCGGCGACGGGATCCGCGCGGGCCTGGAGGCGGGCGCGGCGGTCGAGCTGATGGACGAC
>Ga0208696_1000322_pt1 | contig 32855 bp, 21 predicted proteins | sample Sb_taG_9_FD_187711 | JGI IMG/M metagenome (GOLD analysis project Ga0208696, IMG submission 187711) | Peat soil microbial communities from Weissenstadt, Germany - Sb_50d_b_LC metaG (SPAdes) (version 2) | ecosystem: Environmental > Terrestrial > Soil > Wetlands > Peat | place: Germany... | reverse complement strand
CCGTTGAAATCGACGGCCAGCGTGCCGGTGCCGTTGAAGCTGGTGTCCGGGCTGCCGTCGGCGTTGTAGCGGGCGACGGCGATGTCGCTCCCCGTGCCCGTGGTCGGGTCGAACACGCTGCCGACCAGGACGATCTTGCCGTCCGGCCCCACGGCGATGCCGCTCACGCTGGCACTGGCGCTGGCGCCGAAGTTGGTGACGACGGTGCCGAGGTTGCCGAACGTCAGGTCGAGCCAGCCGAAGGCGTTGTAGCGCGTCAACACCCACTCGCCGTGGCGGCCGTCGGGGGTGATGGTGCCGGCGACCAGCAGGTCCCCGTCAGGCAGTGCGACGGTGAAGCCGCTGCTGGCCGGGAGGCCGAACACGGGGTTGGTGGGCTGGACCGTCGAGAAGAAGAAATCCGTCGTTACCTTGCCGGTGTGGCCGAAGGAGGTGAGCAGACTGCCGTTGCTGCTGTAGCGCGCCACCGCGAAGTCGCCGTTGTTCGAGGTGGTGCTGCCGGCAACGGCGAGCGTGCCGTCGGCCTTGATGGCGACGGCCTTGGCCTTGTCCGTGCCGCCGAAGTCGGTCGTCACCTGGCCGCCGGTGCCGAAGGTCGTGTCCAGGCTGCCGTCGGCATTATAGCGCTCCACGGCGAAGTCCGGGGTGCTGCCCGACGTGGAGCCGACGACGACGACCTGGCCGGACGGCGTGAAGCTGACGCCTTCGCCGATGGGGGCGAAGGTGTAAGCGAAGGCGGTCGTCACCTTGCCCCCGCTGTCGAACGAAGTGTCGAGCTGGCCGCTGCTGGTGTACTGCGCCAAGGCCATGTCCGGCGCGGAGCTCAGGCCGGCCTTGCCCGCGACGCGGATGGTGCCGTTGGCCTGCACGGCGACAGCACGGGCGTCGCTGCTCAGGGCGCGGCCGCTGACGGGGCTGAAGTCAGTCGTCACCACGCCGCCGGTGCCGAAGCTGGCGTCGAGCGAGCCGTTGCTGCCGTTGTAGCGGAGCAGGGCGAAGTTGTTGTGAGAGAAGAAGCTCCCCGCGTAGCCGGCGACGAGGATCTGGCCGTTGGTCTGCACGGTGACGGTCGAGGCGGCGTCGGAGTCGGCCGGGCTCAGCCGGTTGGTCACCTCGCCACCCGTGCCGAAGGTGGTGTCGAGCGTGCCGTCGGCGTTGTAGCGCGCCAGGGCGAAGTCGGTGCCGCCCGCCTGCCCGACGGCGACGATCTTGCCGTCGCTCTGCAAGGTGACGCTGGCGGCGGAGCTCTCCGCGGGGGCCGGGTTGCCGGCGTTGTCGGTGCCAATGAAGAACTGGGTGATGATCTCGCCGCCGCTGCCGAACGTCGGGTCGAGCCAGCCGTCGGGGGTGAAGCGCGCCAGGGCGAAGTTGAGGCCGAGGCCGCCGCTGATCGAGCCGGCGACGACGATCTTGCCGTCGGGTTGAATGGCGATGCCGGCGACACTGGCGGAGATGGTGCCGGGGCCGGCGATGGCCGGGCCGAAGAAGGCGGTCGCCCGGCCGCCGAGTCCGAAGGACCAGTCGAGCGTGCCGTTGGCGTCGTAGCGCGCCAGGGCAAAACTGCCAGGCGAGAAGGTGGAGCCGTCGGCCGACGTGCCCGCGACGATCAACTTGCCGTCGGACTGGAAGGCGGTCGCGCTGGCGGCGTCGGCGGCCGAGCTAAGCAGGGGAGTCACGCTCCTGCCGAGGAAGCCAAAGAACGGGTCGAGAGCGCCCGCGTTGAGCAGGCGACGGTCTTCCAGTTGTTCCAGCAACGGTCGGGAAACGGCTTGCGTGGACGGAACCTGACGGCGACAGCGGTGGCGCAGCCGGAAGCGCAGCATGACGGACTCCTTGGGTTGAGAGAGGGCAGAACAGAATGCGAGACACGCCCCGGGGCGCAACGCACCGGGAGGTGAGGAACCAAACAGCGCCCGCGGGGGTGAGGGGGGACGGGGCTGTCGTGTTTGTTGGAGTTATATTATGTCTCAGCGCGGCCGGAGCGTCAAGGGTTCGCGGCGATTTTCTCCAACTATTGTCTGCAAAGAAATCCCTTCCCTCACCTGAAAGCGTTCGAGTTGGCCGCCTCTGCCGACGACACCTCCGGCCCGCGAAGAAAAAGTGAAGAAAAGGTGTCAGGATCCTTTTTCGGATGAAGAAACGCGAAAAAGTCCCGCCGGGTCGGCGGCGGGGTTGCACCCGCCTCCCACAGATCCGGACTTGCCCAACTAAGGTGCGCCCAAAGCGTGTCCAAAAACGTGGAAGGGCCATTCGGGACGCAACTCAATAATACGGGTTTTCAGATTCGTATTATTGAGATGCGTCCCCGTTTTGTCCTTTTTGTTCGCGGGAACGCCCCAGGCGGCCGCCAGGACGGCAGGAACGGGCCTCGGCAACGACAGGGCCCACCAGGCTCGCCGGCACTCGCGATGACACGCCGGCGGCTGCCTACGCCCCCAGCGTGCCCTCGTGTTCTATACTGCTCTGGCGTGAACCCAGGCGCCACAACGCCGTGTCGCCCGGCGCCCTGGGAGTCGGACAGGAGGGCGGAACGCCCCAGACCGGGGCCCATTCTGCGCGGCGCAGACAGCACCGCGTTGCAGTCGCAGTACGGGAGCGTCAAGGCCGCGCGTGCTTCCTCGGAACAGGGTCCTCGCAGCGGTCTGACGGCTCAAGGAAGTAACTCCCGGGCCGCCCCTCGATCATACGATGGCTTGCAAACCTTGCCTGTCAGAATGGGAGTGGCGGTTGACGCTGACGACGCGCACCCTCTTAGACGGCGGGAGGCGATGATGGAAGGCCGGGATAACGAGCCCGCCGATCACGGGCGGGAGCCGAACGGTCCGAAGCCCGCGGGACACCTCGACCGCGTCTCCACGCCAGACGCAGCATCTCCGCCGGACGACACGGGCTTTCCGCCTTCCCTGAAGGGTGTGAGTTGGGACCGGGAGCTGTCTTCCGGCAAGCTGTTACGAGTCGCGGAGAAAGTCGAAACCGAGACCCTTCTCTTCCTGGACCCGCCCCAGCAAGAGGGCGAACTGGGCTGGCTGGCCCATTTCCGCGTCGTGAAACGGCTCGGCTCCGGCGGCATGGGCGTGGTGTTCCTGGCCGAAGACTCGCGGCTGCGGCGCCAGGTCGCCCTCAAGGTCATGCGACCGGAACTCGCGCAGGACCTGACCGCCCGCCAGCGGTTCCTGCGCGAGGCGCGGGCGATCGCCGCCATCCAGAGTGACCACATCGTCGCCATCCACGACGTTGGCCTGGTCAAAAACATGCCCTATCTCGCCACCGAGTTGCTCCACGGCAAGTCGCTGGACGCCTATCTGAGAGAAGACCCCCGCCTGACCCCGGCCCAGGTCCTCGACCTCGGGCAGCAGCTCGCCCGGGGGCTGGAAGCCGCCCACCGCACCGGCCTGATCCACCGCGACATCAAGCCGGCCAACATCTGGGTGGAGCAACCGGCCCACCGGATCAAGATCCTTGATTTCGGACTGGTGCGGGCGGACGGGGCGGCCGAGGGGCTGACCCAGGCTGGGGAACTCCTGGGTACGCCGGACTACATGGCTCCCGAACAGGCGGACGGCCAGGTGGTCGATCCGCGTGCCGACCTGTTCAGCCTGGGCTGCGTCCTGTACGAAGCGGCGTCGGGCGAAAAGCCCTTCCGCGGCACGACCCCCGTTGCCATCGTGAAGGCGACCGCCCTGAGCCAGCCGGTGCCCCTCCACGAACTCGCCCCGACCCTTCCCCGGGCCCTGTCCGACCTGGTGATGCGGCTGCTGGCAAAGTCTCCGGCGGACCGGCCGGCGTCGGCCGCGGCCGTCCTCGAGGCCCTGGAGGTGATCGCCGACAACGCCCTGACCGACTCGGCGGTGCGGGCGTCGCGCCCCGGCCGACGGGTCGCGCCGGCCGACGGGGAGGAAGCGAGGCGCGACCTGCGGCGGACTCGCCGGGTCGTCCTGGCCGTCCTGCTCGTCGTGGCCGGCTGCTCGGCCCCGCTGCTGTTCTGGCTGCTCAACAGGGGGAACACCCACTCCGCCGCGGCGGAAGACTCGGTCCCGGGGGGCGCGACGAAGGCGGAGCGCGCGAGCGGTTCAGCGGCCCAGGGGGTCAGCGACGACGAGGTCGTCGTGGGCCTGAGCGCCCCGTTCTCCGGCCCCGCGCGGGAGCTGGGGCGCGAAATGGAGATCGGCATTCAGACCTGTTTCCAGGCCGTCAACGCCGAGGGAGGAGTCGCGGGCCGGCGGCTCAGGCTGGTCGCCCTCGACGACGGCTATGAGCCCGACCGCGCCCTGGCAAACATCACGGAGTTGCACGACAGCCGCCGCGTGTTCGCGGTCCTCGGCAACGTCGGGACGTCCACGGCCGAGAAAGCCCTGCCCTACGCCTTGTCGAAGCAGATGATCTTCTTCGGCGCCTTCACCGGCGCCGGCCTGCTGCGCAGGGATCCGCCGGACCGCTACGTCTTCAACTACCGGGCCAGCTACGCCGAGGAGACGGTCGCCGCCGTCAAGTACCTGATCCAAGTCCGGGGGGTTCGCCCCGAGCAGATCGCCGTGTTCGCCCAGCAGGACGCCTACGGCGACGCCGGCTTCAACGGCGTCGCCAGGGCGCTGCGCCCGTGGCGCAAGGCTGAGGCAATTGTGCGGGTCGATCATTTACGCAACAGCGTCGAGGTCGGCGATGCCGTGCGCGAGGTCTTGCGCCATGACGAAATTCGTGCCGTCGTCATGGTGTCCACCTACCGGCCGGTGGCCGCCTTCATCGGGCGGCTGAAGGACGCCAAGAGGGACCTGATATTCACGAGCGTCTCGTTCGTGGGCACCGACGCCCTGGCGGAAGAACTGCGCCAGCGCGGCAAGGGCTACGCGGACGGGGTGATCGTGACGCAAGTGGTCCCCCACCCGGCCTCGTACGCGTCGGCCGTCCTGAAATACCGCGAGCTGTTGCACCAGTTCCATCCCAATGAGCAGGCCGGGTTCGTGTCCCTTGAGGGCTACCTGGCCGCGCTCGTCTTCGTGGAAGGGTTGCGCCGGGCGGGGGCGAATCTCACGACCGAGGCGCTGGTGGACGCCCTGGAGAGCATCCGCGACTTCGACATCGGCCTGGGCGCGCCGCTGCGCTACGGCCCGTCCGAGCACCAGGCGTTGCACAAAGCCTGGGGCGCCGTCCTCGACGCTGCGGGAGAGTTCCAGATTCTGGAAATCGAATAACCGGCTGGGCCGCAAGGCCAGAACAGGCCAAGGCCAGAGTAGAGTCGAGAGGTGGCACGGTGGTTTAGGGGAGCCTTGCGGGGGGGGGACCATGGGAGACGATGGGGACGCTTCACGCAGGGGACCAGCCTAGTTCAAAGCGGGGTGACAGCGCGGGAGGCCCCGCTCGGCTCGCGGGGCCTCCCGCGCTGTCAGCCGAAACGGCCCCGTTTTGAACCATGCCCGGTTCCTGTGGGACCATAACGCATAAATCATTTTATACCAGAGACTTATCTAAACTCTCACCTTGCGCCCTACGCAGGGAGTCAAATCGCAAACACGCCCTCATTTCTCTTTGGTGTTCTCCGACATGGCAGTCTTGTTTTCACCTTTTGTTCTGGGCCGCCCGAGCGAGCCGGTCAGTTGTACCGCGCGTTCATCCTGTCGAAATCGGCCGCGACCTTCGCGCACACGGCGTCGAAGCCGGCTGGGTTGAGGCGGAGCCGCTCCATCGCGGCGCCGAGGTGCCGCCGCGCACGTTCCGGCAGGGGTTCCCCCGCCTCGACGGTCTTGGCCGCGACGTCGGCCAGGTAGGTGGCGTAGCAGACGGCCTGCTCCCCCTTCGCCGGGTCGTGGTGATGGAGGATCCCCTGGACGATGCCGTCGGGGAGCCGCCAGTGCTGGGCGATGACCGCGCCCACCTCGCCGTGGTGCAGCGACAGGATTTCGGACTCGGCCTCGGCGTCTTCAGCCCCCGACTCCTCGACGGCCCGCCGCAGGAGGTCGCGTTCGTCCGTGGTGAGAAACCGGCCGACGACCAGTTTCCCGAGGTCGTGCAGCATCGCGGCGGTGAACGTCTCGCGCGGGATGGGCGCGGCACAGAGGTCGGTCGCCGCCTCGGCCGCCAGGGCCGCCCGGACCGAGTGCCGCCACAGGTCACCGCGCGTCAGCCCGTAGCCGGGGATGTCCCGATCCATCAGCGGCCGGGCGCAAATGCCGACGGCCAGGCAGAAGACGGCGCCGGGGCCCAGGCGGAGCACGGCGTCGCGCGTGCGCGTGACGGGGCGGGACGGTGCGCTGTAGGTGGAGTTCGCGGCGCGCAGGACCTTCGCGGTGATGACTGGGTCGAAGGCGAGGCACTCGGCGATCTCCTCGGGGTCGGGCGCCCCATGGGCGACGAGTGCGGCCAGGCGCGTAAGGCTTTGCGGGAGCGGCTCGAGTTCGTAGGCGCTCTGCACCAGTGACCTGTGATCCAGCATGATCGGCCCCCTGCCGCAGCGGCGGCTCAGGCGATCCACAGACGCGGGCGCCCCACCCACGATGGGTGAGGAGGACGGCGGGCGTCGCGGGTCCCGGAAGTCGAGGCGCTGGGGGCGCTCCCCTCCAGCGCGACGACGGCTGCCCGAAAAAGCATAGCATACCCGGCGGTCCGGTCATCTCGCATTCGCGGTCCGGTTGGGATCCTCTCGTTGCGCGGCGGCTCGGAGGGGCGCGCCGCGGCGCGCCGCCACTCAACGAAAGGGCCCTAGCGCTTGGCGTCACGGCCGACCTTCAAATAACCGGCGCTGGACTGGAAGTAGCGGCGCCGCCGCTCCTGCGCCTTCGGCGCCGGCTCCTTCAAGCTCGCTTCGAGGTCGGCCTTATTCGCCAGGCAGTGGGCGCAGCCGACCGTCTCGAGGTGGAAACGAACGTAGTCCTGATGCTCCTCGTCGAGGACCTCGAGGAGGTAACTCCCCAGCTGCTCGCGCGTGGGGCAGGAGAGGTGCTCGCGGCGCCAGACGGCGCCGATGGAGTGGTCGCCGCGGTCGCGCTCCTGCATGCGGGCGCGCAACCGGCGGCGCAGGGCCTCCGACTCGCGCAGCGCCTGCTCGACCAGGGCCGTCTCGCTGTCGCTGAGCATGTCGTCGAGGTAGGCGTCGAGCTGTTCGCGCGTTATGTTCGGCGTCATGGTGGTGGCCCGGGAACCGCAGAGCGTGTCACACCCATCCTATTCCAACAGGCCAAAGCGGCACGGTCAACTGGGCGGCGACCCCCAAGAACGGCAAGGCCCGTCTTCATCTTATCTTCACATGACGTTCACAAGTCTTGCCGGCCAGTCCCGTAGCATGACAGCGCAGAGAACCAAGGGGCATCGAGTCACCTGCCGCGACCGCCGCGGCGCAACTCCTCACAGGGAGGCAAGTTCCGTGAAGCGCGCAATCGTCTGGACCCTCGTGGGACTGGCACTCGGCGCCCTGGCCGGGTGCAGCGGCGGCAAGTCGGGCCAACGCATCAGCGGCAGCGGCTCCACCTTCGTGGCTCCCCTGCTGGCCGAAAAGTGGGCGCCGGCCTACAAGAAGGCCCGGGATCGTGAGGTGGATTACAACGCCGTCGGCTCCGGCGCCGGCATCAAGGACCTCATGGACAAGCAGGTCGCCTTCGCCTGCAGCGACGCCCCGCTGAACCACGAACAGATGGACAAGGCCAAGGAAACCGGCGACGTCATCCATGTCCCGCTGGTCGTCGGCGCCGTAGCCATCATGTACAACCTGCCCGACGTCAAGGAGCCCATCCACTTCACCGGGCCCATCCTGGCCGACATCTACCTGGGCAAGATCAGCAAGTGGAACGACGAGCGGCTGAAGGAAGTCAACAAAGACGTCAAACTGCCGGACACGCCCATCGCCGTGGTGGCCCGCAGCGACGGCAGCGGCACCAGCTTCATCTTCACCGGCTACCTGGCCAAGGTGAGCGAGGCGTGGAAGAAGGATGTCGGGGAGGCGAATACACTGCCGAAGTGGCCGCAGGCGGTCAAGAACCAGGAGAAGGGCAGTGGCGGCGTCGCCGGCCTCGTCCAGAAGACGCCGGGCGCCATTGGCTACGTCGAGCTGCGCTACACCCGCGGCAAGGAAGACATCAAGTACGGCAAGGTCGAGAATGACGCCAAGAAGTTCGTCCTGCCGTCGCTGGACAGCACTGTCGCCGCCACCGACAACCTCAAGGAGAACGACATCCCCGACGACCTTCGCTTCTCGATGACCAACCTGGGGGGCGAGGAGACCTACCCCATCTGCGGCGCGGTCTGGGCGGTGATGTTCACCAAGCAGAAGCCCGAGACGGCCCAGGCGCTGAAGGATTTCTTCAGCTGGGTGCTCACCACCGGGCAGGAGATGTGCAAGCCCGAGGATTACGCCCCCCTGCCGAAGGCCCTGGTGGAACGGGCACAAAAGAAAGTGGACAGCATCAAGGGCGAGTAATCCCGGCCCGTCGCCCCACTCGCCGCGGGCGCCGGCAACGGGTAAGAAACTGTAAGAAAAAATGACTTGGCCGCTTGCGGCTTCGCCATCGTTGCTGCGAAGCCGCAAGCGGCAAGAGGGTTGTTGATACAGTTTCTAAGGTCCCAGTGCCGGCGCCCGCGGCGCGGGGCGCGGCTGTCGTTTTCCCCACGGTGCCATGTCCATCTCGACCCCTCCGCCGCTGGCCGCCGCCCGTCCGACCGAGCCCCGGCCGCCGGCGCGGGCCCGCCGCAACGTCGGCGACTTCCTGTTCAAGGCGGTCTGCGGCAGCTCGGCCGGGTCGATCCTGGCACTGACGGCGCTGCTGGTCTTATTCATCGCCAGGGCCTCCTGGCCGGCGCTGCACAAGTTCGGCTTCGGCTTCCTGACGAGCACCGCCTGGAACAAGCCGGCCGAGGACTTTGGCGCCTTCCCGTTCATCCTCGGCACGGTCATCACCTCGGCGCTGGCCATGCTCATCGCCGTGCCGGTCAGCGTGGCGGCCGCGACCTACCTCGCCGAGGTCGCCCCCGGCTGGCTGCGGCGCACCGCCTCGTTCCTCATCGAGCTGCTCGCCGCCATCCCCAGCGTGATTTACGGCTTCTGGGGTATCTTCTTCCTGGTGCCGATCATCCTGCTTTTCTACCGCTGGGCCGGCATCCCCAACATCACCGGTCGCACCGTCTTAACGGCCTCGATCATCCTGGCCATCATGATCGTGCCGTACATCTCGGCCATCACCTACGACGTCTGCCGGGCCGTGCCGCAGTCGCAGCGGCAGGGGGCGCTGGCCCTGGGCGCCACGCGCTGGCAAATGATCCGGGACGCCGTGCTGCCGTACGCCCGGCCCGGCATCGTCGCCGCCTGCTTCCTGGCCCTGGGCCGGGCCCTCGGCGAGACGATGGCGGTGGCCATGCTCATTGGCAATAATACAGAGGTTAACTGGAATATTTTCGAGGGCGGCGCCACCATCCCCAGCGTCATAGCCAACCAGTTCGGCGGGGCCGACTCGGAAATGCACCGCTCGGCCCTGATCGCCCTGGGCCTGGTGCTGTTCCTCGTTACCGTCTTCGTCAACCTCTCCGCCCGGCTGCTGCTGGCCCGCGCCGGGCAGTCCCCCGCCCCGAGCGACTCCCTCCTGGGCCGCCTCGTCGCCGCCCTCACCCCGCTGCGCCTGGCGCTGTCCCTCCCCTTCAAACTACTCGGCCGGCTGCTGGCCCTGGCCCTGGAGCCGCTGCTCGTGACGGTCCTTGTCAACCTCCTCGTGGTGCTGTTAGTCGTCACGGCCCTGGTCAACTGGACCGCCCGCCTGCTGCGCTGGCGCGTCGGCCCCTTTCGGATCCCTGCCGTTCCACTCCTGGCCGGCCCGTTCGGCTTCGAGGAGCCACCCCCCGACGCCGGGGCGGCCATCCGGCAGGTGGCGGCATCCAACCGCGAGCGAGTGCTGTGGACTAACCGTGCGATGACCGGGCTGCTGGGCGTCGCTCTGGTCCTCACGCTGATCCCGCTGTTCCACATCCTGGGTTACATCACCTTCCGCGGCGCCGGCTCCATCAACTGGCAGTTCTTCGCCCACCTGCCCCGGGACGCGGACGACGGCCGCGGCCTGGGACACGCCCTGCTGGGCTCGGCCATCATGGTCGGCCTGGCCACCGCGGCCGCGGGGCCGCTTGGCATCCTGGCGGCGCTCTACCTCAGCGAGTACCGCAAGAGTCCCCTCTCGACGGTGGTCCGCTTCGTCAACGAGCAGCTGCTCGGGGTGCCGTCGATCATTGTCGGCATCTTCGCCTACGCGCTGATCGCGGCGCACTACGGCTTCTCGGCCTGGGCCGGCGCCTTCTCGCTGGCCGTGCTGATGCTGCCGATCGTGACGCGCTCGGCCGAGGAGGCGCTCAAGCTGGTGCCGGCGACGCTGCGCAACGCCAGCTACGCCCTCGGCGCCTCGCACGCCCAGACGGTGGTGCGCGTGCTGCTGCCGACCGCCCTGCCGACCATCATCACCGGCGTCTGCCTGGCGATCGCCCGCATCGCCGGCGAGACGGCGCCGCTGCTGTTGGCCGCCGGCAACAGTCAGATCTGGCCGACCGAGGGGCTCAACGCCCATTACCCTTTCCTGACTTTCTATATCTACGATTATGCCCTTAGTTCCGAGGACTGGCAGAAGCCGCTCGCCTGGGCCGCCGCCCTGGTGCTGCTGGTGATGGTGATGGCCCTGAACGTCGGCATCCGCGCCCTCACCGGCAAGCGCGTGCTGTCGGCCACGCGCGCGGACTAACCCCTTCATCCTGCCATGCTGCGCTCCTGCACCTTCTGGCGTCTGTTCGGCACCTTCGGCCTGTTGCCGCTGCTGTCCGTCGGCCTGCTCGTTTTCGTCGTCGTGTCGCAGGTGGACGGCTACGACCAGGGCCGGAACGTGGACAACGTGCGCCAGCGCGCCCTGCTGACCCGTGACGCCCTGCGCGGCCGGACCGACGACGCCGCGGCACTGCAAGAGGAGGTCAAGCAGCTGGCCGCCGACGGCGGCGCCCGCATCACGCTGATCGCCGCCGACGGCCGGGTGCGGGCCGATTCGGAGCAAGACCCGGCGGTCATGGAGAATCACGCCGACCGGCCCGAGGTAATCCAGGCGCGCGAGCAGGGCGTCGGAGTCGCGACGCACCACAGCCAGACGCTCAGGCAGCCCATGCTGTACGTCGCGGTCCGGGCGGACGACCTCGGCCCCGAAGTCGCCTTCGTGCGCGCCGCCCTGCCGATGAACAGGGTGGAGGAGCAGATCAGCCGCCTGCACCACATCATCTGGACGGCGGCCGCCTGCGCCGGCCTGGTCACGGTGGCCCTGGCGTTCTGGGTCGCACGGCGGACGGTGCGCCCCCTCACGGAGTTGACCGAGGCGGCCCGCCTCATCGCCGAGGGCGCCTACGGCCACAAGGTCTACGCCTCCGGGCCGGACGAGATCGCGGTGCTGGCGCGGACCTTCAACCACATGAGCGTCCGGCTGGCGAAGCAGTTCGCCCAGCTCGAGGAGGACCGGCAGCAGCTGCGGGCCATCCTCAGCGGCATGGTCGAAGGGGTGATCGCGCTGGGCGCCGACGAGCGCATCCTGTTCGTCAACGAGCGGGCGGCCCGGCTGCTGGAGTTCCAGGCGCAGGCCGCCGTCGGCCGGCGCCTGTGGGAGGTGGTCCGCGTGCGCCCCTTGCAGGAGGTGGCCCGCCGCGCCCTGGCCAACCCCGAGCCGCGCCAGGAGGAGCTGCGCTGGAACAGCCCGGCGCTGCGCAGCCTGACGGTCCACGCCGCGCGGCTGGCGTCGGCCGGCGGCGCCGTGCTCGTGCTGCACGACACCACCAATCTCCGAAGGCTGGAACGCGTCCGTCAGGACTTCGTGGCCAACGTGTCGCACGAGCTGAAGACGCCGCTGTCGGTTATCAAGGCGTGTGTCGAGACACTGCTGGACGGCGCCGCGGAAGACCCGCAGCACCGCGACCGCTTCCTGGAGCGCATCGGCGACCAGTCCGACCGGCTGTACGCCCTCATCCTCGACCTGCTCAGCCTGACGCGGATCGAGTCGGGCGAGGAGGCGTTCGAGCTGCGGGCGGTGCCGCTCGGCCCGGCGGTGGCGGGCTGCCTGGAGCGCCACCGGGAGCGGGCCGAGACCAAGAAGCAGCAACTCACGGCCGAGCCGCCGCCGGGCGGGGACGGGCTGGCCGCCCACGTCGATGAGGAGGCGCTGGAGCAGATCCTGGACAACCTCGTCGAGAACGCTATCAAGTACACGCCGGAGGGGAGTCGGATCGTCGTGCGCTGGCGGGCCGAGGGCGGGCAGGTCCGCCTGGAGGTGGAGGACAACGGCCAGGGCATCCCCGAGGCCGACCTGCCGCGCATCTTCGAGCGCTTCTACCGCGTGGACAAGGCGCGTTCGCGCGAGATGGGCGGCACCGGCCTCGGTCTGGCCATCGTCAAGCACCTGACGCAGGCCATGAAGGGAGGCGTCCGCGCCACCAGCCGCGTGGGAACGGGAACGACCTTCATCGTGTCCTTGCCGCAGGCGACGGCCGAACCCGAGCCTGAAGCGCCGTAGCCGGTCGCTGGGCGGGTCGTCAGGAACGCGGCCCTTCCTTCCCCGCCGGCGGGTAGCGGTCACCGCGACCACGAACCGTTTCAATCCGCCAGCCGTGGGGGGCGGAAAAGCCCCTGCAAGCTTCCGCGAACATTCATTGAGGCCGCCCGCCTTCCGCGTACATTCCTCCTCAGGCCGATACGCGAATCGTGAGGGAAGACTCGCCGCGACGCGCCGGTGACACGATCCCGTCAAAGCGCCTTCTGGATGCTCGGGACTTGGCCGCGTAGATTGACCTTAGTACACCTGTGTGGAGACCTATCCATGAAGAAGGCGGTTCCCCCGGGGGCGCGCATTACCCTCATTTTCCGCGCGTTTTCCGACAGCACCAGACTCCGCATTCTCTCCCTTCTTCGGGGCGGCGAGTGCTGCGTGGGGGACCTCGTACAGATCCTCGACGTCGAGCAGCCGAGTGCGTCGCGTCACCTGGCCTACCTGCGCAGGTCCGGCCTCGTTGTGGTTCGGAAGGCGGGCCAGTGGAGTTACTACTCACTCGCCCCCGCCCACGCTCCCTTCCACCAGAAACTGCTCGAGTGCCTGGCCTTTTGCTTTCAAGAGGTGCCCCAGATCGAGCAAGATCGTCTGAAGGCCGAACGACTTAGGGAGGCGGGGGGCTGTTGCCCAGCCGGGGAGAACGCGAACCCGTCGCGGAGGAAAATGTCGAGCCATGCCTAACGGTGGGCGGAGCCTCCCGCCCATCGGACTCCCCGTCGGGGATGCCCTGCCGGTCACTCGGCCACCTGGACCTGGTTGAGCTTCCTGAGAGCACGGACGGCGAGCGCGTCGGGGAGGCGGGCGTAGAACTGCGACTCGGCGTACTGCTGCCCGTCCTCGAGCACCCAGCGGAGAAAGTCAAGTAACTCCTGTCCCTTCCGATGCGGCTGGTGGAGGTAAAGGACGGCCCAGGTCGCTCCACTGATGGGATAGGAGGTTTTCCCCGGGGCGTTCGTGAGGGAGAAGCGCAAGTCGTCGGGGACCTCAACCAGAGCGTCTTCTGCGGCGGCCGTCACGGACTCCATACGGGCCCGGACAAACTTCCCCTCACGGTTTTGCACGAGGCCGAAAGCGAGGTCCTTGCGGTGAGCGTAGGACAGTTCGACGTAGCCGATGCTCCCGGCCGTCCTCCGAACGTACTCGGCCACGTTCTCGTTTCCCGACTCCCCTTTGCCGGTCGGCCATTTCACTTCTCTTCCCCTGCCCGGCCCACGTTTCCACTCGGGGCTCACCTTGCAGAGGTAATCGGTCCAGATGTCGGTCGTGCCGCTGCCGTCGAGGCGGTGGACGACGAGAATCTCCTGATCCGGGAGCTTGAGCCCGGGGTTGAGGTCGCGCAGCGCCTCGGCGTTCCACCGTTTGATCTTCCCCAGGAAGATGTCGGCGAGCACCGGCCCGGTGAACCGGAGCGGCTCGTTCACCTCGGCGAGGTTGTAGACGGCAACGACCGCGCCAAGGACCAGCGGGACGTGGACAACCTCATCGCCGGCGGCGCGGACCGCCGCCAGTTCTTCGTCGGTCAGGGGGGCGTCGGTGCAGCCGAAATCGCCCTTCTTCTCCGTGATGAATTGGACGCCGCCGCTGGAACCCCAGGCGTGGTAGGTCACCTTGCAGCCGCCCTCCCGCCGTTCGTACTCGCGGCCCCACTTGTCCATGATGTCGTACACGAAGGTGGAGCCCGCCCCGGTGAGCCCGTCCGCCGTGCTCGTCGGCTGGGCGCCGCATCCGACCGTCGCGAGCAACGCGCCCAGGAGAGCCAGCCGTGAGGTCCGCTTCATGACCGATCCTCCACAAAGGATTCCCGCCCCGCCGCAGGAATACGCTCATGGTAATATACGCTCAGAAGAATATAACCGTCGCCGTGCTGTTTGTCCAGAGGGCCCGCGGCCCGGGCCCTCGCGGAAGCTGTCGCGGAACGGTGATGCGGACGGTTGCCGGTCAGGGTCACTTGCCGTTGACCCCTGTACCGTTCTGACGGCGGCGCGATTTCAGGTCGTAGGTTCCAGCCCCAATCCGCTCGAACAGGTCGAGCCGGCTGCGTAGCGAGGCATACACCACGTCCTTCATCCCCCCCGGTTTCTTCGGCTTCAGCCCGCGCGCTTCGACCGCGCGGGCGATGTCGGCCAGGTCCATTTCGCGCCCGGCGTCTTCGAGGACCGCCAGGACGTGCCAGGGGACACTCCCGGAATGGATGCGGGCGGCCCCCGGGGGACGTGTTGCGCCATTCGTGGGGCCAGCCGAGGAGGAGGGCCCCCGCCGTACTCCCGGGGCCCGTGCCGACGCCTGGCGTCTCTTGCAAAGCTCAGCGAGGTAGCGCTCTTCCCCTTGAAGCTGGGCGCGGAGTTGATCGATCGCGCTTTGGGCGTGCCGGATCATATCGTCGAGGATGTCAACTTCGCTCATGGTAGCGCCGCGGCGGGTAGCCCTTCTGGGAAATCTGGTGATAGCCACCGGCGAGAGCAACGATAACGAGACGGGCGGCACTCACGTCATGTCCCTGCGCTTCCTCACTCGTCGCACATGGCCGACGGGCGGTGCCGGACGATCTCGCCGCCTACGAGGTAGATCACGTCCTCGGCGATATTGGTGGCGTGATCGGCGATGCGCTCCAGGTGCCTGGTCGCCGAGAAGAAGGACAGGCCAGGTTCGACCATGTCCGGCGAGCCCCGCATCAGCCGGATCAATTCGCCGATAATGGTCTTGTTGTGGCGGTCAACCTCGTCGTCGAGCCGGCACACAGTACGGGCCAGCTTGGCGTCGAGGTTGACGAAGGCGTCGATCGCCTGCCGGACCAGGGTGCTGGTCAGGTCGGTCATGCGCTGCAGGTCGGCCGGCACGGGGATCGCCGGGAAGCGGGCCAGCACGAGGGCCCGCTCGGCGATGTTCGCGGCGAGGTCCGCCATGCGCTCCAGGTCGGTGTTGATCAGCAGCACGGTCGTGACGTAGCGCAGATCGACTGCGACCGGTTGGTGCAGCGCCAGCACCTTGAGGCACTCCTCCTCGACGTAGTTCTCCTCCTCGTCGATGTCGTCGTCCCCGCCGATGACCTCCTCGGCCAGGGGCACGTCGCGGGTCCGCAGTGCGAGAATCGCGTTGCGGATCGCCGCCTGGACACGCTCGGCCAGGTCCAGGATGTGTTGCCTTAAGCGATCGAGGTCACGCTGTAAGTGCTTGGCCATGACTGTCCCAAGAGCCGCAGTGCGCCAACGACGGCTGACGCCCCGATTGCTCGCCTCTTAGCCGAACCGTCCGGTAATATAGTCCTGTGTGTCCCTGACGTGCGGGTTGGTGAACAGCTTGCTGGTCACGCCGTACTCGATCACGCGGCCGAGGTACATGAACGCGGTGTAGTCACTGGTACGCGCGGCCTGCTGCATGTTATGCGTGACGATCAGGACGGTATACTCGCCCTTCAATTCCTGCATCAGGTCTTCGATCTTGTTGGTGGCGAGAGGATCCAGTGCCGAACAGGGCTCGTCGAGGAGGAGTACCTCCGGGTCGCCGGCGATGGCTCGCGCGATACAAAGCCGTTGCTGCTGCCCGCCCGAAAGCGTGAGCCCGTTGTCGCGGAGGCGATCCTTCACCTCATCCCACAAGGCCGCCCCGCGGAGGCTGCGCTCGCAGACCTCGTCGAGCAGGCGCTTGTCGCGCTCCCCGTCGATCCTGAGCGGGTACACGACATTCTCGTAGATGCTCATCGGGAACGGGTTCGGCTTCTGAAAGACCATGCCCATGCGCTTCCGCAACTCGATCACATCCACGGAGTTGCCGTAAATCGGGTCACCGTTCAAGCGCATGTCGCCGGTGATCCTCACCCCGTCGATGAGGTCGTTGAGGCGGTTCACCGACCGGAGGAGCGTCGATTTCCCGCAGCCGGAGGGGCCGATGATGGCGGTGACTTTCCCCCGCGGGATCACGAGCGACACGTGGAAGAGCGCCTGTTTGAGGCCGTACCAGAGGTTGAAGCACTCGACGCTCAGGACGGCCGATTCGCCGGCGAGTTCGGGGTGGATGTACGCCTCCACGGCCTCCCCCCGCGCAATGGCCGCCAGGCGCCCGTCCACCACCGCGGGGGAAGTCGGCTCGGGACCCGGGCCGTGGGGGGCGCCGGGCGGGGCGGCCGTATTCGGGAGGGGCACGGGAGGAAGTGCCATCGTGGGACTCCGCTTAAAACTGGCCGGCCGCGTAGCGCCGGCGGAGGCGGTTTCGGAGCAGCATGGCGGTCGCGTTGAGGGTCGCGATCAGGGCGATGAGCAGCAGGGTCGTCGTGAAAACCATCGGCTTGGCCGATTCGCTGTCCTGACTCTGGAAGCCCACGTCATAAATGTGGAAGCCCAGGTGCATGAAGCTGCGCTGCGGGTGGACGAAGGGAAACTCCGAGTCCACCGGCAACGACGGGGCCAACTTCACGGCCCCGACGAGCATCAGCGGGGCGACTTCGCCGGCCCCCCGCGCCATCGCCAGGATCATCCCCGTGAGGATTCCGGGCATGGCCCGGGGGAGGACGATGCGCCGGATCGTTTGCCACTTACTGGCGCCACACGCATACGACCCCTCGCGCATGGAACGGGGCACCGCCGCCAGCGCTTCCTCCGTCGCCACGATCACGACGGGCAGGGTCAAGAGCGCCAGGGTGAGGGAGGCCCAGAGGAGTCCCCCCGTCCCGTAGGTGGGGCTGGGGAGGCGGCTGCGGAAGAACAGGTCGTCGAGGGAGCCGCCAATGATGTAGCAGAAGAAGCCCAGGCCGAAGACGCCGAAGACGATGCTCGGCACGCCGGCCAGGTTGTTGATGGCGATGCGCACGGCGCTGATCACCGGGCCGGCCTTGGCGTACTCCCGCAGGTACAGGGCGGCGAGCACGCCGAACGGCACGACGACCAGCGACATCAGCAGCGTCATGGCGGCGGTTCCCCAAATGGCCGGGAACACGCCCCCCTCGCTGTTGATGTTGCGCGGCTCGTCGGTCAGGAACTCCCACCAGCGCGACGTATAGATGCCCAGCTTCCCCCAGTAGCCCACACGGTTCGCCGGGTAGGCGCGGACGACGTCGGCCAGGGGCAACATCTTCTGTTGGCCGCCGGCGGCCAGCCGCATCGCGTACCTGGCGTTTTCCCCGTTCAGATGGGCGATCTCGTCGTTCAGGCGGTCGTGCTCCTTCGCCGCCCAGTCGTTGACTTCGTCCAACTTGCTCGCCGCCGCGGCGTACTCCGGGGAGCCGGCCCCGTGCTCCAGTTCCGCCCGCCGCAGCCCGAGCCGGGCCTCCTCCTCCCGCCGGCTGACGGCCCCGCCCTGGTCCTTCTCAATCTTGACCCGCCGCTGGAAGCGCTGGCGCACCGGGCCGTGGTGCTCGTTGAACTTGGCCCAGACGTCCGCGGGGTCCGTGGCCACCTCCTTGCCGTCGATGAGGAAGGCGACCGGGACGCCGTTGAACCGGCCGTCGTTTGTCGCACGCTCGATGACCAGCGCCCACTCGGGCCGTTCCTCGTCGGCGATCTCAAAGTCGCTGACCCAGTGGTGGTGCGTCTGCGTCAGGTCGAAATTGGCCGTGTAGATGAGCCGGCGCCTCGCCCAGCCGTCCTCCCGGGCGAGGGCGTCGCGCGCCGGCCCCCGCGCGCTTTCGGGGAGGCCGTCGAGCAGGGCGGGGTCGGGCCGGTAGCGCTCCTCGCGGACCACCTCTCCCAGGTAGACCGCTCCGCCGTGCGTGCGCACCTGAAGCGACGGGCCGGGCCAGAAGGTGGCCATCCCCTGCCGGAAGACGACGTAGAGCAGCCCGACGATCATGAAGAGGCAGACGGCCAGGGCTCCGCCCTGCAGCCACACCATCGGCTGGCCGTGGGCGACGAGGGGCGTTCGCGCCGAGCGCCGCCGCCGCGGGGACTGGGCCGGGGCGGGAGCCGGTTGGGCGCCGTGAGGGACCGTAGCGGAACTCATAGCTGGTAGGCCCTCTTACGGAACCGCTGGCGGATGATTTCGGCCACCGTGTTGAGGGCGAAGGTCATGGCGAACAAGGTCAGCGCCGCGAGGAAGAGCACGCGGTAGTGCGTGCTGTTGCGGACCGCCTCGGGCAGCTCGACGGCGATGTTCGCGGACAGCGTCCGGAACCCGTTGAAGACGTTGATGTCGAGGACCGCCGTGTTGCCCGCGGCCATGAGGACGATCATCGTCTCGCCGACGGCTCGCCCCATCCCGATCATGACGGCCGAGAAGAGGCCGCTCATCGCCGTTGGGATGGTGATGCGGACGGCCGTCTGCCAGGGCGTGGCCCCGCATCCCAGCGACGCCGAGCGCAGGTGTTCGGGGACCGCGGACAGGGCATCGTCGGCGATCGTGTAAATAATGGGGATGATGGCGAACCCCATCATGAAGCCGACCACCAGGGCGTTCCGCTGCACGTAGGTGCCGACGACCGAGCCCCGCGGGTCGAAGCCCAGGCCGTTGAGCACGGCCGCCAGCAGCAGCGCCGCGCCGACGGCGAGGAGACCGGCGGCGAGGAACTTGGCCAGGTCGGCCGCGGCGTTCACGGGGCGGCTCCGGGAAGCGGCCCAGCGCCGAAGGCGGGGATTGACCACCTGCCCAAGAAAGAACGCCGTGGCGAGGCCACAGATGGGGAGCAAGAGCAACAGCCAGCCGCCCGTGCTGCCGCCGGCGTGTCCGTCCAACCACGATTTGACGTCGCCATTGAAGAGAAGGCGCTCCAGGAGGGGGCCGGCCCAGGCCGCGGTGGCGACACCCGCCGGGAGGGCGGCACACATGAAAACGAAACGCAAGCGGCCCAGGCGCAGCGTGAGCTTTTCCGGCAGCAGCTGCCAGCCGTAGCCGCCCAGCACAAAGGCGAGCGGGACAGTGAAGAACCCCGCCAACACCGCGGGGACGACCTTCTCGACGAAGGGGGCGAGCACGAGAGCGGCGAGAAACCCCAGGACCACGCTCGGCAGACTGGCCATCACCTCGATGGTGGGCTTGACCACGGCTCGCGTGCTGGGGTGCAGGAACTCGCTGCTGTAGACGGCGGCCAGCAGGGCCAGGGGCACGCCGATCAGCAGGGAATACAACGTCGCCTTCAACGTCCCGAAGATGAGGGGCCAGAGGCCGAACTTGACTTCCACGGCGTCGTCGCCGCCCGTCGATTGCCAGACGTGTTCGGGCTTCTCGTAGCCTTCGTACCACACCGGCGTGATGACGGAGCGGAGCGTCACTTCGGGATGCCCTTCGCTCACGTCCCAGCGCCAGACGCTCTCGGGCGTTTGGGCCACCAGGCCGTCCGCCTTGGGCGCCAGGGCCAGCGTGCGGACCTCCTGCCCGCGCTCGGTCATGAGGTCGGCCAGGTGCTTCTCGCTCGTGGCGTAATAGAGCCCCACGCCGCCGTCGGCGTATCCCGCGGCGAACAGGCGATCCCGCGCGGACACGGCCAGTGCGGTGACGGCCGCCCCCCGGCCCGGGAACTCATGCGCCGCCGTCAGGACCGACTTGTCACCCGTGCGCGCGTCGGCGGGCTTGATGCGATACCAGGTGCGGACGCGACCGGAGGAATCGCCGACCAGCAACGTCGCCTTGCCGATCAGGAACTGCAGTGCCGTCAGCTTAAGCCCCGACCGTTTTTCCAGCAACTCCACTTCCTCAACGACTTTGGGCTCCTCCAGGTCCTGGGTGCTCACCCGGACGAGGTGGCCGTCCTCCCAGGCCAGGAAGACGTTATCGCCCACACCGGAGACCAGCAGGTACTTGGGCAGCCCGGCGCCGGGGCGGGCGGGGAGGGCCAATTCGCCCCCCGTCAACTCCTTGACTATCTCCCCCGTGAGCAAGTCCTCGCGCGTGCTGACCGAGGTGGTCCGCAGCTTGCCGTCGGCCGTCAGGAGGCTGATAACGGGGCCGGTCGGGCGGACGGACTGGTCGATCCGGTGGACGGCCACGGGCTCCAACGGCTTGATCGGCTCTTCAAACTCGACTTTGATGCCCTGCGCGCGCAGTTGACCTTCCGAGGTCCGGGTGAGCACCCCCTGCTCGAACTCGGCCACTTCCCCGGCGGGCAGCTCGCGGAGCGAGGCGGGAACCGCGTCGGGATCGACGAAGCGCGTGACAGCAGAGATGCGACCCAGCCGGACCGTCCCGTCGGCGAAGCCGAACGCCACGTCGGGGTCGCGGCTCGGGGCAGAACAGCACGTCAGCTTGGCACCCGGGAAGAGGGGGCGCGTTACCAGCACGTGGCCGTTGTCGAGGCGCGAAACTTCCAGAGTGCCGTCCGGGAAAACCGCCCAGCGCAAGAGCTGATATTCGTCCACCCCCGTCAGCAAGGGGACGTCGCGCCGGCCCGGCGGCGGCAAGTTGCTGGGGCGGCCGATCGTCGCGCCCTGGAAGAGCGGGACGACCACCCAGACGAGGAACACGCAAACGGTGGCCACGGCGACGATCGTCCCGATCCCGCCGAGGGTGATGAGCACGCGGGACAGAACCTCACCGACGCGGACCAGCCGGCTGGTCTTCCGGCGACGGGTGTAGCCCGAGTAGGAGGATCGGGGTTGCATGAGAGAGGCGCCTCGAGAAGTTTAGCGGCGGGTCGCACTCACCGCGCGGGTCTGCGACCCGCCGCAAAACAGCAAGCTCGGCATGAGGGCCGCGCTTAGTCCTCAAGCCCGACCGACTTCAGCGCCTTGGCGCGGACGACGGCGGTGATGGGGAAGTAGCCGTCCTTGATGACGTCCTGCTGCCCTTGCTTGCTCAGGACGTACTTGATGAACTCCCGGCGGAGCGGGTCGAGTTCGCCGTTCGGCTTATAGTTGACGTAGAGGTACAGGAAGCGAGCCATCGGGTACTCGCCCTTGTAGGCGTTCTCGGCAATCGCCTCGATGGCCTTGCTCTTGGCGTTCTTGGCCAGCGGGACCGCGCGCACGTCGGCGGTCTTGTAGCCGATGCCGCTGTAGCCCATGGCGTACTTGTCACTCGCGACACCCTGGACCACCGAAGAACTGCCCGGCTGCTCCTTGACCGCGTCCTTGTAGTCGCCGTTGAGCAGGGCGTGCTCCTTGAGGTAGCCGTAGGTGCCCGAGGCCGAGTTACGGCCGTAGAGGCTGATCGGCTTATCGGCCCACTCGCCGGTGAGGCCCAGGTCACCCCAGGTGCGGATGTCGCTGTCATGGCCGGCCTTGCGGGTCTTGGAGAAGATGGCATCGACCTGCGGCATCGTCAGGGACTTGATCGGGTTATCCTTGTGGACGTAGATCGCAAGCATGTCGATGCTGGTCTGCAGTGCGACCGGCTTGTAGCCGAACTTCGCCTCGAACTTGTCGATCTCCTGCTGCTTCATGGGCCGGCTCATCGGGCCGAACTGCGCAGTGCCTTCGATGAGCGCGGGCGGGGCGGTGGCCGAACCCTTCCCCTCGATCTCTACCTTGACGTTCGGGTACGCCTTCTTGAACCCCTCGGCCCAGAGGGCGGCGAGGTTGTTCATCGTGTCCGAGCCGATGGTCTTCAGTTCGCCCGAGACGCCGCCGACGGTCTTGTACTCCGGGACCTTCTCATCGACCTTTACCGTGGTTTTTTCCTCCTTACTATCTTTTTTCTCCTCCCCCGGGACTCCTGGGACGAACCCCAGCGCGAGGGCGAGCGCGGCGGCCACCAGTACCACCAATTTCCCGTTCATCGGAGACCTCCTTTGACGACAACGGAACTCGGGCGCGAGAGACCTGCGGTCCTCCGCGCCCAGGCTTTCGACGGCAGAGTCATCCTATTCGCCCGGGGTTGTATTCGCGCGAGGTAATCATTAAGGATATGTGAAGAAACGGTGACGATTGTGGGTCGGGGGTCAGTCGTCGCCGAAGGACCCGGGTACGATGGGACCGATCCTGCTCTTGAATTCCTTCAGCCAGTTCCGCACGTTGCGGTAGATCTGGTCACGCACCGCTCGAAATGCCGCCAGGCGTTCCTCCTCACTCCCCTCGCAAGCGGCCGGGTCCTTGAAGGGCCAGAGAAGGCTGGTGACCGCTCCCGGCCAGACCGTGGGGCACATTGGCTCAGCCACCCGGCACACAAAAATCGCGATATGTACTCTGCGCCATCCCAGGAACTCGCGGACGGACTTGGAGCGCTGGCAGCCGATGTCCACGCCGACTTCGCCCATCACGCGCACGGCGAGCGGGTGGACTTCCCGCGGCTCCAGGCCGGCGCTGAAGACTTCCAACAGCCCTCCCGCCTCCCTTTTCAAAAGGGCTTCGGCCATCTGGCTGCGGGCCGAATTGTGGGAACACAGGAAGAGAACGGTGGGCCTCCCCGAATCGGACTCGATCTGTTCGTCGCCCGGCCAGTGCTCGCCCGCCCAGGGCGCAAGTCTCCTCCGGGGGACGAGTCGTTCGGATGCCGACGTGGAGCGGGCACGATTCGCCATGAGCGCACCTTTCCGCGAAGAGTATCGACTCTCGCGCGTGGCATTGACGGGGCTGTCGTCGGGCCATGTCCGGGCCGGACCGCCACACGCGGATCGTGAAGGTCGCGCGATCCTCGCACGGCATTTTATATTTGCCCAGAGAAATATAACCACTGAGCCATATCTTGTCCAGAGGATCCACCCGCCGCGGAGAAACCGGCCCGGCGTCCGGCTGTGGGCCGGTCCCGGTGTGTGGCGAGAAGAACCGTCGCAGGGCGGTCGTGTGGGCCGACATCGCCGCCGAACTCGGCGGCACGGCCCAGGCTCGCCGCATGCAGTGGACGCGCGCCATCGAGCGCGTGGCCCGGGAACTGGGCCTGGAAGGGACGAACGAAGAGTCAACCCAGCCGCCCACCCGCCGCCCCGTCCACCTGCCCTTGACGCGGCTGTGCCCCCTTGTATCATCCGCCGCTCGCACGTGACGACTTTTGTGCGCCGCCGCGGCCGGGCGCCGGGCGGGCGCGCTCAGTGACGTACCGCGGGGGGTGCCGTGAAAACACGATCCCGAGCCCGACGTTTCCTCCTGGCTCTGCTCTTCGTGGCGGCCGGGGCCGTCACCGCCGCCGTCGTCTGCGCCGAGGACCTGATCAAGTTCTCGCGCAACGTCCCCGGCGAAACCAAGCCCATCGTCGTCGATGCCGACGAGATCGTCACCTGGACCGAGGGGGACACGCGCATCCTCCTCCTGAAGGGTCAGGTCCTCGTGCAGCACGGCACTCTGCGGGCGCAGTTCCAGGACGGCGTCTTCTTCGTGGACCTGAAGAGCTACAAGGCGACGCGCATCTGGAATGTCGATCTCTACGGCGAGGGCGGCGCCTCCGTGCAGAACGGGGCCGTGGTCACTAACGGCAAGACGGCTTTCCTCGACCTGCACACGCGCGGCGACCTGAAGCTGAATGCCCACAAGAGCAAGCTGACCCAGGAGGCGCGGCCGAACGACCCGGTCTACCAGCGGGGCGCCGCCCAGCGTGCGTCGATCCGGGGGTCGCCGGCGCCCGCCCCGCCGCCTCCGGCCGCACCGGCGCCCGCCCCGCCGCCTCCGGCCGCACCGGCGCCCGCCCCGCCCGCCCCGCCGGCGCCCGCCCCGCCGCCCGCCCTGCCGCCTCCGGCGGCGCCGGCTCCGGCACCGCAGCAACTGCCCCCTCTCCCGCCGCCCCAGGGAACCAATCCCATCCAGCGCACCGTGTTCACCGAGCCGGCGGAAGCCACCGGATCGGTGACGCCGGCGGCGCCGGTGCAGGGGCTGCCGCCGCCGGTCCTACCTGCCCCGTCGGTGCCGCTTCTGCCGCCCGTGCCGTCGGGCCCGTCCCCAGGAGGGAGCGTCACGCCGGGCCCGCCCGCCACGGGATCCGGCGCCATCGCACCGGGGGCGCCGGGACCGGGAGGCTTGCTGACCGGCCCGTTGGGGGGCATGCCTCCCGGCGGGCCGGTGACCGTTCGGCAATTCAACATCGTGCCGCGCAACCCGTCCGGCTTCCAGGTTCTCACCCCCCCGCCGGGAAGTGGGTCAGGTCAACCGCCCGATCTGGTGCCCATCATCATCACCGGCGGCTTCATCCTCACCGTGCGCAGCGTCGATCCCAAGACACACGCGGTGGAGATCCTCGACATTGAGGCCGATCGCGGCGTGATCTGGAGGCGCAGCGAGGCGCGCGACCGCGCCGACCCGATCCAGGGCCCCGCGGGGCTCACCGGCCGCGAGTTGGAGTTCTACCTGGCCGGCAACGTCGAGATCCGCCAGCGGAGCGGCAAGGAGGATCGCACCCTGCGCGCCGACGAAATCTACTACGACGTCAACCGCAACGTCGCCCTGGCCCTCACCGCCGACCTGGAGTGGCGCCAGCCCGGCGTGCCCGACATGATCCACTTCACGGCCGACGAATTGCAGCAGCTCTCGCCGGCGAACTTCCGCGGCCTGCGCGGCACCTTTTACTCCAGCAAGCTGCCGTCCGACCCCGGCCTGAAGGTCGTCTTCGCCGAGGCGACCCTGGACGAGAAAAAGCAGTTCCGGCGGAACATCTTCGGCCGCGAGATCATCGACGTCCGCACCGACCAGCCGGCGGTCGAGGTGCAGAAGCTGGTGCGGGCCGACGACATCTTCCTGCGCGTCGAGGACGTGCCGGTCTTCTACCTGCCGTTCCTCCAGGGCGACGTGAATGACCCCCTCGGCCCGATCCGCGACATCTCGATGGGGTACAACAACATCTACGGCTTCCAGGTCGGCGTGTCGTGGGACGTGTACGACCTCATCGGCATCACCCGCCTGCCGAACACGAACTGGCACATGGACACCGATTACCTGTCGCTGCGCGGCCCGGCCGTGGGGACGCAGTACGACTTCACGGGCAAGGACCCCTTCGGCGTGCAGGGGCGCTACAGCGGCACCGTGAAGTTGTGGGGCATCGCCGACGACGGCACCGACCGGCTCGGCGGCGGCCGCGACGGCCAACCGCACCCCGAGTACCGCGACCGGGTTCAGATCTTTGACCGGCTGGATGACGGACCGTACGGCTTCAGCGGGCAGTTCCAGTTCGCCCACTTCAGCGACCAGAACGTCCAGGAGCAGTACGACAAGGCCGGCTTCGACGGCGACCGCAACCAGGAGGCGTACCTCTACGTCAAGCAGCAGCCGGAGCACGCGAACTGGGCCTGGACGCTGCTCGGGGAAGAGCGCCTCCGCGACTGGTTCACGGAAACCAACTGGCTGCCGCGGATGGACGGCTACGTCATCGGCGAGTCGTTCTTCGACCTGTTCAGCTACGACGTCCACGGCAGCCTCGGCTACGCCCAGCTGCGACCGGCGAGCGTGCCGCCCCCCACCGTCACGCCGACCGACGTGGCCGTGAACACCGGCCGCTTCGACCTGATGCAGGAAATCCGCATGCCCTTCTACCTCGGGCCGGTGAAGGTCGTGCCCTACGCCGACCTCGATCTGACCTATTACACCGCGGACAACGAAGGTCAACAACAGGGGCGGGTGTACGGCGGCGGCGGCGTGATGGCCAGCCTTCCCTTCACGCGCCTCTACCCGGACGTCCACAGTCTGCTGTGGAACCTCGACGGCATCAACCACAAGATCGTGCTGAGCGGCAACTACTACGTCGCCGGCGCCAGCGACCCGTACACGCTCTTCCCGCAGCTCGACCGGCTCAACGACGACGTCAACGACTACTCGCTGCGCTACATCACGCCCATCCAGCCGCAGATCAACCCCGCCAACGGCTACGCCCTGCAAAATTCGCCGACCTACAACGCCCAACTCTACGCCATCCGCCAACTGCTCATGAACCGCGTCGATACGCTCAACGACATTCAGGAGCTGTCGCTCGACCTCCGCCAGCGCTGGCAGACGAAGCGCGGCTTCGCGGGACAGGAGCACATCGTCGATTGGATGACGCTCGACCTGTCGGCGACGCTGTTCCCCGCCGCGAAGCGCGACGACTTCAACAGCACCGTCGGCCTGGTGCAATACGACTGGAACTGGAATATCGGCGACCGCACGGCGCTGACCTCGAGCGGTTGGATCGAACCGGAGACGGACGGGGCCCGCTTCTTTTCGTTCGGCGCCTACCTGAACCGGACCGACCGCACCAGCCTGTTCCTGGGCTACCGGCAGATCGACCCGCTCGAGAGCAAGGCGGTGACGGCGTCGGTGTCCTACGTGTTCAGCCCGAAGTACGCCCTGACGGCGAGCACGACCTACGACTTCGGCACCAGCGAGGCGCTGTCGAACTCGCTGGTGCTGACCCGGATGGGCTCCGACGTGCAGGTCAGCCTCGGCCTGACCTACAACGCCCTGACGAGCAGCTTCGGCGTGACCTTCGAGATCGTGCCGAACCTGGTCGGCAACCGCCGCGTGCCGGGCTTCGGCCCGGGCCTGCTCCAGCGCTGACCGGGCGCGACCCGGTCATGGCTCGGTGACGCGGTCGGGTTCCGGGAGCCCGCGGGGCTCAGCCGGGGCGTGTGTGCAGCCGCAGCAGGTACACGACACCCGCGCCGTCGCCTGCGATGACGTGCCGGCCGTCCGGCGAGCCGTCGGCGACCTGGAACTGGCCCGGGAAACGGGCCTCGACGGTTTCGTCGGAGGTTGAGCGCACGATGACGAAATGATTTTTTTTCCTGACGGTGAAGTGGCGATTAGCGTAGGCCGCAGCCAAGGCTTGTCGGGCTTCGTAGGAATCCTCTTCATGGACGGCGCGGCAGTGGCCGCTGGCCAGGTCCCACACACGCACCGTGTTGTCCTCCGCCCTCGAGACGGCGGTCCGCCCGTCCCCAGTCACCGCCACGCTCCAGACCCTACCCGTGTGTCCTGTGAGTGTGGCGCGGCAGTGGCCGCTGGCCAAGTCCCACACCCGCACCGCCCTGTCCCGCGCCCCCGAGACGGCGGTCCGCCCGTCCCCCGTCACCGCCACGCTGGCGACCGCGCCCGTGTGCCCTTGGAGGGTGGCGCGGCAGTGGCCGCTGGCCAGGTCCCACACCCGCACCGTCTCGTCACCCCCCCCCGAGACGACGGTCCGCCCGTCCCCCGTCACCGCCACGCTGGTGACCCAGTGCGCGTGTCCCATAAGCACCTGGAGGCACGCGGGTGGCACGAACTCGCGCGGCCGGTTCAGCCACTCCAGCCACCGCTCTGGGACCTCCGCACCGTCTGCCCGCTGCTGCGCCGCCCGCGACACCGGGCTCTCGACCGGCTCGTTAAACGCCTGCTGGAAGAACAACTCCGGATACGACCCCAGCACCGGCGCCTGCCCGCGTACGAAGTGATACCACGGCGCGAAGTCCATCGGCTCCTCGCCACCCCAGGAGCGCAGCCGATGGTACTGCCCCGCCAGCGCGAACGCGCCGACCGCGACGAACTCCGCCCGCACCATGTCCCAGTCCGTCCAGCACGCCAGCAACCGCCGCTGTCCCTCCTCACGCGGCCGCGCCAGCTTGCCCAGCGCGTAGTCGCGCACGCGATCGTGATAGCGATAGCGCCGTGCCCGCTCGTCCGTCGGGATCAGCAGCGCCGCATTGGCCAGGTCGGCTAGCAGTCGCGCCGGCCGGTTGCCCCCACCTTCAGCCCCGCCCTGCCGCAGCCAGGCCGTCACCAGGTTCGGCCCCACGTCATCGCCCGGCGCCAGCGCCAGCGCCGCGAACACCTCCCGCGCCGGCTCGCTGACGAATCGCCACGACAGGTCGAACACCGCCGCCGCCTTCTCGTCTTCGTCCGCCAATGCCGACAGGCCGCGCTGCCGCAATGCGCCGGCGTACTCCGCCAGGCTGTAGTAGCCGTTGGCCACCGCCCTACCGGCGACATTGACGAACAGCGGCAGACGGCCGCACTGCTCCAGCACCGCCTCCGCCGACGCCCGCTCCGCCTCGACCGCACCGCCGACGTGCGTCCGCAGCAAGTCCGCCGCCTCGCCCGGCGGCAGCGCCTCCACCTCGCGCACCGGCACGCCGGCCGGCACCGCCTCGCGGAAGCGCGTCGTCAGCAGCGTGGCGACGCCCCGGGCCCGCACCAGCAGCCGCGCCGCCGGGCCGTCGCCGCCGCCCCGTGGCACGTTGTCCAGCACGACCAGCGGCCGCCGCGCCGCCGCCAACTCGTGGAAGCGCGTCAGGCACTGCTCCGGACTCAGGCCGCTCACGTCGCCGCCCAGGTCGCGCACCCACTCGCGGGCCACGTCCTCGGGCGCCCTGTCCAACAGGTTGGCCCACAGCACGCCGCCGGGGAAGAGGCGGCCGTCGGCGGCCAGGCGCTCGGCCAGCGCGGCGGCCACGGCCGTCTTGCCGATGCCGCCCATGCCCCGGAAGCCGACGAAGCTGAGCGCGGTGCCGCCAGCGAGGGCCGCGCGGATCAGGCGCTCGGCCTCGTCGAGGTCGGCGCCCCGCCCGGTGAAGTTGGCCGGCAGGAAGGGCAAATGCTGCATGCGCCGGTCCGGCGACGCGGGGGCCGGCAGCTTCTCCAGCGCCAGGTGGAGGCGGTACTGCAAGTCGCCGGGCGTGGCGAAGGGGGCCGTCACGATGCCGCTGTCAAGGACGCGCTGCCGGAAGGCGGCCTGGCGCGCGTCGAGAGGCCCGAGGGCTTCCTCGGCCTTCTCTTCGAGGAGAAAAGCGAAAACGCGCATCCCGCGTGTCTTCATCTCCTCCAGGGCGGTGAGGAACTCCAGCTCGGTATAGGAGACGTCGGGGCGGTCGCGGACGGGGCTGCCGTAGTCGAGGCCGAAGAGGCCGACGTAGACGTCGCACTGGCGGACTGTGTCGATGCAGAGTTGGGCTGGGCTGCGGTCGTCGGCGGTGAAGTGGCGCATGTCGCACGGCAGGAGATCGGCGGCGGCGAGGGCGTCGAGGGCGGCCTGGACGAAGCTGCGTTCGGCGGGCAGTCGCGCCAGGCGGCTGGTGTGGCTGAGGAAGATCTTGAGGGCGCTCATGGGGGATCGGGATCGCGCGGTCGTGGGGGTTGCCACCGCCACGATGATACCGCGGGAGGGCCGGGTTGTCGCGGGGGGAAGAGCGTGACCAGAAGCACGTCTTACGACGACGCGCCAGCGAGGTGCTTGCCTCGCTGGCGCCTCGGGTGAGTGCCCGATCAAGGGATCTGTTGTTCGACCCCTGCCGGCTTGCCCGGCAGGTGAAGCAGGTCGGCGGCTAGGAGGGGAAGGGGGCTACCGTCCGCGCTCCCCCCCATCTAGCCGGCGACCTGCTTCACCTGCAAGGAGGCCCACCGCAGCCCTCCCCAATGCTGCTCGTGCAGGGGTCGGTCGGGTTCGTAGTAGGCGTGGACGAAGATGTGCCGAACCGTCTCGAAGTAGTCACGGCAGCCCTTGATGAACTGAAGATGCTCCCTGGGGATCAAGTCCCGCGGACCGGCGGGGCCGATGTCCTGCCCACTGCGGTGGCCGTAGGAAGCCAGGGCCTCCGTGCCGCCAAACTTGAGCCAGTAGCGCAGTTCGGACGGCCCTTCAAGGGCGGCGAGCAACATTTCCTCGTGGTTGCCCAGGAGCGGCACCACGATGCACCGCTCGGCAAGGGCGATTACCTGCTCCAGCACGCCCCGGCTGTCCGGCCCCCGGTCGATGTAGTCGCCCAGGAACACGAGCGTGTCGAGCGCCGTGGGGTCGCTGGCCCGGACCAGGGCAGCCAGCGCCGCCGAGCAGCCGTGGATGTCTCCGCTTGCGATGATGTGTTCGGTCATCATGTGCCCCCGGCGATGGCCTGCTCGATCTCTCGTTCCAGCCTGTCCACGGTCTTCTGGTCCATCGGTTAGCCCCTCCGTTCGTTGCCATCGCCCTGAACGATCTGCTCCCCGATCATTCTCAGCACGTCGCCGTCGCTTGGGTAATCGGTCGGCAGAAAGGCCCGGAGCGGGATGGGGATTCCGTCCATTCGGTAGGCCGTGCCAGGCCGGTGGACGCCGTAGACCGCCGTGGTGAAGCGTACCGTGGGTGGGATGGCCGACTCGATTGTGGGATGGTCCAGGGCGATGGTGGGCATCCGGCGCAAGTGCTCTACCGCTGCTTCGGAAAATCGGGCGACCCCTTCGCTGCCCACGAGCAAGCAAGCATCGACCTCGCCCCGCTCCAGCATGTTTTGGGCGGAAAACTCGCCAGGGTTGTAGCGAGGGTAGCCCCTGGAAAGGCTCACACTGAAGGGGTAGCCGGTCTGCCAGGTCAGAACAGTGTCCGCCCCGGTAACGTCACCCTGGACTCGCATCCTTCGGGCGAAAAAGCGGGTGTAGGCGTTCAGGTCACGAACCAACAACAGAAGCGCTTCGACATTGTGGTGGCCCAAACCTGTCATGCTCAGGCCCAGGCCGAAGAAGACGATACCGTACCGGCACGACTTCATCCGATGGGCCAAGTCTTTCAGTAGCGGCAACGGTGCGCCAGTCGAGGCGGTTGCCTCCACCGGCCCACCCCGGACCAAGCTGCGGAGCGTCACCAGGGCTTCAAAATCGCAGCCTGGCTTCACCGGCAAGAACAAATCCGCTGCCTCGGTGCTGGCGGTCGGTTTCACGTCGGCCACGACGAGAGTACGGTCCGCCCGGCCGCCGGGGATGAATCGGCCTCTGGGCAGGACGGAGTAGCGCTCGAAGTGGCGGGGGTGGCTCTCAACCGGGTTCGACCCCCAAAAGATCACAAGGTCGGCCCGGTTCTTTATCTCGCCCAAGGTGCACGTGGACTCCCCGACCTCTTGGAGTGCCATTACGGATGGGGCGTGGCAGCGCGAGGCGGTGGTGTCGATGGTGGCCCCGATTTGCTCGGCCAGGGCAATGGCAGCACGCTGGCCTTCGGTGCTGCTGCGGGACAGGCCGTAGATCAGGGGAGAGGAGGCCGTTCGCAGAATGTCCGTCGCCCGCACCAAGGCGGCTTCGAGCGAGGCGGCCTGGCCTGCGATCTGAGCGACCGGGGGCTGGAGGGTATCCTGGCCCAGAAACCACGGCTCGGCCAAACGGCAGGCCCCCTCGGCCCTGGCGATTCGGCCTCCTTCGAGCGTGATCCGCAGGTCGTCGCAGACACAGCCGCAAACCGTGCAGGCGACATTCTCGATTACTTCCACCGATGACCTCGTTCCCATCCAGCGAGTACGTTCACGGCAATCCCCTGGGTAATCCTACGGTCTGCGGCCTGGCTGTGCGTGCCAGTCACCGGCGGAATCCCTACGAAGGGGGCTTGTCCGGGAGGCCGGTCCTTCCGCATGATGGCAAGAGACGACAAAGGAGGGCCTGCCGTGACCAAGAAGAACAACAAGGAAAAGAAACCCCGAACTCCGGCCCGGTTCGCCGTCGGAGCGCAGGTGCGGGTGAAGCCCGGCACGACCGACCCGGACTTTCCCGATATCCCGCTGGGCGGCTGGGCCGGGACGATCCGGGATGTGGACGAGAGATCGGCACCGCCGACCTGCCTGATCGAGTGGAACAAGTACACGCTGGACCACATGCACCCGGTCTATCGTAAGCGCTGCGAGCGGGACGGCCTCGAACTCGACAGCATGTGGCTGGGCGAGGACGACATTGAGCCGGCCACCGGCGGGTCAGCCGTCATCGAGCAGCCGACGAACATCGTCACCCGCCCGCTCAACGAGAAGGACCAGGATGACCGTGTTCGCCTGGCGCTGGGGCTGACGAGTGACGACCCGCTCCCGGAGGTCGATGAAGACACCCTCCGGGCTTATCACCGTTACCTGGCGGCGAATCTGGTTTTTCCTTTCGAGGCCAAGTGGGAGCCGGAATATGGGCCAGCGCCGACCGTAAAGATCACCGGCCTGGGCGACCCCGAAGACGACGCCTGGGCGGACGAGATGTACGGCCTGCTGTGCGAGGCGAGGGCTGAGGGTCGGTTGATCGAAGTGCCGCTGGCCGAGTGCGAGGCCAAGAAGGGCAGCGCCAACCGCCAACTGCTGAAGGATTATGCGTACTGGTTCTGGAATAACAGGTGACGAGCGAGAGGGAAAGGCTCCCCGATGCGCTGGCGACACCGCTGGCCTATGAGGATGCCCCGCCCCGTGACCCAAAGAACCTGGCCGTGCGCTCCGTAAGATGGAGGGGAAGTACGGCTCCGGGTGGCGGACATTTAATATAAAGGAGATTGTCAGTGAGTGTTTCTCCCGAAGAACAGCAACTCCGTGACCGTTTCTTCAAGGTCTTGCTGGAGGCGACCTTGCCGCTCCAGCCAGGGCCAGACTGTAGCAACTGGTCCATTGGGATGCCGGAAACGACCATGCCGCTCCAGCCGGGGCCAAGCCACGAAGCGACCCTGGAGGCACTGATCGACGCATCCCAGATGCTTACGGAGCATCTCCGACTGAAGCTCGATGAACTTCGACAGCAGGAGGCGGCACCACGGCAAACCACGCCTTAGGCCCGCCCTTGCTGAAGGTCAAGTCCTTGAGGTCGGGCCGGACCTCGTAGCGGGAAGGCCCGATGG
>Ga0208696_1000319_pt1 | contig 32954 bp, 29 predicted proteins | sample Sb_taG_9_FD_187711 | JGI IMG/M metagenome (GOLD analysis project Ga0208696, IMG submission 187711) | Peat soil microbial communities from Weissenstadt, Germany - Sb_50d_b_LC metaG (SPAdes) (version 2) | ecosystem: Environmental > Terrestrial > Soil > Wetlands > Peat | place: Germany... | reverse complement strand
GTCGATCCCGGCGAAGACGCCGTTGGCGAGGACGCTGTTGTGGATGCTGTGGACCCGGATGCTGTGGACCCGCCACCGACCGCCGCGGTGAGTCCGGCGGCAAGCTCAGCCGCGGTTGTTGGATCCGCTGCGCTCCCCGGTTCGGTGCCGGTCGGTGGCGTCCCGGTCGCGCTGCTCGTCGCCGGAGCGACGCCGTCGGCGAAGCCCGCGGCGGGCCGTTCGGGCAGGCGCACATCCACATAGGAAGCGCCCGCGGAGCTGGGGTCGGCTAGCACCCGCGCAAGCGAGATCCACTTCGCGTGGGGGAGCGTGGCATCCCCGAAGTAGGCAAGCAGGCCGTTGCGCATCGCTACGGTGAGACCCATCGGCCCGGTGTACACGCGTGCCACTACCTTCTCAAGAAGCGACGCGGGGGCCGCGCCCAGCACCGTGAGGTCCGCGAGCAGCGACGCGCCGTGCACGTGCTGCCCGGTTAGCTCGCCGCCCTGCGCTTGAGGAGTGGCGCTGTCGCTGACTGCGGGCAGCGAGCTCGAGAGCAGCGCTGGGCCAAGCACCATCCCGTCCGCCGCTACCGCGGTTCGTGCCCCATCCACTGTGAGGACGGCAACCGGCAGCTGCTCGATTACGTGGATACGCAGGCCGTGGGGAAAGCTCGGGCTGGTCTGCACCTCGCGCACCACGCGGAACGGCGCTACCGCTGCGCGCAGCGCGCCCGGGCGCACATCCAACGTGCTCATGTGCCGCGCGGCGCCGGCCAGGGCCGCTTCGATTGCCCGCGCATCGGGGCCGTGCACACCGCTGATCCGCACGTGCTCCACCGACACCAGCGAGGAGTCCCGCAGCCACAGCCAGCCACCCGCGAGCGGCCCCAGCGCCGCGAGGACGACGATGAGCGCGATGCGCGCGCGCCGGCGACGCCAGATGAACACGAAGCACGCGTGGGTCAGGTCGGCGAGCACCGCGAACGCCCGCCACCAAAGACCCAGACGCCCATCTGGGCTCCGGGCGCCACCACGACCGGCCGAAGACCGGCCGGCGCGGCGCGGCGCGGCCGGGGCAAACGGGCGGGCGATCGAAAACCGGCCGGCGAGCGAACGATCCATTCACGGGGTCTTCGACCTCAACGGGCGTATCCCTACAGCCAGGGAAAACGTACGTTCCCCAGCGTCTGCACCTCCGGCTCCAGCTCCACCCCGAAGCACTCCTTGACGCGGCGGCGACCCTCGGCCATGACCGCGATCACATCCGCGGTCGTGGCCGTCCCGACGTTCTCGATGAAGTTGGCATGCTTGGATGCGAAGCGCGCTCCTCCAACCGCCACGTCATTGCAACCGGCCTCCGACAGGAGCAGGCCGGCGGAGCGACCCATGTCATTTGCCCCGGCCCTGCCCTCGGGGTTCTTGAATGTCGAGCCAAACGTCTTTATCCCCTGTGGTTGGGCCTCGTGACGGCGGGCGCGCATCTCCTCGAGCGTTGTTTTCACCGCCTCTGGATCGGCGGGTGCCAGTTGCAAAGAGGCGCGCGTGACGATCTCCCCGTCGGTGAGATTCGAACGGCGATAACCGAACCCAAGCTCCCGTGGCGCGCGGCGATCCCCTCCGGCGTCCTTTACCGCCACCTCGGTGCTCAGCTGCACAGTCGCAGCCGAACCGGGAGCCTCCACCCCGGCAGTGACGACCTCGACCCACTCCAGAGCGCGCTCCAGCTCTCCGCCGTAGGCGTTTGCGTTCATCCTGACTGCCCCCCCAACCGTCCCGGGGATGTTCACCCCGAACTCGATTCCCGACAAGCCCGCCCGCGCCGCGCGCGCGGCGACCGCGGGTAGGCGCGCACCGCCGCCGCAGACGATCCGTCGCCCCTCGACGTCGATTTTCGCGAGGGCTCGGTCGAGCTTCACCACCAGCCCCTTCACTCCCTCATCGGCGACCAGCAGGTTCGATCCCGACCCCACCACGCTCACGGGCGCAGCGGCAGCCGTGGCCCAGGCGAGTAGCTCCCGTAGCTCCGCCTCGCTGCCGGCGCGCGCGAACCACTCCGCCGCGCCGCCCGTGCGCACGGTTGTCAGGCGAGCAAGCGGAAAGTCGTGTTGAACCGCTGTGGGCGGCGCGGGCACACTCACGGCTCCACCAGGCTCCTGCCGAGCGCGTCGACGTCGCCGGCGCCCATCATGAGGCACACGTCCCCCGCGACGAGGACGCTCCGCAATACGGGCTCTGCGTCAGCGAACGTTGGCAGCCAATACACCTGTCTTCCTCCGGCAGCGTCTGCGGCGGCCTCGGCGATCTCGAGCCCGCTCACCCCCGGGTGGTCCTCAGCGCGCTCGCGCGCCGGGTAGACATCCAGCACGACCACCATGTCGGCGAGCGCCAGCGCGCGCCCAAACTCCCTGGCGAGCAGCGTCGTGCGCGAGTACAGGTGGGGCTGAAACGCCGCCACCAGCCGCCGATGCTCGAGCGTGCGGGCAGCCGCCAGGGTTGCACTCACCTCGGTCGGGTGGTGGGCGTAGTCGTCGTACACGATCGCTCCGCTCGCGGTCGCACCCAGAAGCTGAAAGCGTCGCCCAGCGCCGTGAAAGCCGGCGATGCCCTCGATCGCGAGTGCGGCATCCGCACCAGCCAGGCGGGCGGCCTCGAGCGCCGCGGTGGCATTCAACGCGTTGTGCGCACCGGGCACCGCCAGGCGGACCTCCTCGCCGCGCCACTGGAAGCGGGAGCCTCCCGCCTCGAGCTTCAGATCAGCCACGTCGTAGGGAACGACCTCGATCTCCGCGGCCCGATCTCTCTCGAGCGCGAGCAGCTCGGGGCGATCCCACACCACGACCCCTCTCTCGGCGTGTGCCAGAAACACGCGGAACGCCGCTTCCAGCTCAGCGAGCGAAGCGAAGCTCGCGTGGTGATCCAGCTCAACGTTGGTCAGCACACCAACCTCGACCTTCAAACTCAGCATCGAGCGGTCAGACTCGTCGGCCTCGACCACGAGCCAATCGCCCGCTCCCCACTCCGCGTTCGCCAAGCCGCCTCCCACCGGGGCGCCCACGAGCCATCCCGGCTCGAGGCCGGCGGCGCGCAGCGCGTGCACCAGCATCGACGCCGTCGTCGTCTTGCCGTGCGTGCCGGCCACTGCGATCGTGCGCTTCATCCCTGTGAGCTCCGACAGCAACTCGGCGCGCGGACGCGCGGGTATCCCCCGCTCGCGGGCGACGAGGAGCTCTGGGTTCTCGGGCGGTACGGCGCTGGAGTAGACGACCTCGACACCGTCGCCCGCGGGCACGTTCAGAGCGGCGTGGCCGACGATCGTCTCCAACACACCGTCGGCGGCCAAGCGCTCGGTATAGGGCGAGCCGGTGAGGTCGGAACCGGTCACCTCGGCTCCGAGCGCGTGCGCCGCGCGTGCGTACCCGCTCATCCCCGCGCCGCCGACCCCGACAAAATGTAGGCGCCGTCCACCCCATGGTCCGCTTGGTGCGCTCACGCGGCTGCCCCCAATAGCTCATCAGCTACATCCATCGCGGCACGCGGCCGGGCCAGACCCTTCGAGGCGCTCGCCATCGCCTCGAGGCGCGGTCGATCGGACAGCAGGGCCGCCACCTCACGGGCCAGGCGCGGGGCGGTCAGCTCACGGTCGGGGATCACAATCGCCGCCCCCGCGGCGGACATCCAGCGCGCGTTCCTCGTCTGATGGTCGGCCGCCGCGTGCGGATACGGCACGAGGATCGCCGGCCTTCCGTGCGCGGCGATCTCGAACACCGATCCTCCCGCCCTTGCGACCACGAGGTCGGCGGCGGCGAGCGCGGCGGCGAACTCCTCCGCATCCAGGTATTCGCGCAGGTCATACCCTGCCGGTAGCTCGCGCCCTGCCAGCTCGGGATAGTCGCGACGCCCCGTCACATGCAGCACGTGCGGCGCGCCGGCCCTCATGCCTGCGTCGAGATCGGTCTCCGCGGCGCCCTGCCCACCTGTGTCTGTCCCCGGGTGCTCCCCCGCGAACGCCTCGACCGCCGCCAGGTTGATCGAGCGCGCCCCCAGAGAACCGCCGAACACGATCAAGCAGGTCTCACCCATCGCGATCCCGTACCGCGCGCGCGCGGCCTCACGGTCCTCCTGAGGGGCGAAGACCGGCCGGCCGGTGACGCGATAACGAGGCCCCCTGCGGCCGGCGATCGGAAAGGACAGGCACACGCGCCGCGCAAACGGGGCCAGCATCTGGTTGGTCAGCCCCAGGTGACTGTCGGCCTCGCTCAGCACGAGCGGGATCCGCAGCGTAACCGCCGCCAGCCCCACGGGCCCGGTGATGTAGCCGCCGCCACCCAGCACGGCATCGGGAGCCAACTCCTCTAGCAACGAGCGCGCGCGCCTCACCGCGGCTGCGGCGCGCCCGAGCGCGCGGACGGCGAGCAACGGGTTGGTGCGACTCATACCTTCCACCGAGATCTTCTGCAGTGGGTAGCCCGCGGTGGGCACCAGCTCGGCCTCGGCGCGCTCCCCGCCGATGAACTCGACCCCGGCGCCCTCAGCCCGCAGCGCGCTGGCCACCGCGAGCGCCGGTACCACGTGCCCCGCGGTTCCCCCGGCGGCGATCACGATCTTCGGAGGCCTGTTCACGCTCCCATCGTGCCGGTTCGCGGCCCTTCGCGTCGGCCGAGCGGCGTTCACGCGCGGGCGCCACGGCACGCACGTGCGCGGTTCCACCGGCGGCTACGTTCAGCAACAGGCCCATCGCGGCGAGCATCACGATCAGGCTGCTCGACCCGTAGGACACGAACGGCAGCGGTACCCCCGTGAGCGGCGCGAGACCGAGCACGGCGAACACGTTGAGCACCGCCTGGGAGAGGATCAGCGAAGTCACCCCGACCGCGATCAGCGCGCTGTACAGGCTGCGCGCACCCTTCGCCGCGCGCAGTCCAGCGTAGGCGATCATCCCGTACAGGAACAGCAGCGAGAACACTCCGACCACACCCAGCTCCTCGCCGATCACGGCGAGGATGAAATCCGTCGGCGCCTCCGGCAGATAGAAGATCTTCTGCACCGACTGACCCGGTCCGACCCCGAACAGACCGCCCGAGCCGATCGCGATCTGCCCCTGCACGGCCTGGAAGCCACTGCTCGAAGCGTGCGCCCAGGGATCGACGAATGAGGTCAACCGCGCTCGCGCATACGGCCGCGCGAGCGCGTACAGCGCGACCAACGCGAACGCCGAGCCGGCGATGATCGCGAGATTTCGTAACGGGATGCCGCACGCCACGAGCAGCGCGACGGTCGTGAACGCAATCACCATCGCCGAGCCGAGATCCGGCTCGGTGACGACCAGCAGACAGGCGCCGCCAACGACGACGAGCAGCGGCCGGCACAGCTCACGCAGGTCGTGGACGCGCTGTGGACGCTTGGCCAGGAGCGTCGCGGCGTAGAGCACGAGCGCGAGCTTGAGTAGCTCCGAGGGCTCGAACTGCAGCACGCTCGGGCCGATCCAGCGCCGCGCGCCGTTGACGGCGACCCCGACGTGGGGTATGTGCACGGCGAGCACGAGCACGAACGCCGTCACCAGCAGCGGCGCGACGAAGCTCTGCATTTTTGCGACCCCGTCGCGCGCGAGCACGTGCATGACAACCAGACCGACCGCGCCGTAGACGACGAACTTGACGAGATAGCCGCTGCCGTTACCGGACCCCTGCAGCAACGTGGTCGCCGAGGAAGCGCTGTAGACCATCACCGCGCCGAACGCGAGCAGACACAGCGTCGCGGTCATCAGGATGCGATGCTCAAACGGCTGCGCATTCCGTGCACTCGCGCTCCCTCTGCCGCGCTTGCGCTCACTGCGCGGGTTACGGGCCCCCGCGGAGTGGGCGCGCCGTGCTGCGGCTGCTGGCATCCGCACTCACTTCGACGCGGGCGCGCGGAAGCCTCTATCCCAGGGCGAGCTCCCGAAACCGCTCGCCGCGGGCTTCGAAGTCGGCGAACTGGTCGAAGCTCGCGCAGGCCGGCGACAGCAGGACCACGTCCCCGGGCGCGGCCGCCCCGCTTGCCGCGGCGACGGCCCGCTCGAGGGCGTCACACTCGTAGACTGGCACGCTCGCGCCTTTCAGCGCCTCCGCGATCGCGGGGGCGTCTTCACCGATCAGATACGCCGCGCGACAGCTCCGCTCCACAGGCTCGCGCAAGGCATCGAAGTCCTGACCCTTGCCCTGGCCACCCAAGATCAGATGCACGCCAGCCTGTGTGAAGGCGTCGAGAGCCACCAGCGTGCTCGCGACATTCGTCGCCTTGGAGTCGTTCACGTACAGCACACCCTCCCTGCTGGCCACCTCCTCCAAGCGGTGCGCCACGCCCTTGAAGCTCTGAAGGCCCGCACGCACCGCATCCGGGTCTACCCCGCGCGCCAGACACACCGCGGCGGCCGCCATCGCGTTCTGCACGTTGTGCGCACCACGCAGGCGTATCTCCGCGACGGACATGAAAGGCAGCTCCTCCCACCACAGCTGTCCCGCTCGTTCTGACAGCGCGGCCCCCGGTCCCGTGCCAAAGCACACGCGTTGCGCGCAGCCGGGGATGGGCGGGATCCCGATCTCGACTCCGAGCTCGAGTGGCGCCACCGCAATGTCATCGTTGCCCTGACGCGCGAATATCTCGAGCTTCGCCCGCACGTACTCTGCGAACGTGCCGTGCCGGTCGAGGTGGTCAGGCGCGATATTCAGCAGCACCGCTGCCTCGGGCGCGAACGCGAGCGTGTCCTCCAACTGAAACGACGACACCTCGCACACGACCGTCGCGCGTGGGTCGATCTTCCCCACCAGCCCGCTCACGGCCGTCCCCACATTGCCCGCGACCTCGACCGGCAGGCCTGCCTCACGGTGGATGTGCCCGATCAGCTCGACAGTCGTCGTCTTGCCGTTCGTACCCGTCACCGCGACGAACTCGTTCTGAAGCAGCCGCCACCCCAGCTCGAGCTCGCCCAGCACGGGGATGCCCCGTTCGCGCGCCCTCGCCACCACCGGCGTCTGAGCCGGCACACCCGGGCTCTTGATCACGGCGCACGCGCGATCGAGCAGCGCTATCCCCTCGTCCTTCAGACGCACCTCCACCCCGGCTCGCGCCAGCTCCTCCGTACCCGCCGGCGCGCCTTGATCGACGCCGGCCACCTCCGCCCCCATCTCCCGCAAGAGGAGCGCGGCCGCCACTCCCGAACGGGCCAGCCCGACCACCAGATAGGGGCCTGCGGGAATCTCCGGCCGCGGCGTCACCTCAACCGATGCTCTGGCGATAGATCGTGAAGCCGATCGCGCAGCAGATCGCGGCGACGATCCAGAAGCGCAGGATGATCTTTGTCTCAGACCATGCTCGTAGCTCGAAATGGTGGTGGATCGGGGCCATCAAGAACACCCGTTTGCGGGTTGTTTGAAAGGAGATCACCTGGATCGCCACGGACAGCGCCTCGATCACGAAGATTCCGCCGAGCAGGATCAGCAGCACCTCGGTCTTTGTCATCACCGCCAGCCCCGCGATCGCGCCACCGAGGCCCAGCGAGCCGGTGTCGCCCATGAAGATCGTCGCCGGAAACGCGTTGAACCACAGAAAGCCGACGCACGCGCCCACCAGACAGCCCGCGAGCATCGCCAGGTCGTACTGGCCGGTGATGAACGTGATGCCGATGTACGCGAGCAGCACGATCGCCGCGCAACCAGCGGCGAGGCCGTCGAGGCCGTCGGTGAGGTTCACCGCGCTCGTCGTGCCCGCCACCACGAAATAGATCAGCACCGGGTAGAAGAAGTGTCCGAGGTCGATCTGATAGTCGACGAACCGCAGCCTGAGAGTTGGCGCGAGATGCGCCTTGTGTTCAGCGACATACCAGAGCCCGAGCGAGATTGCGATCGTCACCACGAGCTTCATCCGCGCGCGCAACCCGAGCGAACGGCGCTTGACCAGCTTCATGTAGTCGTCGGTGAACCCCAACAGCGCACACGCAATCGCTGCGCCGAACACGCCGACCGAGCGCCATTCGTAGTTGGTGAGAATCAGGAACGGCACCGCGACCGCGAGGAAGATGATCACGCCGCCCATCGTCGGCGTCCCCGCCTTCTGATGGTGCCCCTCCGGGCCGTCCTCGCGGATGTGCTGGCCGAACTCGCGCACGCGCAGAAACTCGATGAACTTCGGGCTCAAGAAGATGCAGATCAGCAGCGCGGCGGTGCCGCCGAACAGAATCCTTCCCATCAGCGTCTTCCCGCCGGGGCCTGCGCGAGAGCCTCGGCGACCAGCTCCAACCCGACCCCACGCGAACCCTTCACGAGCACCGTGTCCTCCTCGCGCAGAATTCCCCTGAGCAGCTCGACCGCCGCTTCCGCGTCGGGCACCGCATGGGCCTCCCCGGCGAACGCCTCGCGCACCGCGGCGGCCAGCGGACCGACGGTCACGAGCAGATCGACCCCGGTGGCGGCCGCGTGCGCGCCGATCTCGCGGTGAAAGCGCAACTCTTCCGATCCCAGCTCCAGCATGTCACCGAGCACCGCTACGCGCCGCGCGGTCGCGGTCTCAGCCAGGTCGTCGATCGCGGCGCGCATGGACATTGGGTTGGCGTTGTAGCAGTCGTTGATCAGGACAATTCCGCCGGGTAGGTCGATCCGCTCGCCACGCAGCGCCGAGAAGCTGACGTCCACCCTACCCTCGGGGGTGATCCCAAGCGCACACGCGGTCGCAACGGCAGCCAGCAGATTGCGCAGGTTGTGCGCCTGTCCGAACGACGGCCGCAGCGTGATCCGCTGGGCGATCTCCGATCGGCCGCCGGCTCGGATCACGACCTCCCCATCGCCCGACACATCCTCCAGCGTCACATCTCCACCCTCGCCGAACGTGATCGTGCGCAGATCGGCGCGCAGGTGCCGCGCGAGCAGTGGCTCAGCGACGGGGATCACCACGCTCATGCCCCGAGCCAGCCCGGCGATCAGCTCCGCCTTGGCAGCGGCGACCGCCTCGATCGACCCCAACAGCTCCAGGTGCACCGGGCCGACGTTCACGATCACGCCGACATCGGGCTCGGCGATGGCGGTCAGCTCGGCGATCTGGCCCGGCCCGCGCATCGCCATCTCGAGCACGAGTGCCTCGGTGTCTGCCGGCGCGGCGAGCACCGCCAGCGGCAACCCGATCTCGGTGTTGAAGTTCTCGGGGCTCGCCACCGTGCGCAGACGGGAGCCGAGCAGCGAAGCCAGGATGTCCTTGGTCGATGTCTTGCCGGTCGAGCCGGTGATCGCGACCACCTTCACTCCACCCGCGCTCAGCTCCCGCCGCCAAGCCCTCGCGAGCGATTGCAAACCCGCTATGGGATCGGGGTGCGCGAGAATCGCCGCGGCTGGCGCGGTCGCGAGGGCTGTCTCTGAGTGATCCGGGCTGACCAGCACTCCCCAGGCGCCGGCGGCGAGCGCCTGTGCCGCGAAGCTCCCCCCGTCGGTGCGCTCTCCCACGAGCCCTACGAACAGGTCGCCCGGCCCCGCTTGACGGGAGTCGATCACGGCACGCCGGGGACCCGGCTCGCCCTCTGGCCGGGCCGGCTCGCCCACGAGACGCGCGCCGGCGGCGCTCGCGACGCGCGCCGCATCCCAACTCCTCATGCGGCCGCCCCAGCTGGCCGATCGGCTGATCGACCCGGTCCCGCGGACTGTGGGCCCGTGCCACCGATCGGCAGCCGCTCGCCGCGCGCACGTAGCGCCTCCCGGGCGACGGTCACGTCGTCGAAGGGGATCTTCAGGCCGTCGGCCAGCTCCTGCCCCTGCTCATGGCCCTTGCCCGCGATCACCACCAGATCTCCTTGGCGCGCGGACGCGATGGCCTCGGCGATGGCCGCTCCGCGATCGGAGATCGAGTGGATCAGGGGCGCCTCCCGCGGGCGAGCAGCCTGCGCGGCCCCGGCCATGACTTCGGCGATGATCTGCTCGGGATCCTCCGAGCGCGGGTTGTCCGAGGTGACCACGACCACGTCGGCCAGACGCGCGGCAACCTCACCCATCAGTCCTCGCTTGCCGCGGTCGCGGTCTCCGCCCGCGCCGAACACGCACACGACGCGTCCTTCCCTATCCACGCCGGTCGCCTCCGCACCGCGCGGCACCAGTTCGCGTGCGGCGCACAGCACGTTCTCCAGCGAGTCCGGTGTATGGGCGTAGTCGACGATCACCGCAAAATCCTGGCCCTCGTCCACGGGCTCGAACCGGCCCGGTACGCGCACGCCACGCTCGAGCGCCGCTATCAGCACGCCGAGATCGCCTCCGAGCGCGTGCACAGCGGCGAGCGCGGCGAGCGCGTTGGCGACATTGAAGCGGCCGGGCAGCGGCAGCGCGACCTCGCGTTCCCCCGCGGGCGTGTGCAGCGTGAAACGACAGCCCGCAAAGGCGCAGCGCACTGCTGTTGCTCGATAATCGGCGGGCGCATCGAGGGCGAATGTGCACATCGTCCCCTCGATCTCCGCCGCGAGCCGCTGCCCGTAGGGATCGTCGACGTTTACCACGCTCACGCCCGGGTGAGCGCTGAACAGGCGGCGCTTGGCCTGGAAGTAGTCCTCCATCGTGTCGTGAAAATCGAGGTGGTCCTGGGTCAGGTTCGTGAACACCGCCGCCGCGAAATGGATCGCGTCGGCTCTGCCGAGCTCGAGCGCGTGCGAGGACACCTCCATAGCGCAGGCGCTATCACCCCCGTCGAGCATCTCACGGAAGTCTCTCTGCACGTCGATCGCCTCGGCTGTCGTGCGCTCGACTGGTCGCTCAGTCCCTCCGATGACCGACTTGACCGTCCCCAGCAGCCCGCACCGCGCGCCGCCGGCCTCGAGCAGGGCGCGCACCAGGAAGGCAGTGGTCGTCTTTCCGTTCGTCCCCGTCACCCCAACTACACCTAGCTCGGACGTCGGATCGCCATAGAACTTCGCCGCCAGTGGCCCCATCGCGGCGCGGGTGCAGGCAACCAGGACCTCCGGCACGCCGAGGCCGAGCGGACGCTCGACCACGAGCGCTGAAGCGCCGCTCTGAACAGCCTGCTCGGCGAAGTCGTGCCCGTCGCTCTTGAAGCCCTCCACGCAGAAGAACAGCGTCCCCGGCCGAACCCTGCGGCTGTCGTATGAAAGCCCCGTGATCTCGACCTCGGTGCTCGCACTCAGAGCGCCACCGGCCTTCTCCGCACCGCTATCGGTGTCACCGGCGATGCCGGCGATCAGATCGCCAAGCCTCATCGATCGATCCCTTGTGCCGGCACGTGGTTGAGTCTAGTTTGGCCTCCCGGCGGAGCGAGCTCTATTCCGGCGAGATGCGCAGGTAGGGCAGCGCGAAGCTCATGATCTGGCCGAAAGCGGGCGCGGCGACCGTGCCACCGTAGATCGATCCCGACTGCGGTTCGTCGACGACCACCGCGCACAGCAGCTTCGGGTCGGACGCCGGCGCGAAGCCTATGAATGAGGCGACATAGGCGCTTTGGGAGTATTCGCCGGTCGCCTGATCGATCTTGCTGGCGGTGCCCGTCTTGCCGGCCAGTCGATAGCCGGGGATCGAGACCTCGCTGGCGGTTCCCCCCGGAGCGAGCACACCTTCCAGCATCTTGCGCAGCTCGGCGGCTGTGGCCTCAGAGATCACGCGACGCCCGGCTGGCTCGGGTTGCGGACGCCCATCGATCGCGCCCACAATGTGCGGTGGGTGCAAGATTCCGCCGTTGGCGATCGCCGAATATGCGGTCGCCATCTGGATCGGGGTGACGAGCTCACCCTGCCCGATTGGCAGGTTGCCCATCGATGAGCCCGAGTACTGACTGAGCGCCAGCGCCTCGCCCGTTTCCTCACCGGGCAAATCGACGCCGGTGCGCGCACCGAAGCCGAAGTTGTGCACCCAGCCGTTGAAGCTTTCCGCCCCCTCCAGTTTGCCGATCTCGATCGCGCCGACATTGCTGGACTGGGCGAGGATCTGCGCGGTCGTGAGCGTCTCTTCGGCGTGTTCTGTGTCGTCGTGGATGGTCCTGTCGGCGACCTGGATCTGATCGGGGATGTTGAAGCCCGTGCTCGGCGTAATCAGCCCCTGCTGCAAGGCGCCTGAGACCGTCACTGCCTTGAAGGTGGAGCCCGGTTCGTAGTTGAAGCTGACCGCCCGGTTCTCCAGCGTGTCCGCGGGTGAAGCCCCCGGGTCGTTCGCGTTCGCCTGCGGCCAGCTCGCCATCGCGAGGATTGCGCCGCTGCGCGGGTCCATCACGATCGCTGTGGCGTCTTTGGGAGCAAATACCCGGCCCACCGCGCCCAGCACGTCTTCGGTGCGCTGCTGGATGTTGGCGTCGAGCGTGAGCGACAGCGACGCGCCGGGCGCCTCCGGATGCACGTCGGTGATCGATACGGGCTGGCCGAGCGCGTCGCTCACCACGCGTCGTTCGCCAGTGCGACCGCGCAAGATCGCGTTGCGCGAGTACTCCAACCCCTCCAGGCCGCCGCCTTCGGTGCCCACCACGCCCAGCACCTGTGCCGCCAGCGTGTCGCGCGGATACACGCGGCGCATGACCGGCGCGCCGTCGACACCCGGGATCTTCAAGGCCAGTACCGCACGCGCCTGTTTGGCGGGGAGCGCCCGCACGAGGTAGACGAAACCTGCGTGCGCCGAGAGCTTCGTCAGCACGCTCGCTTGCGTCTGGCCCAGCAGCGGGGCGAGCTCTTGCGCGGCGCCCAGCGGGTCGGTGATCAGGTACGGATCGGCCGAGATGTCCTCCGCGGGCTCGGACACGGCGAGGTCCACCCCGTTGCGATCGGTGATCGTGCCGCGCTGGGCGGGCACCGTTTCAGACGTCAACTGCTGGCTGCGGGCGGCCGTCCTCAGCGCCGCGCTGTGCACCCCACCGAGGTAGAAGGCGCGTCCGGCCGCCAGCACCAGGAGGAGGAAGAACAGCCCAAAGATCCCCCCCACACGGCGTTGGACGACAGCCACCTGGCTACCCTGCTGGGGCGGTGTTGCCGCCGGTCGAAGCGGTGGTCGCGGAGGCCGGCGCCGGTTCGGCGGGCGCCGTCTTGGGTTCTACCGACGGCGCACCAGCAGATTCCCCCGCTGGCGGCGATGCAGCGGGCGCCGTCGTGGACGGTTCAGCGGTCTGCGGCGATTCGGCGGAGGCGGTCGTCCCCGAGGACGCCCCGGCAGCCGTCCCGGGCGCTTCGGTGGATGATGATGGGGAGGCTTGCGTTTCAGAGCCGCCGGCGGAGGCTTCAGCGGAGCTGGTCGTTGGCGCGGCGTGGACGGGTGGTGCGCTCAGCGCAGCCGCGGCGCGGGCCGCATCGATCCCCGGACGAGCCGGGAGGAAGCGCAGCGCTCCAGCGGGGACCAGCTCCATGCCCATCTGCGCGGCCCGCAGCTCGACGCGATCGCCCGCCGCCATTTCCGAGTTTTCGATGCTCAGCGCCGCGTTCTCGCGCTGCAGTAGCGCCTCGTGCTCCAGCGCACGGCCGATTCCTCCGTTCAGCTCGAGCAGTCCGAGCTGCATCGTCACGATCCCGAGCAGGGCGAACGCGACCAGGCCGATCCAGACGCGTCCGGAGATCAGCCGGTCGAGCAGCCGCTGAGTCGCGGCCGCCTGCGCCGGCTGAGCGACTCTCGCTCGGTTCCTGGCGCGCGCCGGACCGGACACGCGCCGGGGCTTACGGGGAACGGCCAGCGGACCTCGCCCCGGACCGACCGTGCGCCGCGGATGGATGGCCGGGGCCGCGGCGGCTGCCGGGGGCGTCACGACGCCACGCTCCCGCTGTCGTCGTTCGGCTCATCAGAGGATGACGATGTCTCGCTCAGCTTTCGCGCGGCGCGCAGCCGCGCCGAGGCGGCGCGCGGGTTGTGCGCCACCTCATCTGTTGAAGGCACGATCGAGCGGCGTGCGATCAACGCCGCCTGCGGCTCACGACCGCATGCACACACGGGTAGATCAGGCGGGCAGATACAGCCACGGGCACGCTCGGCCAAGAAGCGCTTCACGCGTCTGTCCTCGAGTGAGTGAAACGAGATCCCAGCGAGCACGCCGCCCTCCCGCAGCAGCTCCCACGCGAGCGGGAGCCCACGCTCCAGCTGTCCCAGCTCGTCGTTCACCGCGATCCTCAACGCCTGAAAGGAGCGCTTGGCGGGATGACCGCCTCCGAAACGCGCGGGGGCGGGAATCGCCGAGTTGATCGTGTCCACCAGCTGAAGTGTCGTCTCGATCGGCGCCTCTCCACGCCGGCGCACGATCGCGCGGGCGATTGCGTTCGCATGGCGCTCCTCACCGAAGTCGCGCAGCGCACGCGCCAAGCGGCGCTCGTCCCAAGCGGCGACGATCTCGCGCGCGCTCAGCTCCTGCGTGGGATCCATGCGCATGTCCAGCGGCGCCTCATAGGAATAAGAAAACCCGCGCTCGTACGTGTCCACCTGCATTGAGGACATGCCCAAGTCGAAATAGGCCATATCGGCGCGCAGCCCCTCGCCGGCAAGCAACTCGAGCGCCTCGGCGTAGCTCGCGCGAATGAAGCGCACCGAGCAGGACGCCTCAGCGGCCAGCGCCGCGAAGCGCTCCTCGGCCAGAGGATCGCGATCGATCGCGATCAGCGTTCCCTCAGCGCCCAGGCGCTCGGCCACGAGGCGGGCGTGCCCACCGTCGCCGAACGTGCAATCGATCGCGGTCTGGCTCGGCTGGGGATCGAGCAGTTCGAGCAGCTCTCCCGCGAGCACGGGTATGTGACCATCGCGGTCACTGATTGGGTCGAGCCTCGCGGCCGCTCTTGCGGCAATGCCCGATGGCCGCCCACGAGGGGGGCGCCGGTGAGATCGTCGCATCTCAAGCAGGGTCGTCGACACGTGCGGTGATCTCCGCGACGCCGCTCAGCAGCGTCGGTCGATGGTCATTCCAACGGCCTCTGTTCCACAGCTCCAAGCGGTCGCCCACCCCGACGACCACGACCTCCTTCTCCAACACGGCGTGCTCGCCGAGGAAGCCTGGGACCATGATCCGCCCGGCTGCGTCTAGGTCCATGTCCTTGGATGAGCCGTAAAAGAAGCGCTCCAGCTCCGTCAGCCGCGGCGACAGGGGCGGAAGCTCCGCCAGCGCGCGCTGGGTGTATCGCTCGTAGTCCTCCGGGCGCCAGATCCCCACGCACGGCTTCAGGTCCACGGGCATCGCCATCACGACACCCTCAGCGAGAGCCGCACGGTAGCGGGCCGGCACCGTGAGGCGGTTCTTCGCGTCGAGCGTGTGGTCGAACGTGCCACGAAAGGGGACCAAGGTCAAGCTCCTGAGCTAGTTAGAAGCCGAGGTGGAGGAGTGGGAGGAGCCCCTCCACCTCGGCTCGCTGCTGCGAACTTACCCCACTTTCTCCCACAATGCAACCCCAATTGCACATTTCTTCCCACTTGACCTGTCTTGCGTCTTCTCAATAGGCAGAAATGCCTGCTCACAGCCGGCTTTTGCGGCGGCATGGCAAAGCCGCTGACAGGGGGCCTGGGTTGCAAGGGCCCATGCAGACCGCATAAGCGCAACGTCGCTTGCAGATCGATAGGCACTTGCGTTGAGGAGCGGACTGCGCATACGATCGCCTTCCTTGCCGCTCGTGCGAGGACCGCGAGAAAGGACGAAATCCGTTGCCCGCAGTCCGTACCTCCCCTAGACGTCTCCACACCACCCTGCTGGCGTTGGCCGCGATCGTCGCAATGCCGATACTCGCGGCGCTTGCGGGCTGCGGATCTTCGTCCCCCGTGCTTGGCACCGCCGCCGACCCAGCCGGCGCGATCCCCGCCTCCGTGCCGCTCTATGCCGGCGCGACCGTGCGCCCCGATGGTGCCCTGAAGACCGACGCGCTCGCCGCGGGGCGCACGCTCACTCACGAAACCGACCCCTACCTGCGCCTCCTTGCGGCCTTGCAGACGCCGGGCTCGCCCACACTCGACTTCAACCGCGACGTCGCGCCCTGGCTGGGTCCTCACGCCGGGATCTTCCTCAGCTCGCTCGACGGCTCCAGCCGGCTGCTCTCGCTGCTCGAGCAGGGCATCTTGGGCGGCTCCTCCACGGCGAGCTCGTGGCCGTTTGGCGCGCACGGTGTTCAGGGCGCGATCGTGTTGGACACCAGCGACGTCGCCAGGGCGCGCTCCTTCCTCACCTCCCAGGCCAACCACTCAGGCGCACACGCGGCTGGCTACCGCGGAGTCGCCTACCAGGTCACCTCCGGCGGCGTCGCTTTTGGCGTTGTCGGTCGCTTCGCCGTGATCGGCAGCGAAGCTGGGCTGCGCAGCGTGATCGACACCACGCTGGGCGGACCTTCGCTGGCTCAAGCGGCTGGCTACGCAAAGCTGCTCGCCGCCGCGCCCACCGCCACGCTCGCCCACATCTATACGCATCCCGGTGCGTCTTCGGGCTCGAGCCCCGCTTCGGGGGCGGGCGGCGCATCCGGACTTTCCGGATTGCTCGGGCTGCTCGCGAGCACGCACGCGGCAAACATCTCACTCGTGCCCTCCACCACTTCGCTCACGCTCGATGCCGACGTGCTCTCCTCGGGCTCTGGGACTGAGGCGGGCGGACTCCTCTCCGCTGACTCCGCGAGCGCGCAGGCGCTCGGCGAACTGCCGGGGGAATCGTGGCTGGCCGTCGGCCTGGGCAATGCCGGCGCCACGCTCGGGGCGGACGTTGAGGGTCTCTCGAGCCTCACCTCGCTCGGCAGTACCGCCTCCGCTAACGGCCCCCCAGAAAGCCCAGCCGCCGCGGGCTTCAGCGTCAAGGGCGTGCTCGAAGGAATGCTCGCACCGCTCGACGCGCTCTCGGCGAACAGCGCCGAAGCCAAACGCGCCTTCCAGAGCTGGATGGGCCCGGCGGGACTGTTCGCGAGCGGCAGCGGCGTAACCGACCTCAGAGGAGGAGTCGTGATCGCCTCCCGCAACCCCGCCGGCTCACGCGCCGCCGTCGCCAAGCTCGCCGTCCTGTTGAACAAGGCCGGCGGCTCGACACAGTCGATCTCGATTCAAGGCACCGACGCGGCGATCTCGGCAAGAGTGAGCGGCCTCCCCGTCGAACTCGACATCGCCGATGGCCGCGCCGCGAGCGGTCAGACCAAGTTCGTGATCGGCCTCGGCGAAGCCTCAGTCAGGGACGCCCTTGACCCATCCAGCACGCTCTCCACCTCCGCCTCCTCGAGCGCCGCGGCCTCCGCCCTCGGCGAAGGCGCCCAGCCGAGCCTCACGGTCGACTTCCCGTCACTCCTCGGCCTGCTCGAAGGGGTGGGGCTGAGCGAAGACCCCACGATCTCCAAGTTCGTCCCCTACCTACGCACGTTCACCACGCTCGCCGGCGGCGGACACTCGCTCGGCGGCGGGATCGATCGCTTCCGACTCGTGCTCGGGCTACAGCAGACCTCAGGCTAAAAGAACCTGTTTTCAAAAAGATCGGCACGCCCGGATGCGCACCTGGACACGGCGCTGGACCGATCGAAGATCCATGGGATCTTCGATCGTCGCCACGTGACGGCTTGCACGTGCTGGGCGATCCCGGATGATCGGCAGCACGCGCTTCGCCGTCCCGCGGCGCCCAGCTTGGTCCATGCACGCCCCGACCGCACCACCTATTCTGAAACAGGTTCTGAGGAGGGCTGCGCGCGTGGGAGACCAAGCTGCTCACCCTGTCCCCGACGGCCCGGGCCTCACTCTCACTCAGTGTCAGCCACCCATAGGCGACACTGAAAGCGCCCGGTAAAACACCGGGCGGGCGTGCACGACCCGATCGACCCCGTACCGCGACAATGTAGTTTCGCCGTCCGCTTCAATCGAATACCGTCCGATCACCGAGTCGCGGCCCTTCGTGGCGAAGAACCGGTCGATCACCGTCTGACGGTCCTTCCCGTGCGAGCCCGCCGCACGGATCGCGTCCAGCACCACGCTCATCGCCTCGTACCCGTACAGCGCGTAGGGTCCGCCCGCTTCGCCGAATCGACGGCGATAGTCGCTCAGCACGCCTTGCGCCGACGGTGGGTAGGAGTCTGTGGCCAGCACCGGCGTAGTCAGATATGTGCTCGCGGCCGCCGCGCCGATTTCCGAAGTGAATGTTGCGTTCACGAGCGTGCTCGACCCAAGCAACAGCAGGTGTGGGTCGGCACTGTGCAGCTGCTTCCACAGCGCAACCGTGCCCGCGCCGCTGCCGCCCGCGAAGAACACCGCTTCCGCGCCACTTTTGACGATCTTTTCGACGACACCCGTGAAGACGGTTTCGCCCGTCATGTCCAGGCTGTCGTGAGCGGCAACCACGATGCCCGCGCGTTCGGCGCCGCCTGAGACGATCTGCGCCAGCGGGATCTCGAACGGATCCTGGTCGTCGAGCACGTACACCTTCCCCACGCCCAGTTCCCGCATCAGCCGCACCTGCGCGGCCGCCTGCACCGGATCGCCGGGCTGCAAGCGCCCGAACGTGCGCCGCCCGCTCGGGTAGAAGCGTTCGGGCTCATCCTGGCCGGCGTCAAGTGTTGAGGTCAGCCCCACATACGGGCTCGCCGGGCTGACCTGCAGGATCCCCGCGGCGTTGATCAGCGGCAGCGACACGGCGGTCGCCGCGGAGTTGTAGTCGCCCAGGTAGGCGATCGTGCTCGTATCCTCAGCCGCCGTCTTGGCGTCTGTGGCGGTCACGTCGGGGGCCCACTGTTCGCTCACCGGGTTCGCGTCGTCGAGCGACACGTAGCTCACCCTGAACGGGCCCACGTGCCCGCCCGCGTCGGATAGCGCGAGCTTCTCTCCGTTCACGATCTCATCGGAGATCGCTCCCGAGGGTCCCTGCAGCGGCAGGCTCGAATAGATCGTGAGCTGGTTGCTGGTGGCGCTCGCCGCACCCGAGACGCCCACGCCCCCGCAGCCCGCCAAGACCACGGCGAGCACGGATGTCGCGGCAAGCACGGCCACCGGCGCCACGACCCGGGACACCTGGCACAGCCAGCGCGGGCGCACTGTTCAGCTAGCTACGACGGCCGGGCAGGTAGCCGGAGAGGATCTGAAGCGTTGCACCCACCAGGATGATCGCTGTGGCGAGCAGGAACGCGTCGAAGCCCTTGCTGCCGAGCGCCCATAACACGACCCAGACGACCAAGCCCGCAGTGACGGTGAGGATCAATCCCATGCCGCGCGAATCCTAGCGACCACGAGCCAAGCCCGCAGCCAGTTCGGCCACCACCGCGCCGACCGCGCCCGCGGGGTCCTCCCCCTCAGCGGCCGCCCTCACCAGACGGGTGCCCACGATCACCCCGTCCGCACCGGCTTCAGCGGCCTGCCGGGCCTGCTCGGGCGTGCCGATCCCGAACCCGATCGCCACCGGCGCCTCGGTGCTCGCCTTCGCGCGGGCAACCACCTCCGCGAAGCGCCCCTCGAGAGCCTCACGCTCGCCGGTCGTCCCCACGACCGAGACCGTGTACAAGAACCCCCTCGTGCTCCTCCCGATCGCCGCCATGCGCTCCGGCGTCGTCGTCGGCGCCACCAGACCCACCAGCGCAATCCCGCTCGCCGCGCACGCCCTCCCCACCTCGGGCGCCTCCCCCAATGGCAGATCCGGCACGATCAATCCGCACGCCCCGGTCCTCGCCAATCGCTCTACAAACGCCTCTGCCCCCGGGGCCAGCACCATGTTCGCGTAACACATCAAAACCACCGGCACACTTCCCTGAAGCGCGCGCGCGACCTCCAACACTCCCGCCATGCTCGCGCCCGCTTCAAGCGCCTGCGTGCCCGCCGCGTGAATCACCGGACCGTCCGCTAGCGGATCCGCGTACGGCACGCCCAGCTCGATCAGGTCGGCGCCGGCCTGCACGCAGGCTTCGCCGATCCGCAGTGACTCTGCCAATGTCGGGTAGCCACCCATCAGGTAGGGCATCAGCGCCGCCCTTCCGCGCGCGCCCGCGAACGCCTCGGCGATGCGCGCCTCTCCAGTCATCGTGGAAGCGCTCACGACAGCGCCAGAACCTCGGCGAGATCCTTGTCCCCGCGTCCGGACAGACACACCAGGTCCAGCTCCCCTCCCGGCTGGGACAGCACCCACGCAAGCGCGTGCGCGGTCTCGAGCGCAGGGATGATCCCCTCCAGGCGCGCTACCTCCCTGAAGGCCGCGAGCGCTTCGCCGTCGGTCACCGCCACGTATGACGCGCGCCCGCTGTCGCGCAGGTGGGCGTGCTGCGGCCCCGCGCCCGGGTAGTCCAGGCCGGCGGACACCGAGTGAGCCTCGATGATCTGCCCCTCCTCGTCCTGCATGACCGCTGAGCGCGAACCGTGCAGGATCCCCGCACGGCCGCCAACCGTCAGTGGGGCGCCGTGCCGCTTGGTGTCGATGCCGTCGCCACCCGCCTCCACGCCGACCAACTCGACCTGCTCATCCTCAATGAACGCCTGGAACATCCCCATCGCATTCGATCCTCCCCCCACACAGGCCACCACCCGCGCGGGGAGCCGTCCCTCATGCTCGAGCACCTGCGCTCGCGCCTCGTCGCCGATCACGCGCTGCAGGTCTCTGACCAGCGCTGGGTACGGCGCCGGGCCGACGACGGAGCCGATCACATAATGCGTGCTCTCCACGTTCGTCACCCAGTCTCTGATCGCAGCCGATGTCGCCTCCTTCAGCGTCCTCGCCCCCGCATCAACAGGCGTCACGGTCGCCCCCAAGAGCTCCATCCGCTGCACGTTCGGCCGCTGCCTGCGCGTGTCCTCCACGCCCATGTACACCACGCATTCCATCCCCAGTAGCGCGCACACCGTGGCCGTCGCCACACCGTGCTGGCCCGCACCCGTCTCGGCGATGATCCTCCGCTTGCCCATTCTCCTCGCCAGCAGCGCCTGGCCGAGAGCGTTGTTCAGCTTGTGCGACCCCGTGTGGTTGAGGTCCTCGCGCTTGAAGTACACCGGCCATCCCACGCGCTCGGACAGCCTTCTAGCGCGATATAGCGGCGTCGGGCGCCCACCAAAGTCGCGCAGCAGCTCGTCCAACTCGCTGCGGTACTCCGGGTCCTCGCGCGCCGCAATCCACGCCTGCTCCAGCTCCGCCAAGGCCGGCATCAACGTCTCGGGCACGAACTGCCCGCCGTACTCCCCGAAGCGGTGCTCGACTGCGCTCACGCTGCTGATCCGAGAGGTATCCGCCCGACCGCCTCGAAGAACGCCCGCAGCTTCTCCGGGTCCTTGTGTCCCGGGGCAAGCTCGGTTCCGCTCGCCGTATCCACCGCATACGGGCGCGCCACCGCGATCGCCTCGGCCACGTTCTCCGCGTTCAACCCTCCGCTGAGGATCAACGGAACCTTCGAGGAGCGCTCAGCGAGCAACTTCCAGTCGAATGTCTCCCCCGTCCCTCCCCGCAAGCCCATCAACTCCTGTGTATTCCTCGCCCGTGCATCCAACAGATGAAAATCCACGTGGAACCGCTCCAGGCTTCTCACGTCGCCCGGGCCGGATACCTGCGCGGCCTTGATCACCCTTGCGCCGTTTCTGCGCGCCGCCTCCGCGCAGAATGACGGACCCTCATCTCCGTGGAACTGCAACATGCTGAGCCCCAACTCCTCGCTCGTCTCGACCACCTCCTCGAGCGGCGCGTTCACGAACACCCCGCACACCTCCACCTTGCGGCGCAACGCCGCGGTGATGCGCTGCGCCTCCTCCACCGAGCACCTGCGTGGGCTGCCCTCGAAAAAGATCAACCCAACCGCCCACGCCCCCAGCTCGACCGCCAGCTCGGCGTCCTTCAGGTTGGTGATCCCGCAGACCTTCACGCGGGTGGGCGTCTCGGACATACCTCAACGGTAGCGGGCCGCAGAGCCGGCCTTTTGGACGTTGGTGGTCCTACCCTTCGGGCGTGTTTGGGTTGGGCACCGAGTTGGGCCGGCTGCCGAGCGTTGTTTTGACGGTCTTGTGTTCGTAACCCCCGTGGCCGTTCGCACGCAGCAGCCCGATGCTGACGATGTCGCCGGGCTTCTTTGCCCCGATGTCGGTGGCGAGGTCTTCCGCGCTCGCAACCGCCTTGCCTTCGATCGAGACGATGATGTCGCCGCCGATCGCCACCTGGCCGTTTTCCGTGCTCCCGTTGATGCCGCCACGAATGCCCGCCTTTTCGGCCGGCGTGCCTTTCTGGACGCTTTGCACGAGCGCCCCGCTCTTGACCGGCAGGTTGAGCGCCGAGAGCGAGCCATCGATCGTCAGCGAGGTCAGGCCCAGATAGGCGCCGCGCACCGTACCGCCCTTCTCCAGCTGGGAGATCTCACTCTTAGCGGTATTGATCGGCACCGCGAAGCCGATGCCGACGCTGCCGCCACCTGAGCCGCCTGTCTCGATCTGCGAGTTGATGCCGATCACCTGCCCCGCGGCGTTGAGCAGCGGGCCGCCTGAGTTGCCGGGGTTGATCGGCGCGTCGGTCTGCAGCACGTTGTCGATGGCGAAGCCATTCGGCGCGGTGATCTGTCGCTGTAGCGCGGAGATCACGCCCGTCGTGAGCGTCCGTTCCAAGTCGAACGGGTTGCCGATCGCGAGCACCGGGTCACCCACCTGGACCGCACCGGAGTCGCCCAGCGTGAGCGGGTGAAGCGTCAGGCCGTCGGTCGAGATGTGTAGCACGGCAAGATCGTTGGAGGGGTCCTTGCCGACCACCGTGGCTTCGACGTTCTGGCCTTTTTCGAAGCTCACCTGGACCTTGATCGCATTCTCGACCACGTGATAGTTGGTCAGGATCGTGCCGTTTGAGTCGATCACGATTCCCGAGCCGGTCGCCTGTCCCTGGCGCTGGCTTTCCCCGCCACCGAAGAGGTTGAAGGGCGATTCCGTTTTCTGCACGATCGTCGAGGTCACAAACGCAACGCCGGGCGCATCGTGCACATAGATCTCGTGCGGGGTCAGCCCACGACTCTGCTGCGAGGCGTTCGACGGAGCCAACGGAGCAGCCTGGATCGTCGTGATCGTCTTCTGGGTGTCGCTCAGCCCACCGAACGCGGCGATCACCGCGACGACCACCCCGCCGCCGATCAGGGCGGAGAGGAAGGGGATGAAGAATGTGCGTTTCATCGATGCAGAGGATGATCGGCGGCTATGAAGGCCATCTAAAGCGAAGCCCCCGTTCCTTCTAAAGTTATTGGAACCCCCGCCCAACCCGTCTCCCGGGCGATCCCTCGGCACTGCCGGTGCGATCTCCCCGCAGCGTCCTGAGGGCCGCCTCGGGATCCTCAGAGCGCATCAGCGACTCCCCCACCAGGACCGCCTGCACGCCGAGCGCCTTGAGTCTTTGCAACTGCTCGGCAACCGCGATCCCCGACTCCGATACCACGGCCACCCCGGCCGGCACCTCGTCCATCAGCCGTTCGGTGCGCTCCACGTCCACGCTGAAATCCCGCAGATCGCGGTTGTTGATCCCGATCATGTCCGCCCCAAGGCTGAGAGCAACGTGTAACTCCTCGCGGTCGTGGACCTCGACCAGCACGTCCAACCCCATCACGCGTGCGGAGTCGTGCAGCACCGCTAGCTCTCCTCTCTCAAGGGCCGCCACGATCAGCAGCACCGCGTCGGCGCCGGCTGCAAGCGCCTCTTGCAACTGGTACTCGTCGAGGATGAAGTCCTTGCGTAGGAGCGGCAGATTCGAGACTTCGCGGGCGGCGCACAGATCCTCGAGCGACCCTTCGAAGTTGGGACCCTCCGTTAGTATGGACAGCGCGCTCGCGCCGCCGCGCTCATATGCGTTCACTATCTCCTTCAGATTTGGGCAGTCGCTCAGCTTCCCGGCCGAGGGCGAGCGGCGCTTGAACTCGGCAATCACGCTGATGCCGGGGCGAGTGAGTGCGTCGCGCAAACGCCGTGCGCCGGTGCGATTGGGCGGTAGGCGTTCAAGCGGCACATCGCGCTTGCGCCGCTCCACCTCCTCGCGCGTTTCGGCGAGTATGCGATCGAGCACCGTCGAGGCGCGCGTGCTCACCTGGCCACCTCCTTGCTCTTGCTCTCCTCCACATAGCGCTGAAGCGCGCCCGCTGCGCTTCCGTCGGCGAGCGCCACGCGGGCCATTTCGACTCCCGCCGCGATCGTATCCGCACGCCCGGCGGCGTAGATCGCCGCGCCGGCGTTGATCAGCGCCAGGTCGGCGCGCACACCCGGCTCACCCGCCAGGATCGCGCGCGTCACGGCCGCATTCTCCTCGGGAGTTCCGCCGTGGTAGTCCGGCTCGGCGGCGAGCTCGATCCCGACATCGCCCGGAGTGAGCGTGTGGTGGCGGATCTCCTCGCCGTTTACCTCCACGACTTTCGTCGTTGCTTGCACCGAGATCTCATCCATCCCGTCCTCACTTGCCACGATGAGTGCCCGATCCACGCCCAGGTTCGCCAGCGCGCCCGCGATCGTCTCCAGAAAGCTCGGGTCGGAGACACCGATCAGCTGGCGACGGGCGCCCGCGGGATTGGTGAGCGGCCCGAGGAGGTTGAAGATCGTCCGCACCGCGAGCTCGCGCCTGACCGGCACCACGAAGCGTGTCGCCTGATGGTGCGCGGGCGCAAACATGAACCCAAACCCAGCCTGGGCGATGCAGCGCGCGACCCCTTCTGGGTCGAGGTCGATCCGCGCGCCCAACGCCTCCAGCAGATCCGCCGATCCGGACCTGCTGGTGGCGGAGCGATTGCCGTGCTTGGCGACCGCGCAACCGGCCCCGGCGGCGATCAGCGCGGCGGTGGTCGACACGTTGAACGTGCTCCGCCCGCCACCGGTGCCCGCGGTATCGAGCAGATCCTCCCGCTCGCTGTGGACATGCGCGGCCAGCGTCCGCATCGTGCGCGCCAGCCCGGTCAGCTCGTCCACGGTCTCGCCCTTCGTCCGTAGGGCGATCAGAAACCCCGCGATCTGGACTTCGGACACCTCGCCGTGCATGATCTCGGCGAGCACCTCGGCGGTCTCGTCCGCGCTCAGATCCCTGCGCGAGGCCAGCGCGTCGATCGCGCGTGTGAGGATCGCGTTCGCCATCAGCCCAGAAAATTAGCGAGCAGCCGCTTGCCTTCGTCGGTCAGCACCGACTCGGGATGGAATTGCACACCCTCGGCCGGCAGCTCGCGGTGGCGCAGCCCCATCAAGACGCCCCCGCCGCGCGCGGACTCCTCCAGGCAGTCGGGCAGCTCGGAGTCGACGACGAGCGAGTGATACCTACCGACGGTCAGCGGTGTCTGGAGCCCGTTGAAGATCGTGCGCCCGTCGTGCTCGATGCGCGTCGCCTTGCCGTGCACCGGCGCGTGCAGCTTCCAACGCCCTCCGAACGCCTGCGCCAGCGCCTGGTGGCCGAGGCACACGCCGAGCGTTGGTATCCCCGCTTCGGGCATCCGCCTTACCGTCTCGAGCGTTATCCCCGCCTGCTCCGGCGTGCACGGCCCTGGCGAAACCACGCAGCGCTCGTATCCCCGCTCGAGCAGCTCCTGCACCGTCGCACGGTCGTTGCGCACCGTCTCCACCTCGGCGTCCAGCTCGCCCAGATATTGCACGAGGTTGTAGGTGAACGAGTCGTAGTTGTCGATGACGAGAACCTTCATGGCCAGTCCGGTTGTTCGCAGGCGAGCTCGATCGCGCGCATGGCAGCCGCGGACTTCGCCACCGACTCCTCGTACTCGTACTTTGGCTTGGCGTCCGCCACGGTGCCGCCGCCGGCCTGCACGTGGGCGACGCCGTCCTTGACTACGACCGTCCGGATGTGAATCGCCGTATCGAGATCCCCGGCGTAGCTCAGATACCCGACCGCGCCGCCATATCCCCCCCGCTTGACGGGCTCCAGCTCATCGATGATCTGCATCGCACGCACCTTCGGCGCGCCCGACAGCGTCCCGGCCGGCAGCACCGAGCGCAGCGCGTCCATCGCGCCCACCTCCTCACGCAGCGTGCCCGACACCGAGGAGACGATGTGCATCACGTGGCTGTAGGACTCAACCTCCATCAGCTCGTCGACCGTCACGCTCCCGTACTCGCATACCCGCCCCAGGTCGTTACGGCCGAGGTCGACCATCATCACGTGCTCCGCGCGCTCCTTCTCGTCGGCCAGCAGCTCAGCGGCGATCCGCCGGTCTTCCTCGGGCGTCGCTCCGCGCGGACGCGTGCCCGCGATCGGCTTCGTGCTCACGTGCCGACCGTTGACGGTCAGCAGCGGCTCAGGGCTCGCCCCGGCGACCTGGAAGTCGCCGAAGTCAAGGAAATACATGTAAGGACTCGGGTTCACCGTGCGCAGGCCGCGGTAGATCGAGAACGCCTCCACCGGCACCGGTGCCGACCAGCGCTGCGACGGCACCACCTGGAACGCGTCGCCCGCGTAGATGTACTCGACGATCCGCTCCACCATCGCTTCGAAGCGCTCGCGTGGCATGTTCGACTTGAACTCCGGAATCTCGCGAGGCGCGACCGCCCGCTCTGCACGGGGTACGGGCCCCGCGAGCGCCCGCTGCGCTTCGGCGATGATCGCCGCGGCATCGGCATAGGCCTTGTCGACGTCGCGCTGCGCGCGAAGATCGGCGTTCGCGAGGATTGTGACCGTATGCTTGAGGTGGTCGAACACGACCAGCGCATCAGTCAGCATCAGCGCCATGTCGGGCACCTCCAACGGATCGGGACCTGGTTTCCCCAGCGGCTCGATCGAACGCACGAGGTCATAGCCAAACACTCCAACTGCGCCGCCCGTGAATGGCGGCGCGTCGGTCATCGGCGCTTGCTTCACCTGTCCCATCCGCTCGGCCGCGATCGCGTAGGGATCGCCGCCGTCCGCGAGCGACCAGCGCAGGACCTCGCGCGGCTGGAAGCCGATGAACGACCAGCGCCCGACTCTTTGGCCCTGCTCGGCGGACTCCAACAAGAACGTCGGGTCCAGCGGGTCGAGCGCCCGCAGCTTCAAGAACGCCGACACCGGGGTCTCGCAGTCCTCCACGAACGTGACGCTCAGCGGGATCAGGTTGTAGGAGCCGGCAAGCGCCTGTGCCTCCTGGAGCGACGGATGGATCGCCGCCGTCGCGGCGCTCGCCTCCGGTGCGCTAGGAGCGACGGCCATCGAGCACCCGCTCGGCGTCCGTGATCGCGCGCCCGCGGCTGCGCAGCAGCACCAGCAGGTGATACAGGACGTCGGCCGCCTCTTCGTCCACGCGCCCATCGGACTCCTCGCGCGCGGCGCGCGCTACCTCCTCGGCCTCCTCCATCACCTTCTCGCCGATCCGAGCAGGGTCGTCGAGCAGCTCGACCGTATAGGAGCCCTCCGGGCGCTCCCGCGCTCGCTCGCTCAGCGTTCGCTCGAGCGCCGGCAACGTCTCGTATGGCGCGCCCGGATCGAGCTCGCCGCGGTGAAAGCACGTGCGCTCACCCGTGTGGCAGGCAGGTCCGGCGGGTTCCACGAGCGCGAGCAGCGCGTCGCCGTCGCAGTCAACCCTCAGCGCCCGCACGGTCTGCACGTTGCCGCTCGTTTCACCCTTGTGCCAGGGCTCTGCTCGCGAACGGCTCCACAGGTGCAACTCGCCACTCGAGCGTGTGCGCTCGACGGCCTGCGCGTTCATGTAGGCAAGCGTCAGCACCTCGCCCGTGCTCCAGTCCTGGACCACGCACGGCACGAGGCCCTGCTCGTCGTAGGAGAGAAGCTCGTCGATCCGATCGTCGCCCGGTGCGCTCATGCTGAGCACGATTGTAGGTCCAGCCGTAGGTCGAGCCCCCGGCACCGGGTTTGAGACAGACTCCTTGCGAGGATGACATCGCTGTTCGAACGCAAGCTGCTCGTGGTCACGGGCAAGGGTGGGGTCGGCAAGACGACGGTCGCCGCCGCGCTCGGCCTCGCCGCCGCGCAGCGAGGCTTGCACGCAATCGTGGTTGAGGTGGGAGACCAGCGCCGGCTACCCGGGCTCTTCGGGCTGAACGGGAACGAGGTGGGCTCAGAGACAAAGCTCGAGGAGCGTATGTCGAGCATCTCGATCGACCCCGACCACGCGCTGCTGGAGTGGCTGCAGGCGCTCGGCGGGCGCATCTCGGGCCGCGTACTCGCCTCCAGCGGCACCTTCCAATACTTCGCAGCAGCCGCTCCCGGCGCCAAGGAGCTGGTGAGCATGGTCAAGATCTGGGAGCTGACCCAAGGCGAGCGCTGGCGCAAACGCGCCGCCGGCTATGACCTGGTGATCCTCGACGCCCCCGCCACGGGCCATGCTCTGGGGATGCTCCACTCGCCGCGGACGTTCGGCGCGATCGCGCGCGTCGGCCCGATCGCTGGACAGGCGCAACGGGTGCGCGAGCTGCTGGAGGATCCCGCGCGCTCCGGCTACCTCGCGGTCGCACAGGGAACTGAGATGGCGGTCTCAGAGACGCTCGAGTTGAGGGATGGCCTTGATCGAGTACTCGGCCGCACCCTTGACGCGGTCGTGGTCAACGGCAGCCTGCCGCGACGCTTCTCAGGCGCGGAGCTGCTCCGCATCGCGCGCCTTGGCGGTGAGGTGGCCCCAGCCGATCGGGTCTCCTCCACGGGCGCCGCGCCGAGCTCAGAGGACGCGGTGAAGCAGTCAGCCGCTCGGGCCGCCCACGCTGTGCACACGCGAGCGAGCTTTCAGCACAACCAACTCGCTCGCTTGCGTAGACGCAACTTCGCGGTGCTGGGGATCCCCTTCGTGTTCACCGCAGAGCTCGATCTTCCGGCCGTGCGACGAATCGCCGAGCACCTTGAGCGGAAGCTGTAGGCGGCTCAAGTTATGCCCAGGCGATCGAGCAGTCCCTCATCGCCGCGCCAGTCGCGGCGCACACGCACCGATAGATCCAGATGCACGTGAGTCTCGAGCTCACGCTCGAGCTCCTTGCGTGCGGCGATCCCGATCGCCTTGATCATCTTCCCTCGCGCACCGACCACGATCCCCTTCTGGGACTCGCTCTCGACCCAGATCAGCGCGCGCACCCGCGCGAGGTCCTCGCGCGGCCATTCGAGCTCCTCGACGACCACCTCGACCGCGTGCGGCACCTCCTGAAAAGTGCGCCTGATGACCGCCTCGCGCACCAGCTCCGCCAGCAGCAGCGCCCGCGGTTGGTCGGAGCGATCGTCCGTCGCGAACATGAACGGCCCCTCCGGCATCAGCCCCTGGAGATGCTCGACGAGCGCGGGCACGCCCACGCCCGTGCGCGCCGAGATCGGAAACACGTCCTCGCCCACCTCGAGCACGGCTGCCTGCTCGAGGATCTCGACCGTCGCCGTCCGGCTGAGGCGATCGACCTTGTTCACCGCGATCGTCGTGCGCACCTGCGCGCCCGCGAGCGCCCGCGCGATGAAACGGTCGCCCGGGCCCACACCCTGCTCGCCGTTGATCATCAGCAGTGCCACATCTGAGTCCTGAAGCTCCTGCTGGACCCGCCGCGCCATTCGCTCGGTCAGCGCGTCGCGCGGGCGCTGAACCCCGGGCAGGTCCACCAGCACCATCTGACAGTCGCCGCTGCTGTGCACCCCCCGGATCGCTCGCCGCGTCGTCTGCGGCCGGTCGGCGACGATCGCCACCTTCTCTCCCACGACCGCGTTCACGAGCGTTGACTTGCCGACGTTGGGCCTGCCGGCCAGGGCGACGAAGCCACTATGCGTGGTCACGGACCCGCGCTCTGAGGCTCCACACCTTCACCGTCACCGGGGTGAACGGCCTCCTGTGACAAGAGCTCGGCCTGCAATCTCAACATCTCGCCAGCGTCGGTCTCGTGGTCCATTCCCAGGAGATGCAACACCCCGTGCACGACCGCCTCACGCAGATCGGTTGTGTGCTCGGGGCAGATGACGACGTCGCCCAGCTCGCGGGGCACGCCACCCGCCACCGCGACGCCGTCGATCGGAAACGACAGCACGTCGGTTGGGACCGGCTTGCCGCGATGCTCTGAGTTGAGCTCTGTAATCCGCTCGGCGTCTAGGAACTCAATCGCCAAGTGCCCATCCTCGACGCCCACCGCGGCTGTCGCAAGGACGCATAGACACCGCACGCAGGCCAAACTGGGCCCGTCATCGGGGATCAGCCGGGCACCAAGAATCTCCACCTCGATCATCGCGCTTCACGACACTAGGCGCTACGGCTGTCGGCGACCACCCGATCCTCAGCGAGAATCCGAACCGCGTCGACCCGATCGTTGCGAGCCACGGCGGCGCGACGGCGCTCGGCGGCGTGCTGGCCGAGCTCCAATCGGTCCGGGGCCTCGCGCTGGGAGTGCTCGTCATACGCCTCCACAATCCGCTGTACGAGCTTGTGCCTGACCACGTCCTCGCCGCCGAACCGCACAAACTCGATCCCTTCGATCGACCCCAGCACATCTCCGACGACGATCAGCCCCGACTGCTGCTCGCGGGGCAAATCGACCTGCGTGACATCGCCGGTCACCACCATCCTCGACCCGAACCCCAAACGCGTGAGGAACATCTTCATCTGCTCGGGCGTCGTGTTCTGAGCCTCGTCGAGAATCACGAACGAGTCGTTCAGCGTCCGCCCGCGCATGAACGCCAGCGGGGCGATCTCGATCACGCCGCGCTCGATGTACTGCGAGACCTTCTCCGGGTCCAGCATGTCGTTGAGCGCATCGAACAGCGGACGTAGATAGGGATCGACCTTCGCCATCAGATCGCCGGGCAAGAACCCCAGGCGCTCGCCGGCCTCCACCGCGGGCCGCGTGAGGATGATTCTGTTGACCTCGTGCCGAGCCAGCGCGGCGGCGGCCATCGCCACCGCGAGGAATGTCTTGCCGGTCCCCGCCGGGCCCACGCCGAAGGTGACCGTGCTGTTGCGCACCGAGTCCACGTAGCGCTTCTGGTTGACCGTCTTTGGCGCCACCTGCAACCCGCGGTGCCTCCAAACCACGTCCTCCAGCACCTTCGTGGGCGACTCGTGCGCGTCCAACGCATCCGTCACCGTCGCGATCGTCCCCGGTCCGATCTGATGGCCGCGCGAGATCAGCTCGGAGAGCTCGCGCACGACGCGCTCCCCGGCGCGCGTCTCTGACTCCTCGCCGTCGAACGTCAGCAGGTTCCCCCGCAGAAAGACCCGGCACTGCAAGTGCGCCTCGATCGCGCGCAGCACGGCGTCCTGGCTGCCCGCCAGCTCGGCGGCCACCTCGTTCGACAGCTCTACCTGCGTCCTCATCCGCCGTTGAGCGCCGCTCGCACGAGATCGGAGACCCGCCTACCGTCGGCGCGTCCGTCGACCGCCGCCATCGCCTGCTTCATCGCGCTGCCCATGTCCTTCGCCGAGGAGGCGCCGCTGTCGCGTACCGCCTGCTCGACGATCGCCTTCAGCTCCCCCTCTGAAAGCTCCGCCGGCAGATATCCGCCGATCAGCTCGCCCTCGGCCTCCTCACCCGCGGCGAGATCCTCTCTCCCCGCCTCGCGGTAGGCCTTCGCGGCCTCCAAACGCCGCTTGCGCTCGCGCCGCAGCACCGCCAGCTCGTCGTCCGCGCCCTCCTTGACGGCCTTCTGCAACTCGGACAGCACAAGCCGTAGCGCACTGAGGCGCTCCTTCTCGCCCGCGCGCATCGCGTCATTCGCGTCCGCTTTGATCTGCTCGAGTATCGCCATCTCTGCCTCAGGATACGCCGGGCGGGGGCGAATGCGTGTGACCAACCATCGATTCCTCGCCGTCGCACCTCTATCGGGATAGGTCCTCAGTCGTGGGAGAGCGGAGTCGGGCTGCCCAACCGCCCGGGGGCTGAGGTGTCGCGACCGAAGAACAGCGCGACGTTCCAGTCGACGAGCAGACGCAGCTTGCGTCCCATGCCGGGCATCAAGAGCAGGTGATAGGTGCGGGCGATCAACCACGCGGGCCGTCCGCGCCAGCGCACGCCGAGCGTGAGCGCAACCGCCTCGCTGTCCCCGAGCTCGGCCACGACGCCTTTCGTGCGATAGCGGAACGGCTTTGCCTTGGCGCCTTGGAGCGTCGCGACGACGTTGCGGGCCACCAGCCGCCCCTGGCGGATCGCGTGCTGCGCCGTCGGTGGGCATGGCTGTCCCTGTCTCGCGACGTCGGGGACCGCGGCGCAATCGCCGATCGCCCACACGCATGGATGGCCGTTCACGCGCATCGTGCTGTCCACCGCCACCCGTCCGCCCTCCTCGAGCGGTAACCCGAGCCTTGCGACCACCGGGCTCGGCTTGACTCCCGCCGTCCACACGACGGTCCGCGCCGGAATCGTCTCGCCGCCGGCGAGCGTGGCGCCGCGCTCGGTGACCTCGCTGAGCGTCGTGTCGGTGCGCACCTCGATCCCCCGCCCGCGGAGCTCACGTTCGGCGAACTCCGACAGGCTTGCGGGCACCTCCTGCATGATCCGGCTCTGCGCCTCGGCCAGCACCCAGCGCATCCCCGCCGCGCGGCAACGCGGGTACAGCTCGATCGCCTGGGCGGCGAAGTCCTGGAGCTCGGCCAGGCCCTCGACGCCCGCATAGCCCGCGCCCACGAACACGAACCCCAGGTACTCCACACGCTTGGCCTGATCCTCCAGCGACTCGGCGATGTCCAGGCAATTCAACACCTGGTTGCGCAGCGCGGTCGCATCTGAGAGCGACTTCAGCCCGGTCGCGTGCTCGGCGAGCCCGGGGATCGGCAGCGTGCGCGACACTGACCCCAGCGCAACGATCAGCTGGTCATAGCCCAGTTCGATCTGCTCGCCGTCGATCCGCTCCACCCCGAGCGTGCGCTTCACCGTGTCGGCCCCCGTCACCCGCCCGATCACGAGGTCCGTGCGCCGCAGCTGCGAGCGCAGCGGCACGACCACGTGGCGCGGGTCGAGCGTGGCCCCGGCGGCGCCCGGCAACAGCGGCGTGTAGAGCATGAAGTTGGCCTCGTTCACCAACGTCACCCGCGCGCTCTGTGCGGGCAGCAGGCGCTCGAGCGCCCGCGCCGCATAGAAGCCGCCGAAGCCCCCTCCGGCGATCACAATCTGCAAGGACATGTCTGGCTCAGGCTAGAGCGACGCGCGGGTTGAGACCAATCACACGAGCCGGGAACGAGTCAGCACGGCACGTGAGCAAGCCGACCGGAGGGGATCG
>Ga0208696_1000318_pt1 | contig 33038 bp, 32 predicted proteins | sample Sb_taG_9_FD_187711 | JGI IMG/M metagenome (GOLD analysis project Ga0208696, IMG submission 187711) | Peat soil microbial communities from Weissenstadt, Germany - Sb_50d_b_LC metaG (SPAdes) (version 2) | ecosystem: Environmental > Terrestrial > Soil > Wetlands > Peat | place: Germany... | reverse complement strand
AAATGTTCCTCAACCACCTCTATGGCGGCATGGACGAGCCGGAGCTGAAGATCATCGACGTCTTCATCTGCAAGCTGCGGAAAAAACTCGCCAACGCTTCCAACGGCAAGAACTACATCGAAACCGTCTGGGGCCGCGGCTATGTGCTGCGCGAGCCGACCGAGGACGAGGCGAAAATCTCCGCCTGACCGACATCACGGTTGCAGAAATCAAAACCCCAGCCAATGGCCGGGGTTTTTGTTTGCGCCGGAAATCGCGCTTTCAGCGCGTGCCGTTGACCGCAACCAGGCGCGGCGCGGGCGTTACCGCCGTCGTCACGCGGCGCGCATTTGGTGCATAGAAGCCCCGCATCTCCGGCACCGTCTTGAAGCCGTCGGCGAGCCCCACCACCGTCTCCGAGGCGCCAAGCACAAGGTAACCGTCGCGGGCGATGAGCGGCCGCAGGCGATTGAGCAGGCCGATCTTCGTTTCCTGATCGAAATAAATCAGCACGTTGCGGCAGAAGACCAGATCGAACACGCCGAGGTGTGAGAAATCGGCGAGCAGATTGAGCTGCTGAAATCTGACCTTGGCGCGGATTTCCGGCGCGATCTGCCACATTTCACCGATTTGGCTGAAATACTTGATCAAGAGCTGGATCGGCAGCCCGCGTTGCACTTCGAACTGGCTGTAGATTCCCTGTCGCGCCTTTTCCAGCACCTCATGGGAGAGGTCGGTGGCGATCAAATCGATGCGCCAGCCGGCGACGGCACCGGCCATTTCCTTCAGCGCGATGGCGAGCGAATAAGGCTCCTGGCCGGTCGAGGCGGCCGCGCACCAAATGCGAATATTGCGCGAGGCATGCCGCGCCGCCAGCAAAGCCGGCAATACCGTCGAGCGGAAGTTATCGAACGGCGTCTTGTCGCGAAAGAAATACGTTTCGTTGGTGGCCATGGCCTCGACGACCATGGTCATCAGCGGGCCGGCATTGCCGTTCTTGAGCGCCGCCACGAGCTCGCCGAGGCTGCCCAGCCCCATCTTGCGCGCAACCGGCAACAAGCGGCTTTCCACCAGATATTGCTTGTCGGCAGAAAGCACGAGACCGGAACGCTCCTTGAGGCATTTGCGGATGAAATCGTAGTCGAGCGGAGTCATGCGTGATCTCCGGCGAACAACCGATTGATCTTGGCGGCCATGTCCCCGAGCGGGAGCACCGCCGAGCAGAGACCGGCCTGAGCGACCGCGCGCGGCATGCCCCACACCACGCTGGTGGCTTCGTCCTGCGCGATCACGCTGCCGCCGGCGGCCGCGATATCGGCGGCGCCGCGCGTGCCGTCGGAGCCCATACCGGTGAGAACGAGCGCGAGAGCCCCCGAGCCCCAGACCGCCGCCGCCGAGGACAAGAACGGATCCACCGAGGGTTTACAAAAGTTGATCGGCGGGTCGTCGCCGAGCGCGATCGTGGGAGCGCCGTCGCGGCCGCGCACGACGCGCATATGCCGCCCCCCCGGCGCCAGATAAACGCCGCCGGCAACGACCGCTTCGTCGTGCTCGGCTTCACGCACATGATGTCCACTGACGCGTGCCAGATGCTCGGCCAAAACCGTAGTGAAGGTCGGCGGCATGTGCTGGGTGATCAATATCGGCGCCCGTTCGACGGTCGTGCCGACTTCTCCGATCAAGGACGTCAGCGCCTGCGGCCCGCCGGTCGAAGCTCCGATCAGCAGCGCCCGCGGTAGCGACCGTGCGAACGGCCGCAGCCTGGGTATTACGTCCTCGTTGTGCGGTGGCGCGCCGCCGAACCAGCCGGCGGCCGGGAATGGCTCGCGCGCGGATGCAATTGCGGCGTCTCGGCCCGGTAAGCGCCCGCGGCGGCCGAGGCCGCGGATCTTGTCGATCAGCTCGCTGTGGAACGCCGCCGACATCGCGGCATCCGGCGCGGCTTCGGGCTTGGGAACATAATCGGCGGCGCCGAGCGACAGCGCACGCAAGCTCACTTCCGCGCTCCTGCGGGTGAGCGTCGAGGCCATGATCACGACCAGATCGCGCTTCTTATGCAGCAAGAGCGGCAGCGCCGAAATGCCATCAAGCTCCGGCATGTCGACATCGAGGACAACGACGTCGGGATCGCACGTTGCGACCTGATCGACCGCCTCGCGCCCGGTGCGCAAGCACGCCGCCAGCATCATGTCGGGCTCGGCGCCGATCCAGCGCGACAGCAGGCGGCGCACCACAACCGCATCGTCGACGACCATGACCCGGATCGGCCGCTCGACAGCGGTCGTCGGGCTCGCGGCGGCAAGGACTTTATTCAAGGACGCTACTCATCGACGGTACTCTTGGACGCCACTTTTGCACGCAACACTTCGTACGCATCGCTTCGGCGCAAACGCCATTCGCCCGACCGCGGCGTGTTAAACCTCAGATCAGGCCGACTTCCTGGAATTTGGCCTCGACGATGTCCTTGTCGAACGGCTTCATGATGTATTCGTTGGCGCCGGCATGCAGCGCCCGCGCGATGTGCGCGACGTCGTTCTCGGTGGTGCAGAACACCACCTTCGGCTTGTCGCCGCCCGGCAGGCGGCGCAGCGCCCGCAGGAAATCGTAGCCGTCCATTTTCGGCATGTTCCAGTCAAGCAGGATGGCGTCCGGAATTTCCACGCGACAGGCTTCGATGGCCTCCTCGCCGTTCTCCGCTTCCGCGATCTTAAACTCCAGTCCCTCAAGAATCCTCCGCGCGACCTTGCGGATGACGCTCGAATCATCGACGACCAAACACGTTTTCATTTTGTCCTCGCTTTACGGTTTGCGGGCAAAGCCCGCTTCGATTTTCCGCAGTTTCCAATTCCACGTAGCGGCTTCTGTTCCTTGCTCATGCCGCTTGAGCCGCTTCAGCGCGCAGGTCGAGCACCCGATCGATATCGAGAGCCACAAGAAGTTGACCATCGAGCCGGTAAACGCCGGCCGCCAGCGCGGCGAGCTTGCGGTCGAGATTAATCGGGTTGGGCTCGCGGTCCGTTTCCGGCAGCTTGAGCACCTCGCCGACCGTATCGACCAGAAGGCCAAAAGATTCGCCCTTGGCTTCGATGCCGATCGCCATGGGCGCATCGCCGGCTTCACGGTGCTTTACTTCGAGGCGGTAGCGCATATCGATCACCGTCACGATGCGGCCGCGTAAATTGAGCACGCCGGCGATCTGGGCGCCGGCGAGCGGCACGTGCGTGATGCGTTCCGGCTTGAACACGTCCTGCACGCGCGCGATCGGCAGGCCGAATATCTGGCCGGCGATCGTGAAGGTGACGAATTCGGTGAAATCGGCATCGTCCTGCATGTTGTCCAGCTTTCCCGCTTAGGCTGCCTGGTGCAGATCGTCGCTCTGCTCCTTGATCGCCGCGATGAGCCCGGTGCGGTCGAACTTGGCGACAAAATCGTGCAAGCCCGCGTCGCGGCCGCGCTCGATCGTTTCGGCGGAAACCATGGCTGAAAGCGCGATGATCGGAATGGCGGCGGTGCCGGGATTCTCGCGCAACGCCGCCGCCAGCTCGAAACCGTCCATGTCCGGCATTTCGACGTCGGTGACGACGATATCGACGCGCGCGCCGGACTTGACCGCCGCGAGCGCTTGCGCCGCCGACGCGACTGCAACCACCTGATAGCCCGCGGCCTTGATCAGGGGCGCGAGCATGTCGCGGAAAAATGCCGAATCGTCGACTAGCAGGACCCGGCGCGCCGGCGGCGCCGACCGTCCATCGCGCCGGCGGAACCAGTCCGCATAGGCCTGCGGCAGGAAATGGCCGATGTCGATGATCTCGGTGGCGCTGCCCTTGACCACGGCATAGCCGAGCACGCCCGGACGTTCGCTCGCCACTTCGATGTCGAGCCGTTGCTCGACGATATCGACGATCTCGTCGACGACGAGGCCCATGGAACGGCCGTGATCGGAAAACACCAGGATCGGTTGGGCGCCGTCCTGCTTGATGCCGGTCTGCGCGTCGATGCGCAGCAGCGGCATGAGCTGATCGCGGTATTGCACCAAATGGTGGCCGTCGGAGGTTTCGATCCGGCGGCAGTCGATCTCTTCCAGACGCGAGACTAGCGAAAGCAGCACGGCCTTGGGCTGCTGCGAACCGGCGCGGAATACCAAGAGCGGCGTCAGGTCCTCATGGACGGCATCCTCGCCGGCGTCGAGCTCGGTTTTGCCGGCTTGCGCCATCGGCGTGGCGCGGCCGAGCGCCTGCGCGACGCCGTTCGGGTCGATGATCATGATCACCGTGCCGTCGCCGAGGATCGTAGTGCCGGAAAAGGCCGCGACGTGACGCAGCTTCGACGACATCGGCTTGATCACGATTTCTTCCGTGTGGAAGACGCCGTCGACAACGACGCCGAAGACCTGGCTTCCGACCTGTGTCACCACCACGAAGCCGTCGTCGCTTTGATCGGCGCCGAGCTGGAGGATTTCCTTGAGCCGGACGAGCGGCAACAGCTTGTTGCGCAGCCGCAGCACCGGTGTGTCCTTGATCCGCTCGATGCGGTGTTCGCCGCCGGCGGAGGCGCGCACCAGCTCCAGGACGGAAAGTTGCGGCATGGCGAAGCGTTCGCCGCCCGCTTCGACGATCAGCGCCGAGACGATCGCCAGCGTCAATGGAATCTTGATCGTAAAGGTCGTTCCGACGCCGGGTACCGACTTCAAATCGACGGTCCCGCCGATCTCTTCCATATTGGCGCGCACCACGTCCATGCCGACACCGCGGCCGGAGATGCTGGTCACGCGGCTCGCCGTAGAGAAGCCCGGCATGAAGATCAGATTGCAGATTTCCGCTTCGGATTTCTCGGCGATCTCCGCCTCGCTCAAAAAGCCGTGCTCGATGGCCTTGGCGCGGATGCGCTCAACGTCGAGGCCGCGGCCGTCGTCGGCGATCTCGATGATGATGTAGCCGCCTTGATGGAAGGCGGAGAGCCGGATCGCCCCCTTCTGCGGCTTGCCCGCGGCGAGCCGCTCGGCAGCGGATTCGATGCCGTGATCGGCGCAGTTGCGGACCAGATGCGTGAGCGGGTCTTTGACCAGTTCGAGCACTTGCCGGTCGAGTTCGGTCTCGGCGCCATGCATTTCGAGTTCGATCTGCTTGCCGAGTTCGGCGGACAAATCGCGCACGATGCGCGGCAGTTTCTGCCAGGCATTGCCGATCGGCTGCATGCGGGTCTTCATCACCCCTTCCTGCAACTCGGCGGTGACGCTCGACAGCCGCTGCAGCGGCACTTTGAAATCGGAATCGTCGTGGCGGCGGACGATCTCAAGCAGCTGGTTGCGGGTGAGAACGAGCTCGGAGACCGTGGTCATCAGCGAATCGAGCGTGTCCACATGCACGCGGATCGAATGACCGGCGTGTCGTTCGCCGCGATCTTCCTCGAGCCGCTCGGCTGCGGGGCGCTCGCGTGCGGCCGGCAATTTCGGCTCTTCCCGCGCGGCAGACGCAGGTTGCGGCTTTGCCGGCGCTTCGACGCGAGCGGCCGGCTGGGGCTTTGCGGCCTCATAATGCATTAGGCGATTCAGCTGCGCGATGAGGTCGCCGTCGTCGCCCGCAAGTTCGCGCTCATTCGTTTCGATTTCGTCGAGGATGGTCTTGATGCGGTCGATGGTGGACAGCACGAGCGTGACGGCTTCGGTGGTGACCGGCGCGCCGTCGCGGAATTTGCCCATCAAGGACTCGGCGGCGTGCGCCAGCGCCTCCAGCCGGGGCAAGCCGAGGAAACCGCAAGTGCCTTTGATGGTATGGACGAGGCGAAAAATGTTGCCGAGGATATTGCCGTTGTTCGGCTCCTGCTCGAAGCGCACGAGTTCGGCGTCGACTCGCCCGAGACTCTCATTGGTCTCGGTCAGGAACTCCCGGAGCAGGTCGTCCATACGCAACGCCTCGTCAGCACGCACGCCACTGGCCCGGGGCGTTCCGCGCCCCGGCGCCTGCCAGCACGCAGGACGCCTGCTATCGCTGCCAGGCGCGGCGCGCCTGATCGGGGTCAGTGTGTTGCCAAAGCGTTTAATTTCGGTTGCGGGCGTCTGCCGCAGTCGCCGGAAACAGCCGTTTGCCGCAGAAAAGCGCCGATTAGCGGGCGGTCAGGACGACTGTGCCCACTTCGCCCCCGGCCGAAAGTACAAGCCCGCAATCCCGGGCCAGGATACCGGCATAGAGCGGTTGGATGGCATGGGCGTCGACCGGTTGAGCCGGGCTGCCGGCAAGCAGATCGGCCGTCGCCGGACTCAACCTTGCGTTGAGACCCGACGCAGTGACCACAAAGCCCGAAACCGCTTCCCCGCCGGGGACCGCCTCGACCGTCAGCGTGCCTCCACGCGAGATCGTCCCGGCGGCGATCAGCACCATGTTGAGCAGGAGCTTCACCCGGTTCTTCACCAGCAATTGCCGCGGCAGGTTCCAGACCAGCGTGGTCTTGTTATCGGCAAATAGCCCGAACACGACGTTCTGCGCATCGCCAAGGTCGAGCTGGGCGCCGGCCGATCCGGCCGCGCCGAAAGCCAGCCGGCAGAATTGCAGCTTGGCCGAGGCCTGCCGCGCGCTCCTTTTGATCAGGTCGAGCGCGAAAGTCTTGGTCTCTTCGTCCTTATCCTCCTCCATGACCTCGATGCCGTTGACGATGGCGCCGACCGGGCTGATCAGGTCGTGGCAAACGCGCGAACACAGGAGGGCCGCAAGATCGAGGGCACCGATGGCGATGGGACCGGAAACGGGGGCGGACATGACTGGCTCCGCAGGTGGAATCGGCCTCGTCCGTGTCACAGCGCACGCGATTCGGCAATCGTGCCGTTTCCGCCGCCCTGTGCTACAGGGCATCCCTTTGCCCCGCGCGCATAATTTCGAAATATCAAGGAGCATCAATGGCCGCTTTCGACCCCCGCGCCGGCGCCGGCATGATCGATGCGCTGACCGCCATCAGCATGTCCGCGGCGGCGGCTATCCGGCGATCGGGCCGGGAAAGCGGTTTGCACATTAAGCCCGACGGTTCGCCGGTAACCGCGGCCGATGAAACCGCCGAAGGCGTCATCCGCGAGGGCCTCGCGCAGCTTGCTCCGGATTTGCCGATCGTCTCCGAGGAGCATGCAAGCCGCGAGAAAACGACGATCAAGGCTCCAAGCTATTTTCTTGTCGATCCGCTGGACGGGACGCGGGAATTCATTGCCGGGCGCGATGAATACACCGTCAACATTGCCGTCGTTGCCGATGGCGCGCCGATCCTCGGCGTCATCGCTGCGCCGGCGCTCGGCCTGATGTGGCGCGGCATCGTCGGCCGCGGCGCCGAGCGCCTGAAATTTTCCGAAGACAAGGCCTCCGGTCCGGAAGCGATCCACACACGCGCGCGGCCCGCGGGAGAGCTCGTTGTCATGGTCAGCCGCTCACACCTGGACGCACCGACGCAGGCCTATTTGAACGGCCTGCCGCATACGCAACTCATCGGCTGCGGCTCGTCGGTGAAGTTCTGCCGTTTGGCCGAGGGCGCCGCCGACCATTATCCGCGGCTCGGTCCGACGCGGGATTGGGACGTGGCTGCGGGGCATGCGCTGCTCGTGGCGGCGGGCGGAAGCGTGATCGGGCCCGATGGCACGGCCCTCGCCTATGGTACCCCGGAGCTGCGCATTCCCGCGTTTTTCGCCTGGGGCGGCCCGGCGCCCACCAAAGGGGCGCTCAAGGGCGGTTACTGACCGCCGTCACGGGCTTCCGCATCGCAGCACTTCCGGCCCATGGCGTCGGGCCGACGCGAGTATCGCTTCCGTTGGCCGCGCTGCGGTCATAGTTTCGGCGAAACATCGGCTGATTCGGCTTTAGGGACGCTCATGAATCTCGCCTTGCGGTTCGCCATCGTCGCCCTGACGCTTGCCGGCCTTGCAGCGCTGCCGGCCGGCGCGCAGACCGTACCGCCCTCGCCTCCCGCCGCCGTTGCACCTCCGCCGCCGCCGGTGCCGGCACAGCCGCCGGCGACCAACCAGTTCTCACCGAACGAGATTATCGAGGCCGGCCATCATTTCTTCGGCGGCGTTTCGCGCGGATTGGCGGCGATCGTCGAGAAGGCCGTGAGCCAGTGGGGGCTGCCGAACGGCTACGTTCTCGGCGAAGAAGCCGGCGGCGCCTTTATCGGCGGCCTGCGCTACGGCGACGGCACGCTCTATACCAAGAATGCCGGCGACGTCCGCGTCTACTGGCAGGGGCCGTCGCTTGGCTTCGACGCCGGCGCCGATGGCGCCCGTACCATGATGCTGGTCTACAACCTGCCGCGCACCGAGGCGATTTTCGAACGCTTCGGCGGCGTCGACGGCTCGGCTTATTTTGTCGGCGGCTTCGGCATGACCGCGCTGACCGCCAACGACATCGTGGTGGTGCCGATCCGGTCCGGGGTTGGACTGCGACTCGGGGCCAATCTCGGCTATCTCAAATTCACGACGCGCCCGACGTGGAATCCGTTCTGATCGCCGCGCTTTTCGGTTTTTCGACATTCGAACGAACCCGCGCTGTCACAGGCCTTTCGCCCAAAGCCTGTCATTAAAGGCCCTGTCGTCTTTTCTGGCGCCGCGGCCGTTCTCGGTTTAGGTTAACGCTTCGTGAAGATGGTGCAGCCCCGCCCTGGCGTGGCAAGGTACCGCCGGACGGCAGTGCGGATTAAAGAGTGGTGTCATGATCGAACCGGTCATGTATTTCGGGATCGGCTTCCTCGTTGCGGCGCTGCTCGGACTTTTATTCATCCCCCTTGTGCATGGGCGCGCCGTGCGGCTGACGATGCGGCGGCTCGAGGCCGCCACGCCGCTGTCGATCGCCGAAATTCGCGCCGACAAGGATCAGCTGCGCGCCGAATTCGCCATGTCGACCCGGCGGCTCGAATTGAGCGTCGAGCAGATGAAGGCGAAGACCACGAACCAGCTCGCCGAGCTCGGCAAGAAGACCGACGCCATCAACCAGCTCAAGAAGGAACTCGGCGAAAAGACCGCGACGATCTTTGCGCTGGAAACGCGCGATAAGAATCTGCGCGACCAGCTGCGCGCCACCGAGGAGGAGTTCGACCACAAGTCGGGCGCCCTGCACGGAGCCGAGCGTGCGCTTGCCGACAAGCAGGCCGATCTCGCCAAACTCGTCGCCGAACTCGGCGAGCGATCGATCATGGCCGACAGCCAACGCGTCGAAGTAGCGGCATTGCGCACCCAGGTCGAGGCGATGAAGGTGAGCGTCGCCGACTACGAGCGCGCGGTCAGGGCGACGGAAGAGCGCCTGGCGCGCGAGCGCAGCGAGGCCGAAACGGCAACCGCCGTATCGAACGAAGTGCGCGGCAAGCTCGACGAGTTCGCGGCGCGCACCAGCGACCTCGAGCGCGAGCTTCTGGTGCAGACCACGGAAACCCAGGTCGTCGGCCGCCGCATGCAGGAATTGGAAACGCGGCTCGCCGATCAGGGCCGCCTTCTCGCCGAGCGCGAATTCGAGATCGGCCGGCTGCGCAGCGACCTGGAAGCCGCGGCCAAAGTGGAAACCGAGTTGCGCGATGAGCTGGAAAATGCCGGCGGTCGCTCGAGCAGCGCCGCCGACAAGTTCCGCGCCGACATCGGCCAGCTCGAAGCGCAGCTTGCCGCCGCGATCGAGGAGCGCGGCAAGCTGCAGCGCGAGGTCGCGATGATGAAGCGCGATGCGGAATCGACGTGGGCCACCGAACGCATCGAGAATGCGCTGTTGCGCGAGCGCATCAACGACGTCGCCGCCGAAGTGGCCCGCCTCACCGCGGTGCTCGAAGGCCCCGGTTCGCCGATCGAGTCGATGCTCGCCGATGCGGTCCCGATGCGTAATCAAGCGGGCGACCGCTCCGCCGCCGCCAACGGCGGCCCGAGCGGCTCAGCCGCTCCCGCCGCCATCGATTCCCCGCAGCAGGGCAAGGGCACGCTCGCCGACCGCATCCGCGCCTTGCAGACGACCGCGTCGCGGGCCGCTTCGAATTGAACGTCGCTTGACACTCTGCCGAGGCGTTCCTTAAATCCCGCGCCGATCGGATCGGGCGCTTAGCTCAGCGGGAGAGCGTTCCCTTCACACGGGAGAGGTCGTAGGTTCAATCCCTACAGCGCCCACCAGCCTTCGCTCGCGTAGCGAGAGAAGGCTGCCGCGCCGAAGCCAAAAGCGAAGGCGGGCGACTTGCCGCTTGCTACGGCTTGGCGAGCCAAGGCATCAAAGCTCGATCTTCGAGTAGATCGTGGCCATCAGGCCTACTTTTTCGTTGGAAACGGTCACCGCAGCTGTGAGCGTCTCGCGGCCCTGAAGTTGGCCGCTGGCTATCGCCGCGCGCAGCACGCGCTCCAGCTCCTGTTGCGCGGCGAAACTCACTTTTTTGACGAACCGCTCGACCGCCGCCGTTATCGCCTCGTCGCTCATGGTGCCTCTCCGCTTGCCCGTCGATACAGGGCGCCGGCGAAGCCGCGCCAGCGCAAAGGAAGAAGTTAGTTAATGGCGGCGGCGGCGGCCGCGTTATCGATGTCTTGCAGTTTTGCTTTTCTCCACGCGAAGTCCAGTTTACCCCTCGAAGCGAGCACGATCGACGCTCGCGGGCGTCGGCAAGATCTTGGCGTCAAGGTCCAGGCGTCAAGGTCCAGGCGTCAAGACAGGAGGGGACATTGGCATACTTTTCTCAACCGAAAGCGGACGACAAAAGCGGCCTCGACAAAACCCCGGTTACCGGCAAGCGCATCGAGGCTACGCCGGTTGCGAAAAATTTGACCGCCACGGTTTCCACGTTCGGTCCTGGCACGCTCATCACCGGCAATATCGTTTGTGAAGGCTCGGCGCAGATTTTCGGCCGCGTGATCGGCGACGTACAGGCCGTGGAGATCACCATCAGCGAGGGCGCGCAGGTCGAGGGCAATATTATCGCGCATGACGTCGGCATCAACGGCACTTTCAGGGGCACCATTCGCGGCCATAACGTCCGCCTCAAGGGCGTCGCCATGATCGACGGCGAGGTCTTCAGCAAATCGCTGACGGTCGAGGAAAACGTGCAGTTTGAAGGTCTCTCCCGGCGGCTCGACAAGCCGATCGAGTTGCCGACCTGCGCGCAGGCCGTCGGCGGGACAAAGCCGGCGACGGCTTCGGCCGCGCCCGGCTCGATCTCCGAGGCGTCGGTCTAAAGGCACGCAGCGCGGCGGGCTCACCGCAGCGCCGCCGCTAATTCCTTCGCTCCCGGTTTTTTCACTTCTTCGTCCATGCGCGCGTCGGTCGCGGCGATCAGCTTGCCGGCGACGTTATTCCTTTGCGCGACCGGATTGTCCCGATAGCCGCTCCTTTGAAAGAAGTTGGCGGTCGGCACCTTGTCGCGCCAGACCGGCGGCAGGGTGATCATATCGAGGCCGTTGCCGTCGCCAGTGAGGTTCATCATTTCCAGCTCGGCGGCGCTGAGCGTCGCCGCGATGCCCTTGCGGCGTGCGAACACGACCGAATCCATGAGCTTTTGCGTTTGCAGGAACGGCCCGACGTCGAGATCGAGATTCATCGCGTGGATGCCAAGACCCTTTGCCGTCTTCGCCAGCGCCTGATGCTGGTTCCAGTCATCCGCAACGCTGCGCGCAAAGCCGGTCATCTTGCGAAGGACGGCGATCTTGCCGTCCAGCGGCACGCGCTCGCCGTCCGGCAAGGCTGCGGCCCGCGCCGCCAGGCTTTTGCTGAATTGATTGCCGCTCTCGGCAATGATTTCGACGGTGTTCGTCGCCAGCAACTGGTTGTAGCCCAGCGCCGTCGTGATCGCGCGCGCCCGCTTGTTGTATTCAAGCCCCGCTTGCACGTCGTAGTCGCCGTTGCCGCTGGCCTCGAAGCCATAGATGCGCACGATTTGCTCTTTGGTCAGCCCGGCCGCTAAAGCGACCTTGGCGTAAGCGCGTTTGAACTCGCTCTCGCTCCGCGGCAGGAGCGGAACAAATTTGAACTCGCGCTCGGCAGCGGCGAGAAAATCCGCCACCACCGGCACGTAAGGCGCGGGCGGCGGCGCTTCCACTTGCGGCTTCGACGGGTCGCGCGGTTTCGGCGGTCCGCCATAGACCGGCGGTTGCGTGAGCACATAGTCGTCGAGCGAGACCGGTTCGCTGCGCGCGCGTTTAGCCGCCCGCGAATGCCGCTTTGCGGCAATCGAGCTCCAATACGCCTCGGCCACGGCTGCGTAGCTCGCTTGCGCCGCGAGATATTCGGCAAGCGCGCGGCGGTATTGCACCATCGCGGCCGCGAGCGTCGGCGATGCAGATGCGGATGGTGGCTTGTCGCCCTCGGCCGCTTGCGCGCGAAGCGCCGGTGGCGTCAAAGCCATCGCTGCCGCGAGCAAAAATCCAAGGCCGCGAGCGATCAGGCCAAAGCGCAAACGGCCCTCCCCCACCATGGGCGGCTAATGCCTTTGTCCCCGGCCCGGATGGCGACCTGACCCACCGCGCTCGCAGCGGGCCCATTGGCGACAGGCGGAGTTTGAGCGTGGGCCGGCAACGGCCACAGAAAAGGCAGCGGCCAGGCGGCGGCGCCGCCGAAAAGCATTATGAATTCGCGGCGTTTCATGTCCCGCCTTTTCAAGCATCAAGGGCCGGCAACCCCCGGCTCCGAATCAGGGGCGGAGCAAACCGCGCCCTTGCGGCTATTTGTTGATGCCGGAGCGCCCGCCGTAAAGCGTGGGCGCGGCCCCCAAAAGCGGACGGCCTCGGTCCCGAGGGAGTAGGGATCAAGGCCGTCCTCGTGTCGGCAGGCGCCCCATCGCACGCCCCTCCCCGACACTGCCGGGGATGATAGCAACCCGAGGTTGACTGATCGTTACGGGCGGCGCGGCCGCGGAACGTTGGCGGGCCGGAAGCGTTGCATCAGACGGTCGCATCTCATCGCGGAGAGAAGCGGTGCCTGACGACACGATTTCCGACGGAGCGACGCCCAATCCCTTGCCGCCACGGCAATTCGGCAACAGCATCGGCTGGGGTTTTGCCGTCTTGGCGGGGGGTCATTCTGATGATCATTGTCAGCTGGGGCTAGGGCGGCGGGGGCCGCGGCTGGGGCCGCAACAATCAGCCGGCGCATATGATGCCGCCAGCGGTCGGCGCCACCAATGGGCCGGCAACGCGCTCGGGCCTGGCCGGTGCAGTAACGAACGGGCGCTGAGCGCGCCGTAATTTCCCAGCGTCAACGTGCCGGCGGGTCGCGCGACAGATTTTTTTCTTTCAGCTCGCCGAGGTAGTCGCGCCAATAATTGTCGCGATTGCGGCCGAGCTCGAACAGATAATCCCAGGTGAAAATCCCGGTCGAATGCGTATCGTCGAAGACGAGCCGCACCGCATAATTGCCGACCGGATGCAGCTCCAAAATCCGCACCTCGCGCTTGCCGCCGACGACGCGGCGCTCGGCCGGCGAATGACCTTGGACCTCGGCGCTCGGGCTGCGCACGCGCAAATATTCCGCCGGCAACTCGAAGCTCGCGCCGTCGTCAAAGGCAATTGTGAGCGCTTTGCGGTCCTTGTGCAGGCGCAATTCCGTCGGCCACGGCTCGCTCATCTACTCCGCCGCCTGCGCGGCACCGCCATGCGCCTTCGACCAGCCAGCCGGGTCTTTCATGAATTTTTCGGCTTCCCGCAGCCTGCCCTTGTCGAATGTGCCGCTCTTCTTCGCCACTTCGAGCACGTCCCACCACGTGGCCAGCGCGTGCAAGGTGATATCGAGATCTTTGAGGATTTTTTTGCCCTCGGGGAAAATGTCGTAATAAAAGAACACGAAGCAATGTTCGACGGTGGCGCCGGCGCCGCGCAACGCCTTGCAGAAATTCACCTTGCTGCGGCCGTCGGTGGTCATGTCCTCGACCAGGAGCACGCGGTCGCCCGGCTCGATCTGTCCTTCGATCTGGGCGTTGCGGCCGAAACCCTTCGGCTTCTTGCGCACATATTGCATCGGCAGCATCAGCCGATCCGCCATCCATGCGGCGAACGGAATACCCGCGGTTTCCCCGCCGGCGACGCCGTCAAACTGCTCGAAGCCGATCTCGCGCTCGACCGTCGTCACGGCAAAATCGATCAGCGTGCGGCGCACGCGGGGAAACGAGATCAGCCGCCGGCAATCCGTATAGACCGGGCTCGCCCAGCCGGAGGTGAAGATGAAAGGCTTGTCGGTCATGAAGCGGACCGCATCCACTTCAATGAGCATCTTCGCCGTCAGCGTGGCGATCGTGTCTTTGTCGGGGAAGCCGGTCATTTATCGATCCATCTTACAGCCCATAGTACAGATTCACTCCACCACCTTCCACTCGATGGTCTCGCCGCCGCGATAGACGAGCGTGCGCTCGTCAGCACCCGCGACTTTGATCTCGACCGGCGCCGTCCAGGGCGACTTTTCCAGGACGATTTTGTCCTCGTTCGGCGGCAGGCGATAATGCTTCGGGCCGTTGAGCGATGTAAAGGCCTCAAGCTTGTCGAGCGCGCCTTCCTCCTCGAACACCTTGGCATAGGTGGCAAGCGCCACCGGCGCATTGAAGATACCGGGCACGCCGTTGATCGCAATCTTGCGCGCGAACGGATGCGGGGCGGAATCGGTGCCGAGGAAATAACAGGCGGCGCCGGAAGTGGCGGCCTTGCGCAAGGCCTCGCGGTCGCACGCGGTTTTGATCACCGGCATGGCATACATCATCGGCTTGAGGCCGGCGCCGAGCCAGTCGGTGCGCGTGAGATTGAGATGATAGGGCGTGATGGTGCCGCCGACTTGCGGCGCCGCGCTCTTGACGAAGTCGGCGCCGTCCTTCGAGGACAGGTGCTCCAGCACCATGTGCAGACCGGGGAATTCCTTCACCCATTTCGACAGCCGGCGCTCGATGAACACCTTTTCGCGATCGAAAATGTCGATATCGGCGCCGACCTCCTCGCCGTGCATGAGGAACGGCATGCCGATCTTTTCCAGCCGCTCCAGCACGCGCGTGATCTTGCGGTAATCGCTGACGCCGGCCGCCGAGTTGGTCGTGGCGTTCGCCGGATAAAGCTTCACCGCGGTGAAGACGCCGTCGCGGAAACCGCGTTCGACGTCGTCGGGGTCGGTTTCGTCGGTGAGGTAGCAGGCGAGCAGCGGCGTAAAGCGCGACCCCGCGGGCAGCGCCGCCATGACGCGCGCACGATAAGCGACCGCATCCTCCCGCGTGCGGACCGGCGGAACGAGGTTTGGCATCAGGATGGCGCGGCCGAACTCCTTTGCCGTATAGGGCAGCACGGCCTTGAGCATTTCGCCGTCGCGGACATGCAGATGCCAGTCGTCGGGCCGGCGGATGGTGATGCGCGTGGTCATCGCGCCGCCCAATAATCACCGAATGCGCCGGCGGGCAATGCCGGGCGCCCGCGATGCACAGTCGGATTTAGTCCGAGCCGTCGTCCTCGGCTGCCGGGCGGCGCTTGCCGCCGTCGGGCCCGGAGGCGCCCAGCGATTCCTCGACCAAACCGTCGCCATCGACCGCCGCCATGCGCGGGAAAGCGGCTGCGGTACCGACCAGCGCCATGGCGCAGCCGAGCAGCATGTCGATCACCCGTTCCGGCAGGAGTTTGGCGATACCCTCGGTGTTGAGCTCGGCCAGATCGTAGGCCAGCAGCACCAACAGCGCGATCAGCGCCGTATGCAGCCAATAGCGGTTGGCAAGATGATGGGGGATAAGCGGGGCCACCAGCAGGATGAAGACGCAAATGGCCGGCGCCGTGTGAAAGCCGCGCGTGATCATCCAGGCGACGAACACGCCGGCGAAAGTGCCGGCGATGCGCTCGACGATGCGCCGATAACTCGCGCGCGCATCGGCCTGCATCATCACAAGCGTCGTGGTGACGACCCAGATGGTGTGGATCGGGTCAAGCGTGCCACCGAGCCACAGGGCCGCGGTCGCGGCGCCGGCAAAGGCGACGGCGAAGCGGAGCCAGCCGCCGCGCCCGGCCGGCATTTGTAGCGGCGTAACCGGCTGTCGCGGCAGCGGCCCGGCAATCAGGTAATCGGCCGTGCGTGTCGCCGCGGCGAGCAGCATGACGCCGGCGAGGTAGTAGAATCCCAGGAGATCGACCGTCGGGATCGCCGCGGCCACCGTGAACGCCATGATGGCGTGCCGCCCGGCCAGCAGCAGCTCGCGGCCCGCCCGCGGCGCCATGCCCACGGCCAATGCCATCGCCACGAAGGCCGGCCAAAGCAAGGCGGCGTTGTCGCGCGAAACATAGCCGATGAGGCCGCCGGCCACGATGCAGCCCGCATCCAAAATCAAGAACCGCAATCGGCTTATCAGCGGGCCGGAATTATCGGCAAAGCCCAACAACATGCCGACGACGACGGCAGCAAGCGCCGCCTGCGATTCGCCGCGCGCCACGCCGACCACAAGCGGCACGCCGATATTGACCAGGAAGATCGCCCCGCGCCGGATCTTCGGGGCATCGATGGAAACGCGGCCGATCACGAGCGCGGAACGGCTTTGCCGGGCGGTGTCAGTTTTGTCGATAGCCATGTCGTCAGGATTGCCTGGTCGCCACGATCAGCTCGCGCGGGCGGCCGGTTGCTGTCGCTGCCGGGCTATATCGTCGGTGATCAGCAGCGCCTCTCTCGATATCTCGCGCAACAGCCCGGTCGTGGAATTCCGCAATCCTGTGAAATAGATTCCCGAACGCCGGCTGGCTTCGCTTATCGGCTCGTCGCCGGGCACTAAGGCAGCGCCATCCGCTTGCAGAAAATCCGGATAATTGGCCCGGTACCCGGTGGCGAAAATAATGGCGTCGAACGCGATTTTGCGTCCGTCGGTAAAGACCGCGCCATCCGCCGTCACTTCGGTTATGTCGGGCGCGATCCTGATGGCGTTCTCCTGGATTTTTTTCACCGTGCCGACATCGATGACCGGAATCCTGGCGCGGCCGTTGGTCATTTGGGTAATCGGCCCCGGCGGCCGCTTGATGCCATGGCTCGTCAGGTCGCCAAGCGCCCGATCTATAAGGCGCAGCATCAGCGGCGAGTTGCCCCCGCCTGGAAGATATCGGGAGACAATCGAAAGCCTCTGCATCGGAATGCCGAACAACTCGCGCGGAACGATATGCACGCCGCCGCGGACCGAGATGGTCGGCCGCGCGCCGTTCTCGGCGAGGTCGAGGGCGATCTCGGCGCCGGTGTTGCCCATGCCGATTACCAGCACGGATTGCCCGGCGAAGGGCTTGGCGTTGGCGTAGTCTCTGGCGTGGATGATCTTGCCCTTGAATTTCTCGATCCCGGGAAACGACGGCTTCACCGGCTCGGCGTTGTAGCCGGACGCGATCACGACATAGGGGGCGCGTATCGACGATGAGGTACTTTCCACCAGCCATTCGCCGCCGTCGCGGTGGATCGAGCGCACCGTCTCGCCAAAGCGCGGTTGCAAAGCAAATGTCTTCGCGTAGGAATCCAGATATTCGACCACGAGCTTGCGCTGCACGTAACGCGGATAATCCTTCGGCAAGGGCAGGTACGGCAATGAGGAGTACTTCTTGACCGTATGCAGATGCAGGCGCTCGTAGTGCCGGCGCCAGGAGGAGCCGACCTGCTGTTCCCTTTCGAGGATGATGAAATCGAGACCCGCCTTGCGCAGGCAGGCGGCGACCGCCAGCCCCGCCGGACCTGCGCCGACAACGACGACGCCCGTGGTTTCGGTCACTTGTCCGTCTCCGCTCCGGCAACCGAATGGTGAGCGCCGCGAAGCTTCAAACTAACTGTAAAGCCTCCGCGTCGTGCCGCTTCGTTCCACCTCGCGCGCGGCCTTGTAGGTGCGGCCGACGAAATCCATCGACGGATTGGAGACGCCGAACCAGAATTTCTCACTGATGAAATGATGGCGCAGATGATACTGCTTGATCCAGCGCCCGATGCGGGTGTGCGGCTGATACGGGATGTGAGCGACGTAATGCACCCATTCGTAATGGAAGATCGCGAGCGTCACGCCGAACATCGCCGAGGCGACCGCCGCCCAGCCGAAGATGAGCGCGAAGGCGAGCGCGGTTATCGCGAGGTTGGGGACGAGAAACCAGACCGGCAGGAACAAAAGATCGAGCCGATCGGGCTCGGAATGATGATCGTAATGCAGCCGGTGCTGCATCTTGCGCACGAAGGCAAAGCGGGACGGCTCGGCATGGAAGCCGAAGCGATGAAAGCCGTATTCGCTGACATAGAAGGTCAGCGCGCCGATCACCACCCAGAACAGCGAAAACGGCAAGATACCCGCGAGGAAGCCTCCGCCGAGCGCGATAAGCCCGAGCGCGAGCCAGATATTGGAGCCATGCCGGAAAAAGGTGACGATCATTGGCCGCTCCCTCATTCGGTTTGCTTTTGCGAAACGATACCGCCAAAAGCGCGCGACAAAAAGCCGATGCTGGTCTTTATTTTCGCGCCTGCCGCGCCGCGAGCCACACTTTCATATAGCGATAGAAGCTGCCCTGGGCGTTGGCGACCGCGAGCAGGAAGCCCTCGGGGCCGTCGAGGAAGCCCGCGCGCAAGACATAAGTCCGCAAGAATGCAAATAGCCCGTGGCCGATGCCGGTGAAGAACGAAACGCGCCGCCCCGAGGCGAGGATCGCTTGCGCGCTCGCGGTTGAATAACGGTCCATGCGCGACAGCGCGTCTTCGAGCTTGCGCACCGGGTAATGCAGAAGCGGCGGATGGAGCCGCTTCACCTTTCCCGCATAGATCACGCGCTCATGGACGATGACGTCGTCGAAGGACGCTATGCCGCGCCGGAACAGCCGCAGCACGTAATCGGGGTACCAGCCGGAATGCCGCATTTGGCGGCCGCAAAAGCTCGACAGCCGGGGAAACTCGAAGGCGTCGGCGCCGCCTTCGGCAATCGCGCCCTTGATCGCGGCGGCAAGATCGTCCGAAACGCGCTCGTCAGCATCGAGCGAGAGCACCCAAATGCCGGTGGCGAGCGAAAGCGCATAGTTCTTTTGCAGGCCGAAACCGCGCCATTCGTGGAATTCGACCCGGGCGCCCTTCTGCCGCGCGATCTCGACCGTCGCATCGGTGCTGCCGCAATCGACCACGATACGCTCGTCGCAGAATGCGAGGCTGTCGAGGCAGGCGCCGATATTCGCCGCCTCGTTGCGGGTGATCACGATGGCGCTGAGCTGCGGCATATTCCAGGCCCCCGCGGCGGTTTGCGCGCGCGGCACGTTCTGCATCATGCCACGCGGGGTCGCAAGAGTGGGTGGAGGGTAGTTACAAGAGCGGTTGCCGGCACGCGCGCGAGCTTCCGATCATTGACAGCGGCGGCCCGCTTGCCATGCTCAAATCAATGGTGGAGTAAAGCTGCGCGATGCGGACGGTTTTCCCCGATGTGGCGGAGGAGCGGCTCAAGGCCGAATTCTTCAGCGCCTTGCCGCGCGGCTTCTTTGTCGAAGTCGGCGCCAACGAGCCGCAGCATGGCTCGCAGAGCTGGCAATTCGAGCAAGCCGGCTGGACCGGCATTCTGGTGGAACCGCAGCCCGCACTTGCCGAGCGCCTGCGGCAGACCCGACGCGCGCGCGTCGTCGCCGCCGCCTGCTCGTCGCCGGGCAATGCCGGCGCGATGATGACGCTTTACCTGTCCGGGCCGCATTCCTCGCTCAAGCCCGAGCTTGCCGTCGCCGGCGTGGCGCCGGAGGCGACGATCAGGGTGCCGACGCGCACGCTCGACGACATCCTCGCGGAAGCCGGCGCGCCCGCGCCGCTCGATTTCGTATCCATCGACGTGGAAACCCACGAGCTCGACGTGCTGCGCGGCTTCGATCTTGCGCGCTGGCGCCCACGGCTCCTGCTGATCGAAGATCATGTAACCAGCCTCGCCACGCATCGTTACCTCACGCGCGCCGGCTATCGCCTGATCCGCCGTACCGGCTTGAACGGCTGGTACGTGCCGCAGGCGGACGCGCCGCGCATCGGGCTGTTCGGCTCCTGGCAGTTCGCCCGCAAATATTATCTGGCTCTGCCGTTCCGAATCCTGCGCGAGCGGAAAAGGCGCTTGCGGGATCGCCTGCGCCGGCCGCAGGCGCCGGGCGGCGGCGGCCATCTGATCTCGCTCATCGTCACCACCTATGACCGCCCCGACGCGCTCGACGCGGCGTTGCGCGCGCTGTCGCGCCAAACGGACCGCAATTTCGAGATCGTCGTCGCCGACGACGGATCGGGGCCGGCGACCGCGCGCGTCATCGAAAGCTGGGCGGCTCGGCTCCCGGTCCCGCTCAAGCATGTGCGTCACGAGCATGATGGCTTCCGCGGCGGCGAGATCCGCAATCGCGGCATCCGCGCCAGCGCCGGTACATATTGCATCTTCCTCGACGGCGATTGCCTCGCCGCCGCCGATTTCGTCGCCACCCACCGCGGGCTCGCCGAACCGGGATATTTCGTCACCGGCAACCGCATCCTGCTGGCGCCCAAATTCACCGAGCGCGTGCTCACCGAGCAAATAAACCTGGAAACCTGGAGCTTCGCCGCATTGTTGGACGAGCGCCTGCGCGGCGGCGTCAATCGTCTGCTTCCGGCCATGCGGCTGCCGCTCGGGCCGCTGCGAAAGCTTCACCGGCGCGCCTGGGAGGGCGCGCAGACCTGCAATCTCGCGGTGGCGCGCAGCGACCTCGATCGCGTCGATGGTTTCGACGCCAGCTACACCGGCTGGGGGCTGGAGGATTCCGATCTCATCGTGCGCCTCCTGCATGCCGGTGTGCGGCGCAAGGACGGCCGCTCTGCCACCGGCGTGTTGCATCTTTGGCATCCGCGCAATGACCGCACCCCGCTTCCCGCCAATCAGCAAAGACTCGACGAAGTGATCGGGAGCGACCGCGTCCGCGCCTTGCGCGGTTTATCTACGCTCGCCGGCGAGGCTCGAACGAAATCTGCTTGATGTGAGGAGAATGGTCGGAGTGGCAGGATTTGAACCTGCGACCCCCACGTCCCGAACGTGGTGCGCTACCAGACTGCGCTACACTCCGACATAAGGCGGCGCTTATACAAGCCGCATGCGGGGCCCGCAAGCCGCCGCCATTTTGCGGCCATTGCCGCCGTCATTGCGAGGAGCGAAGCGAAGCGACGAAGCAATCCAGTACTTCGCCGTCCCCCTGGATTGCTTCGCTACGCTCGCAATGACGGGTCAATCTGACGGATTACCCCGCGGAAAGCGCGTCCGCCCGCTCATTGCAGCCCCTTGCTCCGCTTATATTCAGCCCGGCGCGTATGCAGGATCGGCTCGGTGTAGCCGTTCGGCTGCGCGGTGCCTTTGAAAACGAGATCGCAGGCCGCGGCGAAGGCGATGGATTTGTCGAAATTCGGCGCCATCGGCTGGTAGTGCGGATCGCCGGCATTCTGCTGGTCGACCACGGCCGCCATGCGCTTGAGCGTTTCCATCACCTGGCGCTCGGTGGTGATGCCGTGGCGGAGCCAGTTGGCGATGTGCTGGCTGGAAATCCGCAGCGTGGCGCGATCCTCCATCAGCGCGACGTTGTTGATGTCGGGAACCTTCGAGCAGCCGATGCCCTGGTCGATCCAGCGCACCACGTAGCCGAGGATGCCTTGCGTGTTGTTGTCGAGCTCCTGTTGCACTTCCTCGGGCGACCAGTTCACGCCGCGGGCGATCGGGATGGTGAGGATGTCGTCGAGGCTCGCGCGCGGGCGCGACGCCAGCTCGTGCTGCCGCTGGAAGACATTGACTTTGTGATAGTGCGTCGCATGCAAGGTCGCCGCTATCGGCGACGGCACCCAGGCGGTGTTGGCGCCCGCTTGCGGCTGGGCGATTTTCTGTTCGAGCATCGCCCCCATCAGATCGGCCATCGTCCACATACCCTTGCCGATCTGGGCATGACCGGGAAGCCCGCAGGCGAGGCCGATATCGACATTCCAGTCTTCGTAAGCCTTGAGCCAGGGCTGCGCCCGCATGTCGCCCTTGCGCACCATCGGGCCCGCTTCCATGGCGGTGTGGATCTCGTCGCCGGTGCGATCGAGGAAACCGGTATTGATGAAGAACACGCGCGATTTCACTTTGCGGATGCATTCCTTCAGGTTGACGGTGGTGCGCCGCTCCTCGTCCATGAGGCCGAGCTTGATGGTGTTGCGCGCAAGACCGAGCAGGTCTTCGATCGCCACGAACAAATCGTTGGCGAACGCAACCTCGTCTGGTCCGTGCATCTTCGGCTTGACGATATAGATCGAGCCGGTGCGGCTGTTGCGCAGTGCATTGGGGCCGTTGAGATCGTGCTGCGCGATCAGGCTGGTGATGACGCCATCGAGAACGCCCTCGGGCGTGGGCTGGCCGTCGCGGTCGAGCACGCCTTCGTCCATCATCAGGTGCCCGACGTTGCGGATCAGCATGAGGCTGCGGCCGGACAGGACCAGCGTGCCGCCGCCGGGCGTCGTGTAGCTCCGATCCGCGGCGAGGCGGCGCGTGACCGGCTTGCCGTCCTTTTGGAATTCCTCGACGAGCGTCGTGCGGCAAAGACCGAGCCAGTTGCGATAGGCCGCGACTTTATCCGCCGGATCGACGGCGGAGATCGAGTCCTCCAGATCCATGATGGTGGTCAGCGCCGCCTCGATCACTACATCGGCGATGCCGGCGGCATCGCTGCGGCCGACCGGATTCGCGCGGTCGATCACGATCTCGATATGCAGGCCGTTATGCACGAGAAGGATCGCCTCGGGCGCGTCCGGCTTGCCGCGATAGCCGCGCAACTGCCTGGCGTCCTTCAGTCCGGCCGTGGCGCCGCTCTCGAGCGCCGCCAAGAGCGCGCCGGCCTTGATCGCATAGGCGCGAACATCGGCATGGGAGCCCGAGGCGAGCGGCACGCTGTCGTCGAGGAACCGCCGCACCCAGGCGATGACCTTCTTGCCGCGTTCGGCATCGTAGCCGCGGCTTTGGGCACCCGGATCGCGCGGGATGGCGTCGGAGCCGTAGAGCGCGTCGTAGAGCGAGCCCCATCGCGCGTTGGCGGCGTTGAGCGCGTAACGCGCGTTGCTGATCGGCACCACGAGCTGGGGGCCCGCGACCGCGGCAACTTCGTCGTCGACGTTGGCGGTATCGACCGCGAAGGCCGGCCCTTCCGGCACGAGATAGCCGATCTGCTCGAGGAACGCGCGGTCGGCGGCTTCGTCGAATTCGCGTCCCCGCCGCCCGCGATACCAGTCGTCGATCTGCGCCCGCAGCGCATCTCGCCGCTGCAACAGCGCGCGATTGATCGGGGCAAAGCGGTGAAGGATGCGATCGAGCCCCTGCCAGAACGCCGCGGCCTCGATCCCGGTGCCGGGAAGAACCTCGCTGACGACAAAATCGTGGAGGATTTTGGCAACCTTCAGGCCGGCAACGGATACGCGCTCGACGTCGGACATACGAACACACCAAGTTGGTATCGGCCTGAAGGGTTATGCCTCAACTACAGCCGGCAGGCTATCGGACCAAGGGAGGATGCAAGAGAGGATGCGTGTGCGCCGGCACGCATTAAGCGCTACAAGCGCCGGTGATTTCGTTATCCAGGATGCCGGAAGATCAATGACAGCCCTCTTGGCGACACGCGTAATGCGGGCCGACACGGCTTCGGTCGCGGAAGCGGCGCGCATTCTTACCGCCGGCGGCCTGGTCGCATTCCCGACCGAGACCGTCTACGGCCTCGGCGCCGACGCCAGCAACGGGCGGGCCGTAGCGCGCCTCTACGAAGCCAAGGGCCGGCCGGCGTTCAATCCGCTCATCGCCCACGTCCTCGATCTGCAAGCGGCGCGCGCGCTGGCGCGTTTCGATGCCGATGCGGAGCGGCTCGCCGCGGCGTTCTGGCCGGGGCCGCTCACGCTCGTTCTTCCCCGGTCAGGGCAATGCCCGGTGGCGGAGCTCGCGACCGCCGGCCTCGATACCATCGCCGTGCGGGTCCCCAATCACAAGGTGGCGCGCGAAATCCTCGGCGCTTTCGGCAAGCCCGTGGTGGCGCCGTCGGCCAACATTTCCGGCCACGTCTCGCCGACGAATGCCGCGCATGTCCTCGCCGATCTGGGCGGCCGCATCGATCTCATCGTCGATGGCGGCCCGACCCCGGTCGGCATCGAGTCGACGATCGTCGCCTGTGTCGGCAAGCCGGTCCTGTTGCGACCGGGCGGCCTGCCGCGCGCGGCGATCGAGCAAACGCTGAAACACGTACTTGCCGACGCCCCGGCCCCCACGGCCGGCGCGGCGGACGCGCCGGTCGCGCCGGGCATGCTCGCCGCGCATTATGCGCCGCGCACGCGGCTTCGCCTCGACGTGCGCCGCATCGAACCCGGCGAAGCTTTGCTCGCCTTCGGGCCTGAGCTGCCGGAACACGCCAAGGCCGCCAAATTGGCGCTGAACCTTTCCGCGCGCGGCGATCTGATCGAGGCTGCGGCCAATCTGTTTTCGCATCTACGTGCGCTCGACGCCACCAGCGCCGCGGCTATCGCGGTCATGCCGGTCCCCGGCGACGGCCTTGGCGAGGCGATCAACGACCGCCTCCGCCGCGCCGCGGGCGGCGATAGGTGATGCGCCGGCGGGCAATCTGGCTTATTTAATGGAAGACCCTGTTGGATTTAATGGAAGACCCTGTTGGAAACGCCTTGATGCTCGACAAGCCGCCAGCTGCCATCGATCAAACGCTGCTCGCGCGTTTTGCCGCGATCGTCGGCGAGAAATACGCCATCACTGATCCGGCGATGCAGGCGCCCTATGTCGTCGAGATGCGCGACATGTTTCCCGGACACACGCCGATGGTGCTGCGGCCCGCCACCGTCGCCGAGGTGGCCGATATCCTCAAGCTTGCCAACGCGACCGCGACGCCGATCGTACCGCAAGGCGGCAATACCGGCCTGGTCGGCGGGCAGACACCGCTCAACAACGAGATCGTCTTGTCGCTGAACCGGCTCGACCGCATCCGCGAAGTCGACCCGGTTTCCAACACCATGACCTGCGAGGCCGGCGTCACCTTGCAGCGGGCGCGCGAGGCCGCCGCCGCCGTCAATCGTCTCTATCCGCAATTGCTGCCGTCGGAAGGCACCTGCACCATCGGCGGCAATCTCTCCACCAATGCCGGCGGCACCGCGGCGATCGCTTACGGCGTCTCCCGCTCGCACGTGCTCGGCATCGAGGTGGTTCTGGCCGACGGACGTATCCTCAAGGACCTCAACAAGCTCAAGAAGGACAATACCGGCTACGACCTGAAAAACCTGTTCATCGGCGCCGAAGGCACTTTGGGCGTGATTACGGCGGCGGTGCTGCGGCTCGTGCCGCGGCCGCGCTCGATCGAGACCGCCTTTGTCGGCCTGCCTTCGCCGGCGGCGGCACTGGCGCTGCTCACGCTCGTCGCGGACGCCGCCGGCGGCAACGTCACCAGCTATGAATTGATGACGCGCAGCGCTTTGGAGCTGGCGCTTCGCCACGCCGCCGGCTGCCGCGACCCGCTGGCGGCGCCGCATCCCTGGTATGTGCTCATCGAGCTATCGTCGCAGGCGAAAAGCGGGCCGCGCGACGTCATCGAAGACCTGCTGGCGCAGGGGCTCAAGCGCGGCCTCGTCGCCGATGCGACAATCGCCGACAGTCTCGATCAGGCGAAGATGTTCTGGCGCATCCGCGAAATGCTAGGCGAAGCGCAGCGCCACGCCGGCGGTTCGATCAAACACGATGTCTCGGTCCCGGTGGCGGCGGTGCCGGAATTCCTCAAGGAAGCGGACGCCGCGGCGACCGGGCTTATTCCCGGCGCTCGGCCGATGCCGTTCGGCCATCTCGGCGACGGCAATATCCACTACAACGTCATCCAGCCGGAAGGCGCCGACAAGGCCGAGTTTCTCAAGCGCTGGGACGATATGAATGCCGCGATCTTTGCGGTGGTAAAAAAATACGGCGGATCGATTTCCGCCGAGCACGGCGTCGGCGCGCTCAAGCGCGACCTGTTGCCGTCGGTCAAGGACCCGGTCTCGTTCGAACTGATGAAGAGTCTCAAGCGCATGCTCGATCCCAAAAATATTCTCAATCCCGGAAAAATGCTGGCGCCTTAGATCGCCGCGGCAGCATTTTTTGCGCGCGTTTCTTTTGTGTCATGCCCGCGCAACGTTTCATCCGATTGCCCAACATGTCGGCACGAAATTTGTGCGATCTGCACAGCTTTCGTCATTATTTTGTCCGAGTGTTTGTTGTATAGGAGAGTCAAGTTTCGCTTCACCGCGAGCTTTGAAGTTCCAATAAAATCAAGCCTCGGCCCAGCGTAGAAAACGGGTCGCACCAAAACGTCACCTGGGGAAGGATCGCCCTGGACCGTCTTTTTGGAGCGCGCCACCATGTCGCATTATCTTCACAGCCACTCGCTCGCCGGTCTCAGCGCGCGCCGGTCGATCCCGTGGCGCGCGTTCTTCAACCGCGCTGTCGACATGGTGCGGATGTGGGCGCGGCGGCAGCGGCGACGCCATGAACTTCTCGACTTTATGGCGATCGATCACCGCGCGGCCGCCGACATCGGGGTGACCGGCAACGATGCGCGCGAGTGGGCGCAGCGGCCGTTCTGGCGCGCCTAGGGCGTGTACTCATAAATCGGGAGGCTTGCCTCGATGTCTGCTTTTACCCCGATAACGACAGAATAGCGGGCGTGCCGGGATTTCAGCTTTGGGCGAAATTGACCGGGACCTGATCCGCGGAGAGCATTATGGCCAGCGGTCATGTGAACCGCACTCAAAGGCCGAACACATGGGACCGGAATCCGCAACTAGTTTCGCGACGCCAGACCTCCGCGCGAAAAATTTCCGCCGGCTCCCATTTTTGCTGGCGGGCGAGCGTTCACTATCTGTTAAGACGCTCCGCCGTCGCGGGCGAACGCTGCTGGGGCGGAGGTAAATCCAGTTTGGCACGGATTTTCCAGCACTCCTCAATAAAGGCCTCGATCCGGTCGGTCTGCATAAGCGACAACAGTGGCTGCAGCTGCTCTTTGTCAAGTTCCCACCAGCGCAGCTTCAGCATTTGCGCAATTGTTTCATCGCAAAAGCGCAGCCGAACCGGCTTCGCCGGATTGCCGACGACGATGCAGTAGGGGTCAACGTCGCGGCTGACGACAGCGTGCGCGCCGATTACCGCGCCATGGCCGATGGTCACGCCGGACAGCAGGGTCGCGGCCGCGCCAATCCAGACATCAGAGCCCACAACGATGTCGCCACGCGACCAAGTAGCGTCGGCCACCTGTGGTGTACAAAACAGCATGGACATCGGGAATGTCGTCACCCGCTCGACGCGATGGTTGCCGCCAAGAATGAACTCTGCATCGGCGCCGATACTGCAATAACGGCCGACAATAAGACGTGAGTTCCGATCCCATTGCCGGATGATCGGCGCGCCGTACGAGTACTCGCCGATCTCGAAACCGCAACGCGCGACGTAATAAGCGAGGTGGCGGCGCAGGCCATGCTCCCTGCTAATGCCCCGTCGATAACACCGGACCCTGTGCTTTCGCCAGAACTGAGAAAAGACCGACAGGCAATAACCCCTTTCGCGATCCGGATCTGCTCTCCGTGTTCGCGACGCCCTTTTGATGATAGTACACCATACGATCAATTGTGCATTACAGCAAAACGGAAGCGCATTGGCGGTAATGGGTCATGTGTGGACGGCTCCGAGTTGGCAAGGACTTTCTTCACGAGTGCAGCATTGGTCGGTGCAGCCATGTGTTCGGCCTTTGAATGCGGTTCACATGACCGCAGGCCATAATGCCCTCCACGGATCAGGTCCCGATCAAAAGCGCGCATTCGACAATGCTCTGGCCCAAGTGGGTTGTCCTGATCGCCGGATCGACCGGCTCTGCATTACGTGCTGTTCGCCCTTCCCAACTTTCACATCATGCCGGATGCCCGACGTGATCTCGTTCAAGCCGCGAGCGCGGCCGGTTCTTTGTAGCGTTCGCCCTTTGCCATGATCGCCCACGCCATCCTGGCGATCTTGTTGGCAAGCGCGATGGCCGCGACCTTGGTGGGTCGCCGCGCCAGCAGTGCTGTAAGCCAGGGTCGATGCTTGGTTCCGTGGATTTTGGCATAGCGGATGACGGCGAGCGCACCGGTCGTGAACAGGCTGCGCAGATAACGATCGCCCCGTTTGCTGATACTGCCAAGCCTGTCCTTGCCGCCGCTCGAGTTCTGTTTGGGGACGAGCCCGATCCAGGCCGAGAAGTCTCTTCCTGACCGGAAAGCCTTCGGATCGGCGATGCTGGCAACCAGAGCGGTCGCCAGTGCTGGGCCGACGCCCGGTATATCGTCGAGCCGCTGGCTCGCCTCACTCGATCGGTGCCAGGCCATGATCATACGATCGAACTCCAGGATCTGTACCTTCAACATCCGCAGTTGGGCGCCGAGAGCGGTTACACAAGCCCGGGCAACGTCGGGCAGCCGTTTGTCGTTGGAATCGGCGGCGACCTCGAGCAATTGTTCGACGCCATTGCGCCCGACCGGCGCGACGATCCCAAACTCCGCAAAAAGGGCACGGACAACGTTGATCACCGCGGTCTGCTGGCGGATGAACAAGTGACGGGTACGATGCAATGTCAGGCAGCTCTGTTGTTCGGCTGTCTTGGTTGCGACGAACCGCATGTTCGGTCTGCTGACTGCTTCACAGATCGCCTCCGCGTCGGTTGCATCGTTCTTATGTCGCTTCACGTAGGGCTTCACATAAGCTGGTGGCATCAATCGAACAGTGTGGCCAAGCGCCTGGAGCTCGCGCGACCAATAATGCGATGAGGCGCAGGCTTCGATACCGACCAGGCAGGGCGGCAGCTTCTGGAAGAAGGCCAGGACGTAGCGACGCTTCAACTGACGCCGAACGACGACCTGCCCACTAGCATCAACGCCGTCAACCTGAAAAACCGACTTCGCGATGTCGAGACCAATCGTAGAAATCGTTTGCATGGATAGCTCCTCCGAATCGTGGGAGCCTTAAACAGCGCCCACATCTTTGGCACTCTCGTGCCCGTGGAGGAGCCGTCCACAGCATCAAAAGCGGACGAGACGGCTCTAATTCGTGATGTCTGCTCCTCCCCCGAAAGCAGCCATTGCCTGCCACATTTTATGAGTACACGCCCTAGACATAACCGCAAAAATGCGACAGCGTCGTTTAATCAGTGTTTTTTCTTAAAGGCGCGTTGAGCACCTCTGCTGCCGCCTGGGTATAAGTTTCTCCAAGACTTTTAATTTGCTCACCAAATAAAGCCAATTGAGACTGCATGAATTCGGCCTGAATAGGCACGACCTCCATGAGATCTTTCGCTTGGCTTAGTTTGTGCGCGTAGTCGCGAGCAATCGCTATGTTCTTCTGGGCAGAGGCCTTTGCTTTTCCACCTAACTCAGTCTCACCCATCGGGTGAGATGAAATGGTCTTCTGAAGAAAATCGAGATATTGATTCACTGACTTCAGGACCTCCTCTCTGACCAGTCCTACGAACTGATCCAGCGTTACGTTCCAATCTGTCATTTTCTCGTTTGCCATTGTGGTGCTCCTAGGAAACAGAGAAGATAGCCTAAAGCCACAGCGTTAGATGGCGCGAACGTGACCCCATGGCGGCGCTTACCTTAAATCCCGCACCTTTTATTGATCCAAGTCAACAACCGTCCCTACCGCACCAATCGAGATCAATCGGTGCGCGCCGCTAGAACAAAGTCGGCTGGTCGTCGCGTTTCTTTTGCTTGGCTTCGGCAGCCGGCGTCGGCGCGGCTTCCGGCTGACCGGGTTTTGCCGGCGACACCGCCTCGATGAGGCGCGGATCGTCGTTGGCGACGCGGTTAACCGCCGGCGAAATTTCATAACATTCGAACAATCCCTCGGGTGCCGGCGCGATCAGCGCCGCGGCGGTCAGCGCATCGACCCTGGCGCAATCGAGCCAGAGGTTGAACGCCTCCGGCGCGACCACGACCGGCATGCGGTCGTGGATGGCGGCGAGCGCGCGATTGGCCCGCGTGGTGACAATGGCGGCGGTGTCGACCTCTTCGCCGTTCGGCCCGGTCCAGGTCTCCCACAGTCCGGCAAAGGCGATCGGCCCGCCGGATTTGGGGCGCACGAAATAGGGCCGCTTCGGTCCGCCGCTGCTGCTTCCCCATTCGTAGAAGCCGTCGGCCGGGATCAGGCAACGCCGCCGCCGCATGGCGTTCCGGAACGAGGGTTTGTCGAGCACGAATTCGCCGCGCGCATTGACCAGGAGCGAAAACGCCTTCGGATCCTTCACCCAGGCGGGAACGAAACCCCACCGCACAAGCGCGAAAGCGCGCTTGCCGTCGACGAGCCGCACGATCGGGATCGGCTGGGTCGGCGCCACATTGTAACGCGACGGGAAATTCGGCGCTTCCTCATAGCCGAACAGCGCCCTGACGGCGTCCGCAGGCGAGGTGATGACATAGCGTCCGCACATTGGGGTAAGCTTCCAACCTCCGGCGGCGACGGTGACGCGCACCGTGACCGATCATAGCCAAATGGGATCGCTCCTTGACCTCTACCACTGGGCAAGCCCGAACTTATCCAAGCCGGCCGTATCTGGCGGTCAGCGCAGCCGTCTTTCGTGACGGGCGCGTGCTGATCGTGCGCCGGGCGCAGCCGCCGGCTCATGGCCTCTATACGCTGCCGGGCGGCGGTGTCGAACTGGGCGAGACGCTCGAGCAGGCGGTGATGCGGGAGGTCCGCGAGGAAACGGGCCTCGACATCGAGCCGGTCGCGCTCGCCGGCTATCGGCAGATGATTGCGCGCGATGCCGCCGGACGGATCGAGCGCCATTTCGTCATTCTGCCGTTTGCGGCGCGCTGGCTCGCCGGCGAGGTTTCGCTGAACGCGGAAGTGGCCGAGGCGAAGTGGCTTTTGCCCGCGGAGATCGGGGCGCTCAATACCACCGAGGGGCTCGCCGAGATCGTCGCTGCCGCCTGGCAACGGATCGCCGGATAACCGTCTCAACCATGCCGCGTGGTGATGCTTGGCGCGCGGCCCGCTCGACCGCTATCCTCGCTCCGGATTCCAATGCCGCGAACCCCGCTCATCCTTTCGCTGCTGCTTTGCCTTGGCGCCGGCCCCGCCGCGGCACAGCTTCCGCTACAAACCCAGCCGCCGCAGGCTCAGCCACGGCCGCCGGCCGCGCCGCAATTTGCCCCGCAGGCGCAGCCTCGGCCGCAGGCTTCGCCGCAATTTGCCCCGCAAGGGCAGCCGCGGCCGGGCCAGCCGCACGCGCAGCCGCAGACCCCGGCGCAAAACACGCCCGCGCCCTATGACCGCGATTTGCAGCGTCTTTCAGAGATCCTCGGCTCGCTGCATTTCCTGCGCGCCATCTGCGGCACGAACGAAGGCCAGAAGTGGCGGGACGAGGCGCAGACCCTGATCGACGCCGAAGCGCCGGCTGGCGAACGGCACAATCAAATGGTGGCGAGCTTCAACCGCGGCTATCGCGCCTTCCAGCAGAGCTACCGCACCTGCACGCCGGCGGCCAATTTCGCCATTCGGCGCTATCTCGAGCAAGGGGCCAAAATCGCCCGCGAAATCACCGCCCGTTACGCCAATTGAGGCCCCGTTTCCGCATAGCAAAAACCACCTATCTAACGGAATAAGCTTTCGAATTAACCCTTCCTCAAGGTTCGACTTAGCGTCCGCCGGGGCCGTGCTAACGTCCGCCGGACAGGGACGCTGCCGGGCTGCGGCGACATTAGAAACTAATGACAACGGCGACGCAAACTCCCACGGCACACGAAGCCGTGCCGGACCACGAACAAAAGCGCCTCGCGCTCGGTTATCTGCAGGATGCGTGGGCGGAAGCGCATCACGAAGGCATCGACGGCGATTGCCTGGCGCAAACCGCGCTGTTTCTCGCGCTTGCCGAGCTGATTTCGACCTACGGCGAGGAAGCCACCGCCCGCTACACCGAAAATTTTGCGCTGCGTATCCGCAACGGCGAATTCTCCGTCGAGCTGTCGCGGCAATAATGGCCGCAGCGCTTTCGGCTTAACGCCGCACTGTCGCTACGAACCCTTGAGGGGAACCGGCCGGCGTCTTAGCTTGCGCTGGTGCCAGGAAACTTCCCATCAAGATTCCCGCTATGAAGGCCGCCCTCCTCCCCGACCGCGGCGTGGTCAAGGTCGCCGGCGACGACGCGCGGAACTTTCTTCACGGGCTCGTCAGCGCCGATATCCTCAAGCTCGCGCCGGGAGAAGCGCGTTTTTCCGCGTTGTTGTCGCCGCAAGGCAAGATTTTCGCCGATTTTATCATCGTCGAGGCGCCGGCGCGGGACGGCGGCGGTTTCTTCCTCGACGCGCCGCGCGCGCTCGTCCAATCCCTCGTGGCCAAGCTCAACATGTACAAGTTGCGCTCCCGGGTGATGATCGAAGATCTATCCGAAGTTCTCGGCGTACTGGCGGCTTGGGACGGCAGCGGCAAAGGCACGTTTGGCCTCGCCTACGCCGATCCCCGCCTGCCGGCGCTGGGGGTTCGCGTGATGCTGCCGCCGCATCGCGCCCCCGACGCGGCCACGGGCCTCGGCGCCACACTCGTCGATGCGGGCGCCTACGACGCCCATCGCATCGCGCTCGGCATCCCGCACGGCGGCGTCGATTTCAGTTACGGAGACGCCTTTCCCCACGAAAGCGACATGGACCAGCTCGGCGGCGTCGATTTCGCCAAGGGCTGCTATGTCGGCCAGGAAGTGGTTTCGCGCATGGAGCATCGCGGTATCGCGCGCACGCGCGCCGTGCCGGTTCGCTATGAGGGCGTCATGCCCGAGGCTGGTGTCGCGGTCACGGCCGGAGAGCGCCAGGTCGGCACGATGGGATCGGCGGCCGGTGGCCGCGGGCTCGCGCTTCTTCGCCTCGACCGCGTCGCGGACGCGTTCACTCACGGTGAGCCGCTCATTGCCGGCGGCATTGCCATCCGGCCGGTCAAGCCCGACTGGGCGCGCTTTGCCTTTCCCGACGGCTCCAAAGCTGCCGAGTAAGCCGCCGCATGACCGCCGCTCCTTCTCCTGTCGTTGCCGATGCCGGGCTCGTGCGCTGTCCCTGGCCAAAGAATGACGCGCTTTATTGCGACTATCACGACCAGGAATGGGGCGTGCCCGAATT
>Ga0208696_1000317_pt1 | contig 33212 bp, 32 predicted proteins | sample Sb_taG_9_FD_187711 | JGI IMG/M metagenome (GOLD analysis project Ga0208696, IMG submission 187711) | Peat soil microbial communities from Weissenstadt, Germany - Sb_50d_b_LC metaG (SPAdes) (version 2) | ecosystem: Environmental > Terrestrial > Soil > Wetlands > Peat | place: Germany... | reverse complement strand
TCCAAATCAGGCCCTGAGGCGTGTGGATCTTGCTATCGAAGGAGGATTTCAGCTGCCTGCCGACCTGGCATCATCCGGGGTGCGCATGTTGCTGTTCTTTGTATGTTTGGCCTACCACCCCAGGTCTCCAAAGGTCGTACTTCTGGAGGAGCCCGAAACGGCCATCCATCCCAAGCGGCTTGGCCACGTGATGGGCCTTCTGCGCGAGTTGGTTTCCGGGGCGCACGGCGGGCATCCCGTGCAACTCATCGTGACGACTCACTCTCCCTACCTGCTCGATCACGTCCGCATGGGTGAGGATCAAGTGCTGGTCTTCCACCGCGACAACGATGGCAGTCGCACGGCCGAGCCGGCTGACGCCGAGCGACTCAAGCTGTTTCTCGATGAGTTCCTGCTCGGTGAGGTCTGGTACAATCAGGGCGAAGAAGGGCTGGTGAAGAAGCACAAATGATCGAGTTGCTCATCGTCGGAGACGGCCCAGGGGACACGGCGACGGTTCCTCATCTCGTCGGTCGTATCCTTGGTGTCAATGTCCGTGCGACATTCAAGCATTGGGCGCGCATCCACAGGGAAGGGAGCGGGAAGGGCTACCGGAAGAAGCTGCTGTTCGCGATGAGGCAAGCCGTTGACGCCGACGCGACGGGGCTCGTGATGACCGTCGATGTTGATAACGATCCGCAGGGGCGGAAGTTGAAAGAGCTGTGCAACGCCCGCGACGAGGCGCGCCAATCCGCTCCCGCATTCCCCACGGCGTTCGGGGAGGCGAATGTCCACGCGGAGGCCTGGCTGCTCGACGATCGAGTCGCGGTTCGGCAGGGACTTCGCCTCGTCGGCGGCCATCCGATCCCCAACGTGCGAGACGTCGATAGCCCGAAGGAGGAACTCGAACAGCTCAGGCGACAGAGCGAGCGGTGCGCGGATTCGATCAGCGCCGTCTTGACCGACATTGCCAGGCTGGTCGAACCGTCATCCTCCCGGTGTCCCCACTGGAAGGAGACTGGGTTTCACCGTTTCGCCGAAGAGGTTCGTCAAGAACTCGGTCCGCTCGTGAAGCAGTGCGGTTCCGACTGCCCCGGCGGCGACGCCTGCGTTTGTAAGGAACAGCCGCGGGCGGGCGAGGTGTGATCCCTGCCCGCTCGTTCCCCTGGGTCGTCTGCTACCCCAGCGCTCCCAGTTCCCCGTTGATCTCTTCCACGTCGAACGCCTCCGGGTCGAACTCCCCGCCGACCCACTCGAGCCGTTCCTCGTGCTCCGGATGATTTGGGTCCGTGATCGCGTCCACGAAGTCGCCGTAGCCCCACGGGCCGCCGCAGTCCTCCGGCGGGCCGGCGCGCTTGCCCGTGACACACCGTGGGTACTGCACGCCCGGCTCCGGCGGGAGCGTCTTCTCGATCTGGACGACGTGCTCCCAGTTGTCGCCGAAATCGTAGGTGTAGGTGAACTTCTTCAGCCCCGAGGCCGCGATGCGGCTCAGGCTCATTTTGCGCTCGGGGGCGGCGTCGAGATCCTGCATCTGCTCGGGGTCGCCGTACTGCTCCCCGCCGATCTCAAAAGCGTGCAGGTGAGAATCGCTCCAGCCGAAGCAGACCTGGATGATATTGTGGAGCCTGTCCAGCGTGCAGTCCTGCACCTGCACGCGCCGCCAGACCGGCGGCCGGATGCCGGCCAGGGTGATCTTCAGTTGGTAGACCGTGCCCGACGTCTTTGCCTTGGCCATGACCGTGCTCCGTGCTCCAACGCTCTGGGAGGGGTGATCGTGGCTGGTAGCCTACTCCCCGCCGCCGGGACCCGCAAGCCCCGACGGACCCTTCTGGACTACCGGGACCAGATTTGCTACCACAGCGGTAACGAGTCCCGAACGACAGATCACCCCTGAGGAGCACCCCATGCGCGACAACGCGATCACCCGTCGTCACCTGGTTCAAGCCGCCGCCGCGGCCGTCGTCACCGGACTTCCGCAGCTGGCGGCCGCCGAGGAGAAAGCCGTGAGCAAAGGGCACATCAAGCAGTCGATCGTCTTCTGGTGCTTCAACACCGCCGGCGAGAAGTGGGACGTCGAGAAGACCTGCCAGGTCGCCAAGGCGCTTGGCTGCGTCTCGGTCGAGGTCGTCGCACCGGAAGACTGGGGCATCCTCAAGAAGCACGGCCTCGTCTGCGCCCTCGCCCCCAACGGCATGCCGGGTTGGCCGTTTGTTAAGGGCTTCAACAACCCGAAGTATCATGAGGAGGTCATCGGCCACACGAAAAAGGCCATCGACGCCTGCGCCGACGTCGGCTTCCCCAGCGTGATCGGCTTCAGCGGCTACAAGTGGCGCGACGCCGAGGACCCCAAGAGCGGCGAGATCCCCCGCGACGAGGGGGCCGACAACTGCGTCAAGGGGCTGAAGGAGGTCGCCGCCCACGCGGAAAAGAAGGGCGTGACGCTGTGCGTCGAGCATCTGAACACGCGTGACGACACGCACCCCATGAAGGGCCACCCCGGCTACCAGGGCGACGACCTCGACTGGCTGGCCAAGGTGATCCGTCGCGTCGGCTCGAAACGCGTGAAGCTGCTTTTCGACATCTACCACGTGCAGATCATGCACGGGGACGTCATTCGGCGCCTCGAGCAGAACAAGGACATCATCGGCCACGTCCACACGGCCGGCAACCCGGGCCGCGGCGAACTGGACGACAAGCAGGAGATCAATTACCCCCCGATCATGCGCAAGCTGCTGGAGATCAAGTACACCGGCTACGTCGGGCAGGAGTTCATCCCGACGCGCGACCCGCAGGAGGGGCTGCGCGAGGCGGTGAAGTTATGCGACGTGTGATATCGGCCGCTTGCGGCTTCGCGGTCGTGCGAAGCCGCAAGCGGCTACGGCGCGAATTCGTCCAGCGCCTGTGTCAGCCGGTCGATCTCGTCCGCCGTGTTGTAGTGGACCAGGCCGAGCCGCAGCAGCCCGCCCGCGTCTTCCAGCCCCAGGCGCTCCGTCAACTCCACCGCGTAGAAATTGCCGCTCCAGGCGTAGACCTGCCGTGCCGCGAGGTGCTTCGCTAGGTCCTCCGACGAATGGCCGGGCAGCGTGATCGATACCGTCGGCACACGCTCCCCCAGCCGACCCGGGTCGGTAATGCCCCAGACCCTGAAGCGCTTCCTCCCCGCCAGTGCCGCCAGCAATTTCCGCGTCAGTCCCACCTCGTACTCCTGAATCGCCGCCATTCCCGCGTGGACGTTCAAGCGCCGGTCGCTCATCTCCGGGAAGCGCCCGTGGTACTCCCCGTGCCGCTCGCCGATCTCCCCCAGGTACTCGACGGCGGCCGCGACCCCGGCGATCCCCTCGTGGTTCTGCGTGCCGGTCATCCACCGGTCGGGCGGCCGGTCCGGCGCCGGCCGGACCTTGTACGCCGGCAGACTCGCCAGCAGACTCGGTTTGCCCCAGAGGATGCCCACGTGGGGGCCGAAGAACTTGTACGCCGAGCAGGCGAGGAAGTCGCAGCCCCATGTTTGCACGTCGATCGGGCCGTGTGGGGCGTAGTGGACGGCGTCCACGAAGACGAGCGCGCCGACGGCATGCGCCCATTCCGCGACGGTGCGGACGTCATTGACCGTGCCGACGGCGTTGGAGGCGGCGCCGATCGCGACGACCTTCGTGCGCCGGCTCAGCTTGCGGCTGAGGTCTTCGAGGTCGAGGGTGCAGTCTTCCGGATGAATGTCCACGAACTGCACGGTGGCCCCGGCGTCTCGGGCGGCGAGGACCCACGGCCGGACGTTGGCGTCGTGGTCGAGGCGGGTGACGATCACCTCGTTGCTGGGCCCGAGGAATTCCCTGCCGATCGCCCGGCTGAGATGGAAGGTCAGCGAGGTCATGTTTTGGCCGAACACGATCCCATCGGGGTCGGCGTTGAGCAGGTCGGCGACGGCCTCGTGGGCGTCGGCCAGGATGGCGTCGGACTCGACGCTGGTGGCGAAAACGCCGCCGTGGTTGGCGTTGCAGGTGCTGAGGTAATGGACGAGGGCGTCGATGACGCGCTGCGGCACCTGCGTCCCGCCGGGGCCGTCGAGGAAGGCCGGGGTGAGGCCGCTGCGCGACTGCCGCAGCGCGGGGAACTGCCGGCGAAGAGCCTGGACGTCGAATTTCGTCATGACTTGCCCCCCACCAACGCCGCCAATGCCTTCCCCGTTTCAGGATGCTCAGCGAGCAGCCTCTGCACCGCCGCCTCATCCTCGCTGACCGCCGCCCGTGCGGCGGTGCCTCCCGTCGCCGCCTCCGGCCACACCGGCTCCACTCCCAGCAATCGCGCCAGCGCCTCGGTCGTCGCCGGTTGCTCTCGCAGCAGTGCCTGCACCGCCGTCTCTTCCGCGCTCAGTTCCACCGCGGGCCGCGCGGGCTGCGAAGCCGCAGGCGGCGCCGCTGCCTCCCAGGGCGGGCGCCAGCCGCACAGCGCCGACAGGCTCGCGGGGAAACACGTCGCCGCCTCCTTCAGCAGCGCCGGCAGCACCGCTTCCCCGTGCGGCCGCAGCGTCATGAGCAGGCTCGGCAGCCACGGCATCAGCACCGCGTCGGGCAACTTCTCGAACGCCCGGCTCAGCAATTCCACCACCAGCCGGGCCACCAGCGGCGTGAACTTCAGCGCCAGCAGGAACCCATTCACGTACCCGGGGAACGACGACAGCGCCAGCCGATTCTCCAGGAGGCCCGCGAAGAACTCGCGGATCGCCTCGACGGTGCGCAGGCCCAGCAGCCATTCCGCCGACCAGAGCAGACCGAGCTTGTTCGGGTCGTCGGTCACCGGGGCCGACTGCTGGATGGCGATGAGCAGTTGCGAGCGGTTGCAGCCGAGCGATAATGCCAGACTTTCCAGGTTGAAGATGAACGCCAGCATGCCGGCGACCTGGTCGGGCGTGGTGCCGCGGTCGCCGAACGCCGCCGGCAACAGCGTGGCGTAGTGCGAGTAGCCGGCCGTCACGAAGCGCTTCACCCACTCCGGCAACCCCGTCGGCGTCGAGCGGAAATAGTGGACCAACCGCCTCACCCGCTCGAAAATCTCCGGCGCCGACTGCGCCCCCGTCTCCTGCAGCAGCAGGCCGACCGCGTGCTCGCCGATCTCTTCCGTCAGCCGGGCGCTTTTCAGGTACAGCACGCAGTCCTCGGCCGCGGCCAGGGCGCTCACCGCGGTCGCCCCGCCGGCGAACGCCTTGGCCTTCAAGCGCTTTTCCAGGACGTGCTCGACCGTCACGCCCTCGTAGCCGAGCTGGATCAGCGGCGTCTGGTTTTTGCCGACGGCCAGGTCCCACGACTCCTGCACCGGCGCCTGCCCCAGGACGCGCTCGCCCATGATCGGCCGCAGCACGCTGCCGCCGAGCAGGTAGCGCAGTTTCCACAGCAGGTCGGAGCAGGGCAACAGGTCGGGTCGCTCGCGGTAGTCGAGCAGCGCCCGCTGGATGCTCGTCGCCTGCAGGTTGATCTTCAGCGGAGCCAGGCGCTCGTAGACGTCCTGGGCCAGGGGCGGCAGCGAGCTGAAGCCGACCTGGCCGCGGCGGTCGCCGCCGAGGAGCACGTCGCAGAGCCGCTCGATGTTGCGCTTCTTCGGCGTGCGGTCCTTCTCCAGGCAGGTGATGGCCGCGTCGCGGAAGTCGTAGGGCGTCGGGTGATGACGGTTGCGCATCTGGGCGAGGAGGATCGCCGTGTGATAGACGCTGATGGAGTCGGCCGTCGTGGCGAGGTACCCGTTTCGCCGCGCCAGGTCCGTGACGCCGACGCACCAGGCGAGGAGCTGTTCCTCGTCGGCGCCGGCCAGCGCCGGGGGCCGCATCAGGTAGCCCAGCAGCGAGTCGGCACCGGGGGAGGGAACCTGGCTTGCCGTTTCGCGCTCGGGGGGCGCCTCCGCCGGTGCCGTCTTTTTCCCCTTCGTCTTCTCCTTTTCCTTCCGCGCCAGGGCGAATTCCTTCACGTTGAGCGCCCGCCGGTGCTTGTCCCAGCTGGCGTCGGACAGCGTCACGGTCCCGGACGGGAAGTGAAACTGATGGTCGATGGCGGCGTAGCTCGACGGGATCAAGCCGTACAGCCAGGTGGTACTCGTCTTCGGCGGGACATCCCAGCGGTTGTTGTTCGTGGTGCCGAATTCCTCCACGTCGCTGACGGCGTGGACGGCGCCGCAAATATACATCGCCTCGGCCGGCTTGACCTTCTTCGCGGCGAGATGCTCCTTCATGCGCGTCCACATGAAGCGCTCGCGCTGGCGGTCTTCTTCGTGGTCCCGGTCCTTGCGGCCGAGGCGGCGCAGCAGGCTGCCGACGAGGAACATCACGTGGCGATACGTCTCGTAGTCGGCGCCGACGACGGCCTGTTCGACGTACTGGTCCCACCACTCGGCGAAGTAGCGGACGCGGGCGTTTCTCAGCAGGAACTCGTGGAAGCGCTCGAAGGTCGGCTCGACGCCGCCCATCTGCACGCCGACCGCCGCTCCGTGGATGGTCGGCTTCTCATCGCCGCCGCCCGCGGGGTCCTCGTCGCTTTCTTCGTCCTGGGCGAGGTGCTTTTCCAGCTCGCCCTCCTCCTGCGGCATCCATTGGAAGATGTGATCGACGCTTCGATCGACAAAAACGAGTTCCGTTTGCGGGTTTTCCAGGGCGAAGGCGATGGCCTGGTACTCGGCGGAGAATTCCGTGAGCGGGGCGACGACGCTCAGGGGCGTCCAGCTCGCGGGGAAGGCGTCGCTGTGGCCGGCGAAGGCTTGCAGGGCGACCGGCAGCTTGCAGTCGCGCAACTTGTCGAGCAGCGGCCGCAGGTCCTCGCACATCTCCATGAAGAGGACGCGCGGCGGCCGCTGCCGCAGGCGCGCGATCATGTGGACCGCTGCGGCCGGGGAGTGGTGGCAGACGGGGAAGATTTCCAGCGGCTCGTCGGCGGCGCGGCGGACGTCATCGACGAGGCTGCCGAGGAGTTTGCCGAGCGGCTGCGCGTCGGTGGCGAAGGCCTCGGCCGCGGCGAGGAGCTGCTGCCGCAGCGGGTCGAAGCCGGACGCGGAAGGTAAGGCAGCGGTCTTCATGGGGCGCCTCGGTCGGACGACTCAGGGGTAGAACCGGATATGCCTGACGAACGGCAGGGACGGCGACACGTCATTGCAGAAGGCGGTGTCCGCGGTCCAGAACTCGCAGCCCCGCAGGTCGGCGAGCGCGGCGTAGAGCGCGTCATAGATGCGCCGCTGATGAAAGCGCCTGGCGAAATCGCGCGCACGACTTACCATGTCCGAGTGCGTAAGGAGTTGAACATTTGCGGCCGCGACTTGGGCCAGGGCCGTATCGGCTTCGCTCACGCTAAGCACCCCGTTCATGAGCAGTCCTTGCACTACGGTTTCCGTCTCGTACTCGAACATGGGCGGGGCGATCAGGGTGAACCCGGCGGTCTGCGAGTCCTGGAGTAGCTTCCGGGCCTTGGTCCGCCACGGCTCACCCTTTACAACCCACTTGACGGCTACGCTGGCGTCTACACACTTCTCTGGCATATCGCGGCTATCCTTTCCTCACGCTGCTGCCGCAGGATCGCTGCCGCGTCCGTCGTCCCTTGCGAATCGTCCTCGATGTCGTCGCACTCCGCGAGCAGCTGCTCGGCGAGGCGCAGCGCAGCCTGCCGTTTCCGCTCCGCCTCTTCACTCGCCTGTCGCCTCGCTTCAGGCAGATTGGTACTCACCTGCTCGCAAAGGCGCGCCGCTAGCTTCAACTGCTCCGGCGCCGGCAGCTGCATCGCCAGTGCTTCCACCTGTTCCAGCGTTACCGAGTTCATGGTGTTTTCTCCCCACGCCAGCGGCTCAAGGTGCGCCGCGACCCCTGCTTCTCACCGCGAGCGCTCCTGTCCGCAGACCTCGCGTGCCGTCACTCCACTTCAGCGGTGATGCCCGCAGGGTCGCGCGGGACCAGGCGCTGATTCAGGGGGTCCACGAGAAAGTCGAGCGTCTCCAGGACCACCGCTCCGATCAGTGCCGTCGTGCGATCCGGCTCGCTGACCGCCTGGAACGTCCCCTGGCGGCCGAGCAGATCCACGCGCGCGTCATCCACCAGCGGTCGCCGCGCGCTCCGCCGGTCGCCGTAGTGGATCGTCACCTCGCCGACCGGGGATAACCCCAGTCGGTCGGCGACGTCGGTAGGAAGGACGAGGCCGGTGGCGCCCGTGTCCACCACGCCTTCGAGCTGGAAGTGACGTACCTTCTCAAGTGCGAGGGTTCCTTCCTGGGACTTCACCACGTCGCGGTAGTTCGACACCGTGAACTCCAAGGTCACTCGTCCCATCTCCGACTCTCCCTGGTCGCTTGCTGTCTTGGTCATGGGAACGACTCCGGGGGCACGTGACGATGATGTCTCCCGGTATTCTACCCTGATCCGGCGGCTCACGTCATCGTCGCCATCGCGTCCTTGCCGCCCTGCAGGAACGGCTGCCACTCCCCCTTCTGCTCCTTGCCGCGCTTCTCGACCACCGCGTGCCAGAACTTGTTCAGCACCGACACGTCCTCGGGAATCCGCCGCACCAGCGTGCCGACCAGCGACCGCGCCAGCGTGTACGCCTCCAGCTGGCGCTCGCCGAAGAAGTGGCCGTGCAGCACCGCGTCCTCCAAGACGCCGATCTGCTCCGCCGTGGACAGGCTCGACTCCAGCTTCTGGTCCTCCGAGCTAGCCCCCGCCGAGGCCTCGCGCATGTCGGCGAACGTCTGCAACAGGATGTCCAGCAACGCCGGCGGCACGTCCACCTCGAAGCGGTTGCGCGCCAGCAGCTCGCGCGTGCGGAACAGGACAATTTCCTTCTCCGTCTTCTTGTTCGTGACGATAGGGATCTGCACGAAGTTGAAGCGCCGCTTGAGCGCCGTGGACAGGTCGTTGACGCCGCGGTCGCGGCTGTTGGCGGTGGCGATGACGTTGAAGCCAGGCCGCGCGAAGACGATGCCGGCGCCGCCCGACAACTCGGGGATGGAGATGTACTTCTCGCTGAGGATCGAAATGAGGGCGTCCTGCACGTCCGAGGTGCAGCGCGTCAGCTCCTCGAAGCGGCCCATCTCGCCCTTGCGCATGGCGGTCATGATCGGCGACGGGATCATCGACTCGCGCGACTGGCCCGCGGCGATGACCATCGCCACGTTCCACGAATACTTGATCTGGTCCTCGGTAGTGCCGGCGGTGCCCTGGACGACGTGGGTGGAGTTGTCGCTGACGGCGGCGGCGAGCAACTCGGCGAGCCAGCTCTTGCCGGTGCCGGGGTCGCCGATCAGCAGCAGGCCGCGGTCGGAGGCCAGCGTGACGATGGCGCGCTCCACCACGCTGGGGTCGCCGTAGAACTTCTGCCGGATTTCACGCTCCAGCTTGTCGCCGGGCCGCGAGCCGAGGATGAACAGCCGCACCAGGCGCGGCGACAGGCGCCAGGTGAACGGCCGCGGCGCCGTGTCGGCCGCGGCCAGGTAGGCCAACTCGTCGGCGTACTTGACCTCCGCCGGCTGGCGCAGGATCTCGCCGTCGGCCGCGGGCTTCGCGACCTCGGACTTCGCGGGGGCGGCTGGGATGGTTTTCTTGGCCATGAGAGTGCGATCCGTGAGTGAGGGGTTGACCGCCTGGCTCGGCTGACAAGGCACCGGCAGTTTACCGGCCCCCGGCAGCGGCAACAAGTGCCGGCTACCGCTTGCGGTCGGCCGCGCCATCGCTCATACTCGGGGCCAGTCCGTTTAGCCGCCGCCCTCGATTTATCGATTCGCGAAACGATGAATCCGCGCCGCCCCGAGGGCGGCGGCTAAACGAGCAAAGGAGGGGACCAACGATGCGGCGCGCGATCCTGGCGGCGGTACTGCTGGTGGTGGCGGCGTGGCCGGTGCGGGCCGAGGAGCGGCCGCGGCCCAACGTGCTGTTCATCGCCCTGGACGACCTGAACACCGCCCTGGGCTGCTACGGCCACCCGCTGGTGAAGTCGCCGAACATCGACCGGCTGGCGGCGCGCGGCGTCCGCTTCGAGCGCGCCTACTGCCAGTATCCGCTGTGCAACCCTAGCCGGGCGTCGCTAATGTTCGGCCTGCGCCCCGACGCCACCGGCGTCCAGGACAACACGACGAACTACCGCACGACGCTGCCCAGCGCGGTGGCCTTGCCACAGTACTTCCGGCAGCACGGCTACTTCGCGGCGCGCGTCGGCAAGATGTACCACTACGGCGTGCCCAACGACATCGGCAACGCCGGCCTTGACGACGCCAAATCGTGGGAGATGACCGTCAACCCTTGGGGCCGCGACAAGACCGACGAGAAGAAAGTCCTCAACTACACGCCGAAACTCGGCCTCGGCGGGGCGCTGAGCTGGATGATCGCCGACGGCGGCGACGACGAGCAGACCGACGCCCACGTCGCCGACGAGGCCATCCGCATCCTGGAACGGAAGGGCGACCGGCCGTTCTTCCTCGGCGTCGGCTTCTACCGCCCGCACGTCCCCTGCGTCGCCCCGCGCAAGTGGTTCGATCTGTACCCGCTCGACAAAGTGGCTCTTCCGAAGGAGCCGGCCGACGACCGCAAGCACCACCCCGAGGCCGCCTACACGGTGACGCCGCCGAACTACGGCCTGGACCAGGCGAAGCTGACGGATTTCCTGCGCTCCTACTACGCTGCCGTCAGTTACGCCGACGCCCAGGTGGGCAAGGTGCTGGACGCGCTGGAGCGGCTGAAGCTGGCGGACAACACCATTATCGTGCTGTGGGGCGACCACGGCTGGCACCTGGGCGAGCACGGCCTGTGGCAGAAGATGAGCCTGTTCGAGGAGTCGGCGCGGGTGCCGCTGCTCATCGTCGCTCCCGGGATAAAGGCGACCGGCCAGGCGTGCGGCCGGCCGGCGGAATTGCTCGACATGTATCCGACCCTGGCCGACCTGTGCGGCCTGCCGCCGCCGGGGATGGTGCATGGGACCAGCCTGCGGCCGCAACTGGACGATCCCGCGGCGCCGGGGAAGAAGGCGGCCTACACGCAGGTGCGCCGCGGCGGCGGCAAGGACCAGTTCCTCGGCCGCAGCCTTCGTACCGAGCAGTTCCGTTACACGGAATGGGACGGCGGCAAGCGCGGCGTCGAGCTGTACGACCATCAGGAAGACCCGCACGAGCACCGGAACCTCGCCGACGACCCCAACCAGGCCGAACGGGTGAAGGAGTTGAAGGAGTTGCTCAAGGGCGGTGTTACCGAGGGGCCGGGCTTCTACCGCTGGGAGAAAGAGATCCTGGCCATCGAGCGTCGCAACCGGGAGAAGGCTCCGCCGAAGGAGGGGATCGTCTTCGCGGGCAGTTCCAGCATCCGCCTGTGGGACGTGGCGAAATCGTTCCCCGACCTGCCGGTGATCAACAGCGGCTTCGGCGGCTCGCAGATCGCCGACTCGACCCACTTCGCGGAGCGCCTGATCTTGAAACACAGGCCGCGCCTGATCGTCTTCTACGCCGGCGACAACGACACCGCCGCCGGACGGACGCCGGAGCAGGTGCGCGACGACTTCAAGGCGTTCGCGCAGGCGGTCCACAAGGAATTGCCGAAAACGCGGATCGTCTTCCTCGCCGTGAAGCCGAGCCCGGCGCGCTGGGGCCTGTTCGACGTGCAGAAGAAGGCGAACGCCCTGGTGGAGACGTATTGCAAGGGGGACGAGCGGCTGCGCTTCCTCGACGTGGTCAAGCCGCTGCTCGGCGACGACGGCAAGCCGCGCCCGGAACTGTACGCGAAGGACGGACTGCACCTGAACGGAGAGGGCTACAAGGTGTGGGCGGAGTTGCTGAGGCCGCACCTGAAGTGAGAGTCTGTAGCGTCAGCCGCTTGCGGCTTGGCGGAAGCCTGGAATCCGCTAAGCCGCAAGCGGCTTCCGCAACCTCAACCCGAATTCCAACAGACGAGTCAACCACGATGGCACAATACCGGATTGCACTGGTCGGAGTCTTCTGCTTGTTCGCGGGCCGGGCGGCCGCCGATTGGGAGGCGACGACGACCGACCTCGTCAAGGCTGAGAAGCCCGGCGACTTCGGCCTCTGCGGCGTCGTCGTGGACCACGCCGGCGGCGACGTCTTCATCGACCTGAGCGAGAAAGGGCTGTACCGCTCCCGCGACCAGGGCCGGACCTGGAAGAAGCACGGCCCCGTCGTCAGGGGCCGCACCGAATGGCCCGGCTGCCTGATGCTCGACCCGTCGGGCAAGACCCCCCGGCTGCTGATGGCGCTGGTCTACGGGGCGCCCGTCGGCGTCAGTGCGGACGGCGGCGGGGAATGGAAGTTCATGGATAGCAAATCGACCCACGTCGATTGGTGCGCCGTCGATTGGAGCGACCCGGCGATGAAGTTCGTGCTGGCGCTCAAGCACGAGTCGGGCGGCCTGCTCATCGCCTCGCACGACGGCGGCAGGACGTTTGCGGAGGTCGGCAAGGGTTACGGCCCCGCGTGGGTCTTCGATGAGAAGTCCGCCGTCGTCGCCGAGATGAAGACGAAGGATCGGCCGAAGCCGCGGCTGCTACGGACCACCGACGCCGGCAAGACGTTCGAGCCCTGCGGCGACTGGACCGCGACGGCGCTGCCGAAGCCGCGGGAGGGCACCCTTTACTGGCTGGTCGATGGGGCGCTGCTCGCCACGACCGATCAGGGCAAGAACTGGAAGAAGTTGTCGGATGTGAAGGAGGGGCGTTACGGCCCGGTCTTCGGCAAGGAGGCCAGGCAGCTGTTCGTGCTCACCAAGGACGGCATCGTGGAGAGCACGGACGGCGGCGCCACCTGGGGCCAGCCGGTCGCGTTGCCGGCGGCGCTGAAGGGCGTTTCGGCGCTGACCTGGATCGAGTACGACCCGAAGAACGACGTGCTCTACGTCATGAAGATGGGCTCGGACCTGTACCGGCTGACCCGCGGCAAGTGACGAAGGCGGCGGCGAGGGGCGGGACGCGTACAATGAATGGTAGAAGTGGGTTGATCCTGCGCCACGGAAAAAACAAGGACCCCTTGCCATGACCGACATCATCGATGAGATTCGCGACCTCAAGGCCCGCGAGGACGCCGTCATCCTCGCCCACTACTACCAGGAGGGCGAGATCCAGGAGTTGGCCGACGTCACCGGCGACAGCCTCAAACTGGCCCGCGAGGCGACCAAGGTCAGCAACTCCACCATCGTCTTCTGCGGCGTCCACTTCATGGCCGAGACCGCGAAGATCCTCAACCCCGACAAGCGCGTCCTCCTGCCCGACCTGAAGGCCGGCTGCTCGCTCGCCGACAGCTGCCCCGCCCCCAAGCTCGCCCGCTACCAGGAGATGCTCCGCGAGAACGGCCGCCGCTTCCAGACCGTCACGTACATCAACAGCACCGCGGCGGTCAAGGCGCTGTCCGACTGGGTCGTCACCTCCGGCAACGCCGAGGAGATCGTCCGCCGGGTCCCCGCGGATTGCGAAATCCTCTTCGTCCCCGACCGGCACCTGGGGCAGTACCTCTCGGAAGTGACCGGGCGGCCGATGATCCTCTGGAATGGCTCCTGCATGGTCCACGAGATCTTCAGCGTCGCCGACCTGCTGGCGATGAAGAAGAAGCTGCCGCAGGCCCTGACGGTGGCTCACCCCGAATGCCCGGCGAACATCCGCGAACACAGCGACTTCATCGGCGGCACCGAGGCGATGCTGCGCTACATCGGCAACCTCAAGGAGCCCAGCGACCTGCTGGTGGCGACCGAGGCGAACATGATGTGGCAGATGCAGAGCAAATTCCCGCAACACCGTTACCACCCGGTGCCGGGCATCACCTGCGCCTGCAACAAGTGCCCGCACATGGCCCGCAACACCCTGGAAAAGCTGCGCGACTGCCTGAAGAACGGCTACCCCGAGATCACCTGGCAACCCGAGTTCGACCGTGCCCGCGAGGTGCTGCAGCGCAGCCTGCTGCCGGTCGCGCCCGCGAAGAAGCCCGCCCCCGCGCTTGTCGATGGAGATTGACGGAATGAGCCACAGATGAACACGGATGAACACAGATTCAAAACACAGATTAATCTGTGTTCATCCGTGTTCATCTGTGGCTGATTACTTCTTAGCCGGAAGGAATTCGCCGCATGACCCTGCTGCCGCACCGCTTTCTCTTCCGCGTCGCCTCCCCCTGCCGCTACGTCAAGGCGATGCCCGCGGAGGAGGGCGATTTTCTCCTCGACCTGCCCGAGTCGTGCCGGCTGGACAACTTCGCGGCGATGGACGAGGCCCGCAACTTCGCCGACCTGCGCCTGGGATGGAACGAGTTGGGCCTCGGCGTGCAGGTCGAGGTGCGTGGCAAGTCGGAGGTGCCGCAGGGGGATGCCGCCCGGCCGCGCACGTCGGACGGCGTAACGCTGTGGATCGACACGCGCGACGCCCGCACCAGCCACCGGGGCAGTCGCTACTGCCATCAGTTCCATTTCCTACCGGCCGGCGGCGGCTCGGAGCGCGACGAGCCGGTGGTGTCGCAGTCGAAGATCAACCGCGCCCTCCAGGACGCTCCACTCAGCCCGCCGAGCGCCATCCCATTCCGCTGCGAGCGCATCAAGGGCGGCTATCGCATCGAGGCGTTCCTGCCGGCGGCGGTGCTCAACGGCTACGACCCAGAGCAGAACCCGCGCCTCGGCGTCTACTATGCCGTGCGCGATGCGGAACTCGGGGAGCAAGTGCTGAGCGTCGGCGCCGACTTCCCCTTCAGCGAGGACCCGAGCCTGTGGGGCGTGCTGGAGTTGGTGCGCTGACCGCACACCGTTGGGGCCGCTTGCGGCTTCGCACGCCCTGGGAAGCCGCAAGCCACTACTCCCCCGCTGCGATCTCATCGTCCCAGGCGTCAGGGACGGGGTTCTCCTGCGGAGGCGGATCGAACTCCTTCGTCCGGCCCTTGAACAGGACGATCAGCAGCAGCGCGAAACTAATCCCCGCGATTCCCCCTACCACCATCGACGAACTGAGCAGATTCATGGTTGGTCTCCTGGACGCTTCGTTGCGGGATGACCGCTCGACCGCGGCGCTTCGGCGCAGCGACCACCATACCGCCCATCTCCCTTGTGGCAAGTGAATTCTGTCGGCCTGCGAGGATTTTTCGGCTAGCCGACCTGGTCAGAATTTCACGCCAGGGCCTCCCGAACCGCCTTGGTGCCGGGCGCGACGATGCGGATCGGCCGGCCGACGTTCGAGAGGTTCTGCTTCTGGTGGTCGATGCCCAGCGCCTGGCAGACGGTGGCGAGGAACTCCGGCACCGTCACCGGCCGTTCCTTGACGCCCTCGCCGTCGGGGCCGGTGTCGCCGATTACCTGCCCGCCCTTGATGCCGCCGCCGGCCAGCACCGCGCTGAACGAGTTGGGCCAGTGGTCGCGGCCGTCGGCGCGCGGGAACTTCGGCGTCCGCCCGAACTCGCCCATCCACACGATCAGCGTCGTGTCGAGCAGGCCGCGCTCCTTCAGGTCGCGCATCAGTCCCGCCCAGGCCGCGTCCACCGTCTGGCTCAGGCTGCGGACGGTGGCGGCGTTCTGGCCGTGCGTGTCCCAGCCGTTCAGCGTCACCTCGACGAACGGCACCTGTCGCTCCACCAGGCGCCGCGCCAGCAGGCAACCCTGGCCGAAGAGGTTGCGGCCGTAGGCGTCGCGCACAGTCGCCTTCTCCTGGTCCAGGTCGAACGCCTTCGCCGCCTCCGTCCGCATCAGCCGCACCGCCCGGTCGTAGGCGTGCTGATGACTCAACCCGGGCAGGTCGGGGTGGTCGTCCATGAAGTCGCGCTGCACTTGCTTCAGCAGCTCAATGCGGGCGCCGCTTCGGTCCCTGTCGATCTCGGCGGGCGGAGTCAGGTCCTGCACCCGCAGGGCGCGATCGACGTTGTTCTGCCCCTGGCCGCCCGTCTCGCCCACGACCAGCGGGGCGTGGCGCGGGCCCAGGAACCCCGACCCGAAGGCGCCCTCGTTGAGGATGCGGAACGGCGCCACGCTCACGAAGTTCGGCAGCTCCGACTGGTCCTCGCCCAGCTCCTTCGACACCAGCGCCCCGAGCGATGGGTACTCGATCGGCCCTTGCGGGACGTAGCCGGTGCGGAGCAGGAAGGTGGCCCGGCCGTGGTCGCCTTCCTTGCTGGTCATACTGCGGACGATCGCCATGCGGTCCGCGAACTTGGCGATCTGCGGCAGGTGCTCGCTGATCTTGATGCCCGGGACGCTGGTGGCAATCGGCTTGAAGGGGCCGCCGTTGGCGTGAGCGGGCTTGAGGTCGAACGTGTCCAGCTGACTGGGGCCGCCGCTCATCCAGAGAAGGATGCACGAGCGCTTGCGCGCCGGATTTTTTGCGGCATCCTGGGCCAGCGCCTCGAGCCAGCCGGACATCGACGCGCCGACGATGCCGGCCGTGGTCAGACGGATCCAGTCGCGGCGGGACAGGGACGGAGTGCGGGTCATGAAGGATTCCCCCTTTGTTTAGCGGCCGCCGTCGGGGCGGCGCTCGTAGTGACCGCATTTATGCGGTCGCCCGGCGGCCCGGACCCGATAAATCGGGTCACTACGAGCGCCGCCCCGATGGCCGCCGCTAAACGGTTAATGATTCAGGATGAACTCGGGACTGTTGAGCAGCACCCAGAACACGTCGGCCAGCGCCTTCTTCGGATCGCCCTTCTCGACGTACTTGACGAAGCGCTCGCTCTCCTCGGGGCGCGGCTTGCGCGACAGCACCACCAGGTAGAGCGACTCGACCTTGCGGGCCGTGCTGGTGCGCTGCTCGGCCAGGGTCGCCAGCGTTCGGTTCTTCTCCAGACTGCTCCGGTCGGCGATGAACTCGTTGTTCATCAGGTACAGCGCCTGCAAGATCGACGTCTGGTAGTCGGTCTTGTGCTCCTGGGCGGGGAACCGGGCGAGGAACTGACCCCGCGCGGACTGGGCATTCCCCGGCGTGGCGTCCTGGTATTCGGTCGCCTCGGCCAGGCTGTCGAACAGCTGCTCGGGGGACAGCCCGCGCAGCGGCATCCGCGCGAACAGCCGCGGGTCCTTGTGACTGGGGTGCGAGACGGCGCTGCTGCGCTGGTAGGCCTGGCTGGCGGTGATGGCGCGGATCAGGAACTTCACGTCGTACTTGTGGTCCGCGAACCCGCCGGCCAACTCGTTGAGCAGCGCGTCGTGGGCCGCCGGTCGTTCGTCGCCGGGCCTGTCGGCCGGGTCGGCGAGGCCGGTGCCGAGGAAGTAGGCCCAGAGCCGATTGACGGCGGCCCGGGCGAAGTACGGGTTGTCGGGAGCCGTCATCCATTCGGCCAGGGTCGGCCGGGTGCCGCTGCCGTCCTTCCACTGCGGCTCCTTACCGTCGAGGAAACGGGCCCGGATCGTCTTGTCCTGGTTGGGCGCCTTGATCTCGCCGCGCGGGCCCGGCTTGCCCTGGGGCGCCACGTCGGTGAAGAAGGCGGCGTACTCCCAGAACTGGGTACGCGTCCACTTGTCGAAGGGGTGGTTGTGGCACTGGGCGCACTCGATCGTGACCCCCAGGAACAGCCGGGCCGTGCTGCCGGCCAGGTTCTCCGGCTTCAGCTCGTTGGCCTGGTAGAAGACGGCCGCCGACCCCTCCCCCCGGCCGGGATCCTGGTTGCCGCCCAGCGGCTGGGTGAGCAGCTCGCGCACCAGCCGGTCGTAGCCGGCGTTGGCCTTGAGGCGCTGCCGCAGCCAGGTTTCCAGGGCCGGCTGCCGGAACTGCCCCTGCTGGCCGGTCCGGGCGAGCAGCCAGGCCCGCCAGACGTTGCTGAAGTGATTGACGTAAGCGGTCCGGTAAGACGGATCGTCGGGGTCGGCGCGCAGGATGCGCTCCACCCACAGGCGGCGCTTGTCCGCCCGGTCGTCGTCCAGGAAGTCGCGGGCCTCGGTGACCGAGGGGATGCGGCCGGCCAGGTCGAGGTGGGCGCGGCGGAAGAACTCGGCGTCGCCGGCCAGGGGGGCCGGCTTGACGTCCTGGCCCCAGGCCGCCGCCACCCGTTCGTCGATCTTCGCCGCCAGCGCCTCGACGTCCCTGTCCGCCGCGCGCAGGCTCGGTGCGAGCGCCAGGGACAGCACGCCCAGGGCCAGCCACCGATGGTTGTTCATGGCATCAACTCCTGTGAAGGTCGGGTTTCGTCGTTTAGCGGCGGGTCGCAGACCGGTGCGGGGATGCCACGGGCTTGTCCCGTGGTGCCTCACGCTCGCCGCTACCACGGTAGCCGCGACCCTAACCATCCACGGGGCAAGCCCGTGGGATTCCGAGGGGATGCCACGGGCTTGTCCCGTGGTGCCTCACGCTCGCCGCTACCCGGCGCGGGAAGAAAAAAACTCTCTTTTGGCCCTCCACGGTAGCCGCGACCCTAACCATCCACGGGGCAAGCCCGTGGGATTCTCCGGAGGCAATCAACCCGAACGGCAGTAAACGAATACCGCCGGTCGCAGTGATCACGGCCTGGGGGCGGCCAGGCGGTCGAGTGCGGCCTGGGCCTCGCGCGTCGGCAGCACCCCGGGCGCCCCCGCGGCAAGCGTCCGCAGCACGCGCCGGGCCTCCGGACTGCCGATCCGCTCCAGCGCCTCCACCGCGCGGACCACCTGCAATTGCTCGGCGGTCAGCGTGCCGCCGGTCAGCCGATCGACCAGTTCCTCCGCCCGCTTGCGGGTTTCCAGCGGCGGCGAAGAGGCGAGTACCTTCCGGAGGGCGGGCACGGCCTGTTCGCCGACCTTCAGCAGGTTCGCGGCCGCTTCCTGGCGCTCGGTAAACTTCTCGCTGTCCAGGTCGGCGATCCAGCCGTCGATCTTCTTGGGATCGACGCGCGCCGCCGCCTTCAGCCGCTCGCCCAGGAACGGCACGGCCTGTCGGGGGGCCGCGGCCAACTTGTGGACGCCGCGGAGGGCCTTGGCGGCGTCCTCGCCGGCCAGGTCGCCCCAGAGGGCCTCGACCGCCGCGGCCGGCAACTCGACCGTCTCCGGCTTCGACAGGCCCTTCATCGGGCCGCCCGCGTCCCACAGCAGGATAGTGGTGTCGGCGGCGCCGGAGGCCAGCGACTTGCCGTCGGGGGCGAAGGCCACGGTCTCGACGCGGCCGCCGTGCCCGTCGAGCCGGCCGACTTCCTTACCGGCCGCCACGTCCCAGACGCGGACCGACAGGTCGGACCCGCGCGCGGCCAGGGCCCGGCCGTCTGGCGAGAAGGAGAGGCCGACCGGCCCGGCGGGGTCGCTGACGTCACCGCCGTTAACGCCGGCGACGACGAGCCGCAAGCCCATCATCCCGCCGTTGTCCTGGGGCCGTTCGGCGGCCGGCTTGCCCAGCCGGCCCCACTCCTTGCCGCTGGCGACTTCCCAGAGGGTGATCGTCCGATCGGGGTGCTCGGTGGCCAGCGACCGGCCGTCCGGCGAAAAGGCGAAGCTGGCCACTTTCCGGGACGACTCGATCTTGCGCAGCTCCTTGCCCGTGGTCGCGTCGAAGACGAGGAGCGCGTTACTCAGGGAGTCGGAGCCGCCCCCGTTGGCCACCACCAGCTTGCCGTCCGGCGAGAAGGCCAGGCCGGGCCCGGTGCCGCGCGGGGCTCGCGCCGGACCGCCGATGAAGATGACGTTGCCGTCGGCGCCCGCGTTGTTCGCCGGCTGCACGGTGATGGGCCGCAGCTCGGCACCCCGCGCCACGTCGTGGAGCCGGATGGTGTTGTCGCCCCGGCCGCGCGAAGCCAGTACCTTGCCGTCGGGCGCGAAGGCCAGGGCGGCGACGCCCCCCTTGTGCCCTTTCAGGCGGTGCAGCTCCTTGCCCGTGGCCGTTTCGTGCAGGCGGACCGTGTCGTCCGCGTTCGCCAGGGCGACGCTTCGGCTGTCAGCCGAGAAGGCCGCGAGGGTGGTCCCCGGCGGTGCGGGGAACGCACCCAGGGACTTGCCGGTCGCCGCCTCCCAGCGGCGGATCACCCGGTCGGGCCCCCAGGAGACCACCGACTTGCCGTCCGCCGAAACGGTGATGGCGGAGGGGGCGCGCCGATGGCCGTCGAGCAGGGGCAGCTCCTTGCCCGTGGCAGTTTCCCACAGGCGCACGGTGCTGCCCGCGGCCGAGGCGACCTGTTTGCCGTCCGGGGAGATGGCCACGGCCCGCGCCTCTGGCCCGGAGAAGCCGCCGGGCAAGACCAGGCCGCCGCCGCGCTGCGCCGGCTCGCCGCCGCCCAGTTGATAGAGTTCCTTGCCGGTTTCGGTCTCCCACAAGCGGACCCGCTGGTTCCTGCCGCGGACGGCGAGCGCCTTCCCGTCCGGGGTGAAAACCAGGGCGAGGGCGCCGCCGGTCTTGAGCTGGCGGATTTCCTTGCCGGTGTCCGCCTCACACAGGTGGACGACGTTCTCGGCGCCGTAGGCCAGGACCTTTCCGTTAGGGGCCACGGCGACGGCCGACACGTTGGCGCCGCCCGGCACGTCGATCCGGCGGATTTCCTTGCCCGTTGCGACGTCCCACAGCTTGACCGAGTGGATCGCCTCGTCCTTCTTGTAGTCGGTCGCGGCGGCGGCCAGGGCCTTGCCGTCCGGGGTGAAGGCCATGCCGGGAGGGTCGGTGTCGTCGCCGCCCAGGATCAGCACGATCCCGTCTTGCTGCGGCCGCGGGGCGGGCTTGATCTGGCGGATTTCCTTGCCGGTCTCGGCCGACCACAGGACGAGGGTGCCGTCCGCGACGCGGGCGGCCAGCGTCCGGCCGTCCGGGGAGAAGAGCAATCCGGCGAGCCCGCCGGCCGGCGCCTCGATCCGGCGCAGCTCCTTGCCCGTTTCGACCTCCCACAGCTGGACGACGTTGCCGCCGACGGCGGCCAAGGTCTTGCCGTCCGGCGCCACGGCGACGCTGAAGCTGCCCCGGTCGTTGCGTCCGCCGGCCATGAGCTGAACGATGGCCTGGGCCTCGGCCTTCTTATCCGTAGCGGACTTGTCCCCCTTCGCGGGTAGCTTGGAGGCGGCCGGCGTGGGCCGGGTGAAGCGGCGCAGCTCTTTGCCGTCGGCCAGGTCCCACAGGCGGACGGTGTTATCCTGGCCGGCCGTGAGCAGCGTCTTGCCGCCCGGCCCGAAGGCGACGAAGGTCACGTCTCCCCCGTGCCGCAAGCGGGTCGTTCCCAGCCGGGCCAGCGCGCCGGCGGGGAGCGAGTCGCCGTGCGGGTCGGCGGTCGCGTTGGCCTTGACGTCCGCACCCGCGTCCGGGGTTTTCTGGCCGTCCGGGGCCGAGTGGAGAGGCCCGACCACCGCGACGGCCAGGTAGGCCGTCGTCGCCAGCAGCGCGACCGTCCAGGCGGCCCGTTTGCCGAGGCGGGGGGCAAGTCCCTTGGGGTTGCGTCGCAACATGTCAATCCTCCGAAGGATTTCGGGGCGGCGGCGCCAGAAGGCGGGGGCCAGGGAGCCGCGCCCCCCGGTCTGCTCCAGCGCCAGCCGCGCCAAACACCGTATGTAGTCCGTCGCGTCGGCCGCCGCCCTGGCTACCCAGGCGTCGGCGGCGTATTCCTGCTCGAGGCGCAGCCGGCCGGCCAACCACCGGACCAGCGGGTGGAACCAGCACAGGCACGACGCCAGTTCGGCCGCCAGCCCGGCGACGAAGTCGTGCCGCCGGACGTGGGCCAGCTCGTGCCTCAGGATCAAGGCCCGTTCCGCCATCGACCAGCCGCGCCAGCCCGACGGCAGCAAGATCATCGGCCGAAACAGCCCGAGCGTCAGCGGCGAGGTAACGGCCGGGCTCTCCCGCAGGGCCACCGACGGAGACTCCGTCCCGTCGGTCCATGCCTCCGCGCCGACCGGGCGGGCGCGGCGGGCGCAGCGGTAGAGAAGTGCCAGGCGGACCAGGGCTCGGCTAAGGAAGACCATCGCCCCGAACAGCCACAGGATCGCCAGCACCCCGGTCGGGGACCAGGACGGGGAAGGAGCCTCGCCGGGCCGTGCCGGCGGCAGGATGTCTTCCGGCGAGCCGGACAGGTTGAAGATGACCGCCTCGGCCCTGGCTGGCGGGGTGGTTTCGCCGGCCAGCCCGGAGGGGTCTTCGGGGTTGGGCGGCGTCGTGGCCGGAGCCTCGCGCACCAGGATCGCGAAAACGCCGGGCTCGCTTGCCGAGGGCGAAGGGGGCGCGGGAACGCCGTCGGCGGAGTCGGCAGGCGCCGGGCCGGCCGGGCAAACGCACTCGGGCAGCGGCAGCCAGACCGGCGCTACCCCCGCCAGGAGCGGCACCACGAGCAGCCCGACCAGGGCCGCCACGAGGACGGCTCCCCGCAGCGCGGGGCCGCCCCGCCGAGCCGCGAGCCAGGCCACGAGGCCGAGCAGGGCGACCAGCGACACGTGGACCAGGGCCACGCCCGCCCAGGATCCGCCCGCCTGGACGCTCTCCGGGATGCTCATGGGGTCGGCTCCTCCGAAGAAGGCCGCGGGGCGGAGCGGGGGCGCGACCGGCGGGGAGTCGCCGCTTCGCTCTCGCGCAGGATCTGTTGCAGCGCGGCCCGGTCCTCCGACGTGAGCGTCTCGTCCTTCAGCAGCTGGATCAGGAAGGAGGACGCCCGCCCCAGTCCGACCCGGGCGAGGAAGTCGTCCACCAGGTTCCGCGTGGCCTCTTCCCGGCTGCACGTCGGCGCGTAGAGCGACCGCCCGGGCCGGCCGGTCTGGGTGACGTACCCCTTCTGGACCAACAGGTTCAGCTGTGTGGCCACGGTGGAAGGGGCGACCGGCTCGCGACACTGCCGGTTGAGGGCGTCCTGTACCTCCCCGAGGCGCGCCGGCCCCAGGGACCAGAGCACTTGCATGATCTCCAACTCACGCTCCGTCAGGGTTTTCGAGGGTCTGCGTGCCATACCCGTTGCCTCGTCTCAAGTCGCGGCCCGAGGGCGGACCGCCAGATACCGGGATCGGACCTCGGGTAATTTCTACGAAAATCGAAACGCCTGAGAAGAGACGAGGGGACAATCCGGAACTAACAGGACAATCGGACGGAACTTCGGGCAGGGTGGGAAAGCGGGCGCCGCCAAACTCAGAGTCTGTTGCGAAAGCCGCTTGCGGCTTAGCGGCAGCCTGGAATCCGCTAAGCCGCAAGCGGCTTTCGCAACAGACTCTCACCGCCGCCGTCGCCCGCGCGGCTTCTTCGTCTGCGGCGTCATGGTCGGCTGTCCCTTCAATTTGGCGATGCGGTCGCGCAGCTCGGCGGCGCGCTCGAACTCCAGGTTTGCCGCCGCCGCCAGCATCTCGCCGTGCAATTCTTCCAGGTATTCCGCCGTGACGTAATCCTCCGACGCCTGCCCGGCCACCTCCTGCACGAACTTGTGCGCCGCGATCTCCTCCTCGATGCCGCTGCTGATCGCCGTCTTGACCGTCTCCGGCGTGATGCCGTGGGTCGTGTTGTACTCTGTCTGCAACTCGCGGCGCCGCTTCGTCTCGTCGATGGCCCGCTGCATCGACCGCGTCATCTTGTCGGCGTAGAGGATCACTTCGGCGTTGACGTTGCGGGCGGCCCGGCCGATGGTCTGGATCAGCGACGTCTCGCTGCGCAGGAAGCCTTCCTTGTCGGCGTCGAGGATCGCCACCAGCGACACCTCGGGCAGATCCAGCCCCTCGCGCAGCAGGTTGACGCCCACCAGCACGTCGAAGGCCCCCTCGCGCAGCTCGCGCAGGACCTGGACGCGCTCGATGGCGTTCAGCTCCGAGTGCAGCCACTTGCCGCGCAGCCCCGCCTCGCGGAAGTAATTGCTCAGGTCTTCCGCCAGCCGTTTCGTCAGTGTCGTCACCAGGACGCGCTCCTTCTTCTCGGCGCGCTTCTTGATTTCGCCGACCAGATCGGGCACCTGCCCGCGGGCCGGGCGGACGTGCAGCACGGGGTCGCACAGGCCGGTCGGCCGGATCACCTGTTCGACCACCTCGCCGCCGCAGACCTCCAGCTCGAACGGCCCCGGCGTCGCCGACATGAAGACGACCTGCTTGAGGCGTTTCTCCCACTCGTCGAATCGCAAAGGACGGTTGTCGAGGGCGCTGGGCAGGCGGAAGCCGTGCTCCACCAGCGTCAGCTTGCGGCTGTGGTCGCCCGCGAACATGCCGCGCACCTGCGGCAGGGTGACGTGCGACTCATCGACCACCATCAGGAAGTCTTCGGGGAAGAAGTCGATGAGGGTGTACGGCGGCTCGCCGGTCTTGCGCCCCGAGAACCAGCGGGCGTAGTTCTCGATGCCGGGGCAGTGACCGACCTCGGACAGCATCTCCATGTCGTAGCGCGTCCGGCCGCGCAGCCGCTCCGCTTCGAGCAGCTTGCCCTGCTCCTTGAACCAGGCGACGCGCTCGTTCATCTCGCCCTCGATCCCCTCGACGGCGCTGCGGATGCGCTCCTCCGGCGTGACGAAGTGCTTGGCGGGGTAGACGTACAGGTCGTCCATGTTGCCGCGCAGCGACTCGCCGCTGGTCGGGTTGATGATGGCCAGGGCGTCCACCTCGTCGCCGAACAGCTCGATGCGGAAGGCGTACTCTTCCGAGGCCGGCCAGACCTCGATGACGTCGCCGCGCACGCGGAACTTGCCGCGCTCGAAGGCGGTGTCGTTGCGCTGATACTGGATATCGACGAGGCGCAGCAGGAGCTGGTCGCGGTCCACCGTCTCGCCCTTGACGACGCGGACCATCATGGCCTTGTAGTCGCTGGGCGAGCCCAGGCCGTAGATGCACGACACGCTGGCGACGATGACGACGTCCTCGCGACTGACCAGGGCGCTGGTGGCGGCCAGGCGCAGGCGGTCGATGTGCTCGTTGATGAGGGCGTCCTTCTCGATGTAGATGTCGCGCTGCGGGATGTAGGCCTCGGGCTGGTAGTAGTCGTAGTAGCTGACGAAGTAGTGGACGGCGTTGCGCGGGAAGAAGCCGCGGAACTCCTTGTAGAGCTGCGCCGCCAGCGTCTTGTTGTGCGACAGGACCAGCGTGGGCTTGCCGATTTGGGCGATCGCGTTGGCCATCGTGAATGTCTTGCCCGTGCCCGTGGCTCCCATCAGGGTCTGGGTGCGCTTGCCCTCGCGCAGCCCGGCGACGAGCTTGTCGATGGCCTGCGGCTGATCGCCCGCCGGCTGGAACTTGCTGACTAACTCGAACTTGGCCGTCATGCGGTTCTCTCGCCCCTCATCAGTTCTTGGCCTTGGTCTTACGTGTACTGGGGCTCCTGCGAGGCTTGGGCTTCGCCTTCTCCGGGTCGAACGGCGGCAGGCCGAACTCGCGGCGAATCTCTTCGCTGGAGTAGGTTTTCCCCCTTTGAGACCGGAGCAGGATAGCGTTGAATTGTGGACTGAAGCTCAGAGAGACCGTCTCGAGGTCCGCATCGCCAACCGGAAAGATCACGGCGATCGGCTTCTTGCCGCGCATAAGCACCACGGGGTCTCCTTCCGGATCCTGCATCAGTTCCGCCAGGAAGGCATGCGCCTCAGCCAACGTGAGCTTTTTCATAATTCCACCTCTTCCCCCTCGATGAGGACTTTGTTGCCCACCTTGATCCCAATCGCTCGAATTGCCACCGCTGGCTCGGGCTCCTCGAACACGTTGTAGAAGACCCGGAGGTTCCGGACGCGCAGCTCCCACCGCGCCAAACAGTTCGCCAGCATTTCCTTGCGATTTCGCGCGGGCACTGCCGGCTGGTGTACCAGTTGCTCGTCAATGCTTTGCACGACAAGGGACCGCTGAGCGGCCGTCAAGCCACGCAAGTGCCGCCGCGCTTCCTCGCAGTATTCGATGAGATAGGGCAAGACACCGCTCCCTCATTCTAGCGCAACCCGCCGCGCCAGACCATCTGCGTCACTCCCTCGCGGCCAGGCGCTGCGCCCCGTCCCCCACCGTGATATACGGCCGCAGTTTGTCCAGCGTTTTCGCCCCGATGCCGTGGACGCGGCGCAGGTCGTCCACCGACTTGAACGGCGCCTTGTCCCGTTCATCGAGGATCGCCTGGGACAGCTTCGGCCCGATGCCCGGCAGTTTGCGCAGCTCCGCGGCCGTCGCCGTGTTGAGATCGATGACCTCCGATGTAGCCGGGGTCTTCTTGGCCACGCCCGGCGCCCCGGGCCGCTTGACCGATGCCATGGCCGTTTCGGGATCCGGATCATCTTCCGCATCCTCGACGTGTACCCACGGCCGCAGGCGGGCCAGCGCCGCCGGGCCGATCCCCTTGACGTGCCTCAGGTCCTCGACGCTGCGGAAGCCGCCGTGTTCTCGCCGATACTCCTCGATCCGCTCGGCGAGGTTGGGGCCAACGCCCGGGAGCTGAAGCAGCTCGGCGCGGTCGGCCCGGTTGAGGTCGATCCGATGGGCGGGAGCCTGGCCCTGTGTCAGGTCGGTCGGCCGGCTTCCCCAGCGGAGATAGCCGCAAGCATGCACGCCAAGGAGGGCGAGGGCCGCGCCGAGCAGCAGCGCGGCGGCGAGTTGTGCGGCGCGCGGCCAGGCGGGACTCCCGGGCGGAGGCCGGGGCGGAGCCGGGGAAGGTGCCGCGTCCATGAGGGTTCATCCTGGAGGGGCTCGCTCGAGAACCCGATCATTATAGGGTCAGCGGCGCAGGGTGAGAACGACGTAGCGGCAGAATCGTTGCAGCCGCGGCAGTCGCCGCAACAGGACCGTATCGCAGCGCTCCAGGGCGGCCGTCAGCCGTCCGGGCCGCAGCACGCGCCGTACCATCGACAGGAGTTGATAACCGCGCAGCTCGACCTCGGGAAAGATGTGCTCCAGGGTCCGCACCTGCCGCAGCCGCAGCGGCTCCTCGTCGCGCGTCCGCTGCTTGCCGCGGTAGGGCAGGCGCCGCCGCGCCCAACTCAGCAGTGGGTTGAGGCCCCACGGCTCGCAAAAGACCGCCACTCCGCCTGGCCGCAGCACCCGGAACAATTCGCGGCCGGCCAGGTTGATGTCGAGGTGGTGCAGCACGGCGTTGCCCCAGACGCGATCGAAGACGGCATCGGCGAAGGGGAGGCGCTGACCGTCGGCCTGAACGAGGTCGAGGCGGACGCCGTTGACGGCGGCGCGGCGGCCGGCCTCGCTCAGGTAGCCCGCGGACAGGTCGAAGGCGGTGACGCGGGCGCCGCGCCGCGCCAGCACCACCGCCGCCATGCCGTGACCGCAGCCGTAGTCGAGCACGCGCAGGCCGCGCACCTCGCCGAGCCGGGCCAGCGCCGGACGAATCCAGGTTTCGTGATCGAGGTAGGCGGACTCATCGACGGCCAGCGCACCGGGCCGCTCGGCAAAGGTCGCGCTCCGCTGCCGCGCCTGAAGGTCGTGAAAGGCGCGCTCGCTGAGAAAGGGGTCGGGAGTCGTTTCCACGGCTGCGGTCCTTCGCTCTCACGCGACCGGGAAACGATTCCCGGCCTCTCGGAACGGGCCAGGGCAGGACGTATACTCACGCCATTCGATTTCCGGTTGTTGAGCGGCCGCCGTCGATTTATCGTTTCGCGAATCGATAAATCGAGGTCATTGGAATGCCTCGAGCAACTGGCGCATCAATCGCTTGGCCTCGTCCCAGTGCGCGCTGAAGTTGGCGTCAGGCACCGGCTGCGACGGCTGGTTGGGCGGCGCCCAGTGGGCCACAAGCCGACTCTCCTCCGCGTCTTCCACCTCCACCGTCAACCCGCCCTTCCCCTCTCGGGTTAGCAGCATGAAGCTGTAGCGCTTGCCCCCCAGGCGGTAGTCGCCGGCCGCAAACGTGACCTTCACGCCGTCCTCGCTGCGCGTCCGTACCTCGACGTTGTGCCAGCCGGCATCGGCCGCCTCCAGGCGAGATCGCAGCCGCCGTGCCTCCGGCGACTCCGCCGTCCGCCGCGATTCCGCCGTCAGCGAGAGCCCTACGACCACGACGGCGAGCACGCCGGCGCCGAGCCCGGCGGCCAGCAGTCCCCACAGCACAAGTCGCCAGCGGCGCGAGATCATCACCGCCCTCCGTTCTCGCCGGCCTGCCATTGTGCCCGCCGCAGTGGGGCCTGTCCAGCCCGCGGTCGCCGGGCCGGCGCTCCCCGCTGGACAAGCCCGTCGCGTGGCGGTGTTGTCGGCTTACCACGGCCAGTTGACCGTGGCAAGCCCCAGCGCGGGAGGCTCGTTCGGCGAGGCAGCGACGCAGCTAAGAGGGCTTCTTCGGCGACGAGTGAGCACGCGCGTCCTGGGCTTGCTACAATGACGGGGCGGCCCTTGACCCCTTGCCCGACCGATCCGATAATCGCCGTCGCCCTGCGTGAACCGCTTCGCCCCCGCGCTCTGGTGTCGCATGGAGTTGGAAAACATCTTCCTTGCGAAGTTCGCCGACCTCACACCTGATGGGCTGTTCACGGTCCACGGGGGAGGGCTAAACAGGATCGACACGGAACGGTTCCCGTGTACGTGGTCTTTTTTGTACCTGGTCGCTCGGGTGCGGCTCACGGCCGAAGAGGCCCAGGGGCAGCACGTGTTGGAAAGCGATCAAGAAAAGCCGAATGGCCAAATTGAGCCGCTCGCAAGCCCGTCCCCCCTGGAGCCCTTGCCTTCCACCGTGAAACCAGGTCCGGAAGGCACCGTGGGGCTCACCCTGTGCCTCGGCATGGTGAATCCGGTCTTCCCTGAGCCGGGGGTCTACAAGTTCCGCGTCAAGATCGACGGTCAAGCGGTCGGGGCGGCGAACCTTCTCGTGGGCGCGCCAGCACAAAGAGGGGTGGAGCAATGAACAAAACCAGTTTCTCCGGCGTGGGGTCCTTCGTGCATATCACCGTGGTCCCGGTGGCGGGCGTGACCGAGGCGAACGGAGCGGGCCTGAAAACGACCTGGACCAGCGCGACCGCTGTGTTCGCAGACGAGGCTGCGCTCGCCCACGCGGTTGAGGAATACCCGCTCTCGAACGAACGACTACTCGCCTATGCGGCTCGGAACCCCCCGCCGCAAAGCTGGTACGACGAGGATGAAGACCTATTTTAGCGGACAGGACGGAGTTTCGCCGTGCCCACACCCCAGCGCGGCCGAATCGTAGTGGTACGAGCGTCGGACCCCCAGGGAGAGAAGCCCAAGGTTCGCCCTTTCGTCATCGTCACGGCGACGGACGAGATAAAACCCGCTAAGCCGTTCGTCGGTGTCGCCATCACGGGCACGTTCAGAAAACCGGTCCCCGACGATTGCGTACAGCTCCCCTCGCGTCCGGATGGCCACCCGCAGACAAAGCTCAACAAGGAAGCGGTCGCCATGTGTTCGTGGGCTCGGCCAATCACACATGAGGATATCATCGATTACAAGGGCATGGTCCCGCCTGGGCATATGGCGCGAATCCTGAAGATCGTGGACAGGCTGGACAAGGAGCAAAGAGGGGAGTCGTCGGAGACGGCCGAGGGGCCCGGGAACTAAACGAGAGGCCCCGCGGGGGAAAACTCGGAAAGGGACGGCGTCAATTTCACACGACTTATTCACGCTGTCCCCTTTGTGCGCCCGCGCTCTTGCGGAGTTCATCGATCCGACTTAACAGGCGGCCGTAATCGGCCAACTGCTCGTGACGCCGCACTGGCCGCACCACCTCATGACGGCTGCTGTCGCCACCCGCCCAGCGGATGGTCACGTCCACCCGCTCCCTGTCGCCTTGCACCGCGACGACGACCTCCTCGACCAGCAGTCGGACGATGCGCTGCCGATCCGCCGCCGTCGTGCCCGCTGCCTGCCACAACGCCGGCAGGTCCTGCGCCAGCGCCTGGATCTGCGCACGCTCCAGCGCCGATAGCCCCGCGGGCTGGCTGCGGCAGAAGCGCGCGTACTCCTCCTCCAGGCGCCGCTGCTCCTTCAGCGCCTCCTCCCAGCGCCTTTCCAGTTCCCGGGCCACCAACCGGTTCTCCGGCTCGACCGCGTCGTACTGTCGCCGCGCCCGCTCGGCCTCGTAGCGCGCCCGCTCCAACTCCTGCTGGCGGACCTGGTGCAGCCGTGCGCGCTCCTGCTGCAGGTCCTCTGCTGCGGCCACGAGCCGCGGTGGGGCGGGCTGCGGTGGGCGTCGCTGCCACCCACGCCGGCACCGCACCGCTCCGGCACGGTCGCCATTGTCGGCCACACGCCGCAGAAAAGCGGCCAGACTCTTGACCTGGGCTTCCTCAAGTGCATCGACACCTTCTGCCAGGGCGGGGGCTGGTTCACGGCACTGGAAGTTGACGGCGGGAAGGTGTGGCAGGCGAACCTGCGGGGCGAGTTGCAAGGGCGGGCGACCGGGTGAAGGGCGGGCCGTTGCTGCGGCCGGAACCTCTTGGGCCAAAGACCCGCCTGCGGGGCCAAAGCCGATCGGGGCCGGCTGGCGGCAGGCCGTCCGTGAAACCCGGCCGCCAGCCAGTGGGTATTCCCCGGCAGAATCAGGGCCCTCGGCTGCAAGCTGAGCGGGCCATCTCTTCGGCATCCGTACAGAGGAAGCTCCTGTGTCCCTGAGCAATCGCTGGCCTGTTTCGTGCTTCGCCGTCATCCTGGCCGCCCTCGCCCCTGCCCTCTGCCAGGCCGAGGAGCCGACGCAGCGGCACTTCCGCATGGGGTTCACCGGCTTCCCCCACGACTTCACGCTGGAGGCCGTGCGCGAAGCCCAGCAGTTCTCGCGGGAGCACGCCGACATCATCGCCCACCACATCGAGGGTGTGCCGTGGGCCGAGGCCCTGGGTGGGAAACCGTTCGGCGACGAGTTGCTCAAGGAATGGAGGGGCAAGAGAGAGGCCACGCCCAAGGGCGGTAAGGTGTACCTGGCGATCTCGCCGGGCCGGGGGACGCTCAAGCCGGCCGAGAAGTCCCTGCCCTTCCCGAAGGAGTTGGCGGACAAGCCCTACGACGACCCGCTCGTCGAGAAGGCGTACCTCGCTTACTGCCGTCGGATGCTGGACCTGTTCGAGCCCGATTACCTGGCCATCGGGATCGAGGTCAACGAAATCTACCTCACGGGGCCGGAGACCTGGAAGGCGTATGCCGCCCTCCACCGCCACGTCTACGAGGAACTCAAGAAGGACCACAAGGGCCTGCCCATCTTCGCCTCCTTCACCCTGCACGGCATGCTCAACGAGAAAGGGCGGAAGCGGGACGACATGCTGGCGGCGTTCGAGCAGGTCATGCCGTACAACGACCTGGTGGCCGTCAGCTTCTACCCGTTCATCCGCGGCGGGACCACCGACATCGAGGGGTGCTTCCGCTGGCTGACGGACAGCTTCGACAAGTTCAAGAAGCCGTATGCCTTTGTCGAGACTGGGGAGGCGGCCGCGAACCTACGCTTCCCGAAAAGCGGGCAGGTCATCGAGGGCACACCCGAGAAGCAGGAGGCGTACTACAAGGCCCTGCTGGCGTTCGCTGAGGAGCACAAGGCCCGCTTCGTCATCAGCTTCATCCACCGGGACTACGACGCCCTCTGGGAGAGAATCAAGGCCAGCGCCCCCGAGGCCTTCATGGCCTGGCGAAATTGCGGCTTCCTGGACGCTGGCGGGAAGCCACGACCCGCCTACCAGGTTTGGAAGCACTCGTTTGCCATGCCGCTCTCAAAGTAGCACGGCCTCACGGCACTCCCGTCGCCACGACAGCAGTTGGCGACTGCCGGTCGCCGACTCACGCTCGTGAACGTTTGCCCGAGGGTCTACGACACCCTCGCCCTCACCCGCTTGACGACCCTGCTGAATGTTCGCCAGCAAGAGGCGGCGCGGCCGGCCTGCGAGTTGGCCGGGGCGCCCCTTGCCGGCCTCGCCTGAGCGACGGCGTGCTTGCCTCACTTCTTCTTCGGCTGCCCGTGAGACGCCGGGGCGAACCCCAGGTGGCGGGCGAGCCGCCGGCAGCGGCTGGCGGCGTACCAGCGTTGGCGGGCCGGGTCTTTCAGGCGGCGTTGACGTGTCGCGTCCATTGTTTTCCCCCCTTCGACTCCGCAAGTCTACGCCACGTGCGGGCCAGGGCGACCTCAGGTTGGGCCTGGTTCACGCGGTTTGCTCCACGCCAGCCCCGCAAGGTTTGCCAAGGCGTGGCAATCCGCACGCCCCGCCCGATTCCTCGCATAGCCATCTTCGGCATTTTGCCCGCCGTCACTCAAGCCGCCCGTTGACGACGTCTCCTTGTAACTGTATTCTTGTTCATATCGCGTCGTTTCCCTTAACCATGAGCGGGAAGATCGACATGGCACGTTCAGCGACCTCTCGCGAGCCAAGCCGCAATCTCGATGGCATCCGCGTCGGACACCGCATCGTCCTCATTCGGGGAGGCCAGTTTCTCGGGGGAACGCCGAAGGAGGGCAAGCCGGCAGCAATTCTTCCCCCCTCGCCCCTGTACTCAGGGGAGAGGGGAGACTATTACCTGCCGAGCGACTGAGCCGGCGAACCGTTCTTCAAAGGCCACGGAGTTCTCCCATGAGTGAGCGATCCTTCGCGCGGCGTTCGGCCTGGGTTCTTCTCGGCCTGCTGCTGACCCAGTCGCTACGGGCCGCCGACCAACCCCGGTTGGTCACCCAGACGGGGCATTCCCTCGCCACCTACGCGGCGGTCTTTTCGGCGGACGGGCGCTGGGTCTAGCTTGGATCGACGGGTTGGAGGCGTAAGATCGGTCGAGGGACGAGACCCACCGCTCGCCGCAGGGGGCGGTGGGTCTCGTCCCCCGACCCAGAGATGTGGGCCACTCCCCACACCCTGAAACCGGCCGGGTCGCCAGGACGAGGCCGAGCGCGTCCTGAGCGACAGCGTGACCGGCTCGTTCGCCTTGCCTATCTTCGTGCTGGCGCAAGTTACATCTTCTTTTGCGATCGACACCTGAGCCCGCGGCGACCGGCAAGCCGCGGAGGGGCCGGCAGGAAAGGATGCGATGCCTGCGGCCACCGGATGAGATGGCCCAAAGGGATGAGCGGTAACGGATTTGCCGGTCGCCGCGGGCTCTCGGAGATCCTGGACGACGGCCGGTCACTCTTGTCCCTGACTGGCCTTGATAGGATCGAAAATGATCGAAGTGGTTGGGACAAGGAATCGTCACGAACAGAAGGAGGTTTGTATGAACTGGGTAAGAACATCCGTCCTTGCCGCCTTGGTGCTGTTCGGTCTGTCTTGGACCTCGGCCCAGGCCGGTGTCTTCATCGGCGTGGGAATTCCCGGGCCGTTCTACCGTCACCCCTACCGCCCGCGCATCGTGGTGGGCCTGCCCCCGGTGTACATCGGCGCCGCCCCGGCCCCGGTGTACGTCGTCGCTCCGCCTCCGACGGTGTACGTGCAGCCGGCCCCCGCGGTCATTCAGGCTCCGCCGCCGCAGCCAGTGTCGCCGCCCCCGGCCTACAGTCCGGTTCCGCCCCCGCCCAGCAACTAACCCGAGCCGCCACAGCCTGCGAGGCCCGAGGAGA
>Ga0208696_1000315_pt1 | contig 33263 bp, 19 predicted proteins | sample Sb_taG_9_FD_187711 | JGI IMG/M metagenome (GOLD analysis project Ga0208696, IMG submission 187711) | Peat soil microbial communities from Weissenstadt, Germany - Sb_50d_b_LC metaG (SPAdes) (version 2) | ecosystem: Environmental > Terrestrial > Soil > Wetlands > Peat | place: Germany... | reverse complement strand
CGCCGGCCGCGCCCGCGACCGGAACACGTGAATGTGACTGTGTACCCGGTCTAGGGGTGACAGACCCCCAGATTCCCACATGGGGGCGGTGTCGTTGGTGCTGGCGCCTGGGATGGTCCGGTGATAGTAGCCTTTTCGGGGAGTGCCTGGCGGCGGGTAGCTCGCCGGGGTTTGCCGTTTTAGGGCGGGGTGGGGGTTGGCGCGGCATGGTGGAGGGGCGGGCTGGCGGGCGGCCGGTGCGGGTGTTGATCTCCTACGCGCATGATGATGCTGGTCATGAGGGCCGGGTCCGGGAGTTCTGGACGTTCTTGCGCGGGTGCGGGGTGGACGCGCGGCTGGACCTGGCGGTGGCGGACCGGGTGGACTGGACTGAGTGGATGACCCGGGAGGTCCGGGACGCGGACCGGGTGCTGGTGATCGCTTCTCCTGCGTACAAGCGGCGGGCCGAGGGGGACGCCGGACCGGCTGAGGGGCGGGGGGTGCAGTGGGAGGCCCGGCTGATCCGGGACCTGTTCTACGCCGATCAGCCGGCCGGGCTGCGCCGGTTCCTGCCGGTGGTGCTGCCCCGCTGCTCACACGCTGATATCCCGGTGTGGCTGTCCCCGGTGTCGGCGGCGTATTACCAGGTAGGCGAGTTCACGGTGGCGGGCGCGGAGGGGCTGCTGCGGATGCTGACCGGTCAGCCGGGCGTGCTGGAGCCGCCGCTGGGGCCGGTGCCGGTGCTGCCGCCGCGGGGGACGGCGCCGCCGGCCGCGGCGGGGCTGGCGGGGCGGCCGGGGTTGCGGACGGAGATAGTGATCCAGGCCCGGCTGCTGGCGGAGGAGGTGGTGGAGTCGGCGGTCTGGGTGGCGGGGTCGCTGGCGTGCCGCCAGCGCAGGCCGCTGCCGGCTGAGGTGCGGGAGGTGTGGGGGGCGCTGGGCCTGCCGGGGCTGGTGGCCGGGGAGCGGCTGGCGGTGGCGGGCCGGGCGCTGGCCGGGGTGCTGCTGGACCAGGCCGGCCAGGAGCTGGTGGCCGGGCTGCTGGATGGGCTGGCGCCGCAAGATACCGCGGAGGTGGTGCTGTGCGCGGGCGGGCAGGCGCTGGCGCTGCCAGTAGAGCTGATCCGGCTGGGCACGGCCGCGGGCGGGGAGATCGGGCCGCTGGGGCTGATGCCGGCGGTGGCCGTGTCCCGCCGGCCGCGGCCGCCGCGGGGCGACCTAGGGACGGCGGTGCCGTCTGCCGGGGTGGCGCCGCCGCCGGTGGCGGGGCCGTTGAAGGTGCTGGCGGCGGTGGCGGCGCCGGAGGAGACGAAGACGGCTAGCCCGCCGCTGGATGCCGAGGCGGAGATGGCCGCGGTGCTGGACGCGGTGGCCCCGATCACGGCGGCCGGGGCGGCCGCGCAGGTGCGGATCTTGGAGGTGGCGTCGCTGCCGGCGATCCGGCAGGCGCTCGCGCAGGACGCTTACCATGTGCTGCACCTGTCCGCGCACGGGTCGCCGGAGGCGGTGGAGCTGGAGGATGAGGACGGGAACCCGGTCTCGGTGACCGCAGGCGAGCTGATGGATGCGCTGCGGCACGCGGGGCGGGCGGTGCCGCTGATCGTGCTGTCGTCGTGCTCGGGCGGGGCGTCGGGATCCGGTGCGATGGCGGCCGGGCTGATCGGCCGGGGCGCGGACCGGGTGATCGCGATGCTGGCCCCGGTCACCGACCCCTACGCCACCATGCTGGCCCGACATCTGTACCGGGAGCTGGCCGCCCGGCCGGAGCTGCCGGCCGGGCTGGCGCTGGCCCGGGCCCGGTACCTGGCCGCAGAACAGCAGTCCCGGGACGCGGGACCGGGCCAGGTGCCGGTCCCGGAGTTCGGGGTGGTCACCCTGCTGGCCTCCGGCGGGGATGGCCCGCTGGCCGACCCGGCGCTGCCGCCGGCGCCGCTGTCGGTGGCCACGACGCAGCCGGGCGGGAAGCTGGTGCGGGATCTGCCGATGGGGGCGCTGATCGGCCGCCGCGCCCAGCTGCGCACCGTGATGGCCGTCCTGCGCCGCGGCCAGGCCGCGGTGGACCGGTTCGGGGTGGCGGGCGGGGTGGTGCTGACCGGGATCGGGGGGATCGGCAAGACCGCGCTGGCCGGGCGGGTCGCGGCGCGGCTGGCCGATGAGGGGTGGCTGGTCGCGGTGCATGAGGGCCGGTGGAACCCCACCGCCCTGATTGCTGCCGTCGCCCGCGCCGTGGACCAGGCCATCGCCCGGTCCGGCGGCCCGGCGCAGGCGGGCGGGCTGCGCGCCGCGCTAGGGATGCTGGCCGGGCCTGGAGATGACGGGCCCAGGCTCGCCGCGGTCGCCGGGCTGCTGGCCGGGCAGCGGCTGCTGGTGGTCTTCGATGACTTCGAGCAGAACCTCACCGGCGGCGGGGACGGGTTCGCCGACCCGGCCTTTGAGGAGATCTTCACCGCCCTGGCGGAGGCAGCCGAGGCCGGGGCGCTGCTGGTGACGTGCCGGTACCCGCTGCCGGGCCCGGACCGGTCCCTGGCCCGGATCCCGGTCCCCGCCCTGTCGCCGGCGGAGCTGCGGCGGCTGTTCCTGCGGCTGCCGGCGCTGCGGGCCCTGGAGGCGGAGGACCGGCGGGTGCTGGCCCGGGCGGTCGGGGGGCATCCGCGGCTGATCGAGTTCACCGACGCGCTGTTGCGCGGCGGTCATGCCAGCTTCCGCCATGTGCAGGTGAAACTGCGGGACCTGGCCCGGCGGCAGGCCGCGGACCTGTCCGCGGCCGGGTCGGTGGATGCCGCAGTAGAGCAGGCGATGCTGCTGGGCAGCGCGGACATCCTGCTGGAGGGCCTAGTCGGGCTGCTGACGACGGGGCAGGCGGCGGTGCTGAGGCAGGTCGCGGTCTGCCGCGCCCCGATGACCCTGGACGATCTGGCCTTCGCGCTGGCCGGAGACGGGCGAGATGGGGACGCCAGGCCAAGGGCTGGGTCGGCAATGGGAGCGCTGGCGCGAGATGCGGCCCGGCTGGCGGACCTGACCTTGATCCAGGACGGCGAGCAGATCGGGATGCACCCGTGGACCGCCGAGCTGGTCACCCGCAACACCGGCGCGGACCTGAGCGGCGAGCATGAGCGGGCCCTGGCGATGCGGCTCCGCCGGTTCGATCAGCAGCAGGGCAGCTATTCGGACCTGGTCGATATCCCCCGCCACCTGGCCGCCCTGGGCCGCTATGACGAGGCCGCCGACATCGCCGCGCAGGCGTCCCGGGCGCTGCCCGGGACGCTGGCCGTAGTGGCATACCTGGCCGAGGTCCGCCCGCTGATCCCCCCCGCCGAGCGGGCCTGGATCCAAGTCGCCGAACAGGAATTCAATGCCCTGCTCCGGGCAGGCGATCTGGGATCGGCGACCCGGCTGCTGCACGCCATCCACGACCAGGTACAAGCCCGCGCTGCCGCCGACCCCGCCAGCACCGAATGGCAGCGCGACCTGTCCGTCAGCCACAACAAGCTGGGAGACGTGGCGATGGCGGCCGGAGACCTGGCCGCCGCCCGGGCCGCCTACCAGGCCTACCAGGACATCGCGGCCCGGCTGGCCGCCGCCGACCCGGCCAACACCGAATGGCAGCGCGACCTGTCCGTCAGCCACAACTTCCTGGGTAACGTGGCGGTCGCGGCCGGGGACCTGGCCGCCGCCCGGGCCGCCTACCAGGCCTACCAGGACATCATGGTCCGGCTGGCCGCCGCCGACCCGGCCAACACCGAATGGCAGCGCGACCTGTCCATCAGCCACAACAAGCTGGGAGACGTGGCGATCGCGGCCGGGGACCTGGCCGCCGCCCGGGCCGCCTACCAGGCCGACCTGGACATCGCGGCCCGGCTGGCCGCCGCCGACCCGGCCAACACCGGCTGGCAGCGCGACCTGTCCGTCAGCCACAACAAGCTGGGGGACGTGGCGATCGCGGCCGGGGACCTGGCCGCCGCCCGGGCCGCCTACCAGGCGTCCCTGGACATCGCGGCCCGGCTGGCCGCCGCCGACCCGGCCAACACCGAATGGCAGCGCGACCTGTCCATCAGCCACGAACGGCTGGGAGACGTGGCGATCGCGGCCGGGGACCTGGCCGCGGCCCGCGCCGCCTACCAGGCCAGGCTGGACATCATGGTCCGGCTGGCCGCCGCCGACCCGGCCAACACCGGCTGGCAGCGCGACCTGTCCGTCAGCCACGAAAAGCTGGGAGACGTGGCGATCGCGGCCGGGGACCTGGCCGCCGCCCGGGCCGCCTACCAGGCGTCCCTGGACATCGCGGCCCGGCTGGCCGCCGCCGACCCGGCCAACACCGAATGGCAGCGCGACCTGTCCATCAGCCACAACAAGCTGGGAGACGTGGCGATCGCGGCCGGGGACCTGGCCGCCGCCCGCGCCGCCTACCAGGCATCCCTGGACATCCGGGTCCGGCTGGCCGCCGCCGACCCGGCCAACACCGGCTGGCAGCGCGACCTGTCCGTCAGCCACGAACGGCTGGGAGACGTGGCGATCGCGGCCGGGGACCTGGCCGCCGCCCGCGCCGCCTACCAGGCCTACCAGGACATCGCGGCCCGGCTGGCCGCCGCCGACCCGGCCAACACCGGCTGGCAGCGCGACCTGTCCGTCAGCCACAACAAGCTGGGGGACGTGGCGGTGGCGGCCGGGGACCTGGCCGCGGCCAGGGCCGCCTACCAGGCCTACCAGGACGTCATGGTCCGGCTGGCCGCCGCCGACCCGGCCAACACCGGGTGGCAGCGCGACCTGTCCATCAGCCACGAACGGCTGGGAGACGTGGCGGTGGCGGCCGGGGACCTGGCTGCGGCCCGCGCCGCTTACCAGGCGTCCCTGGACATCGCGGTCCGGCTGGCCGCTGCCGACCCGGCCAACACCGGGTGGCAGCGCGAGCGGGAAGCGATGCGGCGGAAGATCGACGGCCTCGATGGCTGACCTCCACGAATCCACCTCACGCACACGTATCCCACCCGGCGATAAGAACGTGAACATGGCCTCGATCTTGAGCCGACGTGCTGAGTCAGCCAAACGGTTGTGGGATTTATCAAAGATCGCTCTACCGGGTACACAGTCACATTCACTGGCTGGCGGCGCGGGATGCGGCGGCACGCGGTGGGACGTGCAGGCCTGCAGGTGCTGATGGTACGGGTGGTGCACCCCGGTCCGGCCGGCCCCGCCGCCGGGTGGTGATGCCAGTGAGCGAACTGGCGCGGAAGAGGCCGGGGCAAACCTAATCTGCCGCGGCGCTAGGCGCCGGTGCCTCTCGCCCGGAAACCGGGCGAGATTACGGTCGTTTCCCCGGAAGGGCCGTCGCGTGTCCCGGGCGCGCCGCTACCGGGTGATGCTCAGGATGAGCGCGCCCACGGCGGTGACGGCTAGCGAGAGGAGCAGGGGCCGGCCAAGCGCGCTGGCCGCGCCTCGCAGCCGCCAGGCGGCCAGCGCCAGCAGCGCGACGGGGGCGGACACGACGATCGCGATGGTGGCCCGGGATGACGACGTGCCCTGGGACGGGAGGGAGTCGGCGACGACGGTGAGCACGAAGATCCCGACGGCGGTCAGCGTTGCCATCGCTCCCCAGCCGCCGAGAACGGCGCGGACCTGGTCCGGGGAGGCCAGCATCGCCAGCCTCGCCCGGCGCAGCAACTCCCAGCTGACGCCGGCGACGTAAGCCGAGGTGATGATCAAGTAGACAGCGTGGTACCAGCCCGGGAAGGAGAACGTGTGCGGCGCGATCAGCAGCCAGTTGAGCCGGGGGGCGGGGTCCAGCAGCCAGGCGGCCTGAGACAGCGCGCCGATCGTGGCCCCGATGCCGGCAGCCACGTAGCTGCCTGCGGAAACTTCCGGCCGGCCGGTCGGCGTCAGTACGGCGCAGGCTTGGGTGAAGCCGTAGACGATGACCGGGAGCAGGAGGTCGCCGATGGTGCCGCTCCAGTACGTCCAGAGCGGGCGTACCCCGTTCGGCGGGGTCGTCACCAGGGCCATGGCGCCCATCGTCATGAATCCGGTCAGCAGGCATGCCGCCGCGACCATGACCGGAAGCCGTGAGCCCGGAACAAGCCGTGAGCCCGGAACAAGCCGTGAGCCCGGAACCGAGCCTGACTTGGTTCCGGGCTCACGACGGCCTGCGTAACCTCCCGGGCGCACCCCCTCACGCGCCGCTTACAAGGTCAACGCAGGGGTACCGGAAGGCCCACTCGTTCTCATCGGCCGCCGCCGCGGCACCGTGACGAATTTCCCTGAGGGGTTCGTTAATGAAGGTGAGCATTCCTATCTCCGGTTGAGATAGCGCGAAGGCAGGCCGGAATGGATAAGGTCGTGGATCCGTTTGGCGAGCCTTCGGAGAATCTTGTGCACGCTGCCAGGATGTGACGTCCCCGCCCGCCGCGGCTATGCCCCTGCGGGGTGGAAAAAACCCACCCCGCAGGCAGGGCGCCGGCGAGTTGGCGATATTCGGCGGCACCGCGGCACCGCGGCGCACGGCCCTGGCTCACCGCTGCCGTGGCTGGCGGTCATCGGCGCTGTCTTTCTCACCATTCGTCTTGGTAGCCGTCATCGCGGAGGCTTACTTCGAGATCAGCCCGTGTTCCCGCCTGCCGGTCCGCCTCGAGGTATGCCTTCTTGATGGCCTGGACATGCTCTTTGACGGTTTCCTTGGAAAGGTGCTCCAATTCCGCGATCTCGACGTTGGACAGCCCGGCTGCGATGTGCGCCGCGATCTCTCGCTGGCGCTGGGTCAGCGGCACCTGCTCCATGAGGATGAACTTCGAGGTCTGAGCGTCCAGCACGAGCTCGCCCGCCGATGCGGACACGATGGCCGACCGGGCTCCGGCGAACCGTGCCTTCTTGTTCACGAAGGCCAGCGCCCCTTTCCCCAGGGCCACCCGGCGCATCCAGTGGGATCGGTCGTCGTTGGAGAGCACGACGACCTGAGCACCCCAGGCGCGCAATCGGCTGATGTTGTCCGCCAGCTTCGTGCCGTTGTGCAGGAACACGTCGAGCAGCACGACGTCGGGCACTTCGGCCAGGCTGGCGATCAGGTCGTCTACCGATGCGGCTGCCCCGACGGGGGTCATCTCGTCGTCGCCGCCGGCCATGCCCTGCAGCCATTCCAGCGTGATCGGGTCGTCGTCGACAATCGCCACCTTGATCATTGCGTCTCCCCTGAGATCGATGTCACTGGCGTATCCCACTGGTAAATCCAGCGCTTGCCCGGCGTCGAACCAGGCCGGGATCCCGCTGCCGTACCCGGTCTCACCCTCATGGCGAACCGCTGGCGGACCACCCGCCACTCCGGTGTGGCAGGCAACTCCGCGAACTCGCTGGTGACTGTCACCCTGGCCACCTCGCCGGTAAGCGGCAGCACCCTGACCGCGACCCCCTCCGGTACGAGTTCGAGGACACTGCGCAAGGCCCGGACGAGCAGGATCCGGTCCTGGAATCCGAAGCGCTGGGACAGGTTGAGTTCGTCGTCGATCACCCAGCGCAGATCGCCACTGCCGGGCAGCAGCTCGGCCAGCAGCAGCGACGGTTCGTCCAGGCTGCGGAGTTCGCGTCTCAGGTCGTCGGCCAGTTCGGCGCACCTGCGCTGGACGCCGGGATCTGTCACGTCGGCGGTGCCGTTGGCGAGCCCGTCGAGCATCGCCGCCGCCGCCGTCTCGGTGTTGTTCAGCTTCACCTGCAGCGAGGCGCGGCTGCCCTCCTGGAGGATCCGCGACTGGATCACGCTGAGACCCTGCCGCTTCAGGTCCTGGTTGACCGTGTCCATCCGGCGGATCACCGCGACGAGGAAGAAGACGCCGATCCCGATGGCGGCCCCGGCCCCGCCGGACATGACTATCGTGTGCAGATCGCGCAGGGTGCGCCCCGCGTCCGCCATGACGAAGGCCTGAATCGCGGCCAGGGCGGCCACGCCCAGCAGCATCTCCTCGGCGGGGCGGCTGAACGGCAGCAGGCAGAGCGGCACGACGCAGAAGCCGGAGACCCAGTTGGCCGGCCCGGTCAGGGCCGTCTCGCTGAGCTGCGTGGCGATCGCCAGGCACGCGAGGGGACCGGTCACCAGGGCGAGGGCGGAAAGCAGCGGCCCCACGCCGCCCGGTGACCTCTGCCAGATGAGCATGAAGACCGAGACCAAGACCACCAGCAAGACCACCGGGACCCAGCCGTGCCGGTAGGCCGGCCAGCCGACCGCGAGCTGCACCGCGTTGAAGACCGCGAAAACCGCCAGACCGTAAGGGATGGCCTGCCACATGAAGTGGCTAAGCGGCTCGCACCGCTCGCGCGCCCGCTGCCTGCTCCAACGGCTGGTCCGGGCCCACTGCCACAGCCTGTGCAGGCGGCTGGCGGGCACGATGCCCGGCGCCTGCGCCGTGGGCCACGTGAGGGTCACGGTCGTTCCGGCCCCTACCTCGCTGTCTATCCGCGCCTCCCCGCCGATGTCCCGCATGCGCTGCTCGATCGACATGCGGGAACCGAAGCCGTGGCTGGTCGCGCGGATGAAACCATGACCATGATCCCGTACCTGGATGCTGATGCGGCCCGAGTCCGCGGTGACGACGACGTAGGCATCCTGCTGCCCGCTGTGCAGGCAGACGTTGACCAGGCACTGATGCACGGCGCGCGCCAGCCCGGTGACGACCACCGGCTCTTCCGGGTAAGCCGTCACGTCGCCGTGGGTCAGATGGACCCGCAGTCCTCGCTTCTCATAGTCGGGAACGAGGTCATCCAGGATCTTGGCCAGCGTCCACGCGGGCTCGGACACGATGACGTACCCGCGGAGCACTTCGGCGCCCCGCGCGCACGCGCGGCGGAACTCCGCGGAGTCGCGGGCATCGCCGTGCCCGGCCATCGACAGCCTGTCCACCGGCGCGTCATGCACCATGCGCGGGTGCTCCCGCATGGCCTGGTTCTCGGTTCTCGCCGCGGCGTCGGCCACCGCGTCCCGCTGCAGCGCGTCGGCATCGGCGTCCAGTCGCGCCGCGATCGCCCGGACCACGGTCGAGCCGAGGATCGCCGCGCACAGCGAACCGCACTCGATCATGGCGAGGATCAGGTACTCGCCCAGGTAGCCAGTTCCGGCCAGCGCCAGCGCTCCGCGGTGAACCGCGATCAGGCCCACCGCGGCCGACCGCGACCATGTGCCGGCCGACAGGCCCGCACCGAACGCGCCCAGCCCGATGAGCGGCTCCGCCACGTTCAGGGCACCGGTGTAGTGTCCTCGCACCGCCCAGGTGGCAGTCAGGCTGAAGACCGCGAACAGGCTGCACAAGGCTACGACCCAGATGGTCGGCCGCTCAGCGTACAAGAGCCGGATGACCCCAGCCGCCGTCAGCCCGAGGAACACGGGAAAGCCCGCGATAAACCAGGCGGGATAACCCGATCTCGCGACGGCGAGAGCCACGGCTACCTGCAGGCACGCGGCCCCGATGAGGCCGGCCGCGGCCTTCCGCAGGCTGAAATCAATGATCTGGGAAGGCTTGCTGCCTCCGCTACCGGCACGGGCGGCCGAGGGGAACAAGCGATAACCCCATCGCTCCGTGTCCCGTCGGTCGATCTCGCCTCCCGGATGCGAACGAACTCAACAACGCGGGACCCAGCTACAGCCACGGCTATAAACCCGCAGCACAGGTGCGGCTCATTATCCGGTGGTCCCGCTCAGCCGTTGCTCCGTGTACGGATCACGCGAGCGCAGAGTACTGCATTGTCGCCCGGCCCGAGGACGGCGGCGACGTACCAGGGGAGAGTGGCCGCTGCGCCGCCTGTGGAATCGTTTAATCTACGGTACGCTCAAAGCCTTCCGGTAAGCCTGATGCGGCAACCGGCTCTTTGCTCACGCCGCGAACAGCATGACCACGCCCAGCCCGTTACGCGCGAAACAGAGCTTACATGCCAGCCGACCGCAGGCGACAATGAAGAACATGGGCGGGCCTGGCGCTGGACAGCACGAAAATAATGTCCAAGCCGGGCTGATGCGGGACGGCGCGCAGAAGTGGATTCTCCGGGCCGGACACGACTTGCGTGAGATTTCCCCGACCGCCTTGCTCTCCCTGTTGTGCGCGGCAGCGTTTTGTCCGGTGACCGCCGTCGGGGCGGGAATCACCGGTGCGGCGGCCGTGGCCGGCATCGGGGTACTGTCCTCGGTCGGCGGTGGCGTCCTGACGGGTGTCATCACCGACGCGATAGACCGATTGCGCGGCCATAACGCGGAGAGTTCCCCCTCGCCACCCGAGATTGAGAGGGCGCTCGCCAGCGAAATCGGCAAGGTGCTGACCGCTGGCGCCGCGGACGCCTCTGCCCTGCGGGCCGAAATCGGCGCTGTGCTTAAACAAATTGACCTGGGCGGCGACATGCTGCGAGAGGCTATCGACTCGGGCAACGAGCAGCTCCGCAGCGACCTGATTACCGCCATCAGCGTGCTCGGGTCCGACTTCGCCGAGCTCAGTTTCCTGGTCAGCGATGTGGTCGCCGCGGCCGCCAGGATCCAGCACGATCTTGATGAGCAGCGCGCGAGTACCCGGGTAATCATCGAGCAGAACGCCGGACAGTCAGCGGAGATCCGCCGGGCCCGGGAGGACCTGGCGATAATCGAGCGGCGCACCCGCCCCGGGACACCGGCGGATAATGACGCGGAAATGCACTGGGAGGGCTGTCCTTACCGGGGATTGCTGCCGTTCAGCGAAGCCGACGCGGAGATCTTTTACGGCAGGGAGCGACTGACCACGGAGCTGGCGGTCAAGGTCGCCGAGCAGGCGGGCGGCGGCGGCTTGATCGTCGTCACCGGCGCCTCAGGTGCGGGTAAATCATCGTTGCTGCACGCGGGCCTGCTGCCTGCGCTGGCCCGGGGACTGCAGGTTCACGGTTCTGAGCGCTGGCCGTGCCGGGTGATGACGCCGACGAAGGAGCCGCTGGCCGAGCTGGCCACGCAACTGGCCGCCCTCGGCGGCGGCGACGCGCTCACGATCCGGGACGGTCTCGCCAGGGATCCGGGCCAGGCCTACCTGGCTGCCCGCCAGGCGGTCCTGGCTGGCACCGCGTCCTCCCGCCCCACGCGACTCGTCCTGATCGTCGACCAGTTCGAGCAGGTTTTCACCTTGAACGCCGGTCCCGACCGGGAGGCAGACAGGCAGCGGTTCATCACCGCCCTGTGCGCGATGACCACGAATCCCGCGGGTACCGAGGAGGAGCCCCCGGCGCTGGTGGTGATCGCAGTCCGGGGAGATTTCCTGGACCGGTGCGCTGCCTACGCCGAGCTTGCCGTGGCGATGCAGGAACGCCAGTTCGTGGTGCGGCCCATGACCGACTCGGATCTCCGGCTGGCAATTACCGGGCCGGCCGACGCGGCCGGGCTTCGCCTCGAGCCGACCCTGGCCGAAACCATCCTGGCTGACTTGCGCACCGCGGGTACCGACACCGCCGCAGGGGTCTTGCCGCTGCTATCCCAGGCAATGCTACTTACCTGGGAAAACCGCGACGGCGACCGCCTGACCAGCCACGGCTACGGCAAGTCCGGCGGAGTGAGCCGCGCGGTCGAGATAAGCGCGGACGCCGTCTACGACGACCTTCCGGCCGCCGATCAGGTACTGGCCAGGGAAATCCTGCGCAACATGACGACGGCCAGCCGCGACGCCCGGCTCGCCAGCCGTCCGGTCAGCAGGGCTGCCCTCTACCGGCTGCCGGGCGCGGGGCAACCGGAAGCTGATCTGGTCCTGGAAAAGTTCGCCGCCAAGCGCCTGATCGTTCTCGACGAGGGCACCGCCCAAATCGCTCACGATGCCCTGCTGACCGCATGGCCCAGGCTGCACAGCTGGCTTGAAGACGACCAGGCCAGCTGGAGCCTGCACAGTCAGCTGGCCGACGATGCCGAGGAATGGAGCCGCAGCCAGCAGGCCGATTTCCTGTACCGCGGGACCCAGCTAGCCGGCGTTCAGCGAGTGACCAGCGCGTGGGCTGCCAACCCGGACCGCTACCCCGCCCTCACCACCACCGAGCGGGACTTCCTGCAAGCCAGCGAGCGCGCCAACAGCCGCCGGATCCGTCTGCAGCGGACTGCTCTAGCCGCCCTGCTCATCTTGCTCGTCGCGTCCGTTACCGGCGCAGGCTTGGCCATCACAGCGGCACGAAACGCCAACTATCAGCGCAAATTCGCGGTCTCTGACGAACTCGCTGCGGAGAGTGAGCAACTCGATGCAACAGACCCCGTTACGGCATCGCAGCTTGCCGCGGCCGCCTGGGAAGTCATGCCCACGGAACAGGCGCGCGTGAGCATGCTGGATGTCCTGGCGCAAAAAGGGATCGCTACCATCGCCGCCGATACCAATCCCAACCATCAGCCCGTGGATGGGGTGGCGTTCAGCCCGGACGGCAGCATTCTCGCCACCGCCGGGGCCGACGGGACGGCGCGGCTGTGGGACGTGGCCACGGGCCGGCCGATCGGAACGCCCATCGCCGCCGTCAGCGACCCCGGCAGCGACAGCGTGGATGCGGTGGCGTTCAGCCCGGACGGCCGTATCCTCGCCACCGCCGGGTCGGACGGGACGGCGCGGCTGTGGGACGTGGCCACGGGCCGGCCGATCGGAACGCCGTTCACCGCCCCGCCACCGACCTCAAAGGCCGTCTCCAACTCCATCAACGGATTGGCGTTCAGCCCCCACGGCAACATCCTGGCCGCCGCGGTGGGCGACGGGATAGTGCAGCTATGGGACGTGGCCATGCACCGGCAGATCGGGACGCCGATCATCGCCGTCAGCGACCCCGGCAGCGACAGCGTGGATGCGGTGGCGTTCAGCCCGGACGGCCGTATCCTCGCCACCGCCGGGTCGGACGGGAAGGCGCGGCTGTGGGACGTGGCCATGCACCGGCAGATCGGGACGCCGATCATCGCCGTCAGCGACCCCGGCAGCGACAGCGTGAGTGGGGTGGCGTTCAGCCCGGACGGCCGTATCCTCGCCACCGCCGGGTCGGACGGGACGGCGCGGCTATGGGACGTGGCCACGCACCAGCAGATCGGATCGTCCATCATTCCCGTCGGCGTATCCGGTGACCAAGGGAGTGACCAAGGGGCAACCGGCGTGAATGCGGTGGCCTTCAGCCCCGACGGGAACGTCCTGGCCACCGCCGAGAACGACGGGACGGCGCGGCTGTGGGACGTGGCCACGCGGCAGCAGATCGGAACACCCATCGCCGCCGACACCGACCCCTTCAACACGCCCGCGACGGCGGTGGCGTTCAGCCGCGACGGCAGCATGCTCGCCACCGCCCGGTCGGACGGGACGGCGCGGCTATGGAACATGGATTTCTACGGCCAGATCGGCGCGCCCATCGCCGCCGTCAGGCCAGCCAGCAGCCCCGGTCCCCCCAGCGGCGTGTATGACGCGGCGTTCAGCCCGGACGGCACGATCCTCGCCACCGCCGGGTCGGACGGGAGGGCGCGGCTGTGGGACGTGGCCACGCACCGGCAGATCGGGACGCCGATCATCGCCGTCAGCAACCCCAGCAGCGACAGCGTGAGTGGGGTTGCGTTCAGCCCGGACGGCCGTATCCTCGCCACCGCCGGGTCGAACGGGAAAGCGCGGCTGTGGGATGTGGCCACGCACCGGCAGATCGGCACGCCCATCACCGCCGGCGGCGGCGTGGATGCGGTGGCGTTCAGCCCGGACGGCACGATCCTGGCCACCGCCGGGTCGGACGGGAGGGCGCGGCTGTGGGATGTGGCCACGCAGCGGCAGATCGGCACGCCGATCACCGCCGTCAGCAACCCCAGCAACACCAGCGTGAGTGCGGTGGCGTTCAGCCCGGACGGCACGATCCTGGCCACAGCCGATTCGGACGGGATAGCGCGGCTGTGGGACGTGGCCACGCACCGGCAGATCGGCACGCCCATCACCGCCGAGAGTAACTCCACCTACGGCGGCGTGACTGTGGTGGCGTTCAGCCCGGACGGCACGATCCTGGCCACCGCCGGGTCGGACGGGACGGCGCGGCTGTGGAACATGGCCACGCACCAGCAGATCGGCGCACCGATCACCGCCTTCAGCCTGTTCAACAACCTAACCGGCGAGGCAGTGAACGGGGTGGCGTTCAGCCCGGACGGCAGCATCCTGGCCACCGCCGGGTCGGACGGGACGGCGCGGCTGTGGGACGTGGCCACGCACCAGCAGATCGGGCCGGATATCACCCCCGCCGGCAGCTTGAGCCAGATCCTTGGGGTGGCGTTCAGCCCGGACGGCAGCATTCTCGCCACCGCCGGGGCAGATGGCACCGAACGCCTGTGGGATGTCGGATTCCCAAGGAATCTTCTGCGCGCGGTGTGCAGCATAGCTGGCACTTCCCTGACACCCGAGCAATGGCGTTCTTATATCCAATCTGCGCCATATCAAAAAACATGTCCTTAGCCTGCGGCCAATCACCCCTCCGGCTTCTGGCCGCGGCCGGACCTATGCGTCCCCTTCCGGCTGGCTTTCCTGGCCGAATGCCACCTGGATACTGCGTTCCTCGGTGCCGCGCAGGACGGTCAGCTCGATGGTGTCGCCGGCCGCCTGGAGCGCGCCGGACAGGTCGTCGATGGTGCGGACCGGCTGGCCGGCGGCCGTCACGATCAGGTCGCCGGCGGCCAGGCCAGCGCGCCCCGCTGGGCCGCTCTCGTCTACCCCGTGGACGAGCAGGCCCTCGGCGTCGGGGAGGCCGACGGCGCGTCGCAGCCGCCTGGCCACGTGGCCGGGAGTGATCGTGATGCCAAGCTGCCGCGGCCTGACCGATTCTCCGCTGGCGAGCGCGTCGACCCGGCGGCGCAATGCCTCGTCGGCGGGTATGGCCAGGTAGAAGCCTTCACCGAGGCGGTTCGTGTTGATCCCGAGCAGCTGCCCGGCCGCATCAAGGACCGGCCCGCCCGAGGAGCCGGGCAGCAGCGGTGCGGTGTGCTCGAGGCTGCCGGTGATGCGCAGGCCACGGGGGCCGCGGAAGGTCCGGTCGATGCCGGAGATGAAGCCGAACGTCACCCGCAGCCCGCGCCCGCCCGGGTCAGCCAGCGCGAAGACGGGCATCCCGATGGCGGGCGCTGCGGTGGACCACGGCAGCGCCGGAGCCTGCCCGGTGTCGGTCTCGATGACGGCGAGGTCGCCGTCGATGTCGTGCCCCGCCACGTTCCCCTCGGCCGTGCGCCCGTCGGCGAAGGTGACCGTCACCTTACTGCCGCGTACGTTGTGCGCGTTGGTGAGCACCCGCCCCCCGCCGAGCACGACGCCCGAGCCGACGCCCCACCGCTGCCCGATGCCCACCACCGAGGAGCCGGCGTCCTGCGCCAGCCGCGCGATGCTGGCCTGAATCTCGTCGAAGATCGTCATCGATGCTCGTCCTTCCAGTTAGTAGTAACTTGCAAGTTACTACTAACTGATATGGGGATGTCAACGCAACGGCTACGATCCTTTTATGGCCCAGAGCGAAATTGCCTCCTCACCGCTGGCCGAGGCGCTGGCCAGGGTCGGCGACCGGTGGACCCTGCTGGTGGTGGAGGCGCTGCTCACCGGGCCGCGCCGGTTCAACGATCTGCTCGACCAGATCCCCGGTATCGCGGCGAACATCTTGTCCGAGCGCCTCAAGCGGCTCGAACGCGAAGCCCTGCTCGTGGCCCGGCCTTACTCCGAGCGGCCGCCCCGCGCCGCCTACGAGCTGACCGCCGAGGGCAAGGAACTCGCGGGGGCGCTCCGCCTGCTGGCGTACTGGGGGTCTAGGCACGCCGACCCGGCGCAAACGCCCCGGCACCCCGCGTGCGGCACCCCGATCGAGGCCCGCTGGTACTGCCCGACCTGCGACCATCTCGTTGACCACGAGCCGGACCAGGCCGAAGTGCATTTCGTCTAGGCCAGGCAGGCGCGATCACCCGGCGGGCCAGCCGGATGCGAGAAGGAGCTGAGGACCTCCGCCGTTCCGCGGCCGTTGTGATTTGCGGCGTTCGGGCCCCTGATGGCATTACAGTGCGGTACCAGGCCCGAGGCCAGGTGGATGGGGTGTGGTGACGTGGGTGACGGAGCGGGCATGCGGCCAAGCCTCGCGGACACGATCGCGGCGGTGCGCCGTGAGCTGAGCTCGGCGCTGGCGGTCGGTCAGGGACAGCTGGTCCAGTTCCGGGCCGGGCCGGTGGAGCTGGAGTTCGAGATCGCCGTGACCTGCACCGGCGGCGGGCAGGCGGGCGTGCATCTGTCGGTGCTTACGTTGGGCAGCCAGAGCGCCCCGGCACGGGCGACCACGCAGCGGATCAAGGTGACACTGCAGCCGCCGGACCTGGATACCGGTGCGGACGCGCAGGCAGCCGGTGGCCACCAGCAGCCGGATGTCAAGGCGTCTCAGTCACCGGCCGGGATCGGCCCAGAGCCTGGCGTATTGTCACCCGCCGAAGGTGGGCTACCGGAACGCCCGGTCCGGGCGGAAGGCGTCGAGGTCCATGAGGTTGCCGACGGGCTCATGGTTTACCAGGCTGAGCCGGAGTGCGTTCATCACCTGAACAACACGGCGGCAATCGTGTTTGAACTATGCGACGGCAACAACACGATGCGTGAAATCAGCGAGCAACTAGCAGCGGTTTTCGGACTTACCAGCGTGCCTGCAGGCGTGGCTGAGAGGTGTGTCGCTGATCTGTGGTCGAAGGGCGTCGTTCTGTGAAGCAGGCGGATATGCCCGGCCAGGAGGCCTGAGTTTAGAGCAGGCAGCATGTTGCGCGGCAGTATCCTGTCTTGCTAAATTTTGAGTCGCTATCTTCTGGATTTCCCCTTTCCGGCGGGGATCCTTTTACGGAGAGGGCCTGAAAGGGTATACAGATGAGCGATGAGCGGATCGGCGACTCGCAAGGTGGATCTGGCCTAGGCCGTCGGGCCTTCATCCAGAGAATGGCAGTGGCAGGGTTCGCATTTCCCGCGATCGTGACCTTGGTGGACCCGGCCGCTGCTGCTGCCGCTTGTAATCCGAAAACCACGCACCCGCCAACAACGACGCCTCATTGCCATCCGACGACCACGCACCCGCCAACGACGACAGCCGCGCCAACCACGACGGCTGCGCCAACGACGACGGCTGCGCCAACGACGACGGGCGCGCCGGCACCGTCGACAACGACGCCCCCGCCAACTACCACGGCCGCGCCGTAGGCAGGACTGTGCTTGGGCCTAAGGGTGCCGCTCGGCGGGGACACCAGCGTGGCCGGCGTTGCTGATACGAATAGGGCATGGCTGCCCGGCTGCTGCTCGTTCATAGCCCGCTGGTCGGGTGCGCAACCTGGGATCTGGTCGTGGCCGACCTGGCCCGGGGGGGCTACGAGGTGGGCGTTCCGGACCTTACCGGCACTGTCATGGCAGGGCCGCCGTATTGCGTGCGCCAGGCCCAGGTGATAGCCCGCAGCGCATCCGGCCAGCCCGCGATCCTCATCGGTCATAGCGGGGCGGGGCCGCTGCTGGCCGCGGCGGGCGCCATCATCGGCCGGGTTCGGGGTTACATCTTCGTCGATGCTGGCCTGCCGATGCCGGGGCAGGCCTGGATGGAAACCGTGCCGCCCGATCTGGCGGCCCAGGTGCGGGGGATGGCTGATGCCGGGGGCTGGCTGCCGCCCTGGCCGCAATGGTGGGGCGATGAGGCCCTGGCCGAGCTCATTCCTGATCCAGAGGCGCGGCAGTACTTCGCGGCCGGCTGTCCCCGGCTGCCGCTGGCCATGTTCGAGGAAATCCACCCGCCGGCGCCGCTGTGGCCGGATGCCCCCGCTGCTTACCTGCTGCTGAGCGAGGCATACCAGGACCAGGCGGCCAGGGCGCGGGAACTGGGCTGGCCGGTGACAGAGCAGATGAGCCACCATCTCGCGCTGCTGACAGAGCCCGGCCGGGTCGCCGGATCGCTGCGCGAGCTGATCGGTCAGCTTCGCCAGTAGTAGCAGCGCTTCGCCACCCGCCCTGACCTGGACATCTTCTCCAGCAACGAAGCCGAGCGCACTATCCGGCCGGTGAAGGGTGCAGCAGCGCGCGTGGCCTCCGCCACGTCAGATTACGTAACGTTCCGCGAGTTCACGATCCGCGTCATCGTACTCAAGCAAGTTTGGCTGTGACGCTACCCGCGGTGAGGTGATGAGAGCCCGGAAAGTGCCGTCCGCGATGCGCCGACTGAGGTACTGATCACATGCCAGCCACTCGCTAAGCCACCGGCCGAACTCCTCACCGGCAGCCGGGATGTCCGCGAGGATGCGGTCGTACGCTTGGCGGTGCACCGCGACCGCATGGGTGCAAGTGACCGGGCCGCACTCTTGCAGCACCTCGCTGCCGTCCAGGTAGGGAAACTTCTGCGACCATACACATGCCCCGAGGAAACATACATCCCATTTGAGGCTCGCAAGCTCGCTTCGGACGGACTGCATCACGGCTACCGTGTTGTCAATGAATACCGCGTCATCTTCGAGTATGAGCACGTGCTCGTAGCCGCGTCGTTGCGCCTCGGCCACCATCTGTCGGAATGAGATGGCATTTCCGCGGTGGCGGTTTTCAGGAGTCGCCACCGCCGGGAACCGCTCAACCTGCCACGCGATGCCGAGCTGTTCATGCCGGCGCCTGGCCTCCGCCCAGCGTGCCGTCTCGCTGTCCAGGTTCAGGCAGAAAATCCCGTCGAACAAGCTGAGCGGGCTGGCGGCTTCGCTAGCCGTCTTCTGAAGAACGGCTTCGAAGTTCGAGGCGGCTCCCATCCTCTCGAACTCCTCCCGGAAATGAGCCTCAACGCTGGCGGTGTCCCATCCGATCTCGCTCCAGCCGATGAGGTAATTGCGGAGCCGGTCCTCCCATGAGGGGTGGTACGGAGCCCCGCCAGGGCGGCCAAATCGATGCGCCCACCCCACGGCCGGATGGCACAGAACTCGTCCGCCCGCCCTGCGTGCCTTCTCGTGAAGATAGCCCTCCTCACCACCAAATCCGCGGAAACGAGGGTTGAAGCCTGGCCATGCCTCGCGGCGGCAGGCAAACAGCCCGAGACCCTGCATCGCGATCTCAAACGGCGCCCCGCCGGGATCCGCGATGCGCTCGTCACGCGCCCACTGCCCGTACATGCCCGCGCCCCAGGCCGGATCGAAGTGACTCGCGATCGGCTCGAGCCTGTCGTCCAGCAGTGGGCCCTGGATCAGGTCCATGCTGCCGGGGTGTTCGTCAAACCAGCGGACCAGGGCGGCCAGTGCGCCGGGCCGGATGAGCACGTGACTGTCAACGCAGCATACGATGTCCGCGTTCGCCTCGCGGAAGACGAGATCACGCACGCTCGTGCCGCGGTAGCCCCGAAATGGTATATACCTGAGAAACGGGATCCAATCTTCCAGGCCCTTCAGGCTGGCCGCCGCCGCGCCCTCCGGGTGGTTATCAATAATCACAAACGAGAGTTTGTCGGCTATCTCCGGATGAAACATCCGGATGGCCTGGATTGTGAACCAAACGCCATCAAAATCGTCGAAGGTCGCCATTCCGACACATAGGCGGCGGTGTTCGCATTGCGGTGTCATCTCGGGCAGCGGGCGGGCCGCTTCCTCTGCCAAAACAAGTTTCTCGAGGAAACGGCGAGCGTTTGACATCAGACCCCTTCGCGGGCCGCTAGTGATTTTCCCTCGCTGGCACGGCGTAAAACCCGCAACTGGCCAAGCGCTCAATTTGCGGTAATCATAGCAGTGCGGCGAAGACTAACGCCCGGGTCCGTCCGGCGCGTACAGAACTGGGGGTGGCGGCGGTAAGCGTGCTCGCCTGGTTCACCAGCCGCCCGCGGCTCGCTGGCGGCCACGCCAGCTCTGCGGGGCCTGCGGGGTGCTCCGCGCGTCCTGATCACGGCGTCCCGGGCAATCACGCCTCACTGGTGTATCAAGGCCGCGCTGGCAGCCTCCGCCTTGGAGAAGCCATGCCTCGGGGAATAGGGATGGCGGCGCGGCAGCGGGGATCTTCCGGCTCGGCCGGAGCGGGGGTGACGTCAATGCGGATCTTGCTGGTTGCCAGCGGCTACAACAGCATGGCGCAGCGGGTGCATGCTGAGCTGGCCGACCAGGGGCACGAGGTGTCGGTCGAGCTGGCGCTCGGGGATGAGGTGCTACGAGACGGCGTCCGTAGCTTCGACCCGGATCTGGTCATCGCGCCGATGCTGACCACGGCGATTCCCGCGGACATCTGGTCGGCTCGGCCGTGCTTTATCGTCCACCCGGGACCGGTGGGTGACCGCGGCCCGTCCTCGCTGGACTGGGCGATCATGGGCGGTGCCGGGCGCTGGGGCGTCACCGTGCTGCAGGCGAACGCCGAGATGGACGCCGGCGACATCTGGGCCAGCGCGGAGTTCACGATGCCCGCCTGCTCGAAGAGTTCTGCGTACCACACCGAGGTGGCCGACGCCGCGGTGGCGGCGGTGCTGCTGGCCGTAGCCCGGTTCGCGGGAGGCCGGTTCCGGCCCGAGCCGCTGGACTATAGCCGCCGCGGTGTCGCCGGGCAGTGCCGTCCGCCGTGCCGGCAGGCCGACCGCAGGATCGACTGGTCAGCCGAGCCCACCGGCGCGGTGCTGGCCAAGCTGCGGGCGGCCGATTCCAGCCCCGGCGTCCTGGATGTGATCGGCTGCGCCGAGTACTACCTGTTCGGCGGCTACGAGGAAGACGACTTGCGCGGTGAGCCCGGGACGATCCTGGCCTGGAGAGACGGCGCCATCTGCCGCGCCACCGCGGATGGAGCGGTCTGGATCCCGCAGCTGCGCCGCCGCCCGGCGCCCGGCGGGCCGAAAACCTTCAAACTGCCGGCCACGCTGGCGCTGCGCGGATCCCTGGCCGACGTGCCCCAGGCCCCCGCACCGCTGATGACACCGCCGGGCCGGCGTACCTACCAGCAGATCCACTACCGCGAGTCCGGCGGCGTCGGCTACCTGGGGTTCTGCTTCCCCGGCGGGGCGATGAGCACCGGGCAGTGCCGCCGCCTGCTCGCCGCCTACCGGCACGCCCAGGCCCGGCCAGTGAAGGTGATCGTGCTCGGCGGGCCCCGGGACTTCTTCGCCAACGGCATCCACCTGAACGTGATCCAGGCTGCCGAAGATCCGGCCGAAGAGTCCTGGCGGAACATCAACGCCATCGATGACCTGGTGCAGGCGATCCTGACCACCACCGGCCAGCTCACCGTGGCGGCGCTGGCGGGTAATGCCGCGGCCGGCGGCGTGATGCTCGCGCTTGCGGCCGACCAGGTCTGGTGCCGGGACGGCGCGGTCCTCAACCCGCACTACCGGCTGATGGGCCTGCACGGCTCGGAATACTGGACCTACACCCTGCCCCGCCGCGTCGGCGCGCAGGAGGCCGCCCGGCTCACCGGCGCGTGCTTGCCGGTCAGTCCCGCCTCCGCCCTGCGATCCGGCCTGGTCGACCGGGTCATCGCAGCCGATGCGGCCGGCTACCGCGCGCAGGTGGCGGCCCTGGCCGAGCAACTGGCCCGCAGCCCCGATTACCCAGCGCGGCTGGCCGCCAAGGCGCGGCGGCTCGCCGCGGACGAAAAACAACGGCCGCTGGCCGCCTACAGAGCCGCCGAGCTGGCCATCATGAGCCGCAACTTCAACGGCCCGCCCGAGCCGTACGCCCAGCTGCGCCGGGCCTTCGTCTACAAGGAAAAGCCGCTGCGCACACCGCCCCACCTCGCCCGGCACCGGACCCGTCCCTGGCCCGCCCGTCTGAGGCGGTCCAGCGCACAGGAGACGATCACCGCCCTGGCCCGCTAGCGGTGATTTATCCGACGCCGCTGATCTTGTCGGCATCGATGGTGATCAGCAGTCGTCTTTGGTCGCGGCCGCCGTACCACGGATACGGGCCGCCCAGGTAACGCTTGTGTTTACGCCAGCCTCGCGAACTCCCTCTTCGGCACGTCCGCGCCGAACCCGGCCCCCGCTGCCGAAGCTCTCCGCCAGGCCATCCGCGCCCTCCGCCCGGCCGCACCACCGTCCGGTGACGGCACCGGCCTGACAATGGGGTCATGAGACTGGATGCCCGCCTGGCCGGGCAGTGGACGCCGGCCGAGCTGGGTGTGCATCCGGTGGCTGGTGGCGGCCCGCTGCTTGCGTACGTCCGTCGGCCGCACGACGAGCGGCTGCGGGTGATACTGGCGCCGCCGGTGGCCGGCAGCCGGCTGGTGGTGGTCCGCGGCGAGCCTGGCACGGGCACCACCCGGGCCGCCTGGGAGGCGGTCGCCGAGCTGCTGGCGGAGTGGCCGCTGGAATACCCGCGGACCGCGGCGGCGCTGGCCGCGCGGCTCGAGGCGGGGATCCCGGCCGGGACCGTGCTGTGGCTGGGCGAGCTGGGCCGGTACGCGGCCGCGGACGGCGGCGCGGCCGCGCTGGACCGCCTGGACGACCTGTTCGACGAGGACGGCTACCTGGTCGTGGCGACTATCTGGCCCTGGCAGTGGGACGCCTGCATCGCCGCGGTCGGCGCCGGGCGCGGCGCGGGCGACCCGGCCTGGCTGGCCGGGCGGATGCTCGCCCGGCTGGACGAGCTCTCGCTGTATGACCCGTCCTCGATCAGCCCCGACTACGGCGGCGGGTTCCTGGACGTGCCGGCCCGGTTCACCGCGGCCGAGCTGGCCGAGGCGGCCGGGAGCGGCGACCCGGTGCTGGCCGCCGCCGCGGCCGCGGCCGGCCCGGACGGGCAGGTCACCCAGTACCTGGCCGGGGTTCCCAGGCTGCTGAGCCGCTACGTCGGCCCCGGCGGCGACCCGCGCGGCCGGGCGATCCTGACCGCGGCGATGGACGCCACTCGGCTCGGCCACGCCGGGCCGCTGCCGGCCAGCCTGCTGGAGCAGGCCGCGGCCGGCTGCCTGCCCGGAACGCCACCCGCCGACCCGGAAAACGGGCCGGACGGAGCGTTCGCCACCGGGCGGGAGGGTGCCACGGAAACCGGGCTGGCCTGGGCCTGCGCCGGAGGGGACGGCGGGGTCGCAGGGCTCGCGGCGGTCCCGGCCGGGGAAGGTGCCGGATACCGGCTGGCCGGCGCGCTCGACCAGCACGGCCGGCAGGCCCGCCAGGACCAGGCCGGGGCGGCCGCGCTGTGGCACGCGCTGATCGCGCACGCGGCCGGCGCCAGGACCGGCCTGCTGGACACGACGCGGCTCGGGCAGGCGGCGCGGGACCGGGGGCTTTTCCGGTACGCCGCCGCGCTGTGGACCGCGGCGGTGAGCCGGGGCAGCGCCGACGCGGCCGCCCGGCTGGTCAGCCTGCTGCACGAGACCGGCCACGAGGACGTGGGCCGGGCGGCGGGCTGGGCCGCGGGCCTGGTCCGGCTGAACGACCCGTGGGAGGCCGCCCGGCTGCTCGACGCAATGCGCGCCGCCGGGACCGGCGACGCGATCCGGGCCCTGGTGGCTCGTGACCCGGCCGGGCGGGCTGACCTCGGCGCCCGGTGGGACGCGCTCCGGCTGCTCATCGCGCTGGGCGCGGCCGGGGCCGGCGACGCGGCCGAGGCGCTCGGTGCCCGCCTGGCCGAGCGCGCCCGGCTCGATGACGTGCCCTACCTGGCCGCGCTGCTGCGGGCGCTGGGCACGGCCCAGGCCGGCGGCGCGGTCCGCGCCCTGGTGGCCCGCGACCCGGCCCGGCACGCCGACCCGGACGACCCGCAGGAGACCGCCCTGCTGGTGACGGCGATGCACGCGGCCGGACCCGAAGCCAGCGACGCGACCCGGGCGCTGGCGGACTGGGCCGCCGGGCACTGCGTCATCGACGGCGCGCAGGCCGTCGCCAGCCTGCTACGCGCGATGCGGGCGGCCGGCCAGGCCGGCGCCGTCCGGCGGCTGCTGGCCCGCGACCCGGTCGGCCAGGGCGGGTTCGAGGACCCCTGGGAGGCCGCCGCGATGCTGGCCGAACTGCGCGCGGCCGGGGAGGACGGCGCCGTCCGGCAGCTGCTGGACCGCGACCCGGCCCGGCTCGGCAAGGTCGACTTCGCGGATTCGGTCGCCTGGCTGCTCACCGAGCTGCGCGAGGCCGGCGCCGACGAGGCGATCCGCACGCTGCTCGCCCGCGACCCGGCCAGCCACGTCGACCTGAACGACCCGCAGGCCATCGCCTGGCTGGTGGCCGAACTCCAGCTGGCCGGGGACACCGAGGCGATCCGGACCCTGGCCACCCGGGTGGCGGCCCCGGCCGGCCCCGGCCATCTGGCTTACCTCGCCGAATGGCTGGAGCACTTCCGGGCCGGCGGCGACGAGGGGCTCCGGGGCCTGCTGTCCGCCGACCGGGTCCGGCGCGCCGCGCTCGGTCCTCCCGGGGACATGGCCTGGCTGCTCGAGCACCTCGTCGCGGCCGGGGCCGGCGACCTGGCCCGGGCGCTGCTGGGCCGTGACCCCGGCGGGCAGGCCGGCCTGGACGACCTGAGGGACGTCGCCCGGCTGATCGCGGCGCTGCGCGCGGCCGGCGACTTCGGCGCGGCCCGAGCGCTAGCCGCCCGGGCCGCCAGGGACGCCCCACAGGCCAGCCTGGCCGGCCCCGGCGGCGCCGCCGCGCTGCTGGCCGGGCTGCGCGCCGCCGGGGAGCACGAGGCGGCCCGGGCCCTGCTGGACCGGGATCCCGCCCGGCAGGCCCGCCTCGACCGGCCGCAGGACGTCGCCCGGCTGATCGCGGCGCTGCGCGCCGCCGGGGCCGGGGAGGCGGCCGGGATCCTGGCCAGGCGGGCAGCGGGGGCCGGGATGTTCGGCGTTTTCCTGGCGTACCACTCAAACGGGACGGACACGGGCGGGGCGGTCAGCTACCGGTACGGGTGTGAGCCGGACCTGACGGCGGCGCCGCCGTGGCGGTGGGCCCCTCCGGGTCCAGGTACGGCAGGACCCGGCCCGGCCAGGTAGAGGACAGTGAGGAGGAACGCCGGGGCTGGCGGCCTGCTGACGAAGCGAGTGCGTGCGGTGCTCTGGCTCGCCCGCGGAGGCGAGGTCCCGCGCCCTCATGGCGACTCGCCTGCCAGGAGTCCGATGATCCTGACATACCTCATCGCGGTATGTGCGCGTGTTCGCGTTGCCGACTGTTGTGCATAGTTGTACAGGTTGGGTCAGCTCATCCTGGGGCCGGTACCTTTCGGCTATCGGGGCGGTCCTTAAGAGCAAGGGAGCCGAGTTGTGGTGAAGCCGGTACTGGAGGGCACGGTCGCGCTGGTGACCGGGGCTTCGAGCGGCATCGGCGCGGCCACGGCCGCCGCGCTCGCCGCCCAGGGCGCGGCCGTGGCGCTGGCGGCGCGGCGCAGGGACAGGCTGGAGGCGGTCGCCGCCGGTATCCGCGACCAGGGCGGTACCGCGCTGGTGCTGGAGTCCGACATCACAGACGAGAAGCAGGCGGCAGACGCTGTTGCGCGGACGGTCGCCGAGCTGGGGCGTCTGGACACGCTGATCAACAACGCCGGCGTGATGCTGCTCGGCCCGGCGGCCGGCGCGCCGCTGTCAGAGTGGCAGCAGATGGTCGAGCTCAACGTGCTCGGCCTGCTGTACTGCGCGCACGCCGCGCTGCCCCATCTGCTGCGCGCCGCCGGGGACAGCCCGCGTCAGGTCGCCGACATGGTGAACATCAGCTCGGTGGCGGGCCGGGCGGCCCGCAACGGCAACGGCGTCTACTCCCTGACCAAGCACGGCGTCGGCGCGTTCAGCGAGTCCCTGCGCCAGGAGGTGACCGGGCGCTACGTACGCGTCTGCCTGGTCGAGCCGGGCGCGACCGCGACGGAGCTAGCCGGCCACAACCGGCCCGAGGTGCTCGACAGCATACGAAACCAGTTCGGGCAGACGATGCAAGCCGGGGACATCGCCGACGCGATCATCTACATCGTGACCCGGCCGCGGCACGTCGCGGTGAATGAGATGCTGATCCGCCCGACCGAGCAGCAGCGGTAGCCCGGCGCTGGCAGGGTGCCTCAGAGCGCCGGCTCCATCTGCCCGCGGCCCGTCCGCGAAGTCCTGCACGACCGGCCGCCGGATGAGCGCGCGAATTCTCTGCATAGCCAGACCGCCGCGCCAGCCAGGAGGGCCACGACAGCGGCAGTGACATTCAGTAACGGCTTCGTGACAAGCGTTTCCGCGGAAACGCCGAGGCCGCAACCGCCCAGCGCAGCGTCATTGCCGAGCTGACATAGGCGCCCGGATCGCGGCATGAGCGGTAAATCAGTCGACCGTGGTGCCCAGCTCGCCTACGGTGACAGAGACTGGCCGACCTGGCGGTAAGGGCCAGAGTCCGGTTGTCCCCGCGAGGGGTTCAAGAAGCGTCAGGAAGTAGACCCGGCCTGGCCGCCAGTCCAAGCCCGCTATGCGGCATGTGAGTGCGTTCGCGAGTGCTGCCAGATTCCAAACTAGCCGAGGTACATGACGATAGCGCGGGAGCGACAGCCAACCTGCATCGCGAGTTACGGGAGAATCGTAAAGTTATTGTCGCTTTCCACCCGCTGTTGACCGGCGCGGAGGATAATTGGGCCGGTCTTTGCGCCGTTCGGCACGGTGACGGTAAGGCGTTTATCGGAGTCGATCTTGAATTGCGGCGCCTCTGCGTCCGTGAAAGCCACGCCTGTTACAGACGTAAGATTATCGCCGCTAATCACGACAGAGGTACCAGCGGACCCTCGCGACGGATCGAACCCCGTGATGGTAGGCAGCGCGATATCCATTACAGACTGGCTGCCGGTCTCCGCCTTCGTGAACAGGGTCTCGAAAACTGCCTTCAGCTTCTCTGCTGCCTGTGCCGAAAACAGCCCTACCAAAGCCCCAATAGCCGCGATTCCGTACGGGTCGGGCTGGCTAGAAGTCGTCCCGCCTGGCAGGAGCCCCGCCCTGAGCACTAGGTACACGATTGTGGCCAGCAGTCCACCTACGAGGGGCAGCAGGGCGTAATACGGGATCCAGCTACGGAACAGGAAACGCTCGCCAATATAGGCAGCCAGCGACCGTAAGCCGTGGAGCATCGCGCCGATGACGCCAGCTAACCAATCTGAGCATCTTCGCCATAGATGCCATAGCGGCGACCGCCCAAGCCCTGGTATTGACCTAACCCAAGTCAGGCTCGGCGAGGCCAGACGTCTCCTGGCACAGCTGATCACCACCCTCCCCCGACCGATGCGCAGGGCCTGGTCCTGCTGGCGACAACATCACAAGCATCGTGCTAAGACCAACCACTACGCGAAACGATCCGATTGTCACGAAGTGCTGGTGGAGTGCTAACCGGAGCGGTGCCTCGCCAGGTGAGCGCCCTGCGGCGGATCCATGCGTTCTGGTAGTCAGTCAGGAACCATGCATGCCATGAATATTCAGGTCTGGGTCACTTCCGTTGTGCAGGCCTTGCCGGTACCGGACCGGAACGCGTGGCGACGTCAGCGCGGATGCTGCCGGAGTGCCGTAGTGCCGTACGTCGCGCACTGTACCTGCGGCAGGCTGCCAGGCAGGATGGGCATGGCACGAGCCGCAGGCACGCCACACTCTCGGGTCACCGTGGATCGGGAGGCCTGTCGCCAGCAGGTGTTGGCGAAGTGGCGAGACCGAGTGAGATTCGGATGTAGCGGCCGGCTTCGCAGGTGGTGCAGGTGGGCGGCCCCAAGTGCCTGCTGGACAGGGAGCATATTCCGTGTCACACTGCCGCTCTGTAGCATTAAGCCCTCTCCGTGACGGAAGTTCAAGATGGTGATCCCTGGTGCACTCGTCAGTGCTGTTCGTGACCGCCAGGCTGTGCTGTTCGCTGGCGCGGGTTTGTCTTTCAACACGCTCGGCGTAAGTGGTGCCAGTTTGCGGGACGAAATCGGTGCTCAGATCGTCAATGACTATCCCAGTTATGATCCATCAACTCGTTCACTCGAAGACGTCTGCGACGAGTACGTGGCAATCAACGACCGGATTCGGCTGGTTAATGAGCTTGCAGCGCTGATCCCGAAGAATGCGCCGCCGTCCCAGGGGCATGTGTCAGCCGTCAAGCTATTCCGGTTCATCATCACTACGAACTGGGACCTTCTCTTCGAGGGCGCCTACAGGGAGATCGGGCAGAGCTATCAAGTGCTCTCCAGCGAGGAAGACGCGCCGAACTTCAACTATGACCAGCACAACCTCCTGAAGATCCATGGTTCCGTCGATCGCCCGCTCACCCTGATCGCGACCACCGACGACTACGAAGGCTACACGGACACTCACCCTCGGCTGCTCGACCGCGTCAGCGAGCTGATCGACAACAACACTGTGCTGTTTGCAGGCTACGGCCTACGGGATGAACACGTTCGCAGGCTGCTGGCTACGATTCGCCGAAGGCGCGGGGTATGGGCACGGCGTGCCTACGCGATCGGGTTCTTCGATGAGGTCCGCACCAAGCTCCTGGCAAGCCGCGACATTCAGGTTATCGCAGGTGACGCCGAGCAGTTCCTCGCAGACCTCACCGACCGCGCATTCGCGCCCGGTAGATAACCGGCTACTGACTCTTGTGGCCGCAGCCGTTTCGTCCACTTGATCTGTGTCGTTTTAGGCGATGCGGGCTGGCCAGGATCGCCCGGGTGGTTAATTAAGTCGCCGGAGATAGAATCCTTAGTACCGCCTCCTTGGAGGAGGGCATGACGGCTGCGACCTTAGGTTTAGTCGGTGTCATCGCGGGTGTCGTTATCAATGGTTTGGTCACTGCATTTCTTCAGCAGCGAACTGAACGAGCTGATGGGTGCGTGCCGATCTCCTGGTCGGGGAAGTACCCAGCGAGCACCGACGATCTCTTGCGAGTGACATCGCTGCCCGAAAGGTCTGCGCGGTAGCTTTGCAAGGTCGACGCAGAAGCAGAAGCAAAGGGAATTAGCGCCGGAAATGGCAGGACTGCGTATGATTCTGTGCCGGTCGCAAACGCGCTCACATCGGCACGCATGAGCGGTAGACCGGCCAGCAGGCCGGCGAAAGTCGAGAACGCACACCGGGCCAGAGGTAGGCGGCAGGAAGCTCGATCCGTGCTGTGCAAAGCGGCGCGGTCAACGGACACGGCAGCAGCGTAAGGCCGCTACGGGCGGGCAGGCACTTCGGCACGCAGGGGCTGCCCCCGCGGCGGTCCGTTGTTCGCCGTCAGCCGGGATTCACCCAGCGGGGTACTCGGGTCTTGCTGTGGCGGCTCGTTTCGGCTGCGGGCGTGGTCTTGCGGGTCATTTCTTTGTCCTTCTGGACCTGTGCGGTCTCTTGCCTGCGGTAACGGTGGTGTGGATGGTGCGCCACAGGAAGAGAGCTACGCCCATGACCGCACCGCGATCGCGTTCCCGGCAGCCTAAGCAGCTGGATGCCGGGATCTTCCACGCCGAGGTCAGCTCGTTCGCCCTCCGCCTGGCCGCTGAGGGCAAGGCCGCCAAGACGATCCGGACCTACACCGAGGCGGTGCAGTGGTTCGCCGCCGCCCTGCCTGGGAAGGCTAGCCGGGCCAGCTGGGAGCAGGTCACGAGCCAGGACATCCAGCGGTGGATGGCGTGGCTGCTGGATCGCTACAGCACCGCCTACGCCAGCAACCAGTACCGGGCCCTGCAGCAGTTCTTCAAATGGCTCGCCGCCGAAGACCATCTGCCCGACCCGATGGCCGGGCTGCAGCCGCCGCACGTCACCGCCAAGCTGGTCCCGGTCTTCACCCCCGAGGAGCTGACCCGGCTGGAGCGGGCGTGCGCGGGCCGCAGCTTCACCCAGCGCCGCGACGCCGCGATCATCGCGGTGTTCACCGCGACCGGCATCCGGCTCTCGGAGCTGGCCGGGATCCGCTACCACCCCGACGACCCCGCCCGCAGCGACCTTGACCTGCAAGCCCGGCAGATCCGGATCCGCGGCAAGGGCGGCACGGCCCGGACCGTCAAGATCGGCCACCAGACGGCCCGCAGCCTCGACCGCTACCTGCGGGCCCGCGCCCGGCACACGCAGGCCCACCGGCCGCAGCTGTGGCTCGGCGTGAACAACCGGGGGCCGCTGACCGCCGCCGGCATCTACCAGATCGTCGCCCGCCGCGGCCGGCAATGCGGCGTGAACGTGTACCCCCACCGGTTCCGGCACCACTTCAGCCACACCCGGCTGGACCGCGGCGGCGCCGAACGGGACCTGATGGAACTCAACGGCTGGACCTCCCCGCAGATGCTCACCCGCTACGGCGCCAGCGCCAGAGGCGCCCGCGCCCGCCGCAGCTACGACCGCATCATGGACTACAGCACCTGACCCCGGCCATGGCCATCACGCAGGGTCACCTACCACACAGCGCTGAATCCCCGCCTGCAGCGCCGATCGATGCCGATTCCGTGTGCCCGTTCAGTCGGCTGGTTATCTATGAATGGTCAGACATATCGCCCGGTTATGGCGCCTTGCGACAGCAGGGTTATTGCATGCCTGCTGCCCCTTGCGGATTACAGGCCTTGGGCTGTACGGCCATGACTTGCCGCCATTGGCCGCGAGCCGGCGCGGCCTGAAGGGCCTTCGACGTTTCAACCCGGCCGCGCTGGGCGGCCTGGGTGTGCTGTTCAGGGTGCGGTTGTGGTCGTTGTCGCGGGCTGTTGCCCCGTTATTCCCCTTGCCGGGTGGCTCACAGTACACCGAACCGGTCATAGGCGGCTCGCAGCGTGCTGCCCGCCTCCAGGGCGTCCCGCAGCCCGTGTTCCTTCGACGCCTTGGCCAGTGCCCGGCGGATAGTCTCATCGGCGAGCTCAGCCGGGACGACGACAACCCCGTCGTCATCGGCCACCACAAGGTCCCCGGGGCGGACCTGCAGGCCGCCGACGACAGCGGGCTGCCGCCACGCGGTAACCGCGGCCCGGCCCTTGCAGTCCAGCGGCAGCGTCCCCCTGCACCACACCGGGTAGCCGACGGCGGCTATGCTGCGCGCGTCGCGGCAGTACCCGTCGACCAGGGTGCCGCGGGCACCGCGGGCGCGCGCCGCCGTGGAGAACAGTTCGCCCCAGCAGGCGGCGCGGGCCGATCCGCCCGCGGCCACGAGGATGACTTCTCCCGGCCGGATATCGTCCAGCGCGCCGATCTCGCCGGTGTACGGCTCGGCGGGGATCTGGTGGACCTCGGTGACCAGGAACGGGTTGGCGAGGCCTGCGATCACCTCACCGTGCCCGAGCGGACGGATGGCAGGGTCAAGGGCGTGGTCGCGGTGCCCGAGATCGTCGAGGACGTCCGATACGACCGCCGCATACAGCCGGCTCATCACCAGATCCGGCAGCACACCGCCGCCATCGCCAACGCTCATCCGGCCTCTCCCACCAGGATCTTAAGGTGCCTTTCCGGTTCGTCCCGCAGCAGGGTGAGGCCGCCCGTCACCGCCGCACCGAGCGGGATGCGGTCGGTGATCAACGGTGCCGCCTGTACTGCCCCGCGGCCCAGCAGCTGCAGCGCCTCCCGGAAGTCCTCGTCCCAGACATGTGACAGCGAGCCGATCAGGGATTTTTCACCGCGGACGAGGTCCATCGGCGCGATCGGCGCCGGCTCGGTGACGATGCCAAGCAGCACTGCCCGCCCGCCGGAGCGTAGCGCCTGCAGCACGGTCTGGATGGCGTTCGGGGCACCCGCGCACTCGACGGCAACATCGGCCTCCAGCGCCGCGGCATCGCCGGGTGGCACCGCGCGGTCGGCACCGAGGCGGATAGCGAGGGACCGGCGCTCCGGCAGCGGCTCGACCACCGCCACGCTGCCAGCCCCGGACGCGGCCGCCGCCTGCACCGCCATCAACCCGACTGTGCCAGCCCCCACCACCGCGACTCGCTCACCTGGCCGCAGGCCGCCCCGGCGCAGCGCCCGGACGGCCACCGCCAGCGGTTCGGCCAGTGCCGCCTCATCGTCGGCCACCGTGTCAGGAACCGGGAGGCACATGCGCGCCGGCGCGTTGCACAGTTCCGCGAGCCCGCCATCGCCGTGCAGGCCCAGCGCTCCCAGCGCCGGGCAGCGGGTCACCTCACCACGCTGGCACCAATGACAGCCGCCGCACGAGACGATCGTGTCAACCGCAACCCGCTGACCCGGCAGGGGCCCGGTGACGCCAGCACCGACCGCCACTACCACGCCAGCGAATTCGTGCCCCAGGATGAGCGGTGCCCGCACTCCGGTGAGCGGGTGCGGCACGGACGCCGGGATGAACACCGGCCCGCTCAGCCATTCCTCAAGATCGGTACCACAGATACCGCACCATCTCACCCGGAGCTGCAGCTCGCCCGGTCCCGGCGGCGCAGGCGACGGCACCTCCTCCACCCGCACGTCACCCCGGGCATGCCACCGTACGGCCAGCATCTCAGTAGCCCTCCTCCAGCCGCGGAAGACCGGCAACCTCCACGACGTTGCGCAGCTCACCCAGGCCGGATGTCGCGGTGATCAACTCGTCGCCCGCGCGGGGGGTGAAGCCGAGATCCAATTATCACGAACATCACGACCCTGGAAACAGGGCCGGGCGGTTCTCTACGGTGAGTGGGATTGCCGTTCGGTCGCACGCGCTAACGCAGGAGACTGGATACGCCCAGGAGGTGACATACCGGGTTGTCGCGGCAGCCAGGGTTGCCGGTGTGACACCGGCGTAGCGGCATGGCCACAATGATGCCCGCAGCGGCCGTGCCTGCCCCGATACTTAAGATGTGTCAGCGGCGGAGGGACCGCCGGAACCGGCTCGACCGAGTGGACACGGACACTGAACGAGGCCGCCATCCCGGCCTTCAAGAACATCACCACGATCGATGAGTACCTGGCCGCGCAAGAGCACATCATCAGCGCAGACCCCTATCGCCGCGCCGGCGCCTGGAAGCCCGCGCTGCCAGCCATCCGGCTTCCCGGGCTCCGCGCAACAGCATCAGCACCGCCCGCCATGTGGGACGATGCCCTGGCCCGCGCTGACCTGTTCGTGATCATGCCGTTCAGTGAACCCTGGTCAGAAGGCACATACGCGCTCATCCGCCGGGCAGTCAGGCAGATCGGCGCTCCGGAAGGAGCGCTCTCCCTCTACCGCGCCGACGAAATCGCCGAGCCCGGGCAGATCACGCAGCAGATCAAGGAAGCAATCGGCTCCGCCCACGTGGTCATCGCTGACGTCACGCACGTGAACCCCAACGTGATGTGGGAACTCGGATACGCCGACGGCCTCGGCAAGACCATTGTCATCCTGAACCAGGACCCCAGGTCTTCACCCTTCGACATAGCCGACCGGCGCCAGGTCTCCTACAGCGCATCACCGACGGAGAAAGACGAAGAGAACCTGACTCGCCACCTAATCGAGGCTCTGCGCACAGGGCACGGACTGCAGTACCAGGCTCGCACGGATAAAGGCGGAGGCCACACAGTGAAGCTTATCCAAAAT
>Ga0208696_1000308_pt1 | contig 33536 bp, 27 predicted proteins | sample Sb_taG_9_FD_187711 | JGI IMG/M metagenome (GOLD analysis project Ga0208696, IMG submission 187711) | Peat soil microbial communities from Weissenstadt, Germany - Sb_50d_b_LC metaG (SPAdes) (version 2) | ecosystem: Environmental > Terrestrial > Soil > Wetlands > Peat | place: Germany... | reverse complement strand
GGGCAATCCGGGCGCGGGAACCCTACGCCACGGCGGCCGCGGCGTAGGCATCGACCGCAAGCGGGCACGGCCATACCATGGCCACGGGCGACACCGCCTCGGATCCCTTCTCGCGACCGTGGCCAAACGAAGGCGAGGAGGGATCTCTCATGTTCAACGGGGACGGCACGATCCTGGCCCGCCGACAGCGGCCAGGCAGGCGACATCGCCAAAGAGCACGGCCGGACACCCGGCCGGAACGCTCAGGAAATCAAGCCGTCAACAAGTGGCAGGTCTGGGAACCACAGCTGCGGGTTCTCGCCCTGGCAGGGCAACAGGCCATCGATTGCCCGTGCCTGTCCGGCCGTCAGGGCCAGGGAGCTGCATGACGCGTTACCGGTTGCCGGGGATCGGCGCGGTCCGGGCGCGCCCGTCTGGCTGGGCTGGGGCGGGCACGGGAACGGCTGGTGCGGCGGGCGCTTTGATGGGCGTGAACGCTGTCGGGGTCGCGCGCGCCGGCCGGCAGCGGCTCTTGCCGCCAGCTGGCCGATCCGGGGCAGCGCTTGCCGATACGGATCTGCCTCATCTGTGGTCTCCTTTTCCGTTCGGGGTCGTGCAGGTAGGCGCTGATATCTGCGCCGGGTCGCCTCTCATGGCGAGGGCCTCTCCCCGGCATCGTCTGGGTTCAGCCGACGGACCGAGATCAGGCACAGCCCGAGGTCGCGGACCTTGACCAGCACCCCGTGCAGCGCTGGCTGGTCCGGCAGCGACCCCCAGATGACCGTCTGGCTGCCCTCGCTCTTGAGGTGGAGGCCCTCGAACCAGGCCGTCCACCGCTGGTCGAGGATCCCCTCCACGGTGATCTCGTACTGCGCGGGCGATCGCGAGCCGCTCACGCCTGGCCCCAGCTCGTGGCACCCGCGGTACCGGTGGTGAACTGGCCGGCATTGACAGCAGCCATGTGTTCCGTCCTGTCGATGTGGGTCTGTGCTCTGCACGCTACGAAGACGCGGCGGGCCGGGCGTCACCCGAAAGTGGCTATGGGGGTGGAATCTTCTGTAGCGGCGTGGGGCATGAAAGTGCCGTCCTGCGCCCGTACCTGTTCCTGTGTGGTTACGCATGGAAGTGCCGGGGCAAGGTGGAAATACGGCTGAAGGACGTGACATTTGGTAGCTGGACATGTGATTGTGCCGCTGCGGCGGCGCCGGCTAGCCGGCTACTCCGAGGGGCGTTTCCAGGAGCGGCACGGAGGATCGCTGGAGTCGGTGAGCGTGCAGGTCAACGGTGGCTGAGTCGCCGTCAGCGGCCGCATCGGAGGCGGCATCTGAGCGGGATGTCCTGCTGGCCACCAAGCTGCACGTGCCCGGCTCGCGGCCGAGTTTCGTGCCCCGGCCGCGGCTGGCGAAGCGGCTCGATGAGGGACTGGAGCCGGGGCTGGTGCTGGTTTGTGCCCCGGCCGGGTACGGCAAGACGGTCCTGCTCGCCAGCTGGGCCCGATGCCGCGAGGGGCCGGTGGCGTGGCTGTCGCTGGATGCGGGCGATAACGACCCGGCCCGGTTCTGGCGCCACACGCTGGGCGCGCTGGACCGGGTGCGCCCTGGCATAGGTGAGCGGGTGGGCCCGCTGCTCGGCCCGCCGGCGCCGCCGTCGTTCGAACCCCTGGTGACGGCCCTGCTCAACGAGCTGGCCGTCCCCTCTGATGAACGAGAGCTGCTGCTGGTTCTCGACGACTACCATCTGATCAGTTCTCAGCCGGTGCACGCCTCACTCGGCTTTCTGCTGGAGCACCGGCCGCCTGGGCTGCATGTGGTGCTGGCCAGCCGCGCGGACCCGCCGCTGGCCCTGGCCCGGCTGCGGGCGCGCGGGCAGCTGGCTGAGTTGCGCGCCGGCGAACTGCGGTTCACCGCGGACGAAGCGGCGGCACTCCTGCTGCAGGTGGCGGCCGGTCCCGGTGTGGCCCTGCCGGATGCGGCGGTGGCGGCGCTGGCGGCCCGCACCGAGGGGTGGGCGGCCGGGCTGCAGCTGGCTGGCCTGTCGCTGCGCGGGCAGGCCGATGTGGCCGGGTTCGTGGCGGCGTTCACCGGCAGCCACCGCTACGTCCTGGACTACCTGGCCGAGGAGGTGCTCGAGCGCCAGAGCGAGCAGGTGCATACCTTCTTGCTGGAGACCTCGGTGCTGGAGCGGCTGTCCGGCGCGCTGTGCGACGCGGTCACCGGCCGGCCCGGCAGCCAGGCGCTGCTGGAGCAGGTGGAGCGAGCAGGACTGTTCCTGGTGCCGCTGGATGAGGTGCGCGGCTGGTGGCGCTACCACCAGCTGTTCGCCGACCTGCTCCGCGCCCGCCTGGAACAACAAGGCGGGCGTGCCCGCGAGCTGCACGAGAACGCGGCGGCCTGGTATGAGGAGCGCGGGCTGGCCGATGACGCGATCCGGCACGCGATGGCGGCCGGGCAGATGATCTGGGCCGCGCGGCTGATAGAGAGCCACTTTGACGCAGTCTGGTATCTGCGCGGTGAAGCGGCGACCATTCAGCGGTGGCTGTCGGCGTTCCCCGCCGACCTGGTCCGGACCCGCCCCCGGCTGCTGCTCGCGCAGGCGCTTGTCGCCGCCCTGAGCGGTCGGCTGGAGATGGTCGAGGAGCGTCTCGATGCGGCTGAGCGCGCATACGCGGGCGCGGCCGACGAGCCGTTCGAGCCAACGATCGGCCGGGCCACGAGCTTGCTGGTGAATGTCCCCGCGCTGATCGCGCTCCGTCGTTGCTATCTCGCCCAGCTCCGCGGTGACGCCGAGGAGACGGCGGCCTTTGCCTCGCGGGCCCTGGCTGAGAGCGGCGAGGGAGAATGGCTGCTGAACTCGGCCATCCAGGGATTTCTGGCCGTGGCTGAGTGGCTCCGCGGCCGGCTCGCCGAAGCCGAGCACGCCTTGATGTCCAGCATCGACGGGTGGCGGGTGGCCGGCCAGTTCACTTTGATTGCATGGGGCGTCTACCACCTCGGTCAGGTCCAGCGCGCCCAGGGCCGTCTGGACGCGGCCGCCCGGACCTGCCAGCAGGCGCTGCAAGCCACTACGGTGACCAGCCAGCCGCCGCTGCCGGCGGCGGGGCCCGCACATACCGGCCTGGCCGCGGTGGCCTACCAGCGCAACGAGCTCGACAGCGCGCTCCGGCATGCCACTGAGGGCATCGCGCTGTGTCGGCAGTTCGTCCACACCCCGTCGTTGGCCGCCGGCCTGGTGACGCTGGCGTGGATCCGGCAGGCCAGTGGTGATCCGGCTGGCGCGGTGGAGGCGATTAGCGAGGCCGGGCAGGTCAGCCGGGGGCCCGCCGGCCTGCTCAACCCTGTTCCGGCTCAGCGGGCGCGGCTGCTGCTGGCCCAGGGGGACCTTGCCGCTGCCGCCCGGTGGACGCAAGAGACCGGGCTCGGCGCGGACGACGAGCCGGACTACCCCCGCGAGGCGGGCACCTGGTGCTGGCCCGGGTCCTGCTCGCCCAGAACCAGCCCGGCCAGGCACTCGCGCTGCTGGACCGGTTGCACACGGCTGCGGTCAGCCAGTCCCGGACCGGCAGCGTCATTGAAGCCGGCGCGCTGCGGGCGCTGGCGCTGGCGGCCAGCGGCGGGGAAGGCGCCGCGGTGGATGCCCTGGCTGAGACGCTGACGCTGGCCTGCCCGCAAGGTTATGTCCGGGTCTTCGCCGACGAGGGCCTGCCGATGGCCGCGCTGCTGGGCCGGCTGATCGCCGCCCAGCGGTCCGGCCATGCCGCCGCCGGGGTCCCGCTCGGCTGCCTGGCCCGGCTCCAGCGTGCCTTTGACGCGCAGCACGCCGTGCGAGACCCCAGGCAGGGTACCACCGCGGCGGTGCCAGGCCTGGTCGAGCCGCTGACCGCGCGCGAGCTGGAGGTGCTGTCGATGCTGGCGGCGGGCAGTACGAACCCGGCCATCGCCGGGCAGCTGGTGGTCACCCTCGACACTGTCAAAAAGCACGTCACGCACATCCTGGGCAAGCTGGGCGCGGCCAACCGCACCGAGGCCGTCGCCCGGGCACGGGAGCTGGGCCTGATCCCCTAAGCGCCCCCAGCCCAGCCCGACCGCTTGCGGCACCTTCGTTCCACCCGCCTGCCGCGGAAGATTCCACCTGCCCTGTCCACTTTCGGGTGACGCCCGCCGCATCGCCGCCTCATACCGTCCTGGCATGACCTGCCCGCCGCGCAGCGGGCCATGCGCCAGGAAGCTAAGGAGACAGGCATGTCCACGACACAGTCCGCCGCCCGCGGCCGCCGTAACCTCGGCATTGCCCTGATCGTCATCGCTACCGCGCAGCTGATGGTCGTGCTGGACGCGACGATCGTGAACGTCGCGCTGCCGCACATCCAGCGCGCGCTCGGTTTCTCCGGGACCGGCCTGGAGTGGGTAGTCACCGCGTACGCGCTGGCCTTCGGCGGGCTGCTGCTGCTCGGCGGCCGCGCCGGCGACCTGCTGGGCCGCCGCCGCGTGTTCATGGCCGGGCTGCTGCTGTTCTCCGCCGCCTCGCTGGCCGGCGGGTTTGCCACCTCGCAGGCCTGGCTGCTATCGGCGCGGGCGGTCCAGGGCATCGGCGGGCAATGATCGCGCCGACCGCGCTGGCGCTGGTCGCCACCACCTTCGCCGAGGGCCCGGCCCGTAACCGGGCGATGGGCGTCTATGCCGCGATGAGCGGTGGTGGCGCGGCCGCCGGCCTGGTCGCCGGCGGCCTGCTCACCACCTACCTGTCCTGGCGGTGGGTGCTGTTCGTGAACGTGCCGATCGGCGTCCTGACCGCCGCCGCCGCGCCGTTCGTGCTCCCCGAGTCCGCCCGCCGCCTGGGCCGCTTCGACCTGCCCGGGGCGATCACCGGCAGCAGCGGGGTGGCGCTGCTGGTCTATGGCCTGTCCAGCGCCAGCACCGGCCAGGCCGGCGTCTCGCACTGGGCCGACCCCAAAGTGGTCGCCGCGCTGGCGGCAGCCGCAGTGCTGCTGGCCGCCTTCGTGATCACCGAGGCGCGCAGCAGCCACCCGCTGATGCCGTTGCGCATCCTGGCCGACCGCAGCCGCTCCGGCTCGTACCTGATTATGCTCGTGCTGGCCACCGCCATGTTCGGGCTCCTCTTCTTCCTCACCATCTTCGTGCAGGACGTGCTCGGCTACAGCGCGCTGAAAGCCGGCCTGGCCTTTCTCCCGCTGGCCGGCACCATAGTCGTGGTCTCGGGGATCGCCAGCCAGCTGATCAGCCGTACCGGCGCCCGGCCGCTGATGCTGGCAGGCCCCGCGGTCGCCGCCAGCGGCATGTACTGGTTCTCCCACATCAGCGTGCACACCACCTACACCGGCGGGCTGCTCGGCCCGAGCCTGGTCACCGGGGCCGGCCTGGGAATGCTGTTCGTGCCGCTGTCACTGGTGGTGCTCACCCACGTCCGCGACCAGGACTCCGGGCTGGTCTCCAGCCTGCTTAACACCGGCCAGCAGGTCGGCGGCGCGATCGGCCTGGCCGCTCTTGGCACCGTGGCCTGGACCACGGTGGCCAACAGCGCCCGCAGCCAGGTCGCCACGGCCGCGGCGGCGGCCAGCAGGTCCGGCCAAACGCTCCAGGCGAAGCCGGGCTCCCCGCTGCCCGCATCGATCTACCACAACGCCCTCGCTGCGGGAATCTCCCGCGGTTTGCTGGTCGCCTCCGCGATAGCACTGGCCGCGCTGATCATCGCCGCAGTGACCATCCGCGTCCGTCGCGAGGACCTCACCGGCACCGCCGCCGCGACCGCCCAGCAGCAGCCGGCCGGCGCCGAGCCGGCCATGGAGCCAGCCAGTTCCTAACCCGAAGTTACGCGCGCCCAGCGCATCAGGAGGTGGTTGTCCAGCGATCATGACCTGATCGGAAGCTCGTCGTCGCCTGCCGGTGTAAGTCCGGTCCGGGTAATCGCCAGGGAGCCCGGTAGCAGGCTGGCGGTCTGGCCTGGAAACGGGCCGGGCCGGAGCCCAGCGTCGAAAGCCACGGTGGTGGGAGCAACTGAGCGGTCCGTAGCGTCAAGCGAAGCCTGCCGCGTCGTTAGGGGACAAGACAGTGCCGAGCCGCGGTAATCACGGCGAAGGCCATGGAAGCGGTTAGATCCTGGAAGCGCAGCCGCGAGGGACTGTCCGGCGTACGGGGCGCGGAACGTTCAGAAGGTGATGGCGGGAACTGGGGAGGCCCTCCCCGGCCGGAGCGGGCGCGCGGTGCCCGTGGAAGAGCGCTGTCTTATAACCGGTGAGGAGCCGGGAAATAGGCGGGGTGCCGGGAGGGAGTCGGAGGCGGCCGTAGTACCGGTCGGACCTGCAGGACAACACAACCTGCGGGGAGGGAAGGGCCGCTGCTTCGTTCACGCACGAGTTGGGAGGCCCGGATCGGTGAGTGCCGCGAATACGGCTAGGTCCACCCTGGCGGCCGTCCACGGGGACGGGGTCCGCGCATTTCAGCATGTGCTTTACCGGGCGGCCAAGGCCGATCCGGACAGGCGGTTCCATGCGCTGCGAGACAAGGTCTACCGCGAGGATGTCTTGCAGCGAGCGTGGTATGCGGTGCGTCGGAACAACGGCGCCCCGGGCATCGACAAGACCACCTTGGCTGATGTCGAGGAGTACGGGGTGACCCGGCTGCTCGGCGAGCTGGCCGGGGAGTTGCGGGCCGGGACGTGGCGTCCGCTGCCTGCGCGGAGGGTGCTGATCCCCAAGCCGGGCAGTGCCGAGCGCAGGCCGCTGGCGATCTCTGCGGTCCGGGACCGGATCGTGCAGGCCGCGGTGAAGATCGTGCTCGAGCCGGTCTTCGAGGCGGACTTCGCCCTGTGCAGCTTCGGGTTCCGCCCGGGGCGGTCCGCGCACGATGCCCTGCAGGTCCTCATCGACGAGGCCTGGCAGGGCCGGCGGTGGGTGGTCGAGACGGACATCGCGAACTGCTTTTCCGCGATTCCGCAGGACAAGTTGATGCGAGCGGTCGAGGAGCGCGTCAGCGACCAGGGCGTCTTGAAGCTGCTGCGCGCGATGCTGCGCGTCGGGGTGATGGAGGACGGGCAGGTTCGGCGGGAGGTGACCGGGGCTGCGCAAGGCGGTCCGGCATCGCCGTTGCTCTGCAACATCTACCTGCACCGGCTGGACCGGGTGTGGGACGCGGGCCAGCACGGGGTGCTGGTGCGTTACTGCGATGACCTGGTGGTGATGTGCAGTACCCGGCGGCAGGCCGAGGCGGCGCTGGCGCGGCTGCGGTCTGTGCTGGGCGGGCTGGGGCTGGAGCTTAAGCAGTCCAAGACCCGGATCGTTCACCTGACCGAGGGCAAGGACGCCGAGGGTTTTGATTTCCTGGGCTTCCATCACCGGTGGGTGCGCGCCCGGGGCACGGTCAAGCCCAGCCGGGTCTGCTTTCTCGCCCGCTGGCCCTCGCGCAAGGCGGCGCAGCATGCCCGTGACCGGATCCGGCAGATCACCGGCCGGAAGCGGCTGCTGCTGGCCGACGAATGGATCGTGGAGGAACTGAACTGGTTCCTGCGCGGCTGGGGCGGGTATTTCCGGTACGGGAATTCCGCCCGGATATTCGATGCGATCAGCCAGTATGCCCTGGAACGGCTGGCCGGATTTGTGGGCAAGCGCCACAAACGCAGCCGTCTCTGGGCATGCGCCTGGTGACCTGCGGGTCTCCGGACAACCTCGGGCTGATCACCTTGTGCGGAACCGTCATCGCCCCCAGGCCGTTCCGGCCCTGGCGGGCACCGGCCGAACGCCGACGGTGAAGAACGTCGGAGAGCCGTGTGCGGGAAAACCGCATGCACGGTTCGACGGGGAGGGACTGGAAACGGAGCTTCGGCCACCGCGCCAGTCCCTCACCCTACGTGATCCAGGGGATGCGAATGCTGGCGGTGACCTGGGCAAACGATAAGCGAGGCAAGTCGGTGTTCTGGCTACATACCGCTGTCCGGCGCGGCATCTGGCCGTCCGTTGATGATCAACTCGGTATCACGCCGAGGGCCTCATCAGATTCTTCTGGCTACATTTTCGCGACCCAACACCGCGTTTCAGCAGCTCACGTCCCCTTTTCAAGGACACGCCGTCGTAACTTGGGCCTAACTAACAGCTGCTCACGCGGGGATGCCCATCTGGCGAGGCAGCGGCAAAGCAGCATGTCCAGCCCCGCACCGCCAGCACATCCCTGCAGCAGCAAGGACAGTGAGATGAGCACTACCACCACGACAGCGGGCACCGCCATCGGACACCAGCTGTCAACCTCACACGGCGGGGGTCGCCGACGGCGATCTTGGCGTCGTGAACCGACCGGCCCACTGCTGGACAGCCTCGCCGAGATGGCGGTTGCAGGCCAGACGGCGGGCGATGGTGAACTCGCTGCGGCCGGAACGGCCGGTGACCGGGGCGCGACTGCCCGCCCGTGGCCAACGTTCCGGCGACAGCCTCGCGCGGCAGGCGCCACGACAACCGACCCTCCGGCCGACATCGGCGTGACATACCCGTGGCCGGTGACCCCAGCCAGTACCAGCAACGCCTAGCTGAAGGAGTTAACATGTCCATCTTCGCGGCCGGACCACACCTCCCGGTGATCGTCCGGGCAAACGAGGCTGAATACCTCCCCGACATCCGCCACTACCTGCTCGCCGACAGCAGCGCAACCAACGGCGCCCTAAGCGCCCACCGGGTTCAACTCGGCCGCAGCGAAAACGGCGCGGTACCACATCGGCACAACAACTCCTCAGAGCTGTTCTTCATGCTCGACGGAACGCTCGACGTGCTCGTCGGATCAGAGATCGTGCCGGCGAGTCCCGGCGACCTGCTTATCGTCCCCCCGCAATGCGATCACGCCTTCCGCGCCCATCCAGATCACACCGCCGACGCTCTCATCATCATCGCACCTGGCGTGGAGCGATTCGACTACTTCCGGCACGTCGCCCGCGTCCGCCGCGCCGAGGCGACCCGGGAAAGCCTCCTCGCCGAACAAGACCGCTACGACACACACTTTGTCACCGGTCCAATCTGGTAGGCAACTGGTCAGGTAGCGGTGCCGGGTGAAGAAGACGCACAAGCGGGCAGGAGGAACAGCAATGACTGCTCTCAGATCTCCCGATCCGCGATCGGGTCCGGCCAGCGGCCGGGTGGACCACGGCCCGGATCGTATCCGCGCTCACGGCGCGGCTCGGATGCCGGGCAACCGGACGCCGGTGCCCCCGGGCATGCCGCGGCGTGGACCGCTGATGTTCTATCTCGCCGCGCTGGTCGTGCTCGCGGGCGTCCCGATTCACCTTTACTGGGCGTTCGGCGGGACCTGGGGGCTACCCGGCGGCGCCGCAACGGCCGGCCTGCCCGGACTGCACGCGACCAACGCGGTCGTCTCGGTCCTGCTGGCGGCAGGGGCGGCCCTGGTCTTCGGGCTCACCAGACCCTGGGCGCGTCGGTCACCGGCCCTGGTCATGCTGACGCCGATCTGGCTCGGCTCGGTGGTGTGCATCTCACACGGCCTTTACGGGATGGTCACCAAGGCCCTTTACGCCGCCGGCGCTCACTCTGCTGTCAGCTTTCCCGAGCCGCTGACGGCCGGACAGCAGAACCACGCGGCGCTGCTCGATCTCGGAGTGTTCGAGCCCTGGTTCCTCATCCAGGGCCTGCTGCTTCTGTTCGCCGGCCGCTCGTTCGCGCGCACCGCGACTGGACGCCGCTGGTGGACGCTTTCGCTGGTCGCCGCGACCGTGCTGGTCGACGCGTTCGGCGTCTCCCTCGCCGTCGCCCATCAGCGCTTCGCGGTGTCGTGACAGCCGCGCGGATGCGGGTGGACCACGTCCCCCTCAACCCGCGGACGCAGGTCGCGTGCGAAGCACTCGATGTCCGCGCGGCGGGCGGCGAACAGACGGACTTGGTGCTGCTGGCACCAGGATGTGTACTAGCGCAGGTCCAGCTCGTAGGCCTGACGGGTAAGGCCGCTGTACCCGGCTAGGAACCCGGCGAACGCCAGCCGCGCGGTGTTGCTGAACACCGGCGTCACCGGACAAGCGCAGCGGATGAGATCGTGGTGGCCACGGGCACCTCCGGGGCTCGGGCTGAGACCCCAGAGCTGGGCCAGCCGAGGCCCCAGCAAGACGATGAGAACCCCACGGCAAATCGATCATGGCAGTTACACCAGGTCACAGCCCGGCGATTGTCAGAGCTCAGTACCAGCACCCGAGCGCGAATCGGCGCGGCTTAATTGCCATGCCGGTCGCCTGGGCGGCCGGACGCAGATTGTCTTCTGGGTGGCGGCGGATCGTATTCGTGTTCTGGAAGTATTTGTCCTCAGCCCTGTTCCGTTCGGCGAACTGGCGTGGACCATGCGCGGTTACGCAGCGGAATGCCGGGAAAGGTGGGGGATGGCCGGTGACCGTCAGATGTGGTGGCCGGACACGTGATCGCGGCGGGCCGGCCAGCCGGCAGACGATGCTGGGTGCTTCCAGCAGCGGTATCGAGGATCGCTGGAGGTGGGCGACGTGCGGGGTACCGGTGGCTGAGCCGGCCGCGGTGGCCCCACCGGAGAGTGCCGCGTCAGAGCGGGACGTCCTGCTGGCCACCAAGCTGCATGTGCCGGGCTCACGGACGGACCTGGTGCCACGTCCGCGCCTGGCGGAACGGCTCGATGACGGATTCGGGCAGGGGCTGGTCCTGGTCTGCGCGCCGGCCGGATACGGCAAGACGGTCCTGCTGGCCGACTGGGCCAGGCACGGCCGGCGTCCGGCCGCGTGGCTGTCGCTGGATGCCGGTGACAACGACCCGGTCCGGTTCTGGCGTCATGTGCTGGCCGCCCTGGACCAGGTACACGAGGGAATCGCCGGGCGGGTTAGCCCGCTGGCCGGGCCCCCGCCGCCGTCCTCGTTCGAGGGGCTCGTCACAGCGCTGATCAACGACCTGGCCGCCCGGCCCGGCGACGGCGAGGCGCTGCTGGTCCTCGACGATTACCACGTGATCGGCTCCCGGCAGGTACACGACTCGCTGCGGTTCTTGCTGGAGCACCGGCCGCCGGGGCTGCGCCTGGTGCTGACCAGCCGCAGCGACCCGCCGCTGGCGCTGGCCCGGCTTCGGGCCCGCAGGCAACTGGCCGAGCTCCGCGCGGCTGAGCTGCAGTTCACCGCTGAGGAGGCCGCGGCGCTGCTGCGGCAGGTGGCCGCCATACCCGACGTGGCGCTGCCCGCTGCAGATGTGGCGGCGCTGGCCGCGCGGACCGAAGGCTGGGCAGCCGGGCTGCAGCTGGCCGCGCTGTCGCTGCGCGGCCAGCCGGACATCACCGGGTTCGTGGCCGCGTTCACCGGCAGCCACCGGTACGTCCTGGACTACCTGACCGAGGAGGTGCTCGAGCGCCAGCCCGAGCAGGTGCGCGCCTTCCTGCTGGAGACCTCGGTGCTGGAACGGCTGTCCGGTCCGCTGTGCGACGCGGTCACCGGCCGGGCCGGGAGCCAGGCGCTGCTGGAGCAGGTCGAGCGGGCCGGGCTGTTCCTGATGCCGCTGGATGAGGTCCGCGGCTGGTGGCGCTACCACCACCTGTTCGCCGACCTGCTCCGCGCCCGCCTGCAGCAAGAACAGCCCGGCCAGGTAGCGCAGCTGCACCGTGACGCGGCCGCCTGGCACGAAGACCACGGGCTGGCCGAGGACGCGATCCGGCACGCGGTGGCCGCCGGGGAGATGACCTGGGCCGCGCGGCTGATCGAGCGGCAGTTCGACACGATCGCCGGCCTGCGCGGCGAGGCAGCGACGATACAGCGGTGGCTGGCCGCGCTCCCCGCTGACCTGGTCCAGTCCCGTCCCCGGTTGCTGCTGGCGCAGGCCCAGGTGGACGTCGGCGCGGGCCGCGTGGGGGCGGTGGAACGCCTGGTCGAGGCGGCCGAGCGCGTACAGGCCGGTGCAGCAGAAGAACCGTTCGATCCTCCTGGCGGCCCGGGCGGCAGCCTGCTGGTGAACATCCCGGCGCTGATCGCCATCCATCGCAGCCTTCTGGCCATGCTCCACGGTGACGCGGAGGCCACGGCGGTGTTCGCGTCGCGGGCCCTGGCTGAGCTCGGCGAGGGCGAGCAGCTGCTGGAGTACGTGGCCCGGTTCAACCTGGGCATCGCCGACTGGCTCCGCGGCCGGCTCGCGGACGCCGAGCGCGTGTTCGTCCCCAGCATCGCCGGGTGGGCCGACAGGCCCACCATTACCGTCTGGGGCCGCCACGTTCTCGGCCAGGTCCAGCGCGCCCGGGGCCACCTGGACGCGGCCGCCCTGGCCTGCCAGCAGGCCCTGGAGACCACTGCGCCGCCGGGCCGACCGCCGCTGCCAGCCGCCGGCCCGGCGTATGTGTGCCTGGCCGAGGTCGCCTACCAGCGCAACGAGCTTGAAGCCGCGCTGCGGCACGTGACCGAGGGCATCGCGTTGTGCCGGCAGCTGGCCTATACCCCGCCGCTGGCCACGGGCCTGGTGACACTGGCCTGGATCCGGCAGGCCACCAGCGACCCGGCCGGGGCGCTGAAGGCGATGGGCGAGGCCGGGCAGGCCGCGCCGGGGCCGCCGGGCCTGCTCAACCCGGTCCCGGCGCAGCGGGCGCGGCTGCTGCTGGCCCAGGGCGACCTGGCCGCCGCCGCCCGCTGGGCGGCCGAACGCGGCCTCGGCCCCGACGACGAGCCGGACTACCCCCGTGAACCGGGTCACCTGCTGCTGGCCCGTGTCTTGCTCGCCCAGGACCGGCCGGGCCAGGCGCTGGCGCTGCTGGACCGGCTACACGCGGCGGCGGCCGCCCAGGACCGGACCGGCAGCATGATCGAGGCCGGCGCGCTGCGGGCGCTGGCGCTAGCCGCCGGCGGCCAGGAGGCCGACGCGGTGAGCACCCTGGCCGGGGCGCTCACCCTGGCCTGCCCGCAGGACCAGGTCCGGATCTTCGCTGACGAGGGCTCTCCGATGGCCGCGCTGGTCAGGAAGCTAATCGCAGCCCAGCGGTCCGGCCAGGCAGCCGCCCGGGTTCCGCTCGGCTGCCTGGCCCGGCTCCAGCGCGCGTTCGACGCCGAGCACACCGCGCCGCGAACCCTTGCGGTACCCGGACTGGTCGAGCCACTGACCAGCCGCGAGCTGGAAGTCTTGGAAAGGCTGGCCGCGGGCAGGTCGAATCAGGCCATCGCGCGGGAGCTGGTCGTCACCCTGGACACCGTCAAAAAGCACGTCAGCCACGTCCTGGATAAGCTCGGCGCGGCCAACCGCACCGAGGTCGTCGCCCGGGCGCGGGAGCTCGGCCTGATTCCCTGACGGCGCTTCCCGGGCAGTCTCGCGTGCCACCATGGTGCCGCTGCCCGACGCCCAAGATTCCACCGGACATGTCCAGTTTCGGGTGACGCCCGGCGGCAGCGCCCTCTCCTACCGTCCTGGGATGAGCTATTACCCGCGCCGACCGGATCGCGGCAGGGCCCTTGCGGCCCGGGAAAGTAACGAGAGCGGAATGTCCGCAACCCGTTCTGCCGGCGCCGCTGACCGCCGCCTCGGCCTGGCGCTGATCGTAATCGCCACCGCGCAGCTGATGGGGGTGCTGGACACGATGATCGTGAACGTCGCGCTGCCACATCCAGCGGGCGGCTCGGGTTCTCCGGGTCCGGCCTGGAGTGGCCCTGCTCATCTGGCAGGCACGGGCCATCGGTGGCCCGTTGCTACGCTACCGCGAGAACCCGCAGCTGTAGCTCTCCGATCTGCCGGCCGACCTGGAGCTGGCCAGAGCGCACTGCGAGACCTGCCCGCTCCGCGGACCGTGCCAACCGGCGCGGTCGAAATGCGGCGAACCGCACGGAGTCTGGGGCGGCCAGATCTTCCGCGCGAGCCATCATCCCGCGTAAGCGGCCACGTGGCCGCCCTGCTACCAGCATGTTTGTCTGGCCACAGATCGGTGATCAACGGTAACATTCATTGGCGCCGACAGCGCTCAGACCACGAACACTTCCGAGGCCGTTAAGGTGCTGACCGCCGTCAGTGCGTGGCCGAGGGTAGCCACGCGCCACTCCCGAGGCCCATCACGGGACGTGGCCAGGTGGGCTTGCCCCGGGCTGCAGGGTCCGCGCGGAACGACTATTTACCGATACCGGGTCGGCATCATGAACATCTGATTGCGCAGATCACTTGTTCGGGGCGGTCGCTTTGGCCGGGACCCGGAGCCATTCGGACAGGGCTGGTGCTTTCTGCGAGACCTGGTCATGGGTGATCCGCAAAGGCAGACGGGCGGCTGCGGGCACCCGAGACCGGGTAGTCCTTGAGCGTGATGGCGCGAGCGGCCTCGCGGACGCCCTTGGTGGCCAGGTTGAGGACGAGGTTCTTCCAGGGCAGGTAGGGCAGTGCCTTGATGGTCTGGTTCTGCAGCCAGATCTGGGTGCGTGTCCCGGGGGTGAATCTCTTGGCGTTTCTCAGGGCGATCTGCTGGTTCTGCTGAACGAAACCGCTCATCTGCTGCTGGTAGCGGGCGAAGGCGGCCCGGTGGTCACCGGCGGCGGCCTGGAGTTCCCCGGCCAGCACGTAGGCCCCGACCAGGGCCAGGCTGGTGCCCTGGCCCGACAGCGGCGAGGGGCAGTAGCCGGCGTCCCCGAGCAGGGTCACCCGGCCGGCGGACCAGTTGTCCATGCGGATCTGGCTGGCTGAGTCGAAGTAGAAGTCGGGGGCGTGCCGCATCGCTTTCAGCAGGTGCGGGACTTCCCATTGCTCGGTGCTGAACGCGCTGGCGAGGATGTCCTGCTGCTGACGGGTGTCGTGGTGGTCGTAGTTCAGCGGCGGGGAGGCGAAGAAGAAGATGGCCCGGGCGTCGGTGTTCTCCCGCGCGCTGGTGATGGTCACGGACTTGCCGGGGACGGCGTGGATCAGCTGCCAGTGATCTAGGCCGAGGTCGTTGGGGGTGGTGAAGATCGCCAGGTACAGGCCCAGGTGGCGGATGAACGGGGATTCCGGGCCGAAGGCGAGCGAGCGCACGTTTGAGTGGAGCCCGTCGGCGCCCACTACCAGGTCGAACGCGCGTGCTGGGGCTCGTTCGAAGGTGATCTCCACCGTGTCGGCATGCTCGCAGATGCCAGTGATGGAATCGCCGAAGATGTACTCGACGTCGCTGGTGGCCTGGTGCAGGATGCGGGCCAGGTCCCCCCGGATGATTTCCACGTCGGTGGCGCCGATCACCCCGAAGGCGGCATTCAGGCTGGCCAGCCGCTTGCCGGTTGAGCTGACGTAGGACATCCCGCGGGTGGCCGTGCGCGCCCGCCGGAACTCATCCAAGATCCCCGTCCGCCCGGCGACTTCGATCGCCGCGCCGCGGACGTCGACGGCCTGGCCGCCGTCCCGCGGCGCGGGTGCCCGCTCTACCACGGTCGGGCGGAAGCCATGGCGGCGCAGCCAGTACGCCAGCGTCGTTCCGGCCGGGCCGGCGCCGGAAATGAGCACGTTCCTGTTCCTCATCTGAGTTCTCCTCGCGTTGGGCGTTGCTGGTGGCGCTGATGCAGTCCGTACCGGGGTGGCGTCATATCGCCGGGTTCCTCTCCCCGGCTTGGTCTAGGCTCGGCCGGCGGACCGAGATCAGGCACAGTCCGCGGTGTCGTATCTTGACCAGCACTCCGTGCAGTGCTGGGTGGTCTGGCTGCGGCCCGGCGATGACCGCCTGGCCGTCCTCGCTGGTGATCTGGAGGCCTTCGAGCCAGGCCGTCCAGCGCTGGGCGGGGACTCCCTCGACGCGGATCTCGTAGCGCGCCTGCTATTGCGCTGTGGCCGGAGGGCCGCGACAGCACAGGTCAGGGACAGTGTTGGTTGCTCCGTGAATGACCGTGGGTGTCCCTCCTTACGGGCACGTGGCGGGCACGGCCCGGGCCTGGGCGCGCTGCCAGGTGATCCCGGCTCTTGTGCAGGCTGCCAGTCCTGAAATTCACGTCAGGGAAGTGCTGACCCTCGCGGTGAACTGCTCCACTGCCTCGCTGACCGCGGCGGACCGGATGGACTCGAACAGGTCGAAGTCGTGGTGTGCGCCGGGTAGCTCGGCGTAGATGACCGGGCGGCTCGACACCGCGCGTACTCGCTCCACGAAGGCGCGCGCGTCCGCCGCAGGTATCAGCATGTCGTTCTGGCCGTGCACCACGAGCATGGGCGGCATGTCCCCGCGCGGCGCGAGGCTGCCGTAGTAGCCGTAGCGGCAGATCAGGCCCGCGATGCCGGTCTCGCCCTCGCACACCGCCTGGATCGCTAGGTGCGCGCCGGCTGAGCTGCCGGCGACGAACAGCGTGCCGGGTTCGGCGCCGAACTCGGCGGCGTGGCCCCGTACCCAGGCGATCGCGTCGCGCACGTCGGCCACCTGGTCGGCGAGTGTGACGTGTGGCTGCAGCCGGTAGTTCGCGCTCACGCAGACGAAACCGCGCCGGCTGGTCAGGTGCCGGATCAGCGGTCGCGCTTCGCGGGTCTTGTTGCCGGAGTAGAAGCGGCCGCCGTGGAGGTGCAGCAGGACCGGCGCGCTGGCCGGCCGGCCGCGGCGGTGGTATACGTCCAGCGTGCGGCGCGGCCCGTCGCCGTAGGCCAGGCCGCGGACCCGGACCACGTCGAGCCGGCCGGGGAAGAACGGGGCGCGCAGGATGCGGCCCCACGGCCGCCCTGGCCGGCCGGCGTTGTGCAACGCCGCGTGTGCGCGCAGCGCGCGGCGCACTATGACCACGAGGCCGGCCAGGGCGAGCAGCGCGACCGCGGCGCCGGCAGCGCCGCCTGGCGAGCCGAGGTCGCCGTCGATGAGCGCGAGCACGGTCGACGCGACCAGCAGATACCCCACGATGAACGGCAGTTCGCTGGCGAGCAGCGCGGGAATGGCGGAGAACGAGCCGAGCCTGCGCCACCGGGTGAGCGCGCACACCACGCCCCAGGAATAGAGCGCGACCGGGAACCAGTATCCGATCGGCATCAGGAACTGCCCGCGATGCGGCGCCACACCCGCGCCGGCTGCTGGCCGAGCGTGATCAGCTCGGCGCCGAGCACCCTGACCCGCTCGCCAGTCCTGGGTGACCTATGGGTCCCGATCACCTTGTGCCCGTGCTCGAGCTGCGGAACGAGCCGGACGCCGATAGCGCCGCTCGCTCCCGCGACGAAGGTTGGCATCGTGTGCTCCTTCCCGAGTATTCGGATATGCAGAACGTTATGAGGCGGCGATGCGGCGGTCGTCACCCGAAAGTGGACATGCCCGGTGGAATCCTCGGCGCCGGGACCGCGGCACGTTCGTGCCGCGACGCGCAGAGGCCCGCGTTAAGAACTCCTGACAGAATGATCTTGGAAGCCGGTGCCGTTGCTCGCCGGTGAGTACGACGTCGGGCTGCCGCCGCGGAACGCCGCCGAGTATGCCAACCGCTTCGAGCATGCCGCGTTGGCGGTGCGGCCCGGCGACGGGCACTTCCCTGGCTCGATGATCCCGTGTGATTCACGCGGACACTGGCGGCTCTTCCCGGCTGCCCGCGTCGACCAGCAGCGTCGCGGCCACCGCCGCCCCGTCAGTGCGGATCGTGCCGGCCACGGCAGTCGCTCGTGCGCGGGTCTGGGGGGCCAGGGCCGTCCTGAGCGCGGCTGACAGGGACTCGGTGGTCGGAGCCGGACCGTCGTGCGCGGCGCCGATGCCCAGGCGGGCCACCCGGCCGGCCCAGTACGGCTGGTCGCCGGCCTGGGGCACCACCACCTGAGGCGCGCCGGCCCGGGCGGCCGTCGTCGTCGTGCCCGCACCGCCGTGATGCACGACGGCGGCCACCCGGCCGAACAGTGCCTGCTGGTTGACCTCGCCGACGGCGAAGCAGTCGTCCCGGTCGTCGATTAGGGCGAGGCCGGCCCAGCCGCGGGAGACCAATGCACGGCGGCCCTGCGCGCGGATCGCCTCGATGGCGGCCCGGGCGCCGTCTGCCGGGACGCGCATACTGCCGAAGCCCACGTACACCGGTGGTGTGCCGGCGTCCAGGAACGCCACCAACTCGTCCGGCAGGGGGCGTTCGTCCGGCAGGATCCACGCACCGGTGTGCACGACGTCGAGATCCGAGGTCAACTGCCACGGGCCCAGGGTCGGGTCCGCCGCCAGCCACGGGTGATCGGTGAGCATAAACTCGCGGACGTCGTCCACCGGTGGCAGACCGATCGACGCCCGGTGGGTGTTGATCGGCGTGCCGAATAGCGTGTTCCAGTTCTGGGCATCCTGGTCGTTCAGCTGAATCGGGCAGAAGGTCGCGTACCGGTGCGGAATGGCCACCTTCTCGGCCACCGACCGCGCGACGAAGTGCGACATGCCGGTCGCCAGGAGCACGTCGCATCCCTGGGCTGCCACGGCCACCGTGTCGTACTGGGCGGCGATGAACTCGGCCACGCGCCGGGTCCGCTCCTCCGCCGCCGAGGGCCGCACCCACGAGCGCCACGGCTGGCCGAACGGCACCAGCGGCACGCCGACACCGGTCAGCAGCTCCGCGAATTCCTCGTCCGGCGGCGCGCAGACCCGCGGCTCCGCGCCGAGTGCCCGCAACTGCACCGCGAGTCCCACCAGCGGTTCGACGTCCCCGCGCGACCCATACGTCGACAACAACACACGCATTTCGTGACTCCCATGTCCGTAGATTCTGGCCTCGGCCGGATGACCTTGTTGCCCGGGTGATGATCCCGGCGGACTTGACCAGCCGTTCGACGCAGCTGGTCGCGGCCAGGGCGCCAGCGCTGGATAGTGGGCCGGATGGTCCGGCTGGCGGGGGTGGGCAGGGCCCGGACGCGATGAGCAGGGCAGGCGGAGCCGCGTGACGATCATGAGCTCGGGGTTTCCGCCGAGGGGAGCTCATCGTGCCTGGACCGTGCGCTGGCTGATCCGTCATTCTTGATCGGCGTGCCCGACGATGTCGTCGTCGGTGACGCTGTCGCAGGTGCCGTGGAACCCATTACGGGGTCCAGCGGTCCGCCTGGCCGGCCCGCAGGTTGCGGCCCGCCCCACCACCGGGCGGCTCAAATGATCACCTATTGCCGGGCGCTCTAACGACGGCTTGACGTTGGCGGGGGGTTCCCGTAGCGCCGGGAAGCGGCCGCGTAGCCGGCAGAGGTCGGATCGCCAGATGGATGCAGGAACCGGCCCAGTGCTTCGGCGACTGCGGCCGGTGCCTTCTTTTCCGGCGCGGTGTGCCGTAGGCCGTCCAGCAGCTCCAGTTCCGAGCCGGGGACGACATCGTGTAGTGCCTGTAGTGCGTGGGATGTGATGGCGGCTGGGCTTTTGGCACCGCCGAGCAGGAGCACCCGGGCGGTGACCGAGGCGAAGCGGCCCACCGTTGGCGCGTCCAGCCTGGCGATCTGCTCGTTCTCGGCTAGGGCGGTCGACAGCAGCGGCTCCAGCTGCCGCCACTGGCTGCTAGGCAGGCAGTACATCAGTGCCCGGACCAGGCCCAGCGGCATCCGGGCGAGCATGCCGGGAGCGTGGCCGGCACCGCGGGCCATGACCGCGAACGCTCCCCGGGTGTCACCGGCGGCAAGAAGCCGCCGGTAGTCGCCCAGCCAGCTGACTGGCATCGAGCCCGCGACCGAGACGCCCGGCTCGTAGACGGCGACCCGGCGGAACGCGCCCGACCGCCGGGTCGTTTCCAGGCTGACGAGCCCGCCGTAGCTATGGCCGAAAACCATGGCCGCGCCGGTCTGGTGGTGAACCGCGAGCAGGTCCTCGCATTCTTTCTCGATGCTGTAGCCCGCACCCTGGGGCCCGCTGGCGCCCCGCCCGCGGCGGTCCATCACATGGACCGTCAGGGACCGGGCCAGCAGCCGGGCGAGCGGCAGGTAGTCGCGGGCCGACCGCAAGGTGCCGCCGATGAGGATTAGTCCCTCGCCAGAGCCGAGGGTCTGGTAGCCGATCGCCGTCCCGTCGCTGGATGTGACGGCCGCGGGCCGGGCCGCTATCACCGCCGTGACCGCCTGATCTTCGCGGCTGTGCCTGTGCTGGTTCTGCGTGGTCATTCCGGAGCCTCCTTAACAAGTCCTGGAGATGAGGCCGGCAAACCGTAGTGCCGGGTGCATTTAGCTGCTGGGGTGATTGTCGCTGTGCAGGCCGCAGTGCTGGTCAGCGCCGAGGGAGAGGAGCTATACCGGCCTGGTATTCCGCGATGCCGGCGGGGATGTCGTGCGCGCCCGCACCCTGCTGCCGGTCAGCGCAGGGACGAGGACCGCGGCGGCGGCCAGGTGCATGCCCGTCAGCGCCATTTTCGCCGCCGTGGTGGCGCCGCTGGTGAGCGGGCCGGCCAGGGACAGCGCCAGAGCGGCCAGCGCGATGGCGGTCCAGATGGTTGGTGCCCGTGGCGAGAAGTGCTCCAGCGCGGCCAGCAGTGCCCACGCTGCCAGGCCGGCCAGGACGCTCACGGCCACCACCGTGGCCGGGCCGAGGTGCTGCGTGCCCGAGCCCGCGTGAACTCGCAGATCGACGCCGGCCAGCGGCCCGGTGACCGCCCACACGGTGAGCGTGGCGGCTGCGGCACCGAGCACGGCCAGGGCGCGCCTGCGCCGGGTGGGACGCGTCTTGGCGTCGGTGGGCGCCGTCCCAGCGGCGGTTGCGTTGGTTGTGGACATGAAGTACCTCCTGGTTGCGGGAAGAATCGGCATCTTGCTGCGGATCTGGGCGTTCAGGCGGGCTGCCAGGCGGCTGCGGTCAACTCATGGGCCAGGGTGACCGGGGCGACCGGATGGCAGCGCGGCCGTGTCCGCCTGCCGCTGGTTGTCCACCGGTGCAGTTGGTCATAATTGGGGACTTGGGTTCCAGCGGAAGCGGCCGATGGCGACGATTGCCCCTAAGCCTCCTGCGGCGTGGCTCTGATCAGTGGCAATGGTCCAGCGCCTCGCGTCGCGTGGTGGCGTCGCGGCTATCTGGCGGCGAGCCGGCCATGACCGGCAGTGGCGCCGCGCTGGACTGCTCGGTGATGGCCGTCCGCCGGCCTTCGTCCAGGCGGGGATCGTCGTACCTGAGCGCCCCGCTGGCCGGAAGCCTTAGTCGCGTGGACGGTGCGCGCTGCCGGGCCCGGCGCGCCTGGCGGGCTCGGCGTTCGTCCTCTGCTTCCGCGTGTATCTCCCGGATGTGGTCGGCGGCGAGCTGTCGCATGATGGCCGGGTGCATGATTTCCTCCTGGTGTTGCCTGCGCGGGCGGCCGGGCGGCCGGCGACGCGCGATGGTCAATCTGGATTGAGGTGGCGTACCGAGATCAGGAACAGCCCGAGGTCGCGTACCTTGGTCAGCAACCCGTGCAGGGCGGCCTGATCGGCAACGGGGCCTGCGATGACGGTTTCGTCGCCGTCGCTGGTGATTTGGAGGTCTTCGAACCAGGCGGTCCACCGCCCGTCGAGGATGCCCTTGACCCGGATCTCGTAGCGCGAGTTCATCCCCGTGCCGCTCATGTCCGCACGCCTCCGGGCAACCAGCTCATCGAGGCCGACGCGCCGGTCGTGCGGGGTCCGAGCCTGAGTGCAGACATATGTACCGTCCTTCGGTTTAGGTCGTGGTCTGCACGCTACGAACGCACGACCGGGTCGGCGTCACCCGAAGGTGCCCATGCGGGTGGAATCTTTGCCGCGACGGCGACGGCACGATGGTGCCGCCCGGATCGGGGCCCCGAGTTCAGGCCGGGCGGCTGACATCTACGATGGAGGTTCGGGCAGCGACGCAGGTCCGCTGGAGGCGCCGATCGTGCAGGTTACCGATGGGTGAGCCGGCCGCCAAGGCCGCAACGTCGGAGCGCGATGTCCTGCTGGCCACCAAGCTGAACGTGCCCGGATCGCGGCCCGATCTGGTACCGCGCCCGCGGCTGGCGGAACGGCTCGACGAGGGTCTGGGCGAAGGGCTGGTCCTGGTCTGCGCGCCGGCCGGGTACGGCAAGACGGTCCTGCTGGCCGACTGGGTCCGGCGCGGCCGGTATCCGGTGGCGTGGCTGTCGCTGGATGCTGGCGACAATGACCCGGCCAGGTTCTGGCGGCATGCGGTGGCCGCGCTGGACGGGGTGCGGCCGGGGATCAGCGAGCAGATGGGCCCGCTGCTCGGGCCTCCCCCGCCACTGTCGTTCGAGCTGCTGGTGACGGCCCTGATCAACGAGGTAGCCGACCGGCCTGATGCAGGCGAGACGCTGCTGCTGGTCCTGGATGACTATCACGTGATCAGCTCGCAGCTGGTGCACGCCTCGCTCGGGTTCCTGCTTGAGCACCGGCCGCCGGGGCTGCACCTGGCGCTGACCAGCCGCAGCGACCCGCCCTTGGCCCTGGCGCGGCTGCGGGCCCGCGGGCAGCTGACCGAGCTGCGCGCCGCGGACCTGCGGTTCACGCCGGGGGAGGCGGCGGCGCTGCTGGCCCAGGTCGCGGCTGCGCCCGGCGGGGCGCGGTCCGGTGCGCCGCTGCCGGACGCGGTCGCCGCGGCGCTGGCCGCGCGGACCGAGGGCTGGGCGGCCGGGCTGCAGCTGGCGGGCCTGTCGCTGCGCGGGCAGACCGACGTCGACGGCTTCGTCGCCGCGTTCACCGGCAGCCACCGCTATGTCCTGGACTACCTGGCCGAGGAGGTGCTCGAGCATCAGAGTGAGCAAATGCGCACGTTTTTGCTGGAGACCTCGGTGCTGGAGCGGCTGTCGGGGGAGCTGTGCGACGCGGTCACCGGCCGGCCCGGCAGCCAGGCGCTGCTGGAACAGGCCGAACGGGCCGGGCTGTTCCTGGTGCCGCTGGATGAGGTGCGCGGCTGGTGGCGCTACCACCACCTGTTCGCCGACCTGCTCCGCGCCCGCCTGCAGCAGGAACAACCCGACCGGGTTCCCGAACTGCACCGCAACGCGGCCGCCTGGTCCGCGGAGCGCGGGCTGGCCGATGACGCGATCCGGCATGCGGTGGCCGCCGGGGAGATGACCTGGGCCGCCCGGCTGATCGAGCAGCATTACGACGCGGTCTTCTTCCTGCACGGCGAAGGGTCGACAATTCACCGGTGGCTGTCGGCGCTGCCCGAGGACCTGGTCCGGTGCCGGCCGCGGCTGGTGCTGACCCAGGCTTTCCTGGCCCTCATCAGCGGCCGCTTGGAGGCGGTGGAACCGCTGCTCGGCGCGGCTCAGCAGGCGTACGCAAGCGCAGCGGAGGAGCCGTTCGAGCCTACAGTTGGCCGGGCCCGCAGCCTGCTGGTGAATGCCCCCGCGCTGATCATGCTCCAGCGCAGCCTCCTCGCCCAGCTCCGCGGTGACGCGGAGGCCACGGTGGCATTCGCGTCACGGGCGATGGCTGAGGCCGAGGAGGGCGAGCGGCTGCTGCACGTCGTCGCCCGGCGGTACCTGGCCGTCGGTGAGTGGCTTGGTGGCCGGCTGGCCCAGGCTGAGCGCACTTTCATGGCCAGCATCGCCGAGTGGCGGGCGATAGGCCTGCCCACGTTGACGGCATGGGTTCTCTATCTACTCGGCCAGGTTCAGCGCGCCCAGGGCGGCCTGGACGCGTCCGCCCGGACCTGCCGGCAGGCACTGGAGATGACCGCAGTGCCCGGCCGGCCGCCTCCGCCGGCCGCGGGCCCGGCGTACGTGGGCCTGGGGGAGGTGGCCTACCAGCGGAACGAGCTCGATACGGCGCTGCGGCGTATCACCGAGGGCATCAGCTTGTGCCGGCAGTTCGCCTACATCCCGCCGCTGGCCGCCGGCCTGGTCACGCTGGCGCGGATCCGGCAGGCCAGCGGCGATCCGGGTGGGGCCCTGGCGGCTATCGCCGAGGCCACGCAGGCCTCACCGGGCCCGGCGGGCCCGCTCAACCCGGTCCCGGCGCAGCGGGCCCGGCTGCTGCTGGCCCAGGGCGACCTCGCCGCAGCCGCCCGCTGGATCGTGGAGCGCGGGCTGACCGCGGAGGACCAGCCGGATTACTCATGCGAGCCAGGGCATCTGGTGCTGGCCCGGGTCCTGCTGGCCCAGGCCCGGCCCGGCCCGGCGCTCGCGCTGCTGGACCGGCTGCATGCGGTGGCGGCCGCTCAGGACCGGGTCGGCAGCCTGATCGAGATCGGCGCGCTGCGGGCGCTGGCGCTGGCCGCCAGAGGTGAGGCAGACCGCGCGGTGGACGTGCTGGCCGAGGCGCTCACCCTGGCCTGCCCGCAGGGTGATGTCAGGGTCTTCGCCGACGAGGGGCCGCCGATGGCCGCGCTGCTGGCCCGGCTGATCGCGGCCCAGCGGTCCGGCGGGGCGGCCGCGGAGATCCCGCTCGGCTGCCTGGCCCGGCTGCAGCGCGCGCTTGGCGCGCAGGATATCGCCCCGGGTGCCGGGCGGGACGGCGTCACGGCGGTGCCGGGCTTGGTCGAGCAGCTGACCAGCCGTGAGCTGGAGGTGCTGGAGATGCTGGCGGCTGGCAGGTCGAACCAGGCCATCGCGAGCCAGCTCGTGGTCACCCTGGACACGGTGAAGAAGCACGTCAGCCACGTCCTGGGCAAGCTCGGCGCGGCCAATCGCACCGAGGCCGTCAGCCGCGCACGCGAGCTCAGCCTGATCCCCTGACCAGGAGCGACTCGGCGGGCGCTCTCAGCTGGACAGGCGCACGCACCAGCGTCGTTCGGGGAAAAGACCCTGCGCAGCCAGATCCTGGCCGCCACGCTGGGGAAGGTTCCCGGAGTCCGCTACGCGGTGGCGGGGGACACGGCCAGCAGTCACGACTTCACCCGCCAGCTGCACAACCGGGCCCCGGTCGTCCTCGGGCTCGTCGCCGTGCTGGCCTTCGTGCTGCTGCTTGCCTCGTTCCGGTCCGTAGCCATCCCGCTGGTCTCGATCATCCTGAACCTGATGTCGGTCGGCGCCGCCTACGGGCTGATCACGCTGATCTTCCAGGACGGGCGGCTGCAGGGAGCGCTCGGCCACACCGCGTTCGGCGGGATCATCTCCTGGGTCCCGCTGTTCATGTTCGTGTTCCTGTTCGGGATCAGCATGGACTACCACGTGTTCATCCTCAGCCGCATCCGCGAGCTGTGGTCCCACGGCTTCCTGCCGCGCGATGCCGTCGTCGGCGGCATCGCCTCCAGCGCCAGGTGTGGTGACCAGCGCGGCGCTGATCATGGTGGCGGTCTTCTCCATCTTCGCCACCATGTCGCTCGTCGATCTCAAGATCCTCGGGGTGGGCACGGCCGCCGCCGTGCTGATCGACGCCACCGTAGTCGCGGCATCCTGCTTCCGGCTGCCCTCGCGCTGCTCGGCGACCACAGCTGGTACGCACCGAGATGGCTGCGCCGTCCCCGGCGCCGCGACTCTGTGCCTTCCGGCGCCTGACCCCGCCGCACTCCAGCCGATCCTCGCGGCACCTTCGTGCCGCGAGCTCGCTGGCGGAGATTCCACCGGGCATGTCCACTTTCGGGTGACGCTCGTCACCTGGGGTTTCTCCTATTGTCCTGGCATGTCCCGTTACCCATGCGCCCCCGGGCGCGCTTCCGCGGGGATCCCGCAGCACAAATGTAAGGAGTGAGGATGTCCCTAACACGATCCGTCAACGGCAGGCGACCTGGCCTCGGCCTGGCCCTGGCCGTGATCGCCACGGCGCAGCTGATGGTGGTGCTGGACGCGACGATCGTGAATGTCGCGCTGCCGCATATTCAGCGCACACTCGGGTTCTCCGGGAACGGCCTGGAGTGGGTCGTCAACGCCTATGCGCTCAGCTTCGGCGGGCTGATGCTGCTCGGCGGCCGGGCCGGTGACCTCCTGGGCCGGCGCCGCGTGTTCATCGCCGGGCTGGTGCTGTTTTCCGCTGCCTCGCTGGCGGGGGGTTTCGCCAGCTCCCAGGCCTGGCTGCTGGCCGCGCGCGCCATCCAGGGCATCGGCGGCGCGCTGATCGCCCCCACCGCGCTCGCGCTGATCGCCACGACCTTCGCCGAGGGCCCGGCCCGTAACCGGGCAATGAGCGTGGTCGCCGCCATGAGCGGCGGCGGCGCGGCGGTCGGCCTGATCGCCGGCGGCCTGCTCACCACCTACCTGTCCTGGCGCTGGGTGCTGTTCGTCAACGTACCGATCGGCCTGCTGACCGCGGCGGCCGCACGGCTCGTGCTGCCCGAGTCGGCCCGGAACCGCGGCCGCTTTGACCTGGCCGGAGCGATCGCCGGCACCGGCGGGGTGGCGCTGCTGGTCTACGGCCTGTCCAATGCGGGCGCCGATCAGTCCGGCGTCTCGCACTGGGGCGACACCCGGGTCATCGCCTCGCTGACCACGTCGGCGCTGCTGCTGGCCGGTTTCGTGATCATCGAGGCGCGCAGCCCGCACGCGCTGATGCCGCTGCGCATCCTGGCCAACCGCAGCCGCTCCGGCGCGTACCTCATCATGCTGGCGCTGGCCACCGCCATGACCGGGATCTTCTTCTTCCTGACCATCTTCGTGCAGAACGTGCTCGGCTACAGCGCGCTGCGGTCCGGCGTGGCCTTCCTCCCGCTGGCCGGCACGATCGTGGTGGTCTCCGGGATCGTCGGGCAGCTGATCGGGCGCATCGGCGCCAGGGCGCCGATGCTGGCGGGGGCGGCGATCACCACGGGCGGCATGTACTGGTTCTCCCGCCTCAGCGAGCACGCCACCTACCCGGGCGGCCTGCTCGGCCCGATGCTCGTGACCGGCGTGGGCCTGGGCCTGCTGTTCGTTCCGCTGTCCCTGGTCGCCCTCAACCGGGTCCCCGCCCGGGACACCGGGCTGGCCTCCAGCCTGCTGAACACCGGCCAGCAGGTCGGCGGCGCGATCGGGCTGGCCGCACTCGGGACCGTGGCCTGGACCGCGGTCGCCAGCAGCGCCCGCAGCCAGGCGGTCCACGCGGCGGCCGCCGCCCGGTCCGGGCACGCCCAACTGAGCCTGCAGGCGCGGGCCTCGATCTACCACCACGCCCTGGCCGTCGGCATCACCCGCGGGTTCCTGGCCGCATCCGGAATCGCGCTGGCCGGCCTGGTCATCACGGTGATCACCATCCGGGTCCGGCGCGAGGACCTGGCCGGAACGGCCGAACCCGCCCAGGACCGGCCAGCCGGCGCCGAGCCCGCGCTCGAGCAGGCCCGTTCGTAACCCCCGTACCAAGGAGAAATGACGTGACTACCAGCAAGACCACGGGCGTGAGATGAGGTGGCACCATGCATGCCCTGCTTCACGATGATCGAGGTCAGCTGACCCTCAAGCGGCTCTGGCCCTGGCACCAGATACTGGCCCGCGGCCAGGCGGCGCGCCTGGATCGCGCGCTCGCCGAGGGCACCAGCCCGGAGACGAGCGCCCGCCTGGCCGCCCGGGCCACGCAGCTGACCTCCACGGAGTTCCGCCGCGACCTGACCGCAAGCCTGCGGCGGATCCTGGTGGCGGCCGGGGAGCCCGCGCTGCCCGCGGCCGCGCAGGCACCGCTGCGCGCCGCACGCCCGGTGCGCGTCCCGCTCCGCACGACGCGGATCAGCCAGTCCGCTCCGCTGCTCGCCGAACTGGCCGGCCGGCTGCTCGAGCCCGGCCCGGTACCGGTGCGAGGCGTGGCGATGGTGACCCGGCTGCTGGCCGACGGCAGCGGCCCGCTGTACCGCCAATCCGCCCGCGACGACCTGAGCGCCGTCGCGGCGCGAGCCGTGCACGCGCTGACCAGGTAGCGGCGCCTACCGGCCCGGGTAGGCGCGCTTGAGATCCTCGTGGCGCAGCAGGTCCGCGGCCGGGCCCTCGAGCACGATCTCCCCAGTCGACGCACGTAACCGCGGTCGGCGATGGACAGCGCCAAGGTCGCGTTCTGCTCGACCATCAGGACCGAGACACCCGAGGCGTGGATGGTCTTGATAATCTGGAAGTTTTGCAGGACCAGCGCGGGCGACAACCCCAGCGGCGGCTTGTCCATCAGCAGCAGGCGGGGCCGGGACATCAGGGCCCGGCCCATCGCGACTATCTGCTGCTCGCCGCCGGACAGCGTGTCGGCCAGCCGGCTACGCCGCTCGAGCAGGCGCGGGAACAGCCGATGAACCATGTCGAAGTCCTCGCCGAGCGATTCGCCCATGCGCAGCACCGCGCCGAGCTCCAGGTTCTCCCGCACGGTCAGCTGGCCTAACCTAACAGGCGGCGGTTCTCCGGCACGATGGCGAGCCCGGCGGCGATCCGCTGCGGCACCGGCCACTGCGTGACATCCCGACCGCCGAGCAGCACGTGGCCCGAACGCGGCCGGACGATCCCCAGAATGGTCTTTAGCGTGGTCGGCTTGCCGGACGCGTTCCCGCCCAGCAGGCAGACCAGCTCGCCCGCGGCGACCTGCAGCGAGATGCCCTCCAGGATCCGCATCTGCGCGTAGCAAGTGGTGACCTGGTCCAGCTTGAGCAGACCTCCGGCTCCGGGGTGGCGGTCACTAGGGCACCATCTTTCTCGTAGGTACCGATACGGTGCTTGCTGTCAGGACTCGGCGGGAGCCGGGGTGACGGCCTGGTTCGGTCGCCCGTGAAGGGCCGGCATGACACTGCCGCCCCCGGTTCTCCCGGGGCTGCAGACCGGCAACAGCGGGACGCGCCGCAGAGCGCCAGTTAGTGACCACCCGGGAGCCAGCCTCGCCGCCGCCGCGCCGTCGCTGCCATCTTGAGGAGTTACCGTGTCTCTTGCGCTGCCTGAAGCGCTGTTCTTCACCGGGATCGACTGGGCCGCCGAGACGCACGCCGTGTGCGTGATGGACGCCGGGGGCAAGATCGCCGCTGAGTTCACGATCGAGCATTCCGGACGGGATCGCCACGCTGATCCGCCGCCTGGCCAGGTACGGCGTCCCCGGCGACATGCCGGTCGCCATCGAGCGCCCGAACGGCCGCCTGGTCGGCCTGCTGCTGGAAGCCGGGCACCCGGTGGTGCCGGTCAGCCCGAACGCGATCAAGACCTGGCGGGAAGGCGAGGTGCTGTCCGGGGCCAAGTCCGACGCCGGCGACGCCGCGGTGATCGCGGAGTACCTGCGGCTCCGCCAGCACAGGCTGAAGACTGCCGCTCCCTATTCCGATGAGACCCTGGCGCTGCGCACCGTGGTGCGCAGCCGCGGCGACCTGGTGGAGATGCGGGTCGCGGCCACCAGCCAGCTGTCGGCGCTGCTTGAGGCGCACTGGCCAGGCGCGAAGGCGGTCTTCGCCGACGTCGAGTCCCCGATCAGCCTGGAGTTCCTGACCCGCTACCCGACCCCGGCCGCCGCCGCGCACCTGGGCGAGAAGCGGATGGCGGCCTTCCTGGTCAAGCACGGCTACTCCGGCCGCCGTCCCGCCGCCGGGCTGCTCGCCCGCCTGCGCGCCGCCCCGGCGGGCACCGGCCGCGAACCGCTCGCCGAGGCGCTCCGCGACACGGTGCTCGCCGCCGTCGGCGTGCTCACCGCCATGAACGCCGCGGTCAAGAACCTCGACCGCTCGGTAGCCGCCCACCTCGGGGAGCACCCGGACGGGAAGATCTTCACGTCGCTGCCAAGGTCGGGTCAGGTCAACGCCGCCCAGGTGCTCGCCGAGCGGGGCGACTGCCGCCAAGCCTGCGACGGGCTCGGCTCCGTCGCCGCCCTCGCCGGCTGCACGCCCGTCACCAGCCAGTCCGGCAAGCACCGCTCCGTGCAATTCCGCTGGGCCTGCAACAAGCGCTTCCGCGTCGCGATGACCACCTTCGCCGACAACAGCCGCCACGCCAGCCCCTGGGCCGCGAAGACCTACAGCGACGCCCGCGCCAGCGGCAAGGACCACCCGCACGCCATCCGCATCCTCGCCCGCGCCTGGATCCGCGTCATCTGGCCCTGCTGGCTCAACGGCGTCCCCTATGACCCCGCCCGGCACGGCGCCGCTGCCGCACTCGCCGAACAATCGGCTAAGCAAATCGCGGCCTGAGGTTGACACAGGGGGTGTCATGCCCCCTCCGCCAGGGCTTCGGGATCGCGGCCCAGGTAGGCCTCGACGACGGCGGGGTGGTTCGCCGTCGCCCACCAGCACTTCGCGGCGTCCTGACCGGCGCCAACCTGGGCTGCCTGCTCAGCGGCGTCTCATGGCTCACGTCAAGGGTGAGACGATCCTGCGCGCGTCAACTCCGATCACAGGCCGCAGCCTGCGCGGCCTGCCACGCGGCCTTTTCTCCGTGATGATCGCGCCGCGGGTGAAGATCTCGCCGCCCCAGACCCCGTGCGGTTCGCGACGTTCGACCGCGCCGGCCAGGCACACCCGGCGCATCGGGCAGGGCCGGCAGTATGCCTTGGCCAGCTCTAGGTCGGCCGGCAGATCCGAGAACCACAGCTGCGGATTCTCGCGGCGGCACGGCAGCCGGTCATCCAGTGCCGCTGCCTGCGCCGTCAGCAGGACCAGGGAGCTGGCCATGACCTGCTACCGCCCGGGGACCGGCGCGGCAGGGCTGTGGCTGCCGGACCGCACCCGGCCGGCACCAGGACGGCTGCTGCGACCGGCGATCCGGTGGGCCTGCACGATGTCCGGATCGCGCAGGTCGACGGCCAGCAGCTCTTGCCGCCCGCTGGCCGATCCGCGATGGCGCCTGGCCTTCTGAACCTGTTTCATGCTCGGCCTCCTTCCGATAGGACCTGCGGCTAGCGCTGCTGTCATCGACGCCGGCCAGGTCTGTCAGCCGAAGGTAACCAAGGCCCGGCACGCGGGGCGTCACGCGAAAGTGGACATGCCAGGTGGAATCTTCCGCGGCCGCGAGGGCACGGAAGTGCCGTCCGCATTCGCGCTCGTCGTGCGCGGTTACCGGCGGGAATACCGGGCAGGGTGGGGGATATGGTTGAGCCGCCCTTCGCGGCGCCATCGCAGGCGGCTTCCGAGCGGGATGTCCTGCTGGCCACCAAGTTGCATGTGCCCAGGCCGCGCCCGGACCTGGTACCGCGCCCGCGGCTGGCGGAGCGGCTCGACGAGGGCCTGGCGCGCGGGCTGATGCTGGTCTGCGCCCCGGCGGGGTACGGCAAGACGGTCCTGCTGGCCGACTGGGTAAGGCGTTGCCACCCGCCGGCGGCGTGGCTGTCGCTGGACGTCGGCGATAACGACCCGGCGCGGTTCTGGCGGCATGGCGTGGCCGCGCTGGACCAGGCGAGGCCGGGGCTCGCCGAACGGGTGGGGCCGCTGCTCGGCCCGCCCGCGCCTTCGTCGTACGAGGGACTGGTGACCGCGCTGATCAACGAGCTGGCCGCCGGGCCGGATGCGGACCAGGTGCTGCTGGTGCTCGACGACTACCACCTGATTGACTCCGAGGCGGTGCACGAGTCGCTCGGGTTCTTGCTCGAGCACCGGCCGCCGGGACTGCGCCTGGTGCTGGCCAGCCGCAGCGACCCGCCGCTGGCGCTGGCCCGGCTGCGGGGCCGCGGGCAACTGGCCGAGCTGCGCGCCGCGGAGCTGCGGTTCACCGTGGATGAGGCAGCGGCGCTGCTGCAGGTGGCAGCCGGGCCTAACGCGGCTCTGCCCGGTGCCGAGGTGGAGGCGCTGGTGGCCCGCACCGAAGGGTGGGCGGCCGGGCTGCAACTAGCGGGCATGTCGCTGCGCGGGCACGAAGATGTGGCCAGGTTTGTGGGTGAGTTCACCGGCAGCAACCGTTATGTGCTGGATTACCTGGCCGAGGAGGTGCTGGAACGGCAAAGCGGGCCGATGCGCACGTTTCTGCTGGAGACCTCGGTGCTGGAGCGGCTGTCCGGCGCGCTGTGCGATGCGGTCACCGGCCGCGCCGGCAGCCAGGCGCTGCTGGAGCAAATCGAGGCGGCGGGGCTGTTCGTGGTGCCGCTGGATGAGGTGCGCGGCTGGTGGCGCTACCACCACTTGTTCGCCGACCTGCTGCGCGCCCGTTTGCAAGAGGAACAGCCGGGCCGCGCGGCGCAGCTGCACTGTAACGCTGCAGCCTGGTATGAGGAGCATGGGCTGGCCGATGACGCCATCGGGCACGCGGTGGCGGCCGGGCAGATGACCTGGGCGGCCCGGATCATCGAGCAGCACTTCGACGTGGTCTTTAACTTCCGCGGCGAGGTGGCGACCATCCACCGGTGGCTGTCGGTGCTCCCCGCCGAGGTGGTCAGGTCCCGCCCCCGGCTGCTGCTGGCGCAGGCCCTCATGGCCGTCACCAGCGGCCACCTCGAGGTCGTGGAACCGCTCCTGGACGCGGTTGAGTGCGCGCCTCCCGGCTGGGCCGATGAGCCGTTCGAGCCGACCGCCGGTGTCGCGGCCAGCCACCTGGTCAATGTCCCAGCTCTGACCACGCTGCACCGGGGTGCTCTGGCCCAGCTCCGTGGCGACGCCGAGGCCACAGCCGCGTTCGCCGCGCAGATGCTGGCCGAGAGCAAGCCCGGGGAACGGCTGCTGAGCGCCACCGCGCACGGATTCCTGGCCGTGGCCGAATGGCTGCGCGGCCGGCTCACCGACGCCGAACGCGCCTTCGCGGCCAGCGTTACCGGGTGGTGCGAGACCAGCCAGCCCACGCTGATCGCATGGGGCTACTACGAGTTGGTGCTGATCCGGCGCGGACAGGGCCGTCTGGACGCGGCCGCGCTGACCTGCGAGCAGGCGCTGGACAGCCTGGTCACGTCCGGCCGGCCGCCGCCGGCCGCGGGACCGAGCTACGTGGGCCTGGCCGAGATCGCCTACCAGCGGGACGAACTCGACCTCGCCCTGCGGCACGCGATCGAGGGCATCGGGCTGTGCCGCCAGTTCGTCTACACCCCACCGCTGGCCGACGGCCTGGCCACGCTGGCGATGATCCGGCAGGCCACCGGTGATCCGGCCGGGGCGCTGGCGGCGATCACCGAGGCCGAACAGGCTTCTCCGGGTCCGCCGGGCCTGCTCAACCCGGTCCCCGCGCAGCGCGCGCGGCTGCTGCTGGCTCAGGGCGACCTGCCGGCAGCGGCCCGCTTCACCCAAGAGCGCGCCCTCAGCGCGGACGATGAGCCAGACTACCCACGCGAGCCCGGGTACCTGGTGCTGGCCCGGGTCCTGCTGGCCCAGGACCGGCCCGATCGGGCGCTCGCGCTGCTGAACCGGCTGCACGCGGCGGCCGCGGCGCAGGACCGGACCGGCAGCTTGATCGAGATCGGCGCGCTGCGGGCGCTGGCGCTGGCGGTCAGCGGCGAGGAAGCCGGAGCGGTGGCCGCCCTGGCCCAGGCGCTCACGCTGGCCTGCCCGCAGGGCTACGTCCGGATCTTCGCCGACGAGGGGCCGCCGATGGCCGCGCTGCTGGGCCGGCTGATCGCGGCTCAGCGGGCCGGGCAGGCCGCCGCAGAGGTCCCGCTCGGCTGCCTGGCGCGGCTGCAGCGCGCATTTGACCCGGGGCACGCCATGCCGGTCTGCGGGCGGTTGCCCGCCGGGGCGGTGCCGGGCCTGGTCGAGCCGCTGACCAGCCGCGAGCTAGAGGTGCTTGGGATGCTGGCGGTGGGCCGGTCAAACCAGGCTGTCGCCGGGGAACTGGTCGTGACCATCGACACCGTCAAGAAACACGTCAGCCACATCCTGGACAAGCTTGGTACAGCCAACCGCACCGAGGCCGTTAGTCGGGCGCGGGAGCTGGGCCTGATCCCCTAGTGTCCCGGTCTTGAGTTCTCCCATCACCACTTGAGTCGTGTTTCGTTTCAGATCGCTCGTACGGTGGTGACAGGGCCGCTGTCGTGCGGTGTGCTGGGGAGA
>Ga0208696_1000296_pt1 | contig 34463 bp, 21 predicted proteins | sample Sb_taG_9_FD_187711 | JGI IMG/M metagenome (GOLD analysis project Ga0208696, IMG submission 187711) | Peat soil microbial communities from Weissenstadt, Germany - Sb_50d_b_LC metaG (SPAdes) (version 2) | ecosystem: Environmental > Terrestrial > Soil > Wetlands > Peat | place: Germany... | reverse complement strand
GCTACCTGGGCTCTCCCGGGCGGGGCCGCCCCGAATCGTGTGGTCATCATCCAGGGGCGGTTTCCCTCCGGCCTTCCAGGCCGCCGACGGAAAGAAACCGCCTCCTCTGTTTTCTAACGCTCTTCAACAAGCGTTCGCCCAGGCTTCTTCTTCCGCGCAGGGAGTGCGCGCGGGGGTGCGCGTCGAGTCTGAACGGACCAGACTCCAGCTCTCGGACGGTTTCCGCCCGCGACCAGGACGGCTCGGGGCGCGGCCAGGAAGGCCAGCGTTGGGGGGCGGTGTGCGTGCGGCGTGCCGTCACCTCGAGTGGGGCTGTCCAGAGCTGGATCTCATTCATCCGGGCCAGTTGGCCGGCTCGGGTGATGGCCCACAGGGATGGTAACGGGCCACGCGCCGGGCCGGCTGCGCCAGGGATGGCGCGGACCGGCCCCTTTTTTCTTGGCCGCTTGCGGCTTCGCAAGTCAGACTGCGAAGCCGCAAGCGGCTGCTTCGTTCTCCCCCCGTCTCTCTACAATGGAAAACAACTGGTGACCTTCCGGCGGTATTGGGGATGATTCCCGATGTTGCGATCGGCGCGCCTGACCACGCGAGACCTGCTCGACGACCTGCTCTCCCAGCGCATCCTGCTGCTCGACGGCTCGATGGGCGCCTACATCTTCGCCCGCGAGCCGACCGAGGACGACTACCGCGGCGTGCGCTTCCGCAACCACCCCAAGTCGCTCAAGAACTGCACTGATGCCCTGGTGCTGACGCAGCCGGGGCTGATCGAGGACATCCACCGTGCCTACCTCGACGCCGGCTCGGACATCATCGAAACCTGCACCTTCAACGCCACGCCGCTGGCCCTGACGGAGTTCGGTCTGGAGGAGCACGTTGGCGAAATCAACCGGACCGCCGCCGAGATCGCTCGCCGCGCCGCCGACGACTGGATGCGCCGCGACCCCGACCGGCCGCGCTTCGTCGCCGGCAGCATCGGGCCGACGACCAAGACGCTGTACATCGAGGTCGGCCACGAGGACACCCGCTCCTATTCCTTCGACGACTTCGTGGCGACCTACACCGCCCAGATCGAGGCGCTGGTCGCGGGCGGGGTCGATCTGCTGGCGGCCGAAACCGGAAACGACATCCTGGTTCTCAAGGCGTGCCTGTTCGCCATCGAGAAGTACTTCGCCGAGCACAACGTCCGCTTGCCAGTGATCGTCTCGGGCACGATCTACGCAGACGGGCGCACCCTGTTCTCCGAGACGCCCGAGGCGTTCTACGTCTCGGTAGCGCACTTCGACGCCCTCAGCGTCGGCTTTAACTGCGGCGTGGGCATCGATCAGCTCCGCGGCGCCGTCGAGAGCCTGGCCGGCATTGCGCGCAAGCCCATCCACGTCTACCCCAACGCCGGCAAGCCGGATGGCATGGGCGGCTTCACCGGGGACCGCGACCACACGGCGGCGGCCCTCGGCGAGTTCGCCCGCAACGGCTGGGTGAACCTCGTCGGCGGCTGCTGCGGCACGACGCCCGACTGGATCGCCGCCATCGGCCGCGCCGTCGAGGGGGTCGCGCCGCGCCGCGTGCCCGACCTGCCCGCCTGGTCGTACTATTGCGGTAACGAGGTGCTGGTCGTCCGGCCCGAGACCAACTTCGTGATGGTCGGCGAGCGCTGCAACATCACCGGCTCGCTCAAATTCAAGCGCCTCATCAAGGAGGGCGATTACGACGCCGCCGTGAAGGTGGCGCGCGAGCAGGTGCAGAACGGCGCCAACATCCTCGACGTCAACATGGACGCCGACCTCATCGACTCCGAGGAGGCGATGACGCGCTTCCTGCGGCTGATCGCCAACGAGCCCGACCTCACGCGCGTCCCCATCATGATCGACAGCTCAAAGTGGTCGGTCATCGAGGCGGGCCTCAAGTGCATCCAGGGCAAGCCCATCGTCAACTCGATCAGCCTCAAGGAGGGTGAGGCGAAGTTCCTCGAACAGGCCCGCCTCGTCAAGCGCTACGGGGCGGCGGCCGTCGTCATGGCCTTCGACGAAACCGGCCAGGCCGTCACGAGGGACCGTAAGGTCGAGATCAGCGCCTGCGCTTATCGATTGCTGACCGAGGAGGTCGGCTTCGACCCGTCGGACATCATCTTCGACGTGAACATCCTCATCGTCGGCACCGGCATGGAGGTCGATAACAACAACGCCGTCGAGTTCATCGAGTCTGTGCGCGAACTGAAGCGGCTCTTCCCGAAGGCCAAGACGTCTGGCGGCGTCAGCAATGTCTCCTTTTCCTTCCGCGGGCCGCAGTTCGAGGCGGTGCGCGAGGCGATGAATTCGGCGTTCCTCTACCACGCCATTAACGCCGGGCTCGACATGGGCATCGTCAACGCCGGCCAGCTGCAGGTCTACGAGGAGATCCCGGCCGAATTGCGCGAGCGCGTCGAGGACGTGCTGCTCAACCGCCGTCCCGACGCCACCGACCGCCTCGTCGAGTTCGCAAAATCAGCCTCGTTTAGCGGCCGCTCGCAGAGCGGCGCTCAAGCTCAAGCCTGGCGCGAATTGCCGGTCGAGGAGCGCCTCAAGCACGCCCTCATCAACGGCGTCGTCGATTACATCGACCAGGACGTGGAGGAGGCCCGGCACAGGTACGACCGGCCGCTGGCGCTGATCGAGGGGCCGCTGATGGACGGCATGAACGTCGTCGGCGACCTGTTCGGCGCCGGCAAGATGTTCCTGCCGCAGGTGGTCAAGAGCGCTCGCGTCATGAAGAAGGCCGTCGCCTACCTGCTGCCGTTCCTGGAGGCGGCGAAGGCGGCTGGCCAGGCCGGGCCGCGCCGGGCCCGCGCCAAAATCGTCATGGCCACCGTCAAGGGCGACGTCCACGACATCGGCAAGAACATCGTCGGCGTCGTCCTGGCCTGCAACGATTACGAGGTCATCGACCTGGGCGTGATGGTGCCTTGCGAGAAAATCCTGCAAACGGCCCGCGAACAGGCCGCCGACCTGGTCGGCCTGTCCGGACTCATCACGCCGTCGCTGGACGAGATGGTCCACGTCGCACGCGAGATGGAGCGCCAGGGCTTCACCATGCCGCTGCTCATCGGCGGGGCGACGACCAGTGCCAAGCACACCGCGGTCAAGATCGCGCCGGCCTACAAGGGGACGGTCCTGCACGTCAAGGACGCCTCGCGCTCCGTCGGCGCCCTCGACCGCCTGACCCGGCCCGAGCAGAAAGAATTGCTCGACCGCGACAACCGCGCCGCCCAGCAGCGCGAGCGCGAGGCGTTTGCGAAACGGCGGCAGCGCAAACTGGTTCCCTACGCCGAGGCCCTGCGCCGGCGCTTCACCATCGACTGGACGAAGGAGCCGCCCGCGCGGCCGTCCTTCCTCGGACGGCGCGTGCTGCGCGACTTCCCGCTGGCCGCGGTCCTCCCCTACATCGACTGGTCGCCGTTCTTCATGGCCTGGGAGCTGAACGGCAAGTACCCCGGCATCCTCGACGATCCGAAGGTCGGCACCGAGGCGCGAAAACTTCTCGCGGACGCGCAGGTGCTCTTGAAGCGGATCGTGGACGCGACATTGCTGACGGCGCACGCGGTCTACGGCTTCTGGCCGGCGAACGCCGACGGCGACGACGTGGTGGTCTACGCCGACGAGTCGCGCACGGCCGAGGCGGCGCGCTTCCCGATGCTGCGGCAGCAGTGGGAGCGCGAGGGGCAGACGACGTTCCGCAGCCTGGCCGATTACGTCGCGCCGGTCGGGTCGGGGACCGCCGACTACCTCGGGGCGTTCGCGGTGACGGCCGGCGTCGGGATGGAGTCGCTGGTCGCGAGCTTCAAGGCGGCGCACGACGACTACGGCGCCATCATGGCCGAGGCGCTGGCCGACCGCCTGGCCGAGGCGCTGGCCGAATTGCTGCACCAGCGGGCGCGGCACGATTGGGGTTACGGCAAGGGGGAACGGCTGTCGAAGGACGAGCTGATCGCGGAGAAGTACCGTGGCATCCGCCCGGCGGCGGGCTACCCGTCGTGCCCGGACCACTCGGAGAAGGCGACGTTGTGGCGGCTGCTGGGGGCGGAGGCGTCGGCGGACATTCGCCTGACGGAGAGCTACGCGATGTGGCCGGCGGCGTCGGTCAGCGGGCTGTACTTCAGCCACCCCGAGGCGCGCTACTTCGCGGTGGACCTGGTGACGCGCGACCAGGTGGAGGATTACGCCCGCCGCAAGGGGAGGCCGCTGAAGGAGGTCGAGCGCTGGCTGGCGCCGAACCTGGCTTACGAGGCGGAGTAGTGCCGCTCGTGACCTCACAGATACGTGCCCGGTGCCGGTGTGAGGCGCAACAGGGCCTCACTTGGCGGCCCCGGGGGGCGTGCCCAGCCCCAGGCTATTACCTCCTGTTCCGGTATACGTCGAATGCCCGCCGTTTTCGGTGCTCACGGTGGCGCTAACGCGGACCACGTTGCCCGCGTCCACCCCCAGGTACAGGGCCAGCCCGCCGTTCTTCCATCGATACCAGCTCACCACCCCGACCCGGTTGGCGGTCCCCTCGATCATGGCGGAGGGATCGGGCAGGTTCCCCAGGCGCCCGCGCACCGGCCGCGGGCTGACCAGCGCCGCCTTTACGTCCTCGAGCGTGCAGGTTGTTCCCGGACCGAGGACGGCCTCGATCTCCTTCAGCGGCGTATTGGTCTTCAACTTGTGCAGGTTGTCGTTGGTCAGGTTCCGGCTCTCCCCGCCGCCCAGCAGACCTCCGCCCCCCTTGCCCGCGAAGAACAGGAAGTAACCGCCGATGCCGCAGCCCGCCAGCAGGAGCAGCGCGACGCCGACGACCCCGGCGATGATCAGGCCTATCCCGCCGCCCGATGGCTTCCTCCCCGGCGACTTCTTCTTGCGCCGCGCCGGCCGGTCTTCCTCATCCGGATCGTCGTCCCGGGAACGCTTCCCCCTGCCGCGCGGGCGGTCTTCCTCATCCGGGTCGTCGTCACGGGAGCGCTTCCTCCTGCCGCGCGGGCGGTCGTCCTCCTCGTCGTCCTCGACCTTATCCAGCCGGTCTTCGCCCTCGTCGTCCCGCACCGGAGCCGCGCCCGGCCGGCGGGCCGCCAGCCCGGCGAGGTTGATCGGGGTGCCACAATCGGGACACGCGACGACCTTTTTGCGGCCCTCCTGGCCATCGGGCACCGTGACGGGCGTCTGGCACAACGGGCAGGGCACGGACAGCGGCATGCGTGATCCCTCCGAAGGAGTCATGGCTGCACGGTCGGGGGCGCCGTTGTGGCGCCCACCGGAGGTCGCCTACTTGTTGTTGCTGTTGCGGGCGTTGATGGCGACGATGGCCTCGTCGCAGGCCGTCACGATTTCCAGGTCGCTCTTGGAGCGCACTTTTTGGGTGGTCAGTGGCTTGAGGCTGGTCTTCGTGCCGACGGCGCCCAGGATCTTGATCTGCGCCAGGAGCAGCGCCTTGTTGAGGCCGGGCTCGATCTTCAATACTTCGAGCTCGATGGCGCTCCCGAACTCCGGACCCATGCCCTGGAGTGCCTTACTGACCACTGGGCGGTCGTCGTTGTCAGGCAGGCAGGCGACCAGGTACAGGATCGCCTTCTCAAACTTCTGTTTCCCAAGCCACTCGAGCATGACGTGGCGCGTCTTCCTACAGTGGGACCTGTCCAATTCTTTGACCTTGTCAAGGATCGCAGCCGCGTCCTCCTTCTTGGCCCAAACCACCAACGCCTTGGCGACCTCGACAAGCGGGGCATCGGTCTTGTTAGAGGCGTTGGACATCGCGAACAGGGCGGCCTCGACCACCTCGGCCTGCTTCGCTTCGTCCACGCGGGCAGTCTGCAAGTAACGACCCGTCTCATCCAGCCGCCGGAATTCACCCGACTTCAGATCCTCGATACATCTTACTATCTTGAAATCGCCCTTGCCCCCCCCGATGCTGCCCAAGATGCGCTCGGCTTCCGCGCGCACGAACGCGTCTTTGTGGCTGAGCAATTTCGTCACCTCGTCGCGGCAGGCCGGGCCGATGGCGATGAGCGCGTCGCCGGCCGCCTGGCGGTTGAAGGAGTCCGCCACCAGCTCGACCAGGCCGGGGATGGCGCTGGGGTCCTTCATCTGTCCGAGCAGCGCGATCAACTCCTGACTCCTGAAGTTGCGCCGGGTCTTGAGGTTGCGGATGATGCTGGCCGTGTTCTCCTTCGTCGCCCAGCGCTTCAGTGCGCCGCTGACCGCGTTGTCCCCCCCGAAGGGGGGCGGATTGTCGATGTGCGGGTTGAGGGCCACGGCGACCGCCGTCCGGCGGGCGGGGTCGGCGTTGGCGGCACGCAGCGCGTCGTTGGACTGGTCCGCCGCCAACCAGTCCAACGCGTTCTTCGCCCGATCCTTCTCTGGGGAGCCCAGGTCGCTTACCGTCTGATCCAGGATGGCGACCGACTTGGTACCGTAGCGCGTCAGGAGGCGGCGGCCCTTGTCTCGGCAATCCTGGTTGGGGTGGTGGTAGAGCTTCAGGACTTCCGGCTCCGCCCCCGGCCCGAGTTCGTCCAGCGCCCGTTCGGCGTCGGCCCCCACGAGGAAGTTGGGCAGGAAACGAGTCACCGCATCGGCCCCCGGCGCGTACTTGAGCTTGCCGATGGTCGCCATGAGTTCCTTCGCAGCGTCGAACTGGATGCCCTCGGTCGGTCTCTGGCGGAGGGCCGTGGCCAGGGCCGGGCCGTTATCCTGGGTGCCCCAGACGCGAAGGGCGCGGGCGCCGGCCGCTATGCAGCCCACATCGACTCCCTTGACGAGGGGCTCGACCGCCTGCGCAACTTCCTGCTGGCGCGCGGGGTTGAGCGGCTGTTTCGCCAGCCAATTGGCGGCCCCCCGGCGATAGAACGGCTTGTCCGACTTCAGGCTCGCCAGCGCGTCCTCGAAGTCCTTCGGCTGGCGGTCCATGCCCGGAAGCTCCATGCCGCCGAAGGCATCTCCGACAAGGTCATTCCGGACCGCCATGTCCTGGTCATCGATGGCGTCGCCGGTCGCGTTCACGACCCGGTAGATGCCGTAGATGCCGCCGCCGCACAGCAGCACCAGCAGCGCCACCACGCCGCCGATGATGATGAGCACCTTCCCCGCCCCGCCGCCCGACGACTCGGGAGCACGCTGGCGCGGGCGGTCGTCATCGTCGTCGTCTTCATCGCCGTGATAGACGCGCTTCCGCTTGCGGCCCCCGTCGTCGTCATCGTCGTCATCGTCCCGTCCGGCCCGGGAGCGTTTCCTGCGGGGGCGGTCGTAGTCGTCGTCGCCATCGTCGTCATCCCGGCCGCGCTTGGCGGCCGCGCCCCCCTTGCGCGAGGTGGACCGCTCGTCATCGTCATCCTCGTCGCTCTTCTTCTTCGCGGCGGCGCTGGATTTGGACGAAACGCCCTCGTCCTCGCGAGACTCCCTGGCCTTGTCGCCGCCGACGGTGAAGGCGTGCTCGCACTTCTTGCAGCGCACCTTCTTGCCCAGGTAGTCGGGCTTCAGGTTGAAGACGGCGCCGCAGATGGGACAAAGGACTTCAACGACCATGGCACGACGCTCCAGGAAACGGGGCGAAGGTGCAGCATCCGATGCTGGTCTATTGTGGGGTTTCGGCGCGCGTTTGTCAGTCTTATTTCTTCAGACCGGGCAGGAGTTTTTCAAAATCTTCGCGCGAGCGTAGGGGGGCCAGGTCGGGCTCCCGGGCGAGGCGGTCGGCGTCGGCGAAGCCGGCCTTGACCGCCAGGCCCAGCGTCTCCATCGCCTGGTCGAGGTAGACGGAGCGCTCGGACTGCTCCGCGGGAGTCAGTGCCTTCTTGTCGTGGCCGACCCGCGCCGCCGTGTCCGCCTGTTCACGGGCGATGATGTACAGCTCCTGCGGGTCGTTCGGCCAGAGCTTGCGCCGCTCCAACAGCGCCGCGGCGGAGGCGGCGGGCGTCCCCTGGATGCGCTCCACCTCGGCGAGGGCGCCGTAGGCGATGTTCAGCCCGCGGCGATACTCGGCGGTTTGCCGGGATGCCTCGAAGGCCAGGCGCTTCTGCTCCACCGCCCGGCGCAGCATCGGCAGCGCGTCGTCGGTGTGCCCCGCCAGAGAGTAGGCGTTGCCGAGGTTGATGAGCGTCGTGCCGAGGTCGGCGTGGAAGGGGGCGCTCTCGGGGAAGTCTTTGACCAGTTGCTCGCCGATCTCGCGCGACTTCTCGTAGCCTTGCACCTCCTTGTCGCGCTGCTTGAGGTAGGCATGCATCCGGGCGACGTTGAACCACGCCGTCGCCAACTCGTTGCGGTGCCGCGGCTCCTCACGCCTGAGCCCAACCAGTTTCTCCCAGACATCGCGGGCTTCGGTGAAGGCGGCCAGGGCGTCCTCGTACCGGTGCGGGTTGCGCAACATGCGGCCCCTCTCGCGCAGCAGGTGGCCCATGTTGCCACGGGTCGCCGCCAGGTGGGCCAGGGCCTCGGCGTCGGAACCGGGCTTGGCCAACTCACGGTACAGGTCGGCGGCCTTGGCGTAGGCGAGCAACGCCTCCTCCGCCTTCCCCGCATCAGCGGAGAGCAACAAGCCCTGGTCAGACAGGGTAGCGGCGAGGTCGCGTGTGTACAGGACGGCGGAGGGATCCTGACGCTGGGCCTCGCTCAGCCGGTCGATCGCGATGGCGTACGAGTCGGCGGCCTTCTTCCTTTCCTCGGCGGCTTTCTTGAAGTGGCCAGCCGCTTCCTCCGCGGCCCCGGCGGCCTTCCGTGCTTGCCCCCTGGCTTCCTCGGTGGCTCCCACGGCCTTGTGGGCACGGCCGATCGCCCGGTGGCTGAGGGCCAAGTCCCACCGATACTCGGTAACGCTCGGGTTGGCGGTGGCCAGGTCGTCGATCAGTTTGTGTCCATCCTCCAGGAACTTCAGGCCGGCTTCGAGTTGGTCGTCGCGCACCAGGCGGTCGCCGATTTGCCAGTAGGTTCGGGCCAGATCGTGCTGAACTTCCCGGTCCTTGCCGTGCTCCTTGTGCAGCTGCTCCTGGAGGTCGCGCGCCTTCTGGTGCCAGCGCATGACCTCGTCCTTGTCGCCGCGCGCCGCGTACAGGTCGGCCACGTTGAAGTACACGACCGCCAGCTCGCGCCGGGGGATAGGGTTCTGCGGGTCCTCGCGCCTCCGCCGCTCCTGGACGGCCAGGGCCTTGTTGTAGGCGTTCTGGGCTTCGTTGAGTTGGTTGAGGCGGCGGTGGACGCTGCCGAGATTGTTGTAGACCTTGCCCAAGCGGTCAAGGATGTTCGGCTGTCCCGGACTGGCACGGTCGAGCCCTTCCAGGATATCGCGGGCCAGTTCGTAGGACGCGAGCGCCGCCTGGTGGTCGTTGGTCGCGCCCAAGCTGTTGCCCCGGTCGATGTAGGTCATGGCGAGCCGCTCGCGGTACTCGACGTTCTCGGGGTCGGCGGCCAGCAGTTCCTTGTAGGCGGCCAGGGCCTGATCGTAGGAAGCGAGGGCCTCGCGCTTCGACCCGACCAGGCTGATGAGGAAAGCGGCGCGGTAATGCGCCTTCGCCAACTCGGCCTTCAGGGCGGGGTCGTTGCCGCGCTTGGCGAGGAATTCCGTGTAATACTTGACGCCGATTTCGAGCATCTCCTTACGCAACGGTTGCAGGCCCTGGAAGGCGCTGAGGCGCTCCTCGCCGAGTCGCATGCAGATGCCCTCGACGATCTGGTGGGCCTGCTGGAAGCTCTCCTCAGCCCGTTGGTGTGCGGCGTCGGCCTGAACCAGGGCCTTCTCGGCGCGCTCACGCTCGTCCTCTGTGAGGCGGCGCTGCTTCTCGGCCTCGCGGAAGTTATCCTCGGCGCGCCGCCACTGGAAGGTGACGGCCGCGAGCCCGACGACCAGGGCCAGCGCCAGGACGGCGGACAGAGTGGCGACGACCGGCGAGCGCCGGCACCAGCGCCAGAAGCGCCCCACGGGGCCGGCGGGACGGGTCTGGATCGGCTCCCCGTCGAGGAATCGCTGCAAGTCGTCCGCCAGGGCGTCGGCTGTGGCGTAGCGCCGGGCCGGGTCTTTTTCCAGGCACTTCAGGCAGATGGTTTCGAGGTCGCGCGGCAGCGACGGCACCAGCGACCGCGGCCGCTCCGGCTCCTTCTCCAGCACCTGGACGAGCGTCTCCAACGGCGTCTCGGCCTTGAAGGGCGGCCGGCCGGTGAGCAATTCGTAGAGGATGGCGCCGAGGCTGTAGACATCGGCGGCGACAGTGACGCCTTTCTTCGGCCCGCTGGCCTGCTCGGGGGCCATGTAGCCCGGCGTGCCGACGGCGATGCCCTTTTGGGTCAGCCTGCGGGCCGGCGACGGGGTGCTGACACCGGTCGACGCCGCCGGCAGCCGGGTGGCCAGACCGAAGTCGGTGACGTGAGGGTTGCCCCGCTCGTCGAGGAGGATGTTGGCCGGCTTGAGATCGCGGTGCAGGATGCCGCGCTCGTGGGCGTAGTGGACCGCTCGCGCCACCTTGGCCATCAGCTCGGCGAGCCCAGCCATTGCGACGGGTGGGCTTTGGGTCAGCCGTTGCGCCAGGCTGCAGCCGTCGATCAGCTTCATGCTGAAGTAGGGCTGTCCCTGGTGGGCGCCGACGTCGAAAATGGGAACGATGTTCGGGTGGTCGAGGCGGGCGGCGGCCTCGGCCTCGAAGCGGAAGCGGGCGACGTCCTCCTCCAGCGCCAACTCGCCGGCGCGGATCATCTTCAGGGCCACGACGCGCCCCAGGGTCCGGTGGCGGGCCTTGTAGACGACGCCCATGCCGCCGACGGCGATCTGGTCGAGCAGTTCATAGTCGCCGACCATGCAGCCGGCCGGGAGCGGGGCCGGCAGCTCGAGGGCCAGTTCCCCCAGCGAACGCGAGCGCGACGGCGGCGGGGTGTTGACACAAATGGGAGCGACGAGGGAAGAGAACTGGTCCTGGTCGGCGAAGAAGTCGGACAGCTCGGCGGCGAGGTGCGGGTAGCGCCCCAGCCAGGCGGCGCGGTCGGGAGACTGTCCCGACTCGACGGCCTCGACGTAGGCGAGAATGACCTCGTCCAGTTCTTCTGCCCGGCCGACGGCGTCGGCGCGTTCAGCGGCCATGTCTCATTCTCCGTCGTGCAGGTGTTCGCGCAAGTGCTTGAGTCCGCGTCGCAGCAGGGAAGCGACGGACGCCCGGCTTCGCCCGAGGTGATCGCCGATCTCGGCCACCGACCAGCCCTGGCAGTGCTTCAGCAGCAGGACCTCGCGCATCGCCTCGGGGAGGTCCGACATCGCCTGCGCCAGGCCGAGCAGCTGCTCGTTGCGCTGGGCCAACTCGCAGGGGGTGGCCTGGTCGGCGACGAGCCAGGCCTCGAGTCGGGCGGACGACGCCTCGAGCGACGCGTGCAGGGAGCGCTCGAGGGTGACGTCGCGCTTGGAGCGGGTGAAGTCGCGGATGGCGTTGGCCAGGGTGCGAGCCAGGATCTGTCGCAACCATGCCGCCTGCTCCGCGGGGCTGGTCCCGCGAAACTGACCCTGCGCCTGGTGGGCCTTGAGCAGCGTCTGCTGCACCAGGTCCGAGGGGTCGAGCTTGCCGCGCAGCCGCGCGTCGATCTGCAAGCGCGCCAGCAGGCGCAAGTAGTCGCGAAACTGCTCCAGCGCCAGGGCCCGGTCGTCGGCCGGAGGTCCCATCGCGGCCCCCCTTGAGAACAGACACCGCCACTTGTCTCACGAACCACCCCCGCCGGCGTTTTCCGGGCGCGACGGAGAGGGTTTTCTAGTATACAGGGCCGGGGAGGGGAAACGCAAAGGGGGACGGTGCCGGAAAATCGCCGCCGCCGGGCCAACAATGCGGTTGACGCACAAGACAAGATGTCTTAATCTCGGTGGAGGCGCTAACAGTATGGCGAGCGGGGAGGCGTCAGCCCCCCGGTGTCGTGCCGGGGGGCTGACGCCTCCCCACTCGCCAAATCGGCGAGGGACGAACCATGACGTGGACACGCATCGGCCTGGCGACGCTGCTGGGGCTCGTGTTGATCCCGCTGGCGACGGCGGCGGACCCCCCGGCCAAGCGCACCCCCAGGGAGGCGCTCAAGCCGTTCAACGACCTGATCGGCACCTGGCGCGGCACCGGCACCCCGGAGGGGACGCGCGAGGAGAAGCAAAAGAACTTCTGGAGCGAGACCCTGACCTGGGCCTGGCAGTTCAAGGGCGACGACGCCTGGCTAACCGCGACCATCGACAAGGGGAAATATTTCACCAAGGGAGAGCTTCGCTTCCTCGCCGACAAGGACACGTATCAGCTGACGCTGACCACGGCCGACAAGGACAGCCTCACCTTCACGGGCCAGCTGGACGACGGCCGGCTGACCCTGACGCGCGAGGACGACAAGGCCAAGGAGACGCAGCAGGTCGTCGTCACCCTGCTGCACGCCAACCGCTTCCTGTACCGCTACGAGGTGAAGGCCAAGGGCAAGACGCTCTTCGCCAAGTTGTACCAGGTCGGCTGCACCAAGGAGGGCGAGGAGTTCGCCGCCGGCGACGGCAAACCGGAGTGCATCGTCAGCGGTGGGCTGGGGAAGCAGACGGTGAAGTATAAGGGGGAGACGTACTACGTCTGCTGCGGTGGCTGTGCCGATGCCTTCAAGGAGGATCCCGAGAAGTATATCAAGGAGTTCCAGGCGAAGAAGAAGAACAAGAAGTGACATCGGGGCCGCTTGCGGCTTCGCATGCCCTGCGAAGCCGCAAGCGGCTAGGCGCACAGTTCCTTGTGGTGCGGCACCGTGGCGAACGGTTGCGCCAGGGCCGCAATCGTTTCGCCGAGTTGTTGAATCTCTTCCTCGCGTAACACGCCGAGCTTCTTTCGCTGCCCCAGGACAAGGTAGCCGATCTTCTCCGGCCGCAGCCCCATCATCCGGCAGCAGGTCGCATCGACCGCCAGCGGGTCGCAGCCCATGACCAGTGCCCCGAACGGCTTCGGGGTGCCGTTGATCGGGCCGTCCCCCTCCATGCCGACGATAGCATCGACGATGGCCAGCTCGGGGGTCCGCGTCAGGGCGATGTCCACGATGCTGTTGTCGATGCCGCGCCAGTGCAATTCGTTCTTCGGCCAGCCGTAGCAGATGCCCGGCAGCGTGCCGAACAGGTTCTTGAGCGACAGCGTGGCACCGGCCCAGTGGTGCGTCTTCAGCTTGGGCAGCGAGATCAGCACGTCGGCCGTCGCCACCGTGCGGCTCAGGTACAGGTACTCCAACCCCGTCAGCCGCCCGAGGTTGACCGACTTGATCGGCTCGTCGTGGTTGAGGTCGATGAAAGGGACCTTGTAATGGCGCAACACGTCGCCGAGCCCGCTGGCCCGCACCAGGTGCTCGACGTTGCGCCAGTGGCCCGGCCCCTCGGCGACGATCACCTCGGCGGCCCCTTCGCGCCGGCACAATTCGATGGCCGCGGCGACGACGTGCGGGTGGGTGTTGATGACCTTGTCGCGGTGATATTCCACCAGGTTCGGCTTGAGGACCACGCGCTTGCCGGCCAGCGGCACGCGCGCCCGGAACGCCTCGTACTGCCGTCGCAGGACGTCGGCCAGGTCGGCGTTGTAATCGGCGGCGGGGGCGACATGGACGGCGGCCGGCTGCGGCTGGCGCAGGTTGCCGGCGGCCTGCACCGCGAACCCGCGGAGGAATGAGCGGACGCGCTCCCCAAGCGGCTTGCGTTTCGCGCCCGCCCGGACGGCCACCGGTGCTTCCCCGATGCCTTCGACCTTGTCCAACCGAAACAGTTCCGCTCCGCCGCCCAGGGCCAGCGCCGTCAGCGCCTCGCGCAGCGGCGCCGGCCGCAACCACACTTCGGCGCCCCGCTCGGCCTGGGCGGCGGCGATGCGCTCCTCGATCGCCGGCAGCGCCGCGGTGACGCCAGGTTGGTCCTGGTGCAGTTCCAGCGCGAGTCGTGCCCAGCAGAGGTGTTCGAGGTCGCTGGAGGCGAGCGCCGTTTCAGTCAGGTAGAAAGCGGAAGCGGTGACGCGCGGATGGTCGGCGTGTCCCTGGAGGGCGAGGAGCATCAGCGCCGTCGGACCGGGGATCGGCTCGGTGGCTCGGCCGAGGACCTGGCGGTTGCCGTAGTTGATGCCGCCGGCGTCGAAGGCGCGGTCGAGGAGCAGGTGCAGGCCGTCGGCGACGCGCTCGTGACGGCCGAGGCCGGCGCGGCGCAGGGCCAGGCAGGCCCAGGCGGTCGGCTCGGCCCAGGAGAAGTTGCCGTCGGCCCACGGCCAGCCGACGATCTTCAGGTCGATGTCGTGGACCTCCACGGCCTGCGCCGCGTCCAGCGGCCGCCCGCGCAGCGCCAGCAGCGCCGCCGCCGTACGCCGCGCTTCGACCCAGCCGAGAGCCGCCTGCGTACACAGCACCAGCGCCGTCGGCCACACGGCCTCCTCACGGCCGCGCGCCACGCGATAGACGCCGTCGCCGGTGGTGCAACTCCCCAGCGCTTGCCGGGCCGCTTCCACGACGGGGCCAAAGCGGCCGGCGTCGAGGGACAGGGCGAGCAGGCCGAGGCAGGTCGGCTCGAGGTGAGCAGGCTGCCCGGGGGCGTAGCCCCAGCCGCCGTCGGCGTGAGCCAGGGCGGCCAACGAATCGAGGTAATTGCGGACGTCGCGCACAGGGCGGCTCCGGGAAGGGAGGGGCGATGTCTCTCTGGGAGCGTAGCACAAAAACCAGTCGCGACGGGCCGGGCCTCAGCGCACGGCGATTGGGTTGCCCGGCGAGCCGGTCGCCCCCTTGAGGCGCAGCGGCGCGAAGATAAACGCGAACTCATACACCTTGTCGGCGGCCAGCTGCTCCAGGTCGAGGTTCTCCAGGTGGTAGATGCCGTGGCGCACGAGGTTCCACTGATGGACGGGGTACGCCTTGCCCTTGTCCTCGCCCGGGACGACCTCGATGGCCCAGTTGTCACAGCCGAGTAAGGCGATCTTCTGTTCACTCAGCCACTTCGCCGCCGCCATGCCGATCCCCGGCTCGCCGTCGCCGAAGGCCTTGTTGTCTTTCATCCACAAGACGCCGTGCCCGGTGCGGATCAGGACCACGTCGCCCGGCTCGATCTTCAGTTTAGCCGCTTCCAGGCAGCCACGGAGGTCTTCCGGGCTGACGACGTAGCCGGCCGGCAGCCGCTCCGTCTTGCGCTGGCGAGCCACGTCGAGCAGGACGCCGCGCGTGTAGAAGACGCCGACGTTCTCGATGCCGAGCTTCTTGTGGCCGTAGGCGTCGCCGAATTCGGAGCGCTTGAAGCCGTTGTAGAAGTAGTCGTCGTCCTTCATGCGCACGCCGACGTGGCCGAGGCCGTCGAGCTGCGTGCCGACCTGGCCCAGTTCGCCGCTGACCAGCTCATCGAAGGCCACCAGGCCGTTGCTGCCGGCGGGCGGGTAGGTGGGCGAGCCGGGGATGGTCAGGCTGAAGTGGCGCTTGCCCACCATCGGCATCCCGTTTTCGTAGAGGTGGCCCAGCTGGTAGACCTGCCCCTTCTCGATGAGCTTGTTGGCCCGGAGCACCTTCTCGGGGGTCATGCGGTTGGCGGCGCCGCGCTGGTCGTCGGCGCCCCACTCGGACGGCCACCACTTCGGGCCGATGGGGGTCTCGTCGCCGGCCGGCCCGCCCGAGGCCAGGGTGGCGAACACGGCCGCCAGGGCCAGGCCGAGGAGACGTCGGGGGACGCGCCGCGCTGTGTCGATCATTGGAAGGCACCTCGCGTACAGGATGGTGGGTGAAATCCGACTGACCCGACTGTATACTCGCAACCGTCGGCCCGTGCCACTGTTTTCCGTCGCCCTCAGGAGACCCCCATGAGCGCCAGCGATCGTTCCCCTTCGGAGCCCTCTCCGTCCGCCAGCCGCCGCGATTTCCTCCAGCAGGCGGCGAGCCTGGCCGCCGGCGTCGCCGCCCTCACCCCGGCCGTCGCCGCCGATACCAAGGCCGCCCAGCCGCCGCTGCCGACGATCAAGCTCGGGCCGCACACGGTCACCCGGCTCATCCTCGGGGGCAACCCGATCTACGGGTACTCCCACTTCAACAAGCACCTCAGCCAGCACCTGATCGACTGGCACACTCCGGAGCACGTCCAGCAGCTCCTGAAGCGCGCCGAGCAGGCCGGCATCAACACCTGGCAGAACAGCTACGCCGAGCGGACCCTGCAGGACCTCGACCGCTACCGCGACGCCGGCGGCAAGATGAACTGGCTCTGCCTGGGCAAGGGCGACTGGGACCAGAAGCCGGAGCGCATCGACGAGGCCGCCAAGCGCAAGCCGATCGGCATCGCCCCGCACGGCGCCCTTGCCGAGCGCCTGCACCGCCAGGACAAACTGATGGTCCTGACCGACCTGCTCAAGCGCATCCGCGACAAGGGAGTCCTCGTCGGCCTGTCGGCGCACAACCCGGACCTGATCGCCCTGGCCAACGACAAGGGCTGGGACGTGGACTATTTCATGTGCTGCCTGTACTACCTGACGCGGCCGAGGGAGGAGTATCAGAAGCTGCTCGGCAGCGACCTGCCGCTCGGGGAGATCTACCTGCCGTCGGACCCGCCGCGAATGTTCAAGGTGATCCAGGCGACGAAGAAACCGTGCCTCGCGTACAAGATCCTCGCCGCCGGGCGAAGGGTGGGGACGCCCGCGGAAGTCCGTGCGGCGTTCACCACGGCCCTGGAGAACATCAAGCCGACCGACGCGATGATCGTCGGCATGTATCAGCAGTTCGGCGACCAGGTGGGCGACAACACGACCCTGGTGCGCGAGCTGTGCGAGAAGAAACGCTGAGCCGTCACGCCATCATCAGGCGTCCGCCACTGACCGCGATGGTCTGCCCGGTCATGAAACTCGACTCGTCGCTCAGGAGGAAGCGCACCAATGACGCGACCTCCTCCGGCGTGCCGACGCGACCCAGTGGCGTCTGTCCGACCACCTCGCGGATCCGCGAATCGGGGAGGACGTGCAGCATCTCCGTCTCGATCAGGCCGGGGGCGACGCAGTTGACCCGGACGTTGTGCGCCGCGAAGGCGTCGGCGCAGCAGCGCGTCAGGGCCATGACGCCGGCCTTGGCGCTGGCGTAGTGGATCTGCAACTTCCGCGGCAGCAGGGCGGCGATCGACGAGATCATCACGACGCGGCCGAAGTTGCGGCGGATCATCTCGTCCTTCACCGCGAAGACGGCCAGGTAGGCGCCGTTAAGGTTCACGTCGATCATCTCGCGCCAGCGCTCGTACGTCAGCTCGGAGTGGTCGGCCAGGTTGCTGACGGCGCCGCAGTGGGCGAGGAAGTCGATCGGCCCCAGCTCGGCGCGGGTCCGCCGCACCATGTCCTCGACCTCGGCCGGCACCGCGACGTTGCAGCGCACCGCCAGCGCCTTCCGGCCCAACCGGCGGATTTCGTCGGTTGTCGCGTCGGCCTCCGCCCGGCGCGAGGCGTAACTGACGGCGACGTGTGTCCCTTCGCCGGCCAGGCGCAGGGCGACGGCCCGGCCGATGCCGCGCGAGCCGCCCGTCACCAGGGCGACGCGGTCCTGAAAGTCGGTGGACATAATGGATCCTTTAATGATTGCGATTTATCGTTTCGCGCTCGCGCGAGATGGCGCGAGCGCGAAACGATAAATCAAGAATCGCGTAGCGCCTTGAGCGCCTCGCTCGCCCCGCGGATCAGCAACCCCGTATCCGACGCAACGCCAATCATGCGAAAGCCTTGCTCCTGTCGCCTCCGGGCGTCGTCAATGCTCGTCCCCATCACCCCGCAGGCCACCCCGCGCGCTGTGACATGGTCCTTGATCGCCAGCAACCGCTCGGCGACGCCGGGGCCCTCCCACTCGCCGAGGTGGCCGGCCGAGGCCGAGTAGTCCGCCGGGCCGAAGAAGACCGCGTCCACCCCCGGCACGTCGAGGATGGCGTCGATGCGCTCGCCGGCCGGCACCGTCTCCATCAGCGGAATGACCATCGTCTCGGCGTCGGCGCGGGCGGTACATTCGCGCAGCCGCGAGGCCCAGAGCGTGGCCCTCTCGCCGCCGACGCCGCGCACGCCGCGCGGCGGGTACTTGGCGAAGCGCACCGCCCGCTCGACCTCCTCCGGCCCCGTCACCTGCGGCACGATCACCCCCGCCGCCCCCAGGTCCAGCACCCGCTTGATGATGCCCTGCTGCACTTCCTGCACGCGCACCAACGGCGTCGTGTCGCTGTGGCGCGTGACGCGGAGGTGCTCGACGATCTCCTTGTAATCGAGGTGGCCGTGCTCGGCATCGATCACGACCCAGTCGAAGCCCAGGACCACGGCGATCTCGGTGATCGTCGGCGCCTCCAGCGTCACCCAGAGCCCGTGCGTGACGCGCCCGGCGGCGAGCTTGCGCTTCAAAGAATTGTCGTGGAGCATGAGGGTGCGTCAAACGGTGTCCGGGTCGATCTCCAGCGAGCGGCAGGTCGCGACGATCTGGCCCCAGGTCGTCTCGTCCAGGTCGAGGCCGTCGCGCAGGCGTTTGGCCCTGGTCCGGGCCTCCGGCTCGCCGGGGACGAGGATCTCGCCGCCGGGCGCAACGGGGGCGGAGCCGCGCACGAAGTCGATGAAGCGGCGCACCTCGGCGTCGAAGCCGTCATCGGGCCGGAAGAGGGCGGGGTCCATGACGATGCTGAGCATGCCGTTGGCGACGCGCTTCTCGTTGGGGTCGCTGCAGCCGCCGCCGGTCAGGGCGCCGGCGAGCACCTCGCAGAGCATCCCCAGGGCGTAGCCCTTGTGGCCGCCGAAGGGGAGGATGGCGCCGGGCGGGTCGGCGTAGAAGACCTTCGGGTCGTTGGTCGGCCGGCCGCGGGCGTCGATGATGCAGCCGTCCGGCACCAGCGCCCCCTTATTGTAGGCCACCTTCAGCTTGCCTTCAGCGATGGCTGAAGTGGAAATATCGACGATCAGCGGCGGGCCGCCGGGCAGGGGAACGCCGGCGGCGATGGGGTTGGCCGACAGGCGGCGCTGGGTGCCGCCGAAGGGCGGCACGAGGATGCCGCCCCCGCTGGTGTTGACGAAGTGCAGCGACACCTTGCCGGCCGCCGCCGCCATCTCCGCCCAGTCACCGATGCGGCCGAGGTGGCCCGAGTTTCGCAGGGCCACCACCGCGACCCCCGCCCGGGTCGCCTTGGCGATCCCCAGCCGCATCGCCGCCTCACCCATCACCTGGCCGAAGCCGAACTGCCCGTCGGTGACGGCGACGGCGTCGTTCTCGAAGACGACTTTTAGGCTCCGGTTCGCCAACACCTTCTCCTCGCGCAGCCAGCGGACGTAGTGCGGCACGCGGATGACGCCGTGCGAGTCGTGGCCGACGAGGTTCGACTCAGTCAGGTAGTGGGCCACGCGCTCGGCCTCGGCGCCGTGGCAGCCGGCGGCGGCGAAGACGCGGGTGACGAGGCCCTTGAGTCGGCCGTGCGCGATGTTCATGGTAGTCCCGTCCTTCGGCTCCCGGGCGAGTACTCGGCAGTCTACGACCAGCGCCCGGCCGGGGGCAAGCGCCCTGTCGCGCGTCAGGTACGATTTTCCAGGGCGCGGGGTGTGGCAAATCATCCGGGAGCGACTCCTGTGCCCGTGCCCGTGCCCGTGCCTGTGCCCGATTCCAGAACCGGGCACGGGCACGGGCACGGGCACGGGCACGGGACGCGGATGGTCCCCGGAAGAGTTGCCACGCCCGGGCGCGCGGCGGCCGCCTTTTTCCTTGACGCCCGCAACCTCGGCCTCGATAATCCCATTGACCCCACCGCCGAGGACGGCGCCTGCTTTCCCCCGCCGCACGCCTCCGACCGACCTGCCCGAAGCCGGCTCCCGTGCCGCGCCCGCCCGACAACGCGAAGACGCCAATCCCCGGGCCCCCGCCGTGCGGACCCGGGCCGGACTCGGTAATGGCCTGGGCCGAGTCTCACGCGGTTTCCAGGCCGAGTGCGTTTCCCTCATCACAAGGAGAGAGACAAGATGCGGACACTTGGTGCGCTGCTCGCCGCCGTCGCGGTGCTCAGCTTGTGCATCCCCCTGGCCCGTGCCGAGGGGAAGAAAGGAGACAAGAAGGTGCCGGCCGTGCTGAATTTCAAGATGAAAGGGATCGACGGCAAGGAGGTCGATCTGTCGCAGTACCAGGGCAAGGTGGTCCTTTTCGTCAACGTGGCCAGCAAGTGCGGCTACACCCCGCAATACAAGGGGTTGCAGGCCCTCTACGAGAAGTACAAGGACCAGGGCCTGGTCGTCGTCGGCGTGCCGGCCAACGACTTCAACAAGCAGGAGCCGGGCACCGACGCGGAGATCGCCAAGTTCTGCGAGTCGAAGTACGGCGTCACGTTCCCGATGCTGGCCAAGGTTTCCACGATCGTCGGCGACGACAAGGTGCCGCTGTACAAGCACCTGACGTCCAAGGACACCGACCCGAAGTTCGCCGGCGAGGTGAAGTGGAACTTCACGAAGTTCCTCATCGGCCGTAACGGCGACATCGTCAATCGCTTCGACTCGAAGGTGAAGCCGGACTCGGACGAGATGACCAAGGCCATCGAGGACGAGTTGGCCAAGAAGAAGTAGCCGCCCGCCGGGGAGCGGGACCGATCATTCGCCGGCCCGCCGGTCCCGCTCCCCGGCGTACTCCTTGACAACCTGGGCCAGAGTCATTCAATAAGCTTGCCTGGCGCGAAGGCGGGGAGTGCTTTCCCGCAGAGGCCCGGCCGGCGCCAACGGCCGGGGTCGGTGCGCGACGGCAAGACGTGTGGTTCGCCCGATCTCTCTCACAAGGAGTAGTTGGATGAAGAAGTCTCTGTTGGTCGCCAGCTCTGCCCTGACGCTGGTCGTGCTGACCGGCAGCGTGTTCGGCGCCGAGAAGCTCAAGTCGGGGCCGCAGGTCGGCGAGAAGGTTCCCGGCCCGTTCGAGCCGCTGAACATCAACGGCGAGTTCGCCAACCAGAAGAAGTGCCAGTTCTGCATCAACGGGACGAACCCCGTGGCGATGGTCTTCGCGCGGGAGTGCAGCGAGCCGGTGAAGAAGCTCATCAAGGAGCTCGACGCCGCGACCGTCAAGAACAGCGACGCCAACATGGGCAGCTTCTTCGTCTTCCTCAGCGACGACGAGGGCATGGAGAAGAAGCTCCAGAGCCTGGCCAAGAAGGACGACCTCAAGAAGACGGTGCTGACCCTCGACAACAAGACCGGCCCCGAGAAGTACAACATCGCCAAGGACGCGGACGTCACCGTCGTCCTCTACAAGGAGCGCAAGGTCGTGGCCAACTACGCCTTCAAGAAGGGCCAGATGAAGGACAAGGACGTCGATAAGGTGCTCGCCGACCTCCCGAAGATCCTGTCGGATAAGTAATGCCGCGGCACCAGTAGCGTCTGCTGCCCAGAAGTCCTGATCCGCTCCTCCGCCAAGGAGGCCGACGCCGCACCATGACGCATGGTGCGGCGTCTTTTTTTGACCGTCCCGGACAACTACGAGATGGGTTCCTCATAGAGCGGCGTGTTCTCGTCGGTGTGCTGGTAGTAGGCCACTGTCGCGGTGGGGCCGCTGAGCTTCATGATGGCGTAGGCGTGGTTGTATAGGGTGCCGTTGTCCCCCAGCATGACCGGCTGGTTGGCGGTCCCAGGGGCCACGACCAGGGGCACGTCGAACTTCGGCTTGTAGTAGTCCTTGTCCACGAACACCGGGACGGAAGCACAGCCGATGCACCGCCCGCACTTGAGGCCCTGGTACGAGTCGTAGATGCTCAAGGAGTGCTCGTGGCCCCAGAACCAGGCCGCCACGTCCCCCAGCACGCCCTGGAACTGGGAGAGCAGCAGGTTGTTCACCGGCCCGTTGCCGATCGCCTCGTAGGCGGAGAAGAGTTGGTGGTGCGAGAGCAGGACGGTCTTGAGGTTCCTGGCGCGGCCGTCCTGGACCTTGGCCTGGTGCCAGGCGGCCTCCTGGTCCGTCAAGGAGGTCACGTTGCTGGCGACGGTGAACGGGTTGAAGTCGTTGTAACCGGTGTCCATCGCCAGGAACTGCCAGTGGCCGTTGCGGACGCAGAAATAACTGGCCCGCTGACCGAGTTGGTCCACCAGCCAGTAATAGCCGCCGCCCCCCGAGTACATGTCGTGGTTGCCCGAGAGGGAGAAGAGGGGGATGTTGCCGAGGGCGGCCCGGCACGGGTCGAGGAAACGCGCCTGGACCTCCGGCTGCGTGCCGGAGTAGTAGATGTCGCCGAGGTGGAAAACCACGTCCGGCTTCTTCCCCGCGATCTGCCCCAGCAGGTCGATGGCCGCCCCGGTACCGGTCCCCCAGTCCGCGAAGATCGCGACGGTCGCGTTGTCCGGCAGGTTGACGTCGGAGACGTAGTCGCCGCCGCTGCGATACGGGATGCTGCCCTTGTCCTTCTTGAAATAGACCAGGTAGCGCTCGATAGCCTTGGCCCAGAGCGGATCGCAGTTACTAAAGGACAGTTCGTCGCTGAGTCGCTGGATGGCGTGCGTGTCGCCACTCAGCCGGGCCCAGGCCAGCTGCATGGCGAGCTTGTTGCACTGCCACGCCGTGTTGACCAAGCCGCGGGTCTCTTCGGGCTGGAGGCCGCGCTCCACCGACGGCAGCAGCGGCGCCGGGTCGGTCAGCGGCTGTCCCTTGTCCAGCGCCGCGGCCAGGGCGGTGGCGGCCAGGACGGCAGCGCGGTTCTGCTCCACGGCGCGGGTCACCGGGACCTCTGCGGCGCGGGCACCCGAGGTCGCCGCGCGCGGCACGACCGGTTGCTGGGTAATCGCTTCCTCCACCGCCGACTGCCACAACGAGAGCTGGCGCGTGCGGAAGGTCTCGAAAGCCTCCATGGCGGTATTCCTCCCGGGGGAAGAGGGTTCAGAGTGGCCGCGATCCTGTCCAGGCCCCGCCGGCCGGGGCCCCGCCGCGGGCAAGGCAGCCGGGGGACCCGCCGCGGTCCCGCCGGCCGCGGGCAAGGCGCCGAGGCCCGCGGCCTCGAGCACTCCATTGATCCAGTCTCGGAAGCGGTCAGGCCGGACGTAGATGCCGCCGTCGCCGCAGTTGACGGTGCCCTCGGCGGTCGCGCGTGACGTCAGCCCGGCCAGGGCGAAGCCGGTGGCGGTGCGGACGTAGGCGGGCCCGCCGCTGTCGCCGTTGCAGGTGTCCCGGCCCAGGTTCTTACGGCCCGCCACGAACTCGTAGTCCGGGTGGAAACCCAGGAAGGTCGCGAGCTGGCCCAGGTCGTCGGTCGCCGCCAGCTTGATGGGTCCCAGGGGGGCGGTGACCCGGCGCTTGGTGCCGAAGCCGAGAGGCCGTTGCGGGTCGTTGTAGCCAAAGCCGACCAGCTCCACCTCCTTCGCCCCCCGCAGCTGCTCGATCGTGGCCAGCGGAGTCGGCAGGACGCCCGCCGGGGCACCCAGGATCAGGACCGTGATGTCGTTCTCGTGCGTCCCCGGCCGATAATCGGTGTGCATGGCCACGCGCCGGACTGGCACGACGCGCGCGCCGGCGCCGAGAGCCGGCGTCACCTGGTTCCCCCCAACCATGACGCGGCTGATGGTGCTGCCGCAGTGGGCAGCGGTCAGGACGACGTTGGGCGCCACCACCACGCCGCTGCAGAACCAGCGCGTCGCGTCGCCGATGCAGCAGCAAGAGGGGAACCCGCCCGGCGGAACGTTCTCGCCCCCGACGACTTTCTTCAGCTCCGTGGGCGTGGGCGGGGGCGTGCGACCGCGGGCCACGTCCGCCTGGAGGACGACCTGTTCCGCGAAGGCCCGTAGCCGGTCGCGCAGCGCCAGCGGGGCCTGGGACGCCAGGGCGTCCACGCGCCGGGCCGCGTCCGTGGCCGCCTCGTCCTGGGCGGGTGTCCCCGGTTCGGCCGGGGCGGCTGCCTCCGCCCCCGGCAGGGCCGACCGCGCCGCGCCGGCCGCCGGCGCCCTCCCCAGGGCGGCGACGGCGTCGGTTAACCGGGCCAGGTCACGCCCCAGGGCGGCGACCGCCTCTTTCGCGTCGAAGTCGTCCCCGCCGCACGCGCACCCGCCCGCCGGCCGCCGACCGGCCTCGGCCCGCGCGCCTCCCGGCGCCGACCGGCGCGCGCCGGCGGCGGCTGCCCCCCGGGTCGCGCGCCGCCCGAGCGCCCGTCGCGCCGCCCCGCTGTAAACGACGTCGGAGGCGCCCTGGATCAGCGGCCAGTTCGGCTCGCCTCCGCCGGCGGCCGCCGACCCCACCAGCTCATCCACGCTCTCCAGGCCGCCGAAGTCCAGCTCCGTCCAGCGCGCGACGACGGCCAGCGGCACCTGGTGGACCTTCAGGAGCTGCAACCGGCCGCCGTCCTGGTCCTGCCATTTCTCCGACTGGCGCATGGCGAAGCCGACGGCGGACAGGTCGTCGCCGCCGGCGCCGGCGTCGCGAACCACGACGACTTTCCAGTAGGCGGCCGGGACCTCGACCGTCTCGCGGGCGTTGAACGCGGCGCGCCGGTCGGGGGGCAATTCGCCGACGGTGGGGTCGTCGTCGTGCAGGACCGGGCCGCCGAAGACACACAGCCGGTAGGAGAACTCGGGGGCCTGCTGCAACACCCAGTCTTCGAGGCTGGCCCAGGCGCCCTGGCCGAACTCCTGGTGCTGCGGCGCCGCGTTGGTGTAGAAGAAGGTAGCCTGGTGGGCCAGCCGGGCCTCGCCCACCGAGCCCCACGCCACGGCCTGGCAGGGCACGAGCTGGCAGTGGTCCGCCTGGCCGGCGCCGTACGCCTCGGGTCCCAGCTGGTTCTCGCCGGCGCGCTCGTCCATCCGCCAGGCCACCCCGCCGGGCAGCCGCACCAGGCGCGCGGCATCGATGTTGTGGGCGGCGACGATCGCCACGCGCCTGCCGGCGTGCATCACCAGCGAGAAGTGGGTGTAGTCCAGGACCGAGCCGTTGTCCAGCGCGGCCGCCCGCAGCGGCGGCGTCAGCACCGGCAGAGGCACAGCGAAGCCGTCGCCCAGAAAATCCGGGGCGTAGGGGATGATCACGTCTGGTCGCGCCATGGGAGACCTCGCTTTCAGGTCAAGTTGGTGCTGCCATCCTTGCTCCACGAGTCGGGCACAGAGGTCGCCGGCCGTGCGCTCCGCGGTGCTGGCCGGCACACGCAGGACGGTCGCCACCCGCTCGACGGTCCAGGGCCGGCTCGCCGCGCCCTCCCGGCCGGCGACCCCGGGCGGGCGGAGCAGCCGCAACCGCTCCAGGGTGCGCTGCATCTCCTCGTCCGCCGCCAGCGGATGGATCGCCTGCCCGAGGAACCGCTCCAGGCCGTCCAGCTGGGTCGTCGCGCGGAACCACTCCCGGATCGCCCGGTGGCAGAGCGCGGTGTCGATGACGGCGCAGGAATCGGGGACCGAGAGCGGCGGGAGCCATCCCCCCCTCACCTCGAAGGGCAACCACGGCACCTCCAGCCGGATGTTGCGCCACTGCCAGGGGGGTGTCGCCGCCAGCGGACCCGCCTCGTACTCCAGCCCCCGGTCGAGGGACTCCAGGACCCGGCCGGCGGCCGGCGGCAGCGCGGGGCGCTCCCAGACCACCCAGGCGCTGGGCCCCCAGAGCCGGCCGGCCACCCGATCCGTGAGCGACCCGGCGGGCACCAGTTCGGGCGCGCGCAGGGCCGCCTTGAGCATCACGTCCCAGCTTGCCGTCAGCATCGGCGGCGAGGAAAAAGCGGCGGTCGGTCGGATCGGCTCGTCGCGGAGCAGGGCCAGGCGCAGCCGCAGCGCCATCACGTCGGGGTGCTCGACCGGGGCGGCGATGGCGGCGTTCCGGTCCGGTCCCCTCTCGGTCAGCTCGGTCAGGTTCGCCACCACCTCCTCCAGCAGCGACACCTCGTCGGGATTCGCGCAGGGCAGCAGGTGGCCGGCGTACAGGCCAAGCATCGGGTTGCGGTACTTGCCGAGCAGCAGTTCCCGCAGCAGGTCGTTGAACCGCTGGCCGTGGAGCACGCGCCCTTGGGTGAGCGACTCGAGGGCGTTCACCTCCAGCCGGCGTATGGCGGCGCTGTCAGCGAACGGGTCGTCAAGGGCGGGGAGCATACGCACGCAGGCCCGGCAGAAGTCGGCCCGCCGGTTGCGCGCTTCCCCGTAGGACCGTAGCGGCAGGTAGACCCGGGTCCGCCAGCCGGGGCAGACGATCAGCGGCATGTCCAGCACCTGGCCGCCCGAGCCGGTGTCGAGGTGCAACCGCCAGCGGCCGGGGGCCACGTGCCAGCGCAGTCCGGCCGCGCGCTCCAGCCCCGGGAGGGGCGATCCGGCCGCCGGGCTGTCGTTGCCGGCGACCAGTGACAGCCCGGCGAGCCACTCGGGGGAGGGAGCCTCCGGCTGACCCGCCCCCGCCCCCGACTCGGGCCCCGGTCCGGGCAACTCCCGGACGAAGACGGTCACCTCGGACAGCCCCACGTCCGGGACGACGTGAGCGGCTCCCGACGCCGGCGCGGGCTCTTCCATCGGCAGCGCAGAGCGCAGCGGTCCGGGCGCGGCCTGACGAACCTCGACAGGCCCCCAGGCCCCGCGGCGCAGCAAGACGGTTTCGCTCTGCCAGGAGGTGCCGTCTCGGAAGGAGACCTGGTAGACCCCTTCGGGCAATTCGACGTCCACCTCCCCGGCGTTGGCCGGCAGCGACACCGTGTTGAACCGGGCGTCGGACACTCGGATCTCGGTCATATCGCTGCCCGCCACGATCCGCACCCGAACCTTGTCCTTCGCCGGCTCGCGGCTCAGGCCGAGTGCCTTGCCTGCCGACTCAAAGCTCGACATGGTCGTCCCCTCCCAGGACACTAACGATCCGTGTCCTGATCCAGTCATCGCCCGTCGCCGGTGCCGCGAACAGGTAACGCCCCGGCGGGAGCTGAACGAAGAGGACGTTGCCGCCTCCAGCGCTCACCGGCAGGACGAGGCGCGTCGCGATGTTCAACCCGTCCCGGATCTGGAACCCCAGCGCCGGGTTCGCGAGCGTCACCTTGACCTTCGTCCAGGTGCCCGGGCCGAAGACGATGGGCCGCCCCCCATCGGACTGGAAGTCGGGCCGCTGGTTGTCCTCCTGGGGCAGAAGGTCCTGGGTCCGTTCCTTGACGAACCGGGCGAGCGATGCGGCGTCTACCATACCGCCCGCGTTGACACCGCGACTGAGCCCCTCGAGCACGGCGTGCGTGAACACCCCGTGCCACAGGGGCGGGGCACCGACGTCGAGCGGGTGCGGGAGCTGTCGCGCCGCGGCCAGCGCTGACCACTTGGTCGCGAACCCGTATAACCAGCGGACATTCTGCGCGGCGGTCGGATCGGCCTGGTCGGGGAAGGACAGGACCGCCTCGGCACTGCCGGTTACCTCCCGGCAGCAGTCCATCAGCAGCACGACCTCGGCGAAAAGCGCCGGGTTGCGGAGACTCCTGGCCGCCCGCCGGCCGGGGACACAGCGCCCGAGGAACAGCTGCGTGGCGTTGGCCATGAGCAGGGCGCACTCGTCGCTATCGCCCCGAGGCGTCATGCCGTGCCCGGAGAAGTACAGATAAATCCGTCGCTTCGGAGGCTTGCCGTTGAGGGCGTCCACCACGAAGCGGCCGATCGCGTCTTCCACCTGGTCCTTGACCGGCTGGAGGGCCCCCACTGCCGGGCTGGGGAAGAGGCTCACGTTGGCCACGGGGAGGCCGCCCCCTGCGGGGTGGGTGAGCCACTGCTGGAAGAGATTGGCGTCGTTGACGGACCCCTGGAGCTGCGGGATGTCGGCACTATACCGATCAACGCCCACGACAATGGCGTAGTCGTCGGAATTGGGGGGTGCGGGCGGCATACGCTCTCGTGCGGCGGCCTGTTGCTCCGCAGGCCAGGGGGTTGCGACTCAGAGTCTGTTGCGACAGCCGCTTGCGGCTTAGCGGATTCCGGGCTTCCGCTAAGCCGCAAGCGGCTGCGCAACAGACCCTCATCTCGGACGTCATCCCCAAGGGCTGGCCCCCGTGCGCGGGGGCGATTCCCGGGGCACCGCTTTCGACTTCAGGGGTGAGTATACCCCGGACGGCAGTGCTTGCAACAGTTTTCTCTTTTCTCTATGGGTTGTCAGGCAACGAGAGAACCAAGTTACGCCCCTATTCGGGGGCTCGCCATCAACAAATAACAGGACTCCTTTTATTCTCTTATTCGATCGCTCCCCGGGTCCCTGCCGACTCGGCCGTCGTGTAACAAACCATCGCGTTTGGCGGCCAAGCCGCGCCACGGCGTGCGTGTTCTGAAGCGTATGGGGGTGGTCCGGGACTTGCGGCTCGCCGCCGGCGGGGCGCGGCGGTACAATGGTGTGAATAACGTCGCCCTGCCGGCCGTCTGACTCAGGGGAGAACCCGCACGCACATGGCCGCCTTCACCGCCTCCTGTCCCCCCGTGCCGAGCGACGAGCAGCTGCTCGCCTGCTTCGCGGCCGGCCGACGGGAGGCCCTGGAAGAGCTGTTTCGGCGGTATCGGGCGCCGGCCTATCGGGTCGCACACCGGCTCCTGGGGCACGAAGCGGATGCCCTGGACGCGGTCCAGGAAGGCTTCGTCAAGGCGCTCACCCATCTGGATAGCTTCCGGGGCCAGAGTTCGTTCAAGACCTGGCTGCTCCGCGTCGTCAGCAACGCCGCCCTCGACCTGGGCCGCCAGCGCGGTCGCCGCGAGACGGTCAGCCTGCCCGGCGCTGGCCTCGGGGACGGCGACGCCGGCGGCCCCGCGGTCCCCGACAACCCCACCCGGGGGTTGGAGCGGGCCGACCTGCGCCGGCTGCTCGACGAGGCGCTGGCCACGCTCCCGGAGGCCCAGCGGCGCACCTTCGTGCTCCACGCCGACGCCGGGCTGAGCTACCGCGAGGTGGCCGACGTGCTGGGCATCTCCATCGGGACGGTCATGAGCCGGCTGTACTACGCCCGCCAAAAATTGCGGGCCTTCCTCGCCGAGAGGACGGGGAGTCTATGAGCGCGCACGACGGGGAGGACCGCGACGACCTGCCGCCCGAATGGCTCGCCGCCTACGCCGACGGCGAGCTGACGCCGGCCGAGTGCCGCCGCGTCGAGTGCTGGCTCGCCGAGCACCCCGAGGCCCGCGCGGACGTGGAGGCCCAGCGCCGCCTCGCCCGCCTCTTCGAGGAAACTGGGGTGGCGGTCCCCGGGGAGGAACAATGGTCCGACGCACTGGCCGCCGTGCAACGCAATCTCGCCGCACCCCGCGTCCGCCCAGCGGATTGGCGACGGCGGATCGCCCTCGGCGCCGCCGCCCTCGCCGCCGCGGCCGCCCTGCTGCTGGCGCTGGTGCCGAACGACCGGTCGCCGCGAAACTCCGTCCCCGTGTCGGAAGACGAGCCGCAGGACATGGCCGAGGAGGCGTGGCCGGTCGTGTCCGCGGACGACGTGCAGATCCTCAGCATGGACGACCGCGACCGGGGGGCGCTCGTCGTCGGCGAGCCGCCCGTCAACGAGCCGCTGCAATTGCTGGCCGCCGACGAGGTCCAGGTGAACAAGGCGCCGGACTGGCAGGGCCGGGTGGGCCGGCTGCACACGCCCCAGGAGCCCGGCGCCCCGGTGATCATGTCGCTCAGTCCGGACTCGGACGAGGACCGCTGAGCGACCCAACACGAAGGAACGCGCCCCGGCCGCTCCGGGGCGCGGAGCCCGTCATGCGTCCATTACGCGTACTCGCGCCATTGTTCGTCGCCCTGCTCTTCGCCGGCCGCTGCGCCGCCGCCGATCCGCCCGCTGATCGCGTCAAGGTCACCGTCGCGGTCATCCTCGCCAACGGCGACGGCAAGATCGACGACAAGCTCAAGTGCGTGGCCGCCGAGGTGGTCAAGATGCACCCCAAGCTCACCGGCTTCCACCTCGGCACCACCTCGACGCTCTCGGTGCCGCTGGGGGGGGCCGAGAAGTTCAAACTGGTCGATGGCCAGGAGGCGTCGATCACCGTCAAGCGCTGCACCCAGTGCCCCGGGCGCTTCTGCCTGGAGATCGATTCCAAGGCGCTGGTCGGCGAAATGACCTACAGCTCGGTCTGCGGCAAGTACTTCCCCCTCGTCACTGGCTACAAGACGAAGGACAAGGGCGACCAACTCATCATCGCCTTCAAGGTTGAGTCCTGCGCCGGCAAGGACAAGAAGTAGGGCACGCTCCGCGTGCCGCCCTCATCGCGAAGGACGGCATGCGGAGCCTGCCCTACCGGGAACCCACTCCGGCCCTCAGCGCGTCCCCCCGCTGGCCTCGACCGCCTGCTCGACGACGACCCGGCCGTCGTTGCGCCAGTAGATGATCTTTTTTCCTCGGAATGGCTTGGGGGTCTCGCCTCGGCGCTCGACCTGGTACACCTCGGCCAAGCCATCCTTGCCGTCGAAGATGACCTGCTCCTTGGCCTCGTAGTAATGCACCTCTTCGGCCGTCCCCCAGAAGACCTTGCCGTTGGCGTCGGTCGCCTTGAGGTACACCTGGCCGCTGCCGGTCATGACGTGCTTGCCGGTGCCGGCGTCCTTGGCCGGTGCCGGCCCGGCGGCCTCCTCGGGGCTGTACACGCTGAGTTTTTTCCGGCACTCCATGTACAGCCCGCCGGGTGGCAGGTGATCGAGCATCGCCGGCACGTTAATCGGCTCACGCAGCCGCTTGGGGTCCGAGGTCCACGGGAGGTGCAGCACCTGGATGTCGTCGTAGAAAACGGCGGTGTGCCTTTCGTTGGCGGCGTCCATCCGCCCGCCGCTCTTGCCGAGACCGTCGCCGAAGCGGCCGTAGGTGACGAGCGTCAGGGCCCACGGCGGCGGCTCGGCGGGCTTGCTCGGCTTGGCCTCGGCCGGCCTGGGCGCCGGCCTCGCGCCGGCGCCCTCGGCGGGCGCCCCAATGCCGTTGCCGGGCTGGACGATCCGCAAAATCCCCGGCCCGTGAGCGCTCATGATGTGCTCGAGGTTCCAGACCGTCAGGTCCAGGCAATCGAGGCTCTTGAAGCCGGCCAGGCGGCGCGGCTGCGGTTCGTATTCGGCGTGGTTCGCCACCAGGCCCTCGAACCGTTCCAGTACGTCCCTGCCGAGGACCGTGGCGAGGGCTTCCGAGAATCGTTCCCGGCTGTCGAACTCCTTGTCCTTCAGCTGGCCGAGCCTCTCCAGGACCGGGTCCGGCACCCTCGCCTCGCGCAACGAAGTCAACGACTTGTCCGTGAGCTTGAACCACACCTCGTACACCTCTTCTTCGACCTTGACGCTGCGGTCGCAGATGAGCTTCTTTGCCCGCGCCGGCTCCTCCCCCTTGGCGTGCTCCTTCTTGGGGGCGTTCCTCTGGTCGCTGAGGGACACCGGCTTGTCGAAGTAGACTTGCAGCATCTGACATTTCAGGCGGGAATTGCCCTGCGTCGCCTGGATACTGCCGTGGAACTCGGCAAAGCTGCCCTCGAAGCGCATCAGCTTGTTCCAGTGGACCTCGAGCACCTCGGGGGTTTTCAGCGGTTTGCCCTCGAAGTCGGTAGTGTTCTCCATCTGCATGAAGCCGGGGCCATCGACCGTGGCGGTGTTGTCGCCCTGGTCGATTTCCACCTCGGGCCCGCAGATGCTCAGGCGGTCGGAGTGCAACTCGGCCATGTCGCCGATCACCTTGAGGTGGTTACCCGCCGCCTTGCGCGTGAGGACGAGCTTATCCCCGCGGATGGTGAAGCCCTTGTCGTCGCCGGAGGGCTGCTGCTGGACCCAGACCGCCCCCTCGGTTTCCAGCTTGTCGAGTTCGGTCTTGCCGCCGTCGTAGCGGAGGACGTACGCCGTGATGAAATTGGCGCACAACTCCACCGGCCGGCTCGGCTTGGCGGGCTCCGGCTTGGCCGGCTCGGGTTTGGCGGGCTGGGGCTTGGCCGGGTCCCCCGGCACGACCACCGGGTCGGGGCCGAGCGGCAGCGGCGGCAGGGGGTCGGTGGGCTTGACGGTGACCGGGGCGGGCGCCCGCGGCGTGTCGCCGGGCTTGGCCGAAGCGGGGACTGCGGGCGGGGGCGCGGCGGTATCCTTGAAGTGGATCGTCAGCCGCTGCGTCGCCTGATCGGGCCGTTCCAGGATACGCATTTCCGGGGAGCGGGCGACGACGTGCCCATTGGCCTCGACGCGCCTTGGCCGGCGGCCGCCGGCGCTGGCTTCCGCGACCGCGCCGGGACGCGGGGCGGCCCCGGCCGCCGCGGGGGCCGGCTTGGCGGCTTTCGACGCGCCCGGCGGGGTTGCCCCGGCGGGTTTCGATGCGATCGGCGGCGGCGGGTCGAGCCAGATTTGCAGGTCGTCGGCCTTGAGGACCGATTTGCAGGCCAGGAGCTTGTCGTCGGCGAAGATGTCCTCCGGCTGCAGGTGCTCGTCCTCGACGAGGGCCGCGTCGCCCTTGAAGGTCAGCACGTCCAGCTCCCCCTCGCGCACCGAGACGAACTTGTCCTTCCAGCGGGCGTGCATGGGGCTCTGGCCGGCCTTCCGGGCGGCCATGTGGATACTGCCGGTGCCGGTCGCGGTCACCTGCTGCATACCGCGGTCTTTCTGGTCTTTCTGGTCGATCAGCTCTAGCACCGGCGCCTCGATGGTGTCCTGCTCCTTGTGCAGGGTGACCCGCGGCGTCCCTTTCAGGACAGAGGTGTGGGTGAGGGCCTGGTAGAACAGGTCGTTCCCATCGCTGCTCTCGATATGCTGTTCGGCTGACAGGATTTTGATCTTGTTCCCCCAGGCGTGGACCCACTCGATGTCGAGGTTGGGGCCCTGGCCGTCGCCCTCCGCTGCCGGCCCCCCCCCCTTCGCCGGCGGCTCGTCGCTCTTGCGGCGGAATTGCAACTCGAGGTGCTCACATTCGAGCGTGTCCGACTTGTCATCGGCCCCGGGCTCGAGAGGGGGGTTGCGGCGAACGGTCACCACTTCGGGGGTGAGTCCACTCGTCTCTTCCGGAATGTCGAAACGCGCGTGGCTGTGTGGGAGGTCATAGACAAACGGGCCGGCCGAGGTAATCCAGATGTGGTCCTTGGCGGCGGGCGGGGACTTCGGCGCCCCGGGTTTGGCCTCCGACTTGGCCGGGCGACCGCCGACCCCGGGGAAGCCCGCGCCGGGCTCGTTGTACAGGTGCATGTCCACGTTGCCGAGCAGCCTGACTCTTTCGACCGTCCCGCCGTTGCCCTCGGGCCGGGCCTTGCTCGCCTTCCCCTTGCCGTCGCTCGGGGCGGTCGGCGCGAGATACACGTCCATACCTTTGGCCGTCACTTCGGTGGGGGGCTGGCTCTGGAGATCGAGCATCCTCACGAAGTCGTCGGTGTGGATCAGGCGCTTCTCGTCGTCGAACAAGACGGGACCGACCGGGATTTGGATGTCAATGTCGTCGGTCCGCACGTAGGTACGGCGGTTGTTGCGGATCACGATAGGGACAGCGACCTCCTTGGGATTGATGGCCGGCACGCCGCGCAACCGGGCGGCGACGATGCGTCGCCTGGCCATGTCGAGGGGACCGCTGATCGGAGCGTCGAGGGTCAAGGTGGCTGTCGCCGCCTGGATGGTGTTGATCTCCGGGAACTGAACCGTGCCATCCTTGCTGACGACCGGCTTGAAGAAGGCCACGCTGATGGGGGTCAGCTGCACGTCGCGCCCGCCGGGCTGGAACACGCAGTCCCGGGCGGCAATGACGACGCCGCGCGGCGACTCCACCTTGATCGGCATCTTGAGTTCCGAGCAGCTGGGGCCGAAGGCCTGCTGGAGGCGATCATCCACCGGGGCGACACGGTACCGCTCCGGGGGGCGTTCGGGATCAGTGGGGCTTGGCGGCAGGTACGCATCCGGGAGGGCCGGCAGGCCGTCGATGCCGCCCAGGACCTGGGCGTAGCCGGCGTAAGCCGCGCAGAACACGACAAAGCCCGACGCCAGCAGCACTACGCGCTTCGGGGTCCACATGGTTAACGCCTCGCTATAGGTGGTCAAGCGTTGGCCCGCGGCCGCGCCGCTTGCGGCTTGGCGCGAACGCTAAGCCGCAAGCGGCAGTACGGCGGCCCTACAAACTCGTGCCGCGGAATCGCTCCACGATCGTCTGCCAATGGCCCTGGCAGCGCAGGATCAACTCGATCGCCTCGCGGACGGCGCCGCGCCCCCCGGCGGCCCGGGTGACGTAATGGGCGTCGGCGATCACCTCGGGACAAGCGTCGGCGACGGCGACGGCCAACCCGCAGTGGCGCAGCAGAGGCAGGTCGGGGAGGTCGTCGCCGATGTAGCACACCTGCTCCGGCCGCCAGCCGCCCCCCCGCAGCAGGTCGCGGTAGGCCGGCATCTTCTCGACCGCACCCTGGATCACCGGATCGATGCCCAGTTCCGCCGCCCGCACCTCGACGACCTTCGAGCGCCGGCCGGTGATCAGCGCCGAGCGCTTGCCGACGAACTGCCAGATTTTTAGGCCCGAGCCGTCGCGGACGTGAAACTGCTTCAGTTCGGCGCCGTCGTCGCCGTAGATGATGCCGCCGTCGGTCAGCACACCGTCCACGTCCACGATCAGCAAGTCGATGGCGGCACAGCGGGTGCGCAGGTCCGATGAATCCACGACCTGTCTCCTCGGCGAGCGGCGGG
>Ga0208696_1000290_pt1 | contig 34892 bp, 25 predicted proteins | sample Sb_taG_9_FD_187711 | JGI IMG/M metagenome (GOLD analysis project Ga0208696, IMG submission 187711) | Peat soil microbial communities from Weissenstadt, Germany - Sb_50d_b_LC metaG (SPAdes) (version 2) | ecosystem: Environmental > Terrestrial > Soil > Wetlands > Peat | place: Germany... | reverse complement strand
CGAGCGGGTACGGTCGCTGGTCGAGCGCGAACCCATTGACTTCGTCATCGTGGACGAAATCCACTACGCCAAGCAGCGCGCCGTTGAGAACATCTCCCAACGACGGCAACTCGTCACCGCGCTCACGACTCTTGCCGCCGAGCGCAACCCCGATCTGCACGTCCTGGGGATGTCGGCCACGCCCGTGATCAACAACCTCCAGGAAGGCAAGAGCATGGTCGAGCTTGTGAGTGGGGTTGCCCACGACGAACTCGACACCCGCCCCACCGTGCCGAACTGCATGAGGCTCCATCAACGGCTGGTGACGCTCGGGATTCGCTGGATGCCCGAATACGCCATCGGCTATGAGCAGCGCGAGGCCGAGGTGAACTGCGGTCCGTTCCTCGACGAGATCCGCGCGCTCGGTCGCCGGGGCACTCCGCTCGCCCTGGAGCAGATCCTCACCCGTGCTCGCCTGCCGGTTATCCGCGCCCACATCGAACCGAAGACGCTCATCTACACTCATTTCGTTCAAGGAATCGACCGGCTGCTCCGCGATGCGCTCGTGGAGGATGGCTGGAAAGTGGGCTTCTACACCGGGGAGGACAAGTCCGGCCTCGACGGCTTCCTGAAAGGTGACGTCGATGTCCTGATCGGCTCCAGCGCGATCGGGACCGGCGTCGATGGCCTGCAGCGGGTCTGCAATCGGCTGATCGTCAACGTCCTCCCCTGGACCGCCGCCGAGTTCGAGCAACTCAAGGGCCGCATCTACCGCCAGGGCCAAAGCCGGGAGAAAGTGACCCTTGTCCTTCCCTTGACCTACGCCGAGGTCAACGGCGAGCGCTGGTCCTGGTGCGAATCGAAGATGCAGCGGCTGCGGTTCAAGAAATCCATCGCCGATGCCGCTGTCGATGGCGTGGTGCCCGAGGGACATCTCCGCTCGCCGGCTCAAGCCTATCAGGATGTCATGGCCTGGATGGAGCGCCTCGATGCCGGTCAGGTCGAGGTCATTGCCCGACCGAGGATCGTGGTTCCCCTCCCGGACACGAACCCGACTGACGTGAAGCGGCGCCGGCGCCGCTACGGCGAGTTCTCCACGATGAACCGCACCTGGAACCAGGGTCCGAGCGAGGCCACCCACGCGCGTCTCCAGGCGAACCACGAGGAATGGGCGCAATACCATACCCTTTATCGCGAAGCCCGCAAGGACTGGGCAGTCGTCCCGTACGAGGAGCTGATCCGCTGGTGCTGTCAGCGGAGTGGTTACGCCATCGGCGACTTCGGCTGTGGCGAGGCCAAGCTCGCCGAGGCCGTCTCGGATCGGCACACCGTCTACAGTTTCGACCACGTGGCGGTGAACGACGACGTGGTCGCTTGCGACCTGGCCCATGTCCCGCTCGACGACGAGACGCTTGACGTCGCGATCTTTTCGTTATCCCTCATGGGAGCGAACTTCGCCGACTACCTTCGTGAGGGGTATCGAAGCCTGAAGCTCGACGGCCAACTCCACGTCATCGAGGCGACAGCGCGCTTCTCCGACAGGAATGCGTTCGTCAAGGCGGTCGAGGGGCTTGGGTTTGCGATTGTCAGCGTGGAAGACAAGTGGAAGTTCACACACATTAGAGCACTCAAGACCGAGCGCCACCCGCGTGAGGACGTTGAACTGCGGTTCTGAATCACCGCGGAGGAAAATGGTGTCAGGAACATTTTCGCGATAATTCGGGCAGACTAACTTACCGCGACCCGGTGATCCTTCGTGTTTGTTGCAACCGAGTGGGCGCTGGTACAATCACCCCAGGGCGATTCCTGAATCACCCCTTCGGAGGACCTAACGATGCAGCGAAACATGGACCTGGTGCGGATAATCCTGATGCGGATCGAGGACAGCCGGTCGGAGGGGGCGGTGCCCCCCTTCGGACTCCAAGGATTCGCACCCGAACAGGTCGATTACCACGCCCACATCATGATGGAGGACGGCTTGATCGAAGCTGTCGATGTCTCCAACCTGAAGCGTAACGGCCTCAAGGCCGAGCCGCAGGTCGCGCTCACGGCGAAAGGTCACGACTTTCTCGACCTCTCCCGTGACCAGATGCGTTGGAACAAGGCCAAAGCCATTATCCGGAAGGTTGGCTCGGCACCGATCGCAGTGTGGATGAAGGTCCTCACCGATCTCCTTCTCAAGGAACTGAGCGTGACGTCCTGAGGACTCGATCATTCAGGGGCAGCAAACGCGAGGACTCGCATGACCCAGCCGGTGCTGCTTGTCAAGAAAGGGCTGCTGCTAAACTGCCTGAACTGGTTTCAGGAGGACTTCAAACAAAGCATTGTCTCCCTACTCGAAATCGAGTTCCCCAAGTATCCTCCCCCCAGGGAGGTTCAGTCGGTGCTGGAGTGCTGGGAGCAGGTTCGCGGGCTCGTTGACGAGAAGCCCGAATCGGTCGATGTCGTCGGTTTATTCGAGAATCAGTTGGCGGCCACCCCCGGGGCACGCCCTTCTCTTCAAGCAGATGATCTTGCGCTACCGCCGACAGCGCGCGGCCCAGACCGAGATCTACCGGGCGAAAACTTTCCACGCCGGACTCATTCAGACACTGGATCAAGAGATTAACGCGCTGGACGCGGTGGCCCAAACCGATTGGTTCCAGAAGATCGAGCCGTTGAGGCTGCCGCGCGTCAAGGATTTCTTGCCGGTCCAGTACATCGAGCGGGCGGAGATCAACCAGATCGAACTGGCCCCGCGCCAGTACGACGAAAAGTTCCACATCCTGCAAGCCCCGGCCCTGTTCCTGCCGGACCTCGCTCATTTCCGAGCGAAGTGCGAGATTCGCGACGCCCCGCTCACCGTCGCTTTCCTGGACATCGACGACTTCAAGCGCCTCAACACGGCCCACGGCGAAACGAAAGTGGACCGCAACTTGCTGCCGCGCTTCATGCAGGCCCTGGAAGCGCACGTTTACCATCACGGCTTCGCGTACCGCCAGGGCGGCGACGAATACCTGGTGCTGCTTCCCAGCCTGTCGAAGGAGCTTGCCATCGCCTTCCTCGACGAACTGCGCTGCAAGCTTGCAGAGGCAACGTATCCCGAGATCGAGGGCGCAACAACCGTGTCCATCGGGGTTTGCCAGGCGGACCCGGATTGCCCCCTGACCGACCGCGAACTGCGCGAGCGGGCGAACTGGGCCAAGAAGTTCGCCAAGGACCACGGCAAGAACTGTATCGCTACCTATGAGGGGCCGCGGTTGCTGGCCGACGAGTTGCGTGTCGTGCGGCCTCAGAGATAATGCCGGGGTTATGAGGTCGATCATGCCCAGAAACGCGGAAAGTCCGACGGCCCGGGCGCACATTGCCCGCATGGTCGGCGTCCGAACCTGCGATCGATCTGGTTCATCGATACGGGAACGGACATTCCCCGATTGGTGACCGCCTATCCGTTGAAAGGAAACGGCGATGATTAAGGAACACGATCGCGTCGCATTGACCGAGGACATGCCCGAATACGGGCTGAAACGGGGGGACATGGCAACGGTCGTGATGGTTCATTCGATCCCGGGATACGAACTGGAGTTCGTGACACTGGACGGAGAGACGTTCGCGGTGATCTCCGCGTTTCCGCATCAGGTTCGGGCCATCGGCCGGCGGGAAATCGCCCAAGCTCGGGAGCTGGAAGTGGCGTGACGTTCGGGAGGAACGGCCGTGCAACTTGAGGAACTTCGGCGACTGGTCGCCGAGGTGCAGCGGCGGCAGACGGAGTTGACCAACGTCGAGGTCAAGTCCGCCCGCGGCGGGACGCCTCAGCGCCTCTACGAGGAAAACAAAGGTGTCAGGACCCGCAAAGACAGAATGTCTTTGCGGGTCCTGACACCTTTTTCTTACCAGGGGCCGCCGAGGTCGGCAGCCTGCCGTGGGCGGCGCTGGTGCAAGGCCGCCAGGTCGCCGAATCCGGCCCGCCGGGACGGGACTTCGCCGCCGCCTGGTACGACTCGACGGAGCGGGTGTCGGAAGAGCGGCACATCTGGCGCAGTGCCGCGACCTGGCCGGGCGCAGCTACTGGCCGGCGGCTTGCTCGGTCTGAACCCTTGCCAGTCGAGCGGAGGGGCGGGGTTGGGCGGCTTCCGCTGGTGCCCTCCGCGGTGGCTGGTTAAGATGACCTGGAGAGGGGGTAAGACACGAGGGACGTAACATGAGAGCAGCGGTCGTGGTCCAGGCGATGGTCAAGCCGGACGGAACCCTGGAATTGCCGGACAACGTGGTGCTTCCCCCGGGGCCGGTGCAGGTGATCGTCCAGCCGCTGCCGGAGTTGCCCCGCGCAGACCCGTTCTGGCAACGGATGCAGGCCCTCTGGGACGCCCAGAAGGCCCAGGGCCACGTCCCGCGCGCCGTCGAGGAGGTTGAAAGGGAGCGCCGGACGGTGCGCGACGAGTGGGAGGAGCGCCTGCGGCGGCATGAGCGCCTGCCACAAGAGGAGCAGACGCCGGGTGGGGCTTCGGAGCCGAGAGCATGAGGGTCTACCTGGACGCCAACTGCGTCATCTACTTCGTCGAGCAGAATCCCTTGTGGTGGCCAAGGATCGTGGCCCGTCTGGCCGTTCTCCGCGCCGCCGGGGACGAGTTAGCGGTCAGCGATTTGACCCGCACCGAGTGTCTCGTCGGGCCCTTCCGCAGCAACGATGCCGTCGTGCTGGCAAGTTATCAAGCCTTCTTCAGCGACCCCGACGTGCGTGTCTTGCCCCTCAGCGCCGCCGTGTGCGAACGTGCGGCCCGCCTGCGCGCAGCCGAGCGCGTCACGCTCCCCGATGCCCTCCACCTGGCCGCGGCGATCGAGCACGGCTGCGGTCTGTTCCTGACGAACGACGCCCAACTTGCCCGCTGCACCGCCATCCCCGTGGAGGTGTTGACTTGAACCGCCGCGCGTCTCTCGAGCGGAGGGAGAGGGATTTGAACCCTCGAGGGCTTGCGCCCTGAGGGTTTTCAAGACCAGTGCAATCGGCCCCTCTGCCGTCCCTCCGACGATCCCGACGAATTGTACCGCACGGCCCGACAGCGGCAAAGGGGGGGAGCAACGAGCCGCGTCGCCCCGACGGCTCGCTGCCAACCTCATGAAGTCGGAGATTCGGACCGTGGCAGCGTCCGGGCGCAAGCGTCGGCCAGGCTCATCGCCGGACTCCTGGAGGCGGTGTATCTCGAAGGGTGACTGCTTCAACTGCGGGGCGAGCCGGCAGGGGTCAAACAACACCTTCGTTGCTCCCGGATGAGGGAGTCAGGGAGCCGACGTCGTGAACTCCTGGGGATACCTGGCGCGCAAGCCAGACCAGTTATCGCACAGGCTGGACGGCGCCATCGACTCGAAGCCGCCGCTGGAGCCGTCCACGGCCTGGCCCGAAAGGAGTTGGGTCAGGCGCACGAGGTCATCGACCGGCCGCACGTCCGGGCTGAGGTTCCAGACGCCGCCGCCGCCGCCCCGGGCGCGGGTCACCAGGCGGCGGCCGTCGGGGGCGAGGGAAGCGACGGCCACCGGGTCGGGGTGCGGCAACAGCGGCGTGACCGGCTGGCCGGTCAGCACGTCCCAGGCGCGGGCGCTGTGGTCCTCGGCCACAGTGACCAGTCGCCGGCCGTCGCCGCTGAAGGCGACCTGGCGCAGCGGCTGACCGTGCTGCAACGGCGGCGCCGCCGGGCGGGCCGAGGCGACGTCCCACAGGAAGGCCGAGCCGTCGGCCGTCCCCACGGCCAGCCGCTTGCCGTCCGGGCTGACGGCGGCCGCGCTGACACGGCCGGCGTGCCGGAACGGCCCCGCCCGCAGCGCTCCCGAGACGACATCGTGCATGCCGAGGTTCTCCACCGTCCTGATCGCCACGAAGGCGCGGCCGTCCGGCGCCAGCGCCAGCCCAATCGCGGGCACCTTGCCGGCCGGCAGTACGTGGCTCGACTGGGCGGCGCCGGTGGAAGCGTTGTACACCTCCAGGTTCTGCGGCCCCAGGATCGCCGCCCGACTGCCGTCGGGGGTGAACAGCAGCCGCTGCACCGGGCCGGCGTGGGGCAGCAGCGGCGTGACGGCCTCCCCGATGAGCGCGTCCCAGACGCGAGCGCCGGACTCCGACGCGGCCAGCACGCGCCGGCCGTCGGGGGCGAAGACCACTTCGGTGACGGGGCGGGGAAGCGCCCACGGCCCGCGCAGCACCTTGTCGGAAACGGCGTCCCGGACCCAGGCCGACCCGGCCTTGTCCACGACGGCCAGCAGGCGCCCATCCGGGCTGAGCGCCGTCGGGCCGACCCCGGGCGGGGCCGGCAGCGGCTGCATCACCTCGCGCGGCGCCAGGTCCCAGGCGCGCACGACGCCGTCCCCCGTTGTGGTAAGCAAGCGGCGCCCGTCGGTGCTGAGGGCGGCCCGGTGTACCAGACGGCCGTGGCGTAACGGCGGCGTCAGCGGCTTGCCGGTGACGGCCTCCCAGACGCGGGCCGTCCGGTCGCGGGCCGCCGTCACCACCAGGCGGCCGTCCGAGCTGAAGGCGGCGTAGAGCACCTCGCCCCCGTGAAGAAGCGGCGGACCGACCGGCTTCCCCTGGGACAGGTCGTAGACCTGGGCCGTCGAGCCGTCCAACTTGAGCACGCGGGTCGGGTCTTGCCCGACCGCCCCGTCGGGGTCCAGCCGGACGACGGAGAAGCCGGGGCTGTCCCACCGGCCCGGCACCAGGGGCCACAGGTGGGCAGTGGAAAAGCCCCCCGTCGCGACGACGTGCTCGCCGTCCGCGGTGAGGTGCGCCCAGTGGAGGACCACCTGGCGGGACAGCGCCCGCGACGACGGCTTGGCGGCGCTCAGGTCCCAGACCCGAATCTCCCCCTTGTGGATCTCGGAATCTCCGCCGCAGGTGACCAGGCGTTTGCCGTCGTGGCTGAAGGAGGCGAACAGCACCGGCCGGTCGTGCCTGAGCGGCTCGCCCAGCGGTTTGCCGGTCGCGGCGTCCCAGACCTGGGCCCGGTCCGCCGCGACGGTCGCCAGGCGGCCGCCGTCCGGGCTGAACGCCGCCCAGCGGACTGCCTTGTCGTGCCGGAGCGCCGCTGTGACCGGCTTGCCGGTGGTCGCTTCCCACACGCGCGCCGTGCCGTCGGCGGCGGTGGTGACGACTCGGCGACCGTCGGGGCTGAACGCCGCCCGTTCGACGTCGGCGGCGTGGCTCATCGGCGCCGACACCGCCTGGCCGCTGGCCACGTCCCAGGTGCGGGCCACGGCCTTCTGGATCAGGACGACGCGGCGGCCGTCGGGGCTGAACGCCGGCGGTGCGGCCCCGTTGTCGAACCACACCTGCACTAGCCGCGGACAGCAGCGCAGCACGGCGGCCAGGCGAACGCGGTGCGGATCCTCGCCGGCCGGGTCGCCGCGGTCCAGGCGCAGCGCCTCGCCGTACCAGAGGAGGGACCCGAACAGGTCGCCGCCGTCCAGGGCCCGGGTGCCGTTGGCGACGTACCCGGACACCAGAAGCCGATTATTTGCGGCGTGGGCCTTCTCGGCGGTATCGCGCGCCACCTCGGCCCTGGCGCGCGCGTCGCGCTCCTGGCCGGCGAGAAGGGCGGCCTTCTGGGCGGCCTCGTCCGCCTCGACGGCCTTGGAGTCGGCCCGGTGGCGGGCCGCGTCGATGCGCCAGGCGGCCAGCACCGATCCGGCCGTGACCACGACCATCAGCACGCCGACCGCCGCGAGCAGCGTTGCCGCCAGCCGGTTGCGCCGCGCCCAGCGCCAGGCCCGTTCCCCCGAGGTCTGCCGTCGCACGGAGACGGCCTCCCCCGCCAGCCAGCGCTCCAGGTCCTCGGCCAGTTCCAGGGCCGAGCCGTAGCGCTTCGCGGGATCCTTTTGCAGACATTTGAGGCAGATGGCCTCCAGGTCGGGGGGGACGTGCGGGTTGCGGCAGCGCGGCGGCACCGGCAATTCCTCGACGACCTTGAGCAGCGTGTCGAAATACGACTCCCCCCTGAACGGCGGCTGACCGGTGAGCAGCTCGTACAGGATGGCGCCCAGCGAGTAGACGTCGGCGGCGGTGGTCAAGGCGTCGTTGCGCGCCTGGGCCTGTTCGGGGGGCATGTAGGCCGCGGTGCCGACGACGGTCCGCGACTGCGTCAGACCGGCGTCCTGCTCGACGCGCTTGGCCAGGCCGAAGTCGGTGACCATCGGCCGGCCTTCGCCGTCGAGGAGGATGTTGGCCGGCTTGAGATCGCGGTGCAGGATGCCGCGCTGGTGCGCGTGATGCACCGCTCGCGCCACCGTGGCCAGCAACCCGGCCAGGCGTGAGCGGGTCTGCTCGAGGCTCCGGCGGCTGGGGCGCGGCTTCCGGTCGGCGGCCGGCAGGCGGAACTCCTCCAGGCGGCTCGCGAGGCAACCGCCCTCGACGAGCTTCATGGTGAAATAGGGTTGGCCGTCGATCTCGCCGACTTCGTAGATGGGGACGATGTCGGGGTGGTCGAGGTGCGCCGCCGCCTCGGCCTCGATGCGGAAGCGGCGCAGCGTCCGGGACGAGACCGCCTGGCCGGGCAGGATCATCTTCAGGGCGACTTCGCGGTTGAGACTGACCTGGCGGGCACGGTAAACGACGCCCATGCCGCCGCGGGCGATCTCGTGCAGGATTTCGTAGTCGCCGAGGCGGGGGGCCGGCGCCGCGGCCGCCGGGGAAGGGGCGGCCGCGCCGGCCGGGGCGCCGACCCCGGTGGCGACCGTGCGGCCCAGCCGGGCGATCCGGTCGTGGTTGGCGAAGAACTCGTTCAATTCGTCGGCGAGATCGGGGTGACCGGCCAGCAATTCGCCGCGCTCCGGCGCCCGGCCGGCCTCACGCGCTTCGAGGTACTCCGCCAGGACGTCGTTCAGGCGACGCTGCTTCTCGGCAGTCAGTGACGGCGCGCTCGACATGAATCCGCCCCTCCCAGGACACCGTGGACGGTTGGCCTCCCCTCAGTATAGCTTGTACGAGCGCCGCGCGGGCGCCGTCATCCGGCAGGCTCCTGTCGCAACTTCAGGGAAAGAGGGAACTGGCGTTCGAGGGAAGAACGGAAGGAATGACCCCGACGGGCTCAGACCGGGATGCCGCAACGATCAGTCCCGACAAGGACTTGCGGCAATCAGCCCTGCCGAGCGCTGCAAGAACCAGTGCAGTTCACCCCGATGCTGATCTTTCCTGCGGCGTCGAGGCATGGCCGGACCTGCCCGCGCACATCAAGGGGGCAACGGCCGCCGGTGCCTTCCGGCCCCGGTTGCTCGTCGGCACCTCGATGTCGTGCCTTCTCAGCCGGGCCCCGCAAGGTACTCTCGCCGATCCCCAGCGCCCGCGCCGCGGCACGGAGGCTGCCGTGTTCGGCCAGCGCTGCCGCGAGCTGTTCGCGCTCATCTTCAGAGTCCCGGTCGGCGGCAGCGGGGGCGGGAGGGATTTCGCTTGATCGACTTCGGATCATCCTTGAGAATACTGCCATCGACCCCGACGCCCCCGCGAAAGGAGCAGTGAACCCTTGCCCGACGAGCACATAACGCCGCAGCCCCTCCCCGGCAACTCGAGCTTGCCCGATGAGCGCATCACGTCGCAGCCCCTCGCGGGCAACGCGCCGGCAAGCGACTCCGACTGGTTCGTTCTTCTGCATGGGAAGGACATCGGCCCATTCACGCTCGATGAGCTGAAGGCGAACGCGGCCGCTGGCACTCTCGGTCCCGAGGACCTCGTCCGGCAGAGGAACGGCAGCTGGGCTCCAGCGAAGAGCCTTCCCTTCTTGGCGACTCACCTGCGCGACGGTGTTGGCACGATGCCAACTTCGTCTGGCGACCGGCGCACTGTGCCGGCTGGCATCGGGGGGTGGCTTGTGCTGCCTGCCATCGGCTTGATCGTCGGGCCACTTGTGACTGCCTGGTTCATCTTCGTGGACTTCAAGCTGATCGATAGCCCCACGGCCAGCGAGCCGGGCATTTACAACATGCTGGTGGGGGAAATCCTGCTTAATTCCGGCGTGCTGCTTTTTCAAGGCTATGTTGCCATCGTTTTCTTTCGTCGCAAGCGCGCGGCCCCCAAACTGATGATCGCTCTGTACCTTCTAGGCATTATCGTTACCATCGTGGACTGTCTGATGGTTGCGTCGGCCCTTGAACAGACCCCAAACGTCGCGGACGCGGTGCGCCCGGCGGTCCAAGCCGCGATCTGGATTCCTTACTTCCTGCTGTCGCGACGGGTAAAGGCAACATTCATTTATTAGAAACACGCCGGTGTTCTCAGCGGCGGGAGAAAACAAAGGGAGAAAACAAAGGGAACAGCGTGAATTAGGGTTAGAACAAAGGGGGGTTAGAACAAAGGGGACAGCGTGAATTATTGAATAATTCACGCTGTCCCCTTTAATTGCCGCAAAGACAGAATGTCTTTGCGGGTTCTGACACCTTTTCTGACCTTTTCTGACTCCTTTTCTGACCTCCGGCGCAAAGCGCCCGGGGAGGCGGCTATTCCTGCAGCGCCTCGCGGACCAGCAGTGCGAAGCCGGGAATCAGGTCAGGCACGGTCAGCGTGTCGTCCTCGGCATAGGTTCGCGACGTAACGCCCTGGCGGTATTCGATCACGTTACGGTTGATCGGATCGACCACCCAGACGACGACGGCGCCGGCCTGTAGATAGTCCTGGGCCTTGCGTTCCAGAGCAGCCAGGGTGTCGTTCTTGCTGCGCACCTCGACAAGCAGTTCGGGTATCGTCTCCAGGTAGCCTTCCGGCGAGCGGCGGATCGGCAACCGTGCGTTCGTGACGAAGACGGCATCGGCACCATCGACGTGGTCTGGGTTGCGCGTCAGCACGATCCCCACATCACCACTTCGCGCCTTGCCATGTCCGCGCAGTTCCCCCTGGCCTTTCAGATGGTAACTGAGGTTCGACTCCACGGCTCCGTGAATGTCTCCGGGTGGCGGCATGGTGACGAGCACTCCGTGATGCAGTTCGTAACGAACGGTCCCCGACGGCAGTTCGGACGGCAGCGCGGCCAGGTCCGCCGCTGTCAGGAGTTTCGGCTCGTAGCCCTGATACAGGTGTGCCACGCCAGCCAGCGCGACAGGATTGCTCATGTGACTTCCTCCCCTCCGTTGACCGTCTTCGCCGTCCTGGGTTGTTCTCGCCGGACCCTTCTGCTGTCATTGTGCCGCAGCGGCGCAGGACCACAAGAGGAGATCGCCGTGATGGCTCGCCGGCAAGTAGACGGGCTCCCTCCACTCCCGGCGGGGTTCGTGTGCGGAGAAAACAAAGGAGAGAAAAAAAGGGGTCGGGAGTCGTTTCGCACTTATCAACCCAGAATAAGTCGGAAATGACTAACAGAGAAAAGGGGAATTTCACCTTTTTCGGCCTCCGAAATCATGAATGTCTTCTTTTCCTTTTTCCTGCCGGCGCGCCTTCCTCATCCCCAGGTCAAGCCCTTCACCGCCACCGCGTCATGTGACCTTCCCCGAAATCGGACAAGTGCCGCTCAGCGGGAAGACGAGCAGCGCCCGCCTCGCGGCGTCTTCGGTGTCCGCCTCGCCGACCTTCCGCCACGGTTGCCGCGGATCGGGGCGACACCAGCAGGTCCAGCGGGACGCCGGCACTGGGGTCGGGGTCATCCTGCCCTCAGCCTTCCCGGCTTGCGGGACAGGCCAGAAGCCGCCTGCGGGCCTCACTGTGCTGCGGCAGGGAGACAGGGCCCGCGACCCGACGGCCGGTCCGACCTGCGCCGTCCTGGCGTGCGCCAGCTACTCAGGCTCGCCAGGAGGGATCGGTTCGGGGTGATGCGTAGCGGGGGCCGTCTGCCTGATCGTGGCGCCTTGGTGCGGACGCAGGAAAATCGTTACCCTCCTGAGGAGCAATTCCCTCCACTTCAGATGGACGTCATCGGGCAGAGCGTCCAGGAGGTCGATATGCTTGCCCCCGTCGAACGCTTGCACTTCGGAATGTGGGTAATTCAGCTCCTCAGGGGTGTGGATGGTGTTGAACGTAAACTGAGGGTAGCCGTCCTTCCACTGCTCGGGCGGTACGTCCCCCACCTGAAACCCGATCACCGCCCACACCGCGAAGTACGTCCCTTCATGAATCCGCAGCCATTCGGGGTGCCCAAACCGGCTTCGGCCCACGAACATGTCTGGTAGCTCAATCGCATTTACCTCAAGCGGGTCGCCTGGGTCGTCCCATAGGTCAAGCGGGACACGGCGGAACAGATACTCATCCCGGGGGAATAGGGGGTTGGGCTCTCGGCCGCTCCTCTTCATCGCGGGCGGGATTCTACTCATCGAGGTAAGCCTTGGCCTTGGCCATCCACTGTTGGTATCCCGCTTCCTCGGGCCGCACCCGCTGCACCACAGGATCGCTTACCCCGTCGGAGAACAGGGCATGGACGGCCGCCTTGTTGTTGAACTCCACGTAGACCTTCCGCCCGCTCCGGCGAAACGCGAACCCCACACCCCCCACCACCGAGGGCATGACCTGCGCCGGGGGGTAGTTTGCCCCCTGAAGGTACTGGAGGAATGAGTGCGCGAGCACGATCGCACTCGCGTTGGGAGCCGGGAACCGCCCTCTGTCGCCATCAGCCTCCGAGGTCCGAAAGGTCCGCAGGCGATCGTAATACTTCTTCCAGTTGACCGTCGGGCCGGAGAAAGTGACTTGGGATCCTCCCGTCGAGGTCTTGCGGATCACGACAAGCGCATCGCCCTTCACGAGGGTTATGTGGTAAGACGAGTTGCCCGGCCGGCGCTGCCCGCAGGTTGACTCCCCGAGCGGGCGAACCTGAAACTCTACGTCTGGCACGTCTCTTACCTCCTCTGCGGATCACTCGGGCTGGCCTTCGGCGGGCTGACCGGGGATCTCTTCGGCTGCCAGTCGAATCGTTGTCGCCTCGGTCCCATCGACCAACAGGCGAAAGGTGTAGGTTCCGGGGGCAGGGATGGTGAGATCCTGCATGGCGATGGTGATGCCGATCCTGAGATGCTCTTGGTGCTCCGGGTTTTCAAGAGGCGGGGCCTGGAAGTCCTGTTCGATCTGCGGCTCCAGTCGTTCGCCGCCCAGCGCGGAGAAGGAAACGGACAGGTGGTGCTGCCGACCGCATTCCTCCGGCGCGAAGATCAGCTTCGTCAGCAGACTGATGCTGCCTATCGTAAGAGGATAGCGGTTGCCGACGACGCGGCCCACGTCGAAGCCCAGGACGTAGCATTTCCCGTCGCTCGACTGCTCTACGGCGTTCGCCAGAACGGCATACGCGACTTCCATCGCCCACCACCTCCACTCGCCGGGAGCCCACTCGCAAACCCTTAACATTATTCTCTCAGTGGCCGTAGGCCCCGCCAGGGCAAAATGGCACTGGCCAAGCTGTTCCGCGCTGCCCAGGCGCCGGCGTGGCCTTGACAGAACGATCGGCTTCCTTTCTTAGGGGCGGCCCCGACCGGACGCCCCGGCGGCGGTGAAACAAGAGGCGGCCGAAAACCACTCGGCCGGCTCGGAAGTCGCTTCTGACGCTTCGCCGCGCCCGAGAACGATGCGACTGCCGACCCACAGGGATGATTGGTGCAAGCGGCAGGCCGGTTCGTCCCCACAAGGAGGTGCGGGCATGTTCAAGGACGTCCCACTCGTTCTGTTGGCCGCGACCGTCGGCACGTACTGGGGAACGGTCGCCCTGCTGATTCTCCACAAGCGGGTGCGGTATGGTCGGGGCAGTGGTCTTCTGCCACGGCATGCCTATGAGCGCCGGCTCTGGGCGCTCATAGTCCCGGTCGTTCTTGCCTGGATCGTCCTCCCGATCCTTGCCGGCAGCGGGCGACTCCCCTGGCTTCTCTTGCCAGCCTGGGCGCATGACGACACCTGGGCCCACGGCCTCCGCTGGGCGGCGGCCGTGCTGGCGGTGGCCTTCTACCTGATGTCGCTTTACTCCTGGTTGCTGCTGGGCCGCCACTGGAGCATGGCGATCGTCCCCGGCCAAACGTCGCGGCTGGTGACCAGGGGCGTGTACCGCTGGGTGCGCCACCCCATCTACAGCCTGAGTATGGGCCTGATGCTCACGTCGGCCGTCGTCGTGCCGACAGTCCCGATGGCCCTGGTGGCGTGCCTGCACCTGATCGCGATGAATCTCAAGGCCCGGTACGAGGAGCGGCACCTGGGGGAGAGTTTCGGGCCGGCCTACGCGGAGTATTGCCGCCACGTCGGGCGGTTCTGGCCGCGCTGGTCGCGTGCCATCCGCCGTTACACCTGACCGCTGACAGGCGGCACGCCGGAGAGAAACCGGTTTTCCCTGACCTCGGTTTTCCCCGGTTTTCCCTGCCGGAGGCCGTTCAGTTAGATTGGCACCCGCTCGTAACCGCCGCTAACAACCCAGAGGGTTTCTTCGTCGGTCCCGTAGCGGACCTGGAAGGTGAAGACGTAGCCGTAGGTGCGGTTGCTGCGATCCACGGCGGGGAAGATGTAGGCCAGGCCGTCGAACGGGTGGGTGATCCTTTGCAGGCGCTCGGCCGGGTTGTGCAGCAACTCATCGAGGCGCAGCCTCACGTCGATCTGTACCTCAACCGGCAGGTTCCATCTCCGCAATCTGCGCTGAAAGTCCCCCCTCGTGCGGACGTGGAAGCTCATCGATCGCCCCCACCCGCCAGCGCCCGGCGCCGATCTTCAACCAGTCGCAGCCACTCTTCGCGGCTCAGGCCGTTGGCCGCGGCGAAGGCGTCGTCAATATCCACCGACTCGCCGCGCTCGAATTCTGCGATCGCTTCCTCCCACTCCTCCTTTGTCGGCGTCCAGGGCCAGTTGTCGAGCGCTTCCGAGCGAATGGATTCGACGTCAGCGATCATCGCGCGCAGCGCCTCGGCGCTCGGGACGACTTGCCCGTGAGATTGCACCGCGCTCACCCAACCATCGAGGAATCGGAGAAAGGCCAACCCGGCGTCAATAGTGGCCGCGAGGTTTCGTCCGTTCTCGTCTCGGTCGATGAGGCGCCCGTTTGCAGCAGCCTCTTTGCTCGTCACGCCTGACAACCGCCAGGTCTCGCGGACGTCGCCGGGCACGTCTTCGTTCGCCCGGATGAGCGCATCCAACGTGGTTGCCATCGCAGGCCAGTCGGACCGCTTCTCCATGAGACGAAAAGGCTTGTCGAGGATGGCCCGAACGACGGAAACCGTCTCCGGCGAGAGTTGAACAACCATGCGCTGCTCCCTCGGGCGATTACCCCCGCTAGCACTAATAAGCGGTAAAACGGGGGTTTCGTGTGAACTTGGCCGTGCGACACAAGCCCGACGCGCCAGCGAGGGAGTGCGGTCGAACCCTCGCTTGTGCGTCGGGCTTGTGTCGCACGCTACTCGTTACGAAAAACCCCCCGCGCGCCAGAGCGAGGTGGCTGGATTGCATGGCATTGCTCTCCGGTCCCTGGCGCCAAACGAGAAGCGCGAAGCTACTGACCCCGACGGGATTCGAACCCGTGTCGCCGGCGTGAAAGGCCGGTGTCCTAGACCTCTAGACGACGGGGCCATGCCGATCTATTCGGCAGGAGGCATCTTAGGAGACGCCGCTGGTCCGCGTCAAGCGCGCTCACAGTCGTTCCTGGAAGGCACGCAGTCCGTCGGCGTAAGCCTGGCGCCAGGCCGGGTTCGGAGCCACGGCGTCGCGGAACTTCACCAACGCCGACACCGCGTCGGCCACGGTGTACGGCTCGGCGATGCCCCCAAGGCGGCGGAGGTGGGTCTCCAACCCCGCCAGGGCGGTCACCGCCGCGCCGAGCGCCGGCCCCTCGGACGACTCCAGGCGCTCCAGCGGGCGGTCGAGAACGGCGGCAAGGATTTCGCACATCAGGTCGCTGCGGGCGATGCCGCCGGAAACCGTCAGCCGCGTCACCTTCTGCCCCGCGGCCTCATGCTCGTACACGCCCAGGGCGATCAGGTACGCCAGGGCCTCGAGCGCGGCGCGGAACTTGACGCCGGCGTCGCTCGGCTCCGACGGCAGCCAGCCGAAGCGCGGCGCCGCCACCCCGCGCGACGGCTCGGGGGAGACGAACGGCAGCACCGCCACGCCGTTCGACCCGGGCGGGACGGCGCGCGCGGCCCGCTCCAGCGCGGCCCAGTCCGGCCGGACGCCGACGACGCGGTCGAGGAACTGGGCGCCGTTGTTGTAGCAGCGCATCCACAGGTACGGTCCCCAGTTCAGGCGCATCGCGTCAAGTGTCCCCGAGTGCGGCAGCTGGCTCGACGACGAGTTGACGACCGCGGAGTTGCCGAGGATCAGCGCCACCTGGCCGGCATCGACGGCGCCGCCGCCCACCAGCCCGGCCTGCTGGTCGTCCGACGTGGGGAAGACGAGTGGCCGCCGGGCGTCGCCCAGGTCGGTTTCCACCGCCAGCGACGGCGCCAGGAGGCCGACCGGCTCGTACTGATCGATGATCCGCGGCAGCGCGGCCCAGGCGAGGTCGCGATATTCGGGAGTCGCCAGGGCGCCGAGCATCGGCCGGCACCAATGGTAGGTACGCAGGTCCATCAGGCCGGTCGAGGCCGCCGCCGACACGGAAATGACGTCGAAATTCCCGGTCAGGAAGCCAGCCGCCAGCGCCCCGTGCGGCAGCATACGGTCGGTGCGCTCCCACTCTTCGCGGGGCAGACACTCCTCGTCCTTGACCAGGTGGCTGAGCGTGTAGCGGATGGCCCACGGGCCGCCGATCAAGTCCTTGACGCGCTCCTGCCCGCCGAGGCGCGCCAGGCCGCGGGCGTGGTACACGGCGAGGCTGTGATCGTTCCAGCAGATCGCCCGGCGGACCTGCACGCGCTCGCGGTCGATGCGGCCGGCGGTGTGATGAGTGGCGGAGATGCCGCCGGCGGCCCAGTGCCTCAGCCGGCCCTGTTCGCGCAGCCGTGCGGCGATGGCCCGAGTGCTGGCGCGGGCCTGCCCTTCCAGCTGCATCAGGTTCAACTCGGACACGCCTCCTTCGCACCAGAGGTCGGTCGGCAGGCGGACCTCGGCCAGGATCTTGCCGGTCAGGTCGAAGGCCAGGCACTTGACGGCGCCCGTGCTGAAGTCCCAGCCGGTGAGGACGCTTTCGGGCTCGACGCAGCGGAGGGGTTCGGCCACGGTTCAGTTGCTCCTGGCTGAGGTGTCGTGTGCGAGTCCTTGTTGTACCGCGCGTACACGGCGGACACAATCAGGCCCTGGTGCGAGGGCACTCTTGCCTTGTCTCCCTACAATGGGCGGCAGGACGTCGCCCGCGGCAAAGGAGTATCTCATGAACGGGAAGGACGCGATCAAAACCGCCCTGAAGGAAACGCAACACCTGCTGCAGTGGTACCTGTCCGACCTGTCCGACGCTGACCTGCTGGTGCGGCCGGTGCCGGCCGCCAACCACATCGCCTGGCAGCTCGGGCACCTCATCGAGGCCGAGGGCTACATCATCGGCAACCACATTCCCGGGTCCGCCTACCCGGAGTTGCCGGCCGGCTTCCGTGAGAAGCACAGCAAGGAAGCCTCCTCCAACGACGCCCCCGGCGGGTTCCTGAAGAAGGCCGAATACCTGGACCTCTTCAACAAGGTCCGCGCGGCCTCGCTCGCCGCCGTCGAGAAGCTCTCCGACGCCGACCTCGATCGTCCGATGACCGGGAACATGGCGAAATTCGCGCCGACCCTGGGGGCGATGCTGCTGCTGGGGTCGAACCACACGATGATGCACGTCGGCCAGTTCACCGCCGTCCGCCGCAAGCTCGGCAAGCCGGTGCTGTTCTAACCTGCGGTTTAGCCGCCGCCCTCGATTTATCGTTTCGCGAACCGATGAATCTGCGCCGCCCCGAGGGCGGCGGCTAAACGGGACCGAGCACTATGAGCGCGCCATCCTCCCCGCCCGAACACAACGTCACCGGCCAGGACTACGCCGACCGGCGTCACTTCCGCTACGCCGGCCCGCCGATCATCGACATCCACGCCCACGTGATGCGGACGCGCCCGGCCGACCCGCCGAGCGGCCCGCCCCTCGGCACCGGCCCGGGGGCCACGGTCGAACAGGCAGTCACGATGCTCGACGTGGCCGCCGACTTCGGAATCGGCCTCACCGTCGGGATGGCTCCCGCCGACGACATCCCCGTGTTGCGCGAGCGGCTCGGCGGCCGCCTTCGCTTCAACGGCATGATCAACAAGAAAAGCGCCGACGAGCCGGACGACTCGGCCTACCGCCTGTTGGACCAGTACTTGCAAGCAGGGGTCGAGATTATCAAGTTCTGGGGGGCGCCGCGCGGCCGCGAGCGCGGGTTGATCGTCGATGCCCCGTGGCGGGTCGAGTGCGCGCGGCGGGCGGTCGCCGCCGGCATCCGCGTGTTCATGGTCCACGTCGGCGACCCCGACGTGTGGTTCCGCACTATGTATACCGATGCGGCGAAGTACGGCACCAAGCCCGAGCAGTACCTCGGCCTGGAGCGGCTGCTACAACTGTTCCCCGGCGCGACCTGGATCGGCGCCCACATGGGCGGCGACCCCGAACACCCCGACCACCTGGAGGCCCTCTTCGAGAAGTACCCGAACTTCTGCGTGGATACCAGCGCCACGAAGTGGCAGGTGCGCGAGGTGTCGCCGCGGGCGGAGGCGATCCGGTCGCTGGTCTGCCGGCAGCCGACACACTTCCTGTTCGGCGTCGATCTGGTGACGCGCCACCACTTGACGCGGGAACACTACGTCAGCCGCTACTGGTGCCAGCGCACCCTCTGGGAGAGCGAATGGCAGGGCCGCAGCCCGATCGCCGACCCCGATTACGCCGCCGCCCCGGGTGAGCCGCCGACGCCGCTGCTGCGTGGGCTTGGCCTGCCGGGTAACGTGCTGGAGCAGGTCTACCACCACAACGCCCGGCGCCTGCTGGGCCGCTAAGACCCTGTATCAACACCCCACTTGCCGCTTGCGGCTTCGCAGGAAAGATGGCGAAGCCGCAAGCGGCGAAGATAGTGTTGTTACGGCCGCAATTCTGCCCTGGACACGTCCTACCCCGAACGCTACAACCCCGCGCCTTGAATCGGTCGTTTACGGTATCCGCGACCCGGCGCCCGGGGCCGCTCCTCTCATGGAGTCCGTCGCAATGCGTGCGCGCTCCCTCAAGGTCTGGCTGGCCGCACTCGCGGCCGGCGCCGGGCTCTCGGCCGCCCTGCTGAGCGCCCCAGAGTCCGCGGCCCAACCGCCGCCTTCCGACCCGCCCCCCGGCCAACCCATCGCCTCCACCCCCGCCCCGGCGGCCGCCCCTGCCGACGATCCGGCACCGCCCAAGGGGGTCGAGGTGCTGACCCGCGGCCCAGTCCACGAGGCCTTCGCCACGCCGACCGCCGAGCCGCTGGCGACGCCGCCGATCGCCAAGGCGCCGCCCAAGGCCCTCGAGGAAATGCCGCCCGAGGAGAAGCCCGAGGGCAACGCCCTCTGGATCGGCGGCTACTGGGCGTGGGACGACGAGCGCGCCAACTACCTCTGGGTCAGCGGCGTCTGGCGCGTGCCGCCGCCGAACAAGCACTGGGTCGCCGGCTACTGGCGCGACGACTCCGGCAAGTGGCAGTGGGTGCCCGGCTTCTGGGCGGAAGCGCAGCAGGAGGCCGAAAAGCACGACGTGACCTACCTGCCCAAGCCGCCCGACCCGCCGGAAACCGCCGCTCCCCCCGCCGCGCCGAACGTGGACAGCTTCTACGTCCCCGGCCAGTACGTCTGGCGCGGCGACGGCTACGCCTGGCGCGCCGGCTACTGGGGGCGGGTCCAGCCGGGCTACGTCTGGGTAGCGGCGCACTTCCGCTGGTCCCCCTACGGCTACGTCTACATCAACGGCTACTGGGACATCGCCATCGCCAACCGCGGCGTCATGTACGCCCCCGTGGTCGTGGACCCCGACGTCGTGGGCGTCGAGTACGTCTACACGCCGACCTATGTCGTGCATCACACGATCGTCATGGACGCCTTCTTCGTCCGGCCGTGCTACTGCCACTACTACTTCGGCGATTACTACGGGCCGGCCTACCACGACTGCGGCTACGAGACCGTCGTCGTTTACGGCCGGAGCCACTACGACTCTGTCATCGTCTACGAGCGCTGGGACCACCGCGACGACCCGCGCTGGGAGTCAGTGCAGATCGACATCTGCCTGGCCCGCGACGGCGGCCGTGAGCCGCGCCCGCCGCGGACCCTGGTGGAATTCAACCGCTACGGCCGCGAGCGCGGGGTCGTCGTCGGCCCGTCGGCCCGCGTTGCCGCCATGCACGGGACGCGGATGGTGCGGATGGACGCGGCAGAAAGGGCGCACGTGCATGAGCACGCCCAAGCCGTCCGTCAGGTGGCCGCGGAGCGCCGGGCGGCCGAGGCGAAGATGCCGGTCGGCGCCCCCAGGGAGCCGCGGGTCGCCTCGATGGCCATGCCCCGGGGCTATACCGCCCCGGCCCGGCCGGCCGCCGCGGGCGCCGGGGCCCACCCCAGCCAGACGCTGACGCCCAACATGTCCGCGCAACCGGGGCACGGCCTGACGACCGCGCCGCACGCGCCGGGTGCGCCGAATGGTCAGGCGGCGCCGAACATGACGCCAGGCAAACCGCAACCGACCAAGCCGCCGGCCAAGCCCCCGGCCAGGCCGCAACCCAAGCAGCCGCCGGGCAAGGAGCCGCCCGGCAACCATTAGCGATCCTTCGGGCGCCTTTCGGAGCGGCGCCGGCGCCGCGGACGAAGCCATCGCCTCGTCCGCGGCGCCGGCGTTTTCGCATTTCCCCAAGCCGATTCGGTAAGACACCTGCCCCCGTCGCCGGGTCGGCACCCCTTGCGCTCCCTCAAGACCTTTTCCCGTTCCGCGCCCCTTCACAACACTTTCGTCCGGCCCGTCCGTCCCCGTTCGCGTGGGCGGCGCATTCCTCCCCCGCGGTGATTCCCGCGCCACACGACGTCTTTCGCGAATTTTTCCACCATCCCCAGCCTTCTTGGCTTTACCAACTTGCCCGGATTGGGCATAGTTGGGTGAGTCACAACCCTTCAGTTTCCGGTCCAGGCGTCGGCCAGTGGGAGTGCCGGCCGGATCGGGCAATGGTCCAAACATAGGAGAAGACGGCATGTTGTGGCAGCGCATCCGCATCGCTCTGCTGACCGGCGCCCTCGTCGCCATGACCGGCTTGACGGCCTGGGGCGAGGAAGACAAAGACAAGCCCAAGGGCGGCGAAAAGATCGGCCCGCCGGCCGCCCAACAGGCGGCGCCGGTCCCGGTGCCCGCCCCCCTCGTCGCCCCGGCGTGTCCGCCCCGGACATGCACAATCTGGGTCAACGAGTACGTCAAGGAGTACTACCCCTGTACGCGCACTGTTTATACCAAGGAGTGCCGTACCGAGGAGTACACCTGCTACAAGACGGTCTGCGTTCCTGAGGTCCGCACCCGCACCGTGACCTGCTACAAGACGGTGTGCGAGACGGTCAACGAGACCCGCACTCACTGCGTCAACGTCCCGGTGTGCGAAGAGCGCACGATCATGAAGACCTGCACCGTGTGCAAGCCGGTGACGTGCGTCGAGAGGAAGTGTGAGGACCACGGCCACTACGAGTGCCACGAGGAGCCGTGTGGCCCGAGCCTCTGCGACCGCTTGAAGAAGCACATGCACCACGACTGCTGCGACGATTGCTGCGAGCCGGTCAAGACCAAGACCGTCAAGTGCTGGGTTCCCTGCCCGGTGTGGGTCGAGCACACGGTTTGCAAGATGCAGAAGGTCACCGAGTGCCACCCCGAGGTGGTCCACGTGACGGTTTGCAAGAAGGAGTACCACACGGAAGTCGTCCCGGTCACCCGCACCCGCTGCATCCCGGAGTGCCACACCGAGACGTATACCGTCAACGTTAGCCACTGCGTGCCCTACAAGGCCACCCGTACGGTCGAGGTGTGCGTGCCGCACTGCGAGACCTACACGGCCTGCCGCACGGTGTGCAAGAAGGTCTGCAAGGAAGTGCCGGTCGTCGATTGCTGCGAGCCCTGCTGCGACAATGGTTGCGGGCACAAGAAGCACCACTTCTTCGGCAACTAAGGCAGTCCCCCCAGGCAGGTTGCCGGCCCCCCCAAGGGGAGCCGGCACTGTCCGCGCGACACGGCGTCCTGGATCCCCCGGGCGCCGTGTCGGCGTTTACGGCGCGGCCGCGGCGCAAGGCTCGCTGAAATCGTAGATGAGAAATGTCGATGTCCGCGCCATCGGCGTGCAACCGCGCAGGAACCCCGACGCCTGGCGATACTCCTCGGTGTCGCACGGCATCCCGTACAGGAGTGTCGTGCTGACCGCCAGCCGATGTCCGCGGACCTGCTCGCGGACGTCGAGGACTGGACTGCCGGGTGGCGGCGCGTGCAGCGCGACGTAGTGCAGCGGCGGCCGGAGGACGGCGGGGTCACTCCCGAAATACCAGACGTCGAGCGGCCCGTTGCCGTGGTCCTTCTGCCACAACGCCAACTCCTTTACCCCCTGCCCCCAGTCGTAGTTGGAATCGCTCAGCCGCAGGTAGCCGCGCTCGGTGCCGCCCCACGCCTCGTTCGTGTAGCAGAGGCCGCGCGGCCAAACAAGGGCGGCGCTGACCCCGGCCCAGAGCACGCTGGCGCCAAGGACGAAGGGAAGCGCCGAGCAGAGAAGGAGTGAAGGAGAGAAGGAGACAAAACGGCCCCTTCTCGCCTTCTCGTCAGCGGCAGCCGGCCAGCGGCAGGCATTGGCGGCCGCCCCCGCCAGGCCGGCCACCGCCAGGGCCACCAGCGGCAGCATCAGCCGGATGCCGATCTGCACCCGGCACGTCAGGCTAAACAGGAGCAGCGCCCCCGCCGCGGCGCAGGCCCAGTTGCGCAGGGCCGACGGCCGTACGGCGGCCAGCAGCGGCGGCAGCAGCAGCAGCGGCAGGGTCAACTTGATGCTCAGGGCCACGGGGAAGTAATACCACAGGGCGCGCGGGTGTACCTCCCCGAGCAGGAAGACACCGTGCCCCCGCACGTTGTGCCGGACCTGCCGGATGATCCCTTCGCCGGCGTTGCTGAAGATGCGCAGGTGGTCGGCCAACCACACCACCACCGAGGCGCTTCGTCCCTCCGGCAGCTGGTGCGCCCAGGCGACGAAGGACGGCTCCGGCTGCCAGTCGCTGCCGCAATACGTGAACGTCAGCAGCAGCCCGAGGCCGACGACCTGCGCCGCGTCGCGCCGGAAGGGGCCGAACGTCCGCCACAGTGCTGGCCACCCCTCCCCGCGCTCGCGCACCTGGCGCAGCTGCCGCTCGCACTCGACGGCCAAGAGGCAGATCGACCCGAAGACCAGGCCCGACGCCTTGGACAGGATGGCGGCCGCGAGCCAGGCCGAAGGCACCAGGACGCGCAAGCACCAGCCGCGCTCGCGCCCCGTCCGGAAATGGTAGACCAGGGCCAGCACGGCGGCGCTGACGGCGATGTCGGTCGTGGCCAGGGCGGCGTGGGCCAGGAGGCTCGGCTCGCAGGCCAGCAGCGTCACGGCGAGCCGCCCGCCCCAGGGGCCGCCGATCTGCCGGCCGGCGAGCAGGCCGTACAGCAGCAGGAGCCACCAGAAGGGCAGCGTGCCGGCCCGCGCCCACCGCAGCAGGGTGTCGCAGTCGGCGGCCGTGTCGAACTTCGTGCCGCTGGCCCGCTCGCGGAGGTACAGCGGCAGGGTCTGCACGTCGATGGGCAGCGGCATGGTGCCGACCCGAATCAGGCCGGCGTGCGACCCCGTGCGCCAGCCCTCCAGGCCGCGCGTCAGGTAGAGCGGCTCGTCGAAGGTGGCGCCGAGTTCCCCGGCCGCCGTGACACACCACGCCGACGACAATACGCCCCAGGCCACCAGCCAGAGCGCGTCCGCGATCCTCGTTCGCCACGCCGACGACTCCATCCTGCCGGCCCTCAGTCCTCCGATTCCACCTCGCGACTTGTGTAACGCACACGATTTGGGCGGTCAATGGCAACGCGGGGGACGGCGAGAGGGTCCTTCGCACCTCGGGGGGCGATGCCGATTCCTCTCACGGGTGGCGATCGGAATTGTGTTGCCGCATCCCGTTATGAAAATGACACTTGCGCACCCAGGTTGCTGTTGTGTGTGTGTGCGCGCGCAATGCAATCCATTTCCGTGCCAAGCTGGCTGCCCAATCCGGCACACGGATTAAGCCCCGGGCGCGGAGACTCGCCGGCCCCGCCTGACCTTACTACAATTGTGCTCGTTGTGGCCTACGACACCCGGCGGGCAGCGCCCATGCGATTTAGCGGGCGAAACATCTTCTGGCGACGTCTTCCGCGGCGCGTCTGCGTCGGGGTGGCCCTCGTTGCCTACCTGATCGCCGCCGTCGGCTTCCCGGTCCCCGCCGCCTCCCGCGACCTCGCCGGCGCGCCCGCCCCCTCTCAAGCCCGCCCGTGTGGCTGCCCCATCACCGAACCATCCCGGCACTGCTGCTGCTCCGCCGGCGGGGGAGGCAAGGCCACCCGAGAGCCCTGCTGCTCGGGCAGCAAACGACCTCCCGTCCCGAACTTCGCCAAGGGCGAGCCCGCTCCGTTCGGCGACCTCCGCTGGGTCTCCGGCGTGGCCGCCCTGGCCTGCCGGGGACACGCCACCGTCTGGGTCAGTTCCGGTGCGGTAACGCCCCCCCCGGCCCCCCTCGCCTGGGAGCCGCACACCGCCCCGACCGATTGGCTGCCGTCGTCCTCTGAGAACCCCTCCTGCCTGTCGCTCGTCCCTCCGGATCCTCCCCCTCGGCCCACTCATTCCTGAGCCCATGACGGCGAACGGCCGGCCCGCCGGGACAAGCCCGGCGGTTCGCCGTGGCCTTGTGCCCCTGCGCTGGCCAACCTGCGCCCGAGCCGCCCTGCGCGGCGCCGGCTCGGCGCGCCCCCGTCCCCCGTTTGATCCGGAATGAGTGACCCCATGACGTTGCCGAAAGGATCTCCCCCATGAACCAGAAACGCCGCTCCGGCTTCACGCTGATCGAACTGCTCGTCGTCATCGCCATCATCGCCACGCTGATCGGCCTGCTTCTGCCCGCCGTGATGAAGGTCCGCGAGGCGGCCGATCGGGCCGCCTGCAACAACAACCTGAAGCAGCTAGGCATGGCGGCCCACAACTTCTCCAGCACCTTCGGCTTCCTGCCGGACGAATACGTCCCCAACCCCGGCCAGACGCCGATGAGCCCGAAGTATCCGTACCCGAACCAGGACTGGCACGTCCAGCTGATGGCCTACATCGAACAGGATAACCAGGTGCAGCTGGTTAATGGCGTGCTGACGCCCGTGAACGCGGCCACGGACACGCTGCCGCTCTTCCTCTGCCCGAGCCGGGGCAATCGGCCAGGGCAGTCCTCACCGTACGCGCCGGGGGGAACGCCGCCTTATGGGGGGATCAGCGACTACGGCTACTACGTCCTTGTCCCCTGGAACGTCCCCGGTGCCCAGTGCATCCTCTGGAACCCCGGAGCGGGCGTCAGCCTGACGGGCATCGCCAACCGGAACGGCACCTCCAACACGGCGTTCCTGTCCCACCTGGGCGTCAACCCGGCCGACTACTCGTTTGGCCCCACGACCTGGTACAACTGCAACAACGCGACGAGCGGCACCAGCGTGCCGGACAGCCAGGTGCCGCAAGGCGCCTACCTGTCGCCCAATAGCTATTCTCCGCCCATGCTGAGTTCACCGCACCAGAACGTCAACGTGGTCACCTTCGCGGATGGCCACGTCCAGTCGATCACCCACGGCTGGCTCACGCAGAATCAGAATCAGGTTTGGTCCTGGGTGAACAAAACCCCGCTCTCGCCGGAATGAGAGACCGATCGGCCGTTGAGCGCGTTCGCCACGGCGTTAGTCGGCGTCTCTCGGCAAACCTCCCCGATCCGATTCTCCCGTCGTCCGGCCTTGACCGTGAAGGCCGGACGACGGGCGAGCATTGAGTGCCCCCGGCGGGGATCGAACCCGCTGACGGCTGGACGGGAAGGCCACGAACGGTTGCGACGGAACAGGGAGGCTGCACGCCGTCTGACTCGGTCGCAAGGGAATCCGCCGTGGCCGGCCCGTCGTTAGAGCGCCGTCCTCTCGCCTGTTGAGACAGGGGCGTGATGGGGCAACCTCCCCGTCGCGCGTCCGACCCGAAGAGCGCGCTCATTTCGGCCGCCCGCCCGGGGTGCCAGCGCAAACCGCGGATGGGCGAAGGACGGAATACGGGGTCTGGCACGTGGGGTTGCCTGGTCGCGGAGTGCCTGAGCCGGACCGCAGGCGAGGCGGCGAACACGCGAAAGCAAGGGTCGTCGGCTCAGGCGTGGGACGGACGGGGAGGGGGAAGGGGAGGCGCGGACGGGTGGAAAACCAGGGACTCCGCGAGGGGAGCGACGCGGCAGCTCGGGGGCTCGACCGGCAGCCCCGGGTGGGCGGGGGGCGCGGGCAAGACGGCGCCGAGACTCACCCAGGCATTGCTCACGCCCCGGCACTTCTGCGCCGCGACGCCGGCGACCCAACGGACACCCGAGGAGAGGAAGGCGGAAGACGTCGAGCAGCAGGGGCGCGACGGTTTCGCGGCGCTGCCTTTGCAGTGAGGGTAGGTGCCCGGGGCGGCCGTGTCCTCGGTCCCCACGGCGGGCGCCGGCGCGGCACGACAGCAGCAGCACTCGTTCTGACAGCGATCGAGGGGGCCGCAGCCGCAGGGACGGACGGGCGCGCCTTCCCCCCGGGCCGCCGGGAGGGGGAAGCCGATGACGGTGCCGAGGTAGACGACGAGCAATACAAGAATGCCCGCGGTGCGGGTGAGGGAGCGCCAGGATCGTGTGCGTCGCGGATGCCACATGGCGCGAGGATCCGGGTGAAGGGGCCGTTACCGTGCCTCATGTTATGGCAACGGTGAGGGCCGGTCAAGCACCTTTCTCCCACGCCGCCGGTCCTCTGCGCCGACGTGCCCCGGGTGGATAATGTTCGGCATGGGATCGGATCGGACCGGGGTTGGTGCTGCGTCTGCGAAGGGAACCAGACGCGGCCGTTAGCGATTGCACTGCTCCATGATCCAGCGGTTGACGTCTCGGAGCATGTCGGGGTGGAGGCGGTGGGTGGTAGGATAGGTGTGCATGCGTACCGCTAAGCCGGCGGTATAGAGCAGGCGACAATCGGCGCGGGCCAAGCCGAGGGGGACAATGGCGTTGGCGATGCCGTGGCCGATGAGCACGCGCAGTTGGCGCACTTCCGGCAACCGCAAGAGCGGGCCGCCGTGACGGGCCATGGCGCCGTTGAGGCTGATGAGGCCGCCGAACTTGCCGGGGAAGGTCAGACCCAGCCGGTAGGCGATGCTGGCCGCTTCGCAGAAGCCGGCGAGGTAGATACGCTCCGAGTGGACGTGATACTGCCGGCGCGTCTGCTCGACAGCGCGTAAGACATACTCCTCCAGCAAGGTGTCGAACTGCCCTTGCGAGCCCCAGCCGTAGCCGGTGCGGCCGTCGGCCCGAAGGCCGAGCGCCTGCGGCCCGCGCAGGCCGATACAGATGTAATTGCGCCGGCTTAGCCGCGGGGCCAGGCGCAGGACCTGCTCCTCATTGCCGCCGTGCCCGTGAAAGAAGACCAGGAGCGGGTACGGATACTTCGGCTCGTAGCCCGTCGGCAGAAAGGTCCGAACCGGCAGCCGCCGCGGGGCCTCGACTTCCGACGTGTAGAACCCTTCGGCGGGCCTGAACGTGCGCCAAGTGAGATCAGCGAAAGCCATGAGAGGCATCCCGTAGTGCCGGTGGTGACGACTTTGCCGACGGTAGGCGTTTTTCCGCCGAGGTTCGCACTCTTTTCGCTTGACCCCGGCACTTCCACTCAAGTAACCGGGCCAAGTCTACGTTCGTGGGGAATAGGTGTCAACGCGGCAATCGACGTAACGTCTGAAAAAGCAAGGCTTTTTCCCCAAAGGCGTAGGGCTGCAACGGTTAGGAGAACTAGACGGGAAGTCGTTGACTAAGGCGATTAATGCCGGGCGATAGGTCGTACCGACAAGAGGGGGGCGCCTCTGCACCGGGCCGCTTGCGGCTTAGCGTTCGCGCCAAGCCGCAAGCGGCCGGCATCCGGCCTAAACACGCACCAATCCCCGCTTTTCGAGGGACTGGAGGATGAGGACGGTCGCCTCCTGCGGTGAGGTGGTCGTGGCGTCGATGGTCAATTCCGCCTTCAGTGGCGCCTCGTAGGGGTCGTCGATCCCGGTGAAGTTCTTCAGCTGTCCGGCCCGCGCCTTTTTGTAGAGGCCCTTCGGGTCGCGCTGCTCGCAAGTCTCGATCGGCGTATTGACGTGGACCTCGAGGAATGGCAGCTTGCCCTCGTCGTGCAGTGTACGGACGGTGTCGCGGTCCTTGCGGTAGGGGCTGATGAAGCTGGTCATGGTGATGATGCCGGCGTCGGCGAACAGCTTGGCGACCTCGCCGATGCGGCGGATGTTCTCCTCGCGGTCGGCGGCCGAGAAGCCGAGGTTCTTGTTCAACCCGTGACGGATGTTGTCGCCGTCCAGGACGTAGGCCAGGTGGCCGCGCTGCACCAGGGCGTGCTCCAGGGTGTAGGCGATGGTGCTCTTGCCCGAGCCGGACAGGCCGGTGAACCAGATGGTGCAGCCGTTCTGCTTCAGCACGGCGTTGCGCTCGTCGCGGGTGACGTGCCCTTCGTGCCAGGTGATGTTGGTCGCCTTGATCTCGGTCATGCGGAACGCTCCCCGTCTATTGGAAAAGCCCACGGGTTGCGACCCGTGGGCTCGAGATATCGTTGTATTCGTGCCGCGCGACCCGACCAGGCGCCGCGGGGAGTCACGACACGACAGCGGTGCTGCTGGTCACGGCGGGGCCATCCAGGTTGCCGACGTGGGGCGTCACGGTGACGGTGACCGAGGCGCCGTGGGTGGCGCTGCCCACCTGGGACAGGTTCAGGGTGTCGGTCAGGGCCGTGGTCCCGGCCGTCGTCTTCACGATCTGACCGTTGACCTTCCAGACGTAGGTCAGCGTGACCGTGTCGCCGGCCGGGGCCTTCGGGGTGGCCGTGGCAGTCAGCAGGCTGTTGGTCGGCGGTGCCAGCGTGCTGAGGGCGACGGTGACGGTCGCGGCGCCGACGAGGGTGTTCTGGCCGGAGCCGCCGATGACGTCCTCGACGTTGCTCACCAGGCCGCTGACCGCCGTCGCGTTCCCCGTCGCCAGGTTGACACTCACCGGAGTCGTAAAAGCGGCGTAGTTGAGCGTGTCCGTGCCAGGGCCGCCGTCGATCAACCCGGTCAAGGCGGCGCCGGCCGCGAAGACGAAGGTGTCGTTGCCGGCTCCCCCTCGGAGGGCGGGGATGGCGATCTTGGCGTTGATGTCGAAGGTGTTGGGGGCGCTGCCGCCCTGCAGCGTGGAGTAGCCGGAGAGGGTCAGGGTGTGGGCCCCGTCGCTGTAGGTCTGCGTGCTGCCCAGGGCCCAGGTGCTGGCGACGTTCGCGCCGGTCAGGGTCTCGCCGTTGGGGGCGCCGCTGCCGCTGAGGACGTCGATGCCGCTGAAGCCGCCGCTGATGTTGGCGTAGCTGCCCGAGAAGCCCGTGGGCCCCGACCCGGTGAGGGTGACGTTGCCGCCCACGCTGAGCGTGTCGCTGCCGGTGCCGCCGCTGATGCTGCCGTGCAGGGTGACGTTCGGCGACACGGTGAACCGGTTGGCCCCCGTGCCGCCCACCAGGTTGGCGGTCGTGAGCGACGAGACGTTAAAGGTGTTGCCGCCGCTGCCGCCCTGGAGGGTGCCGAAGCCGGAGAACGGCAGCACGTGGCTGCCGTCGCTGTAGTTCTGCATCGTGCCCAGGGTCCAGGTGCTGTTGACATTCTCGCCGGTCAGAGTGCCGCTGCCGCTGAGCGAGACGATGCCGCTGAAGGTGCCGGTGCTGGCGCTGGTGCCCGAGAAGCCGGTGGGGCCCGAACCGGTGAGGGTGACATTCGCCGCCCCGCTCAGTGTGTTGTTCCCCGCCCCGCCGTTGAGGTTGGCGGTCGTGCCGGTGAGGACGACGAAGTTGTCGGCGGCGCTGCCGCCCTGGAGGGTGGAATAGCCGGAGAAGGTCAGGCTGTGCGCCCCGTCGTTGTACGTCGAGGGACTGCCCAGGCCCCAGGTGCTGTTGACGTTCTCGCCGGTGAGGGTGCCGCTGCCGTTGAGGACGGCGATGCCGCTGAAGCCGCCGCTGATGTTGGCGTTGCCGCCCGAGAAACCGGTGATGCCCGACCCGGGTAGTCCCGATCCGGTGAGGGTGACATTCCCCGGTACGTTCAGAGTGTTGATCCCCGAACCGGCGGTGATGCTCACTGCGCTCGCCACCGTGACGGTGAAGGTGTTGTTCCCCGTACCGGTCCGCAGCCCGGAGTAGCCGGAGAAGGTCAGGGTGTGGGCGCCGTCGCTGTAAGTCTGCGGGCTGCCCAGGGCCCAGGTGCTGGTCGGGTTCTCGCCACTCAGGGTGCCACTGCCGCCGAGGACGTCGATGCCGCTGAAGCCGCCGCTGATGTTGGCGTTGCTGCCCGTGAAGCCGGTGGTCCCCGACCCGGTGAGGGTGACGTTGCCGGGCACGTTGAGGGTGTCGCTGCCGGCGCCGCCGGTGATGCTGCCGGTGAGCGTGACGCCAGGGGACAGGGTGTAGCTGTTGGCGCCTGCGCCGCCGGCGAGGTTGGCCGTCGTCTTCGCGGTGACTGTGAAGGTGTTGCCGCCGCTGCCGCCCTGGAGGGTGCCGAAGCCGGACAAGGTTAGCGTGTGGCCGCCCTCGCCGTAGGTCTGGCTGCTGCCCAGGGTCCAGGTGCTGGCCACCTCCGCGCCGGTGAGCGCGTCCTTGGCGTTGCCGCCGTTGAGGCTGTCGATGTTCGTGAAGCCGCCGGTGAGGGGAGTGGCGGTGCCCTGGAAGCCGTTTGCCTCCAAGCCGGTGAGCAGGACCGCGACGGCGCCGGCGTTCTTGAAATCCAGGGTGTCGAAGCCGGCCCCACCGTCGATGGTGCCGTAGGGCCCGGCGCCGAGGACGACGGTGTCGTTGAAGGCACTGCCGATGAAGTTCTGTACGGGCCCCTGGAGCTGGACGGTGCCGCCGGGACAGACCGTCTGCACAGCCGACGAGCCGAGGTCAATAGTGATGCCCGCGGCGGAGCCGGAGAAGTCGAGGGTATTGGTGCCGCTGCCAGCGTCGATGACGTCGCTGCTGCCGCCCCCCGGGGTGAGCGCGTAGGTCTCGTTCCCCGACCCGCCGACGAGGGTATCGTGCCCTCCGCCGGGCGTCAGGATGTTGGTCCCCCCGTTGCCGGTCAGGGTGTCGTTGCCGGAGCCGCCGGTGGCGTTCTCGATGTTGCTGATCGAACCGGTGACCGCCGTGGCGGTGCCGCTCGCCAGGTTGACGTTTACGGAGGTCGTGTAAGCAGCGTAACTGAGGGTGTTGCTGCCGGGGCCGCCATCGACCGACCCGGTCAGGGTGGTGCCGGGGGTGAAGGCGAAGGTGTCGTTGCCGGCTCCCCCGTTGAGATTGGCCGTGGTGTTGGCCGTGACGTTGAAGGTGTTCGCGGCGGCGCCGCCCTGGAGGGTGCCGAAGGCGGAGAAGCTGAGCGTGTGGCCGCCGCTGACGTTCTCGGCGTAGCTCGGGCTGCCGCCCAGGTTCCAGGTGCTGAGCAGGCCCTCGCCGGTCAGGGAGTCGGCGGCGTTGCCGCCGTGAATGCTGTCGATGTTGGTGAAGCTGGTCACGACGGGAGTGGCGCTGCCCTGGAAGCCGTTCGCCCCGGAGCCGGTGAGCAGGACAGCGACGGCCGCCGTGTTCTTGAAATCCAGGGTGTTGGAGCCGGCGCCGCCGTCGATGCTGGCGTAGGGCCCGGCGCCGAGGATGACGGTGTCGTTGAAGGCGCTGCCGATGAAGTTCTGCACGGGCCCCTGGAGCTGCACGGTGCCGCCGGGACAGACCGTCTGCGCGGCCAACGAGCCGAGGTCGATGGTGACGCCCGCGGTGGAGCCGGAGAAGTCGAGGGTGTTGGTGCCGCTGCCGGGGATGATGATGTCGTTGCTGCCGCCGCCCGGGGTCAGCACGTAGGTCTCGTTCCCGGACCCACCAATGAGGGTGGCCTTCCCCGAGCCGGCCACCAGGCGGTCGTTCCCCGAGCCGCCCACCAGGGTGATGCCGTTCGGGTTGCCGGTGACGTTCTGGATGTTGCTCACCAGGCCGGTGACCTCGGTGGCGGTGCCGGCCGCCAGGTTGACGCTCACGGCCCCCGCGTAGTTGGAATAGTCGAGGGTGTTGCTGCCGCCTCCCCCATCGATCGACCCGGTGAGGGTGGCGTTCGTGTACATGGCGAAGGTGTCGTTGCCGGCTCCCCCCTTGAGGCTGGCCGTGGTGTTGGCCGTGACGTTGAAGGTGTTTGCGGCGGCACCGCCTTGCAGGGTGGTGAAGCCGGAAAAGGTCAGGCTGTGGGCGTTGGCGTCGGTATAGGTCTTCGTGCCGGCCAGCGCCCAGGTGCTGGCGACGTTCTCGCCGGTCAGGGTATTGGCCCCGCTGCCGGCCTGGATGACGTCGATGCCGCTGAAGCCGGCGCTGACGCCGGTAGACGTGCCCGTGAAGCCGGTGCTGCCCGAGCCGGTCAGGGTCACGCTGACGGCGCTGGTGTAGGCGCTGAGGTCGAGGGTGTCGGTGCCGCTGCCGCCGATGATCGACCCGGTCAGCACCTTGCCGTTGCTGAAGACGTAGGCGTTGGTGCCGCCGCCGCCGTTGAGGCTGGCGGTGGTGTTGCTGGTGATGTTGAAGGTGTCGGCGCCGCTGCCCCCTTGCAGAGTGCCGAAGGCGGAGAAGGTCAGGCTGTGGGCGCTGGCGTCGGTATAGGTCGTCGTGCCGCCCAGGGCCCAGGTGCTGGCGACGTTCTCGCCGTTGAGGGTGCTGCCGGCGTGACCGGCCAGGGTGTCGATGCCGCTGAAGGCGGCCAGGCCCGTCGCCGTGCTGCTGCTGAAGCCGGCGCTGGTCGAGCTGAGCAGGGTGACGGAGACACCCGAGGCGTAGCTGGCGTAGCTGAGGGTGTCGGGGCCGGCGCCGCCGTGGAGGGTCAGGCTGCCGTTGCCGCCGTTGACGTCGAACTCGTTGGCGGTGGCGTTGCCGCTGGCGCTGGTGACGTCGGTGCCGGCGCCGATGGTGAAAGTGCCCAGGGTGCTGCTGGCGTCGCTGAGGGTTGCGAAGGCGGAGAAGGTCAGGCTGTGGCTGCCGTCGCTGTAGCTGTTGGCGCCTCCCAGGACCCAGGTGCTGTTGGCCACGGCCTCGCCGGTCAGGGTGCTGCCGGCGTGGCCGGCCAGGGTGTCGATCCCCGTGAAGGCGGCCAGGCCCGTGGCCGTGGTGCTGCTGAAGCCGTTGGTGCCCGAACTGCTTAGGGTGACGGAGACGCCCGATCCGTAACCGGCGTAGCTGAGCTTGTCGGGGCCCGTGCCGCCGTGGAGGGTCAGGCTGTTGTTGCTGCCGTTGACGTCGAACTCGTTGCCGTTGGCGTTGCCGGTGGCGCTGGTGACGTCGGTGCCGCCGCCGATGGTGAAGGTGCCCTTGGTGCTGCTGGCGTCGCTGACCGAGGCGAAGGCCGAGAAGGTCAGGCTATGGCTGCCGTCGCTGTAGCTGTTGGTGCCGCCCAGCGCCCAGGTGCTGTTGGCCACAACCTCGCCGTTGAGGGTGCTGCCGGCGCGGCCGGCCAGGGTGTCGATGCCGCTGAAGGCGGCCAGGCCACTGGCCGTGGTGCTGCTGAAGCCGTTGGTGCCCGAACTGCTTAGGGTGACGGAGACGCCCGATCCGTAACCGGCGTAACTGAGGGTGTCGGGGCCGGCGCCGCCGTGCAGGGTCAGGCTGTTGTTGGTGCCGTTGACGTCGAACTCGTTGCCGTTGGCGTTGCCGCTGGCGCTGGTGACGTCGGTGCCGCCGCCGATGGTGAAGGTGCCCTTGGTGCTGCTGGCGTCGCTGACCGAGGCGAAGGCCGAGAAGGTCAGGCTATGGCTGCCGTCGCTGTAGCTATTGGTGCCGCCCAGGATCCAGGTGCTGTTGGCCACAACCTCGCCGTGGAGGGTGCTGCCGGCGTGACCGGCCAGGGTGTCGATGCCGCTGAAGGCGGCCAGGCCACTGGCGCTGCTGCTGCTGAAGCCGGCGCTGGTCGAGCTGAGCAGGGTGACGGAGACGCCCGATCCGTAACCGGCGTAGCTGAGGGTGTCGGGGCCGGCGCCGCCGTGGAGGGTCAGGCTGTTGTTGCTGCCGTTGACGTCGAACTCGTTGGCGGTGGCGTTGCCGCTGGCGCTGGTGACGTCGGTGCCGGCGCCGATGGTGAAGGTGCCCTTGGTGCTGCTGGCGTCGGCAACGCTGGCGAAGGCCGAGAAGGTCAGGCTGTGGCTGCCGTCGCCGTAGCTGTTGGTGCCGCCCAGGGCCCAGGTGCTGTTGGCCACAACCTCGCCGTTGAGGGTGCTGCCGGCGTGACCGGCCAGAGTGTCGATCCCCGTGAAGGCGGCCAGGCCACTGGCCGTGGTGCTGCTGAAGCCGTTGGTGCCCGAGCTGCTCAGGGTGACGGAGACGCCCGATCCGTAACCGGCGTAGCTAAGGGTGTCGGGGCCGGCGCCGCCGTGGAGGGTCAGGCTGCCGTTGCCGCCGTTGACGTCGAACTCGTTGGCGGTGGCGTTGCCGGTGGCGCTGGTGACGTCGGTGCCGGTGCCGATGGTGAAGGTGCCCTTGCTGCTGCTGGCGTCGCTGACCGAGGCGAAGGCCGAGAAGGTCAGGCTGTGGCTGCCGTCGCCGTAGCTGTTGGTGCCGCTCAGGGCCCAGGTGCTGTTGGCGGTGGTCGCGCCGTTGAGGGTACTGCCGGCGTGACCGGCCAGGGTGTCGATACCGCTAAAGGCGGCCAGGCCTGTCGCCGTGGTGCTGCTGAAGCCGGCGCTGGTCGAGCTGCTCAGGGTGACGGAGACGCCCGATCCGTAACCGGCGTAGCTGAGGGTGTCGGGGCCGGCGCCGCCGTGGAGGGTCAGGCTGTTGTTGGTG